>Ga0315273_10000263_pt1 | contig 51184 bp, 36 predicted proteins | sample YL17G02_0_MG_FD_205753 | JGI IMG/M metagenome (GOLD analysis project Ga0315273, IMG submission 205753) | Sediment microbial communities from Yellowstone Lake, YNP, Wyoming, USA - YL17G02_0 | ecosystem: Environmental > Aquatic > Freshwater > Lake > Sediment | place: USA: Wyoming | collected... | reverse complement strand
CGGTGGGCAGCAAGAAGGGCAATGGAAAAGCGGGGAAACGTGGGCTTACAGGAAACCCCTGCCCCCATGCGCGACGAGAACTCTTGATCTTGCTTTTGCTTTCAGGGCTGAGAGGACCTCTCCAGATGTCCGCTGTCTTCCACATCCCCATGGAGCGTGAATCCACTCCCGGAAAAATCCGGGCCCTGTGTCGGATTCCCCTGGATTCCCCCTGGTTTCAAGGCCATTTTCCGGCCAACCCTATCTTCCCGGCACTGGGCCTGATCGGGTTGCTCGATCAGGCAATGGTGGGGGGGGAGGGCTTGAAGGACCGGCCCTTGCCGTACAGGATGTTCAAGCGTGTTCGTTTCCGCCAGATCGTGCGGCCGGGAGAGGGAATTCGTTTGGTTATCGCCACTGAGGATACCCACGGGCAGCGGCGGTTTCGCTTCAAGATCCTCAAGGAAGCGGAGCCCCTCTCGGCGGGCATGACCTCGGAACAGGGAACAGCGGAGAGTCTCGGTCTTTCCGCGAAGGAAGCTGAGCCCGTTTCGGAGGGAGTGGTCTCGGTAGATCCTTCGGCTCGGGAGGGAACCCCCCGTGAGGCGGGACCCTTGCGGATTGCGGAGAAAGCGGACCTTGCCATTGAGGAAATCATTCCCCACCGCGACCTCATGCGGCTCGTGGATACGTTCGCCGGGCATGACGAGATGAAAAGGGGGGTGACCCGGACGGTGGCAAGGGAAACCTGGCCCCTTTGCGACGGGTTTCACGTGAGTCCTACCGTCATGATCGAGTTGGTTGCCCAGGCGACGGCCGCCATGGCCGGATGGGAGGATGTCAAGAGGGGGAAGCGTGTGGGGTTCGGGTACATCGTGGGGATCAAGCAAGCCTGGCTCTCCGGAGATCCCATCCGCGTAGGGACTCCGTTGACGATGATTACCCGCAAGATCGTCACCCAGGACAATTACGGGGTTTTCTCCGGAGAGGTTATCCACGACAACAGAGTGTGGGGGGAAGTGGTTTTACAGGCGTTACGGCCGGAATAAGAGCCCTCAGCAAGCCCCTTTCCGCCGCTGCGGCTCGAAGGTGCGTTTCGCGGCAAGGAAGGTGGGGAGGTGGGCGACGAAGGTCCACAGGCTTTTTCGGTGCTGCCAGATGCGCTTCCGAAACTTTTCCCGCCACGCTGGGTCCGTGTAGAAGCGCTTCACGTGCTCGTTGTAGAGCTGATCCAGCTTCTCCCTGGATTCGATCCCCTTGGGGACAAAAACGAAGTTGAGGCAGTTCATCTTTCTCCAGTCGTTATCGAGCATGCCCCATCGTGAAAGACCAGACCAGACTGGGGCGCCGGGGAAAGGGCTGAACTTGGACATGTTCATATCGTCCAGTCCCAGGGAAATGACGAAGTCGCTTGTTATGCGAATGGAAGATTCGGTCTCTCCGGGCAATCCCATGATAAAGAGCCCCTTCGCGCGCAGCCCCTTGCTCTGGATGCGCCTTACCGTGTCTTTGATCTCTTCCAGATCGACCCCGGGTTTGTGAACTTTGATCAGGTCCGGGTCGCCTGACTCGATCCCCAGGGAGAGCTGGAGAAACCCCGCGTCTTTCAGCATCGTTAGCAGTTCGTCGTCCGTCTGTCCAGCCCGCACCGCGCAGTTTAACTTTACTCCCAGAGGCCTGGAGATCAGCAACTCGCAAAGCTCCACGATGCGCTTCCGGTGGGTGGTGAACAGGTCGTCGTAGATGTTGATGTGGCGTACGCCGAACCGGGTGCGCAAGTACTTCATGTGCTCATAGACGTAAGGGGCTGAGTTGGTTCGGTAGCTGCGACCGAAAACGGATCGGTCGCAAAAGGAGCATTGAAAGGGGCATCCTCGGCTCGTGATCATGGTGGCGCCGGGGGTTCGTATGTAACTAAAAAGCGGCAGGCGATAGCGTCCCGGAAAGCCCCGCAGCTTCTCATAGGCAGGGAAGGGAAGGACGTCCAGGTCGGGCAGGGGGACCCTTGGGGGGTTGGATGTCACCCGGCCTCCCTCCCGACGAATCAGGCCGGGGATCCGCTCCGGGTTGGTTCCGGAAGCCAGTTCCTCCATGGTTGCCTCGCCTTCCCCCATGCAGAGAAAATCGATGTGCTTGTAGTCCTCGATCAGCGGGGTCCCCATCGCGGAGACATGAACGCCACCGAAAACGGTCTTGAGCCGCGGATCGAGGTTCTTGAGGTGAGAGGCAAGGTCGTACCCGTCGAGAAACCCGGAGGTGGTGGCCGACAGCCCCAGGAAGTCCGGCCGGAAATCCAGGATGATCCTCCCGTTGGCCTCCACTCCGGCCGGGGCATGCGGTCCCAAGCAGTCGTGGACCATGACCTCGTGCCCGTGTTTCTCCAAATAGGAGGCAATGGAAAGGAGACCCAGTGGCGCCATGCGGTTGGCCGTGGCAGTCGGGTCTATCTTACCGGGTATCCAGTTGGAGCCTGCGGGGTGTACGAGGGCGATCTTCATGGGATAGCGGTTGTACTCGGGCTGGATTGACGGGGGGCCGATGGTTGAACGTTCGAGTGTCTATACGCCTTATAGGGGGTCCTGCAGGGGTTGTCAAGACGACGGGTTTTTCATCCCGGAGAGGTTTGACCTGTGCGCGGCGATGATGAGAACGGTGACAGCGGCCACGGCGACAAGGGCTGGGGTGGAGAGGCCGCCTCGATGGGCCAGTCCCAGCGACAGGACGGCAACCATGCCGAACGATCCAAGGAAGGGTACGCGCAGGATGCCGAAGATAACGAGCCACACCCATACCGCCAGGAGGGCGGCCCAGGGGGAAACCACTGCCGTGTAACCAAGATAGTTTGCCACCCCTTTTCCCCCTCGAAAACCGTGAAACAGCGGGAACATGTTTCCGACGACCAGGGCCAGAGCACACCAGCCGAGTTCGTCCGGGGAACACAGCCGTACCGAGAGCAATGCGACCCCCGCTGCCCGCAGTAGATCCAGGGAAAGCACCCCTGCGGCCATTCCGGGTCCCGCCTGGCGGTAGACGTTGGACACCCCGGGATTGCCGCTGAAACTTTCCCGTGGGTCGCCTCTGCCCAGGAGGTGAAACAGGAGAATGGAGAAATTTACGGAGCCTGCGGCATAAGCCAAGGCCAGTGTCACCAGCATGAGGCACATCGGGATAGAACCATTGGGGTTCAGTTCAAGGCCCGGTTCTTCTGGGCAGCCGCTGCATCTGATCCGGGCCCCCGAGGACGGTTCGGTGGGCCGAGACTCTTCCTCTTATCAAGGCTCGCGAGGGGGGATGGTAGCACCGGCGGAAGGAGAGGGTCAAGGACACCAACGATGCTCCCGGAAGCCGTGAGTCAACGGTGGGTCGTGGGTGGACGTCACCTGAAGAAAGCATTTGGACATTCGCCCCTCACTGAGCGTGCATTGACACACCCCGAAGATCACTGAAATAATAAACGTCCGTTTTTTGGCCGTTTCGGGGAATGACCATGAGAGCGAGCCGTGTCCTGCAGATAGAGCCTGGTAATGTCGTTTTTTTCCGAGCGTTCGTGACCGGTTGCGAACGTCTGGCCGCGTGGGCGGATCTCATAGACCGGATCAACGTGTTCCCGGTGGCCGATGGGGACACGGGGAGAAACCTGCTGCTGAGCCTTGCCCCGCTGCGCTACCTGGGGCAAAAGGACCGGTCCGCGGTGATCCGCGATCTTCTGATATCGTCGCGCGGCATGTCCGGAAACATCGCGACGCGGTTCTTTTCCGAATTCCTGAGAATTGGGGATGCTTGCAATCTGCTGGAAGCGGCCCTGTCGGCAAGGGAACATGCCTGGCGGGCCGTGGAAGATCCCCGGCCCGGAACGATCCTGAGCCTTTTCGATGCCCTGTGCGATGCCCTTGCCGAGTACCAGGGCCCGCAGGACAATTCGTGGGTGGAAAAGATCGTGGACTCCCTGGAGAAGGCCGTGATATCCACCACCGAGCAGCTTCCCGTTCTGCGGGTGGCAGGGGTCGTGGATGCGGGCGCCCTGGGTGGCTTTCTGTTTTTCGAGGGTTTCTTTCATTCCCTCGTCGGAAACGCGGCCGGCTACCGAATGGTCAAGGAAGTTTTCGGCTCCCGGATCATGCTGAGCGACACCTACAGCCCGGACAGGAGCCACGGGTACTGCGTCGATGTGGTTCTGGAAGGGGTGGGCGCAACCGGAAAGACGGCCCGAAGCCTCCGAGCACTGGGAGACTCCGTGGTGACGCACTCTTACGGGGACCTCCTGAAAGCCCATCTGCACACCGACGACCGGGGAAGCCTGGGGGAGAAGCTGCGTGGGCTGGGAACCGTGGTTAAGCTGACCGTGGACGATTTGAGCGAACAGACGGGTGCGTTTCAGAGGGGTGGGGTCCGGCAGGCAATTCACGTGGTGACCGACGCCGCTGCCTCGGTCACCCGGGAGGATGCGGTCAGGGAAGGGATTTCGTTGCTGGATAGTTACGTGAATTTGGGCGAAAAGAGCATTCCCGAGAGTTGTCTCGACCCGGACGAGCTCTATCGGGCGATGCGGGCGGGCGTCAAGGTCTCCACTTCCCAGGCTTCCGTCTTCGAGAGGCACCAGCAGTACGATAAACTCACCAGCCTCTATCCCCGTTCGCTCTATCTTTGCGTGGGTGCTGTGTACACGGGGAATTATCATGTGGTCCAGGCCTGGAAAAGGGCCAACGGGATCGGGAGCCGCTTGAATGTAATTGACACAGGGCTCGCCTCGGGGAAGCTGGGGCTGGTGGCTCTAGAGACGGCACGCTGCGCCACCGGGACCGGAGACCCCAATCATGTCCTCCGTTTTGCGAGAAAGGCGCTTTCCCTTTGTGAGGAATACGTTTTCCTGGACCGGCTAGAGTACCTTGCCGCGGGAGGCCGGATGTCTCGGACCGGCTCCTTTGTTGGGGATCTGCTGCACATGAAACCCGTCATCTCCCTCACGCGGAAAGGCGCCCAAAAGGTCTCGACGCACCGGAATCGCGGCGAACAGCTGGCTTTTCTGCTGGAGAGGGTGGAGGAAGCTCTCCGGCGAAGGTTGTATTTGACCCGGTTCCTGCTGGAATACACGGACACCCGTTCGTTCTTGGAAGATGCCGTGTGGCCCAGACTCCGGGAACTCTGTCCGGAAGCCGAATTCCGGGTCCGGCCGATATCCAATACCTCCGGCGCCCACATGGGGCCCGGCACCTGGGGTGTGGCCTTTCTGCCAGCCGTCCAGGAGGATGGTGCCGGCCGCTGACCTGCTGAAGCTGAAGTACCCCGGGTCGAAAGGTCTCCTGCTCCCCTGGTCCCCAAATGCTGTCGTGCATTGACGCGATCACATCAGCGGCGGGGACAGCGGGGAGTGAATACCACCGAGCCAAAGGCGGAGTTTCTTTGCTCACCTTCCGTCCGAGGGAGCAACCCTAGCCGGACATCAGCGAATGGGTCGGCCAAACCGTGTGCAGAATCGGATTCATGACGGACTCCCGCTCCCGACCCAAAGAACCCGTAGGCGCAACCCTTTTCCCTCTGGCTCCGGCCCATCTGACCGGAATCGGGGCGATACAACTCGCAATGGCCCTCTGGTTGCTTGTCTCCCCCCTTTGGTCTCTCCTCCCGCTGGGTACATTCTTGCTCGTCTGTATCGTTGCCCCTTTTGTACAGCGCTGGCAATTCTTTCTTCCCATCGTGACGCGGGGGAACCGCCGGCGTGGCGCTGTGGCTTTCACCTTCGACGACGGCCCCGACCCGCTCACCACGCCTCACCTTCTAGATCTGCTGACGGAGAGAAACCTGAGAGTCACTTTCTTCGTGGTGGGCCGAAACGTACGGGCTCATCCCGATCTGCTGCGGATGATTCTCGACCGGGGCCACGAGATCGGCAGCCATTCCGACTCGCACGATTTGCTTCTCATGTTTCGAGGAAGCGGAAGACTCCGAAGGGAGGTTCAGGACTGCCAGAAAACCCTGGAACTGTTCGGTGTCCGGCCGGTTGCCTTTCGCCCGCCGGTGGGTGTGACGAGCCCCCGCCTATGGCGCGTCCTCCTGGAATCGGGCATGTACTGCGCGGGCTTCCGCCGTCGTGCCCGCGACCTGGGCAACCTCCGGGTCCGGGGAATCGCGGGGCGTATCCTCAAACGGCTCAGGGCGGGCGACGTGGTCCTCCTGCACGACTGCAGGCCCTGGAAGGAGGGGGATGTCGGGAGGTGGTTGGGTGAAATCAGGGAACTCATGGACGGGGTTGCTATGCGAGGGCTCGAAATCCAGCCGCTGTCCCGGGTGATCAGCCGTCCCGTAATGGAGCCCCTCTCCGATCGCATCCCTGCGAACCCCGTGAGTTTGTTTTACGACAGCCTCGCATGGGCCGGTGAGCCCGATAACCGGTCCGCCAGTGCTCGGGCCGAGCAAGCGTGGTTTCTTTCGGTGGAAGAATCAATCAGCCCGGAAGCCCGGATCCTTGAGGTAGGCGCCGGCACGGGCCGATTTACACTCCGGCTGGCCCGAAGGGCGCGGGAGGTGCTTGCCGTGGATGTTTCCGCGGTCGCCCTGGAGACAATGCGGAGCAGGGCCCTGGAGCGTGGCCTCGGAAGAATTCGGACGATTCACGGGGATATCCGGGATCTTCCGTTGTCCGGCCCCTTCGATGTGGTGTGTTCCTTTTCGGTCTTCGAATACGTTGCAGACCTCCAGTCGCTGCTGGCAGCCCTCGTGAAACACCTCGAGCCCGGAGGCCGGCTGATTTTTTCCACCGCTCACCGTTCGTTTTTCAGGTTTTTCGCGCAACTCGGAAACGCCATGCGGCAGGGGATGTGGCTGCACGCGCGAACGACCAGTCAGGTGGAGCGCATACTGCGCGCACTGGACATGGAGGACATCTCCCTGTCCACGTTGGGGATGAAATCTCCGGTGAACGGGGGGCTCCTCCTCACGGCCTCCGCCCGGAAAAAGAACCTTCCCTCCCCTTCCTCGCCGGGTGTCGTTGCCGTGGGCCGGGGGTCCCGGTCCGTGTTGACTGAAACGCCCGGTCGAGATCGGGAATGACTCCGCAGGAAACCTGCCGTTGAGGACTTGGCGCAATCCCACCGGCCATGGACCGGCGCGGCCTTTTCGAAAGTCTCCTCGTCGGTTTCTGCCGCAGCGACGTGCCAATGTAGTGCTTCACAAATCTCTTGCCTTTGACGGTCATTCCGGGCTGGACCCGGAATCCAGCCTTTGAGCCCGTCCTGATTACTGCTCTCGCAACAATGGCGGTTATTGGCGCTGCATTCCTTGTGAAAAAGCGTTAAAAAGCACCCAGCCTAGGGAGAAAACAGTGCCTCGTATTCCGTGAGGGATTCAGCCTCCAGGAGCCCCAGATCCAGGGAGTAACCTGCCACCCCCCGGCAGGAGAAGCGAATCCGCAAGGCCAGGGGTTCCCCCGGGAGGGCAGCCGCTTCCAGCTCGCGCCTGAGTGTGTGGCCGTTGTCGTACCGCAGGATCTGCCATTCGTCCGGCCTAGCGAAGATCAGGTCCGTCGCGCCGGAAGGGTCGTCCCTCCACCGGCAGACCAGACATCCCTCATCGTTCCGACCGGTTTGTGTAAGAGTCCCCCGGGGCACCAGGAACATCAGGCTCACGTCGTGCATCAAGCCTTCCGGAAACCCCTTCCGATCCAGGGGTGGGACAGCCCGATGCACGGTGATCTCCCCGGCCCGCGATGAGGCATCGAACAAAGTGACCCCCTCAAGGGACAGGATCACGGCCCGGATGCTGCGCGACGCAGGGTCCACCACCGTCACGCCGACGACGGAACTCTCGTGACCGAAGGGACCGGAAATGTGGATGGTATGCACGGCGCGCCATGGCCTAGCGGGAAACGGCCGCAGGCAGAACCCTGTTGCTTCGGTGCAAGGTGCTCCGGAGGGGGGGGTGAGTTCCGGCAGGCGACTGCAGCCGCAGAGAGACAAGGCCAGGACACAGATGAGCGGCAGGCGGCAAACAACCTCCCTCCTAGCCTTCACAGATCTCAGCCGAAACTGCATTGGCCGTTACCTTCGGCTCGGAAACGGTCGCCAGGAGGATCGATGGCCTCGGGATATTTCCACGTGTCTCCCCCTATTCATTTCTCGAAGAGATCGTTTCCCAGCGGAACGTTGATCTCCGCGTTCCGGAATTCGATAAGGGTGGAATTGCCCTGGCTTTCCACGATTTCCACCGAATCTAAAACGCCCGGTTTGGGGGACAGGGTCAGTATGACCCTCTCGATGAAGGAGGAGACCGAGTCCTCCCGGGGGAGGAGGATCACCCGGACAGGCTGGCCAGCCTCGAGTTCAGCCCGGAAATGGGGGCTAGATTCGAAGTCCCCGGTGAGCCAACCGCTCATGTTCTGGAGGACTTGACCCATGGCCTCCAGACCGGGACCCGTCTCCTGAACCCAGGAGGTGTCCCGTTTCACGTACCGTTTCACGTCCCCACCTTCAGCCAGCAGGATGCTCTCGATGGGGGACGTGTACTCCCAGCGGAAATCGCCTGGCGCCCGGAAGAAGAAGCGCCCTTCCGAGACGAGGGGTTTCCCGAGTATCTTCAGCTCCTTCTTTTGAGAGAACTCGGTCCGGATGGATGTGACCGAAGCAAAGTGTCTGTGTACCTGGAGCCAGCGGTTTGCCCCGGTTTCCGCCGGGGACGGGGGGGCGAGCACCAGATAACCGAGAAGTATCGTCCAACCGGACAACCGTGCTCCTTTCTTCATAAATTCTCCGTCTTCACTGGAGTTCGGGATCCTTCCTTAGAACCGCCCACCTTTCCCCGCGGATCCTAACAGAAGTTCGGGGAGAGGACAAAGCTGACCAGGGCAAGCGATTGCACACACATCGGGCGCTTCGTGCGCCTTTCGCGGGCTTTTGTGCGACCCGCTTCCCTACAAAGAGGCGCACAGGACTCAGTGCCGGCTTAGAAATTCCGCGCAACAAATATCTGCCTGTGAGAAGACGGCCTTTCGGGAGGGGAATTTTCCCCAACGGGACCACGCTCCCGTTCAGCCGATCAGCCTGTCCCAGAGCACTCCGGTGTGACCCATCGCGTATAGCCTCCGGGTAACCCGGGCGAGTCGCTCTTCGTTCCGGGGGATGACCCAGTTGCCGCGTCCTCCAGCGAAGGTCTCGAGCATCTCGTTGATTCCGGCCAGGGAGATGCCGCGGGGAGTGTAGAAAACCGGCTGCATGAGGTCCTCGTTCGGGGCGATGGAGCCTTCCCGCAAGGCCATCGAGTGAATCCGGGTCTCAGGGTGCATCCGGATGCCGCAGGAGAAGAAAAACACGCTCCGGGGGAGCTTCTCGATCCGTTTCAGGGTCTCCATGACTGTCTTCCCGGTCTCTCCAGGGCCGCCCAGCAGAAAGTAGTGGGAGACGAAGAGCCCGGCTTCCTGGGCCTTCCGGTGCGCATCGAAGACGTCTTCTGGGCCAAAGGGTTTCCCATACGTTCGGAGCATGTGCCCGCTCAGCGATTCCGTGCCGAACTCCACGTGAGTTAGGCCGCACTCCGCCATCCGGGAGAAATAATCCGGACGTGAAACCCTTGGCGTGAAGAACCCTCCCCAGGGGACGGAAATCCCGGCGTCTCTAAGGCTCCCGGCCACCGCCAGGCTGTGCTCCTCGTGCGCGTTGAAGACCGAATCCGTCACGTACAGGTACCTGGCCCCGGAATCCTGCAGCGAACGGGCCGTCCTGCCCACCTCTTCGGGTGGGAACAGACGCAGGTTCTCCCCTTCCAGAAGGGGGTAGACGCAGTAAATGCAGCGGAACAGGCAGCCGCGTTTCGTCTGGAGATTGAGGATACCCCCATTTCCCAGGTAGAAGGAGGTGTGGAGATTCTCGCCGGGGAGACGGCGGGAGGGCTGCCCTGGCCAGGGAGCGGGATGCCGGGGTGGTTGTCCGCGGAGCACGATTCCGGGCAGGACGGGCTTCGGGTTTCCGCTTTCCAACGCGGAGAGAAGATCCGCCAAGCGCTCTCCCTCCCCCACGATCCCGCAGTCCGCCTCGAGGTACTCCAGAAGCGGGAAGGGGTAAAGGGAGAAACCGCTTCCGCCGAGTATGACGGATGCATCGCAGCAGGAGCGGACGGTCTTCACCAGGCGGCGGGCTCGTTCGATAAAACTCTTGGTGGCCAGATTCGTCCCACTGTCAATGTTTCGCAGGGAAATGCCCACGGCATTGGGCGCGAAAGCCTGGATGTCTGCCCGGAGTCCCTCTTCTCCGTCCAGGAGGTTGGCGTCCAGGATCCTGACCTTGTGCGAGGATGAAATGGCCCCGGCCACGTAATCCAGACCCAGGGGGTAGACCGGGTGCGGTTCCAGGGACGTGTTTGCCGAGAGCAGGAGCACGCGCACGATCACCTCAGCAGGAAAGTGCATGGGACGCGATCCGGTCGCGGGGCCGGGTTCGTAACCATGGGCAATGCCCTTCGAAAGTCTATTCTTTTTATTCTCCTCGAGTCCATCAGGGGAAGGAAAGCACGTGCCTCATGAAGTCGCTACCCGGGAGGTGCCTACCGGTGAACGGCCATGGCAGAGACCTTGGTTCCCAGGCCGAGCAAGAGAATACCTTTGCCCCCCAAGGAGTTCTCGGCGCTGCCTCCCAGCACTGCCGGAATTCGCCCATTCCGGACGAAATGCAGGCCAAGCACGCAGGCCGTTGCAGAAACCGTGGCATACTGCCCCAGCACCCGCCGATAGTCCACCACGAGCCCGGGAAAACCGGTCTCGGCCAGAAAACAGGAGAGCTGTTCATTCGCTGTGTCCCGCACCGCCCAGGGGATTCCGACCATGACACCCCCGAACTGCTCGCAGATCCTCGCTGCCCCCCCCAGGGCGCGGACCAGGTGCTGGATCACCTCCAGGCCCCGCACGGGAAATCCCAGGAACGTCGGAAAGAGATGAGCCCGGTTGGCGTCGTCTACAGACTCGAGGAGCAGGGCGCCACCGCCGTCCGAGAGAACCGGCCCGTCTCCTTGGGTGGAGCGGTCTATCCGGGGGGAAAGCACTCCGTGGGCTTCGTCCGCGGCCAGACACAGAATCGGCTCGTCTTCCTGCCGGGACAGATGGCCCGCGCAGTACAGTGCCTCCTCAAAGGAATCGTCCGTTCCCGTAACCGTCACGTTGGCCCCCCTGCTCCCGAACTGAATGGCCGCCAGCCCGGCCGGAGCATTGTGCAGGGAGCCGACGAAATCCGTGGGGCTGCTGAACTTTTCCCCCGTCCGGAACAGCCTGGCCAGAAAGTCATAGGTCTCGGACAGGGCTCCGAGTCCGGTGCCAAAGTACACCGAGCGTGGGGAGCAGGCCGTGTCCCCGCCATCCTCACGTGCGGAGATCGCCAGTGCGAGCGCCAGTCGGGGCAGTCTCTTCAGGCGCCGTGTGGCGGCAGCATCCAACCTGCACGAAACCGCCGTGTCCGGCGCTGCTCCCCGGCAGTCATCGCCTCTTTCCAGGGCGGCCATCGTCTCGTGCAGCAGACCGGCTCCTGAGAGGCAGGCGCTCCCCAGCACCCGGAATCCCCTCAGGGAAGCCAGGCCCGCGCTGCGTCCGTCCGCAGTCGGTCCGGAGACAACGAGGCACGCATTGTTGCCGCCGAACCCGAAAGAATTGGACAGCACTACATCCAGCGGGCGGCTCTTCACCTCCAGAAGAGGGGTGATCCCCAGGTCCGGATCCGGATTCATACAGCCTACATTCGCCGGAACGAACCCATGTCGGATGCTTAGGACGCCGATGACCGCCTCCACCGCGCCCGACGCGGCCAGGGGATGCCCGTAGATCCCCTTGGTGGAGGACAAGAGTGGCGGGTTGCTCCCAAAAACTTCCCGCACTGCCCTGCCCTCCGCAGCATCGTTGTCCGGCGTGCCGGTCCCGTGCAGGTTGATGTAATCCACATTGTCCACCCCCACCCCCGCATCCTCCAGTGCCCTTTTCATTGCTGCCGCAGCCCCTCTTCCCTCGCTGTCCGGGGTGGTCACGTGGTAGGCGTCGCACGACAACCCCCCCCCGCGAAGTTCGCACAGGGCTCCGACCGGCGCTTCGTGACCAGCCTCCAGCAGTAGGGCGGCCGCGGCCTCGCCTACGCTCATCCCGGCACGGTCCCGGTCCAGAGGCCGGGCGCCCGCAGGATCGACCAGCTTCAGCAGGGAGAAGCCAAAATAGGTCAGGCGGCAGAGCGAGTCCGCGCCCACGGCCAGGACCCTACGGGCACTTCCCGCGCGGATGAGTCCCAGGGCGATCACCATCACGGTGGTGCCGCTGGCACACGCCGTGGAAACGGTGAGCACGGGTCCCCTGCAGCCCGCGGTTCGGGCGAGGTGCTCCCCCACGCTGCCGGGCGTGTGCCATAGGTAGCGCGCGGGGTCCCGGATGTCCGCTGCCAGCAATGATTCCGTGGTGAGGATACCCCCGGTAGTGGTCCCCACCACCACGGCATCGGGGGGCTCCGGGCACCCTTGCAGGGCCTGTTTCGCAGCGACCTCGGCCAAGGCGTGGGTCCGGGGTATGCCGTTCGGGGGTTGAAAGGACGGAACCTGGCCCACGGGCAGGAGGAGGCCTCCCGCCACGGGAAAAAGACTCAGCGGCATAATCAGGGGCACAGACCTCTTCAGGCTTTTCAGAAACTCGGAAACTCCCGTACCCGCCGGGCTGGCGATGCCGATACCGGTGACGAACGCTCGCATGCACCTCCCTTGGGCAAGCAGGAGATTGTCGGTTTACAACCGGTTTTCTGCGATGTACCGGGCCAGTGTACCCAGGGTGACGAACATTTTTTCGCCCAGTTCCCTGTTTTCGATGGAAACGCCGTACGTCTCCTCGATCATCACCGCCAGTTCCAGGATGTCGATGGAGTCCAGGTTCAGGCCGTTTTCAAAAAAGGACGAATCCTCCGTCAACCGGGCCGGGTCCACGTCGGTGAGATTCAGCGTCTCGATGATCTTGACTTTGAGTTCGTCTATGAGTTCCATTCCTGCAACCCGGGTTAAGCAGTTCTCTGTGGGTGTCTGCCTCAGGGACGCAAAAAACCACTTGCCTTGGAGGCGCAGGAGGATTCAGTTTTTCAGATAGTTCAAAATGTCAGGATCCTGAAACACCTTAATCATAGCATCTGACACGGCCGCTTCAACGGCCCAGTGTGCCTGGTAGCCGCTTACGACATTCTGGGATCCTTGGAATTCTTTGGTGATCTCGTCTCCGGCCTGAACCTGAAAACGGAAGTTGATGCCTACTGACCACATTCCCATGTCCTGTTCTGAGTTGGCGAAGGAGATCTTGAGAACCTTGGGGGCGTTTTCGTTTACGGCCACCTTATTCTGCATAAGGATATCTTTTGTGACCATGACCGCGATGCTCACCAATTCATTATCATCGGTGTACCATTTGTGCATGTTCATGGCATCCGCCATGAACTGCACCTCTGTGGGCGCATCCTGAAATACTCCTACGACCGCAACATCACTCGACAGTTGAAACTTTGGCAAAAACTCTTGGGCGACCGGTTCCGGTTTGAAGTCCTTTTCATAATGAGCGCATGCGGGTACGAGAAGTAGAACCAACATGGAGAGCCATATTCTTCTGTTCATGATTCCTCCTTCCTCATGAGAATCCGTCTCTAGAATCGTTGGGGTGGAGCGGCGGTGGCAGGGCATTCAAAATCCCTTTTCAGTCTGTTTTTCCTGCAATTCGGGGTTCTGTTGCTATGGCACTGACACATTCACTCTTGAAACAAGACTTTCGGCACCCTACGTTTCCTGGGGATTATCCTCCGTAGCCTAGGTCAGCACAGGTTTCGCCTGGGTGCAATGTACCGTTCATGAGGTCGCATTTACTTGCCGTAAAGTCATCCCCGAAACAACGGGATCCCATACCAGAGCCCCATGTACAACCACCTTTCGTATCATCACCTCCGCAGCCGCCATATCCTATCAAAGCGAAATCCAGAACCGAGAACATTTGGAACAGCGGCAGCCCAAAACGCAATTCCACGGCGGAGGCATCACCAAAGGCATCGTCCCGGCCAAGGGGCTCCTGGCAAGCATTCTGCCGTCACAGCCTCTGCATTCGCTTCTCTTTATGACCCGTTCTTCCCGGGGCCGACGAGGAGAGCGAGAGGCCCCGGGAAGAGGGAGCGGGTCACACCAAAACACCCACCGGCGGAGTTTGGAACGGACCGTGCTACCAGGAAGGGCTTTACTGCCAAACGTTCCTGTCGGCGCCCACATTGAAAATGGGAGCCACCTGAACGTAGAACATGTGTTCTGCTCCGCTCAGGGTATCATCTCCCAGAATGTATGCGGCATAGTTGAAATTGTAACCGCCCGATACGCCAATAGAAAAGGTGCCGCCCAGATGAATATTCACGCCGACTTCCGGACCTGCGCCTCCCCCCAGCAAGATCGAACTGTCACCAGAGCTGTAGGGATCGACGGTGTAAGGATTGGCGAGATCGCCGAAGAAATCGCAGTATAATCTCAACGCAGGCCCCGCCCAGACCCGCACCGCAGAGGTTCTCAAGATCCCAAACCCAAAGGTGTGTTTCATGTTGAAACCCCACCCGGTCTGGTCGAGATCAACACCCAGGTCGTTGGGGTCTACCTTGACGCCAAGTAATTCGAAAGAGTCCAGCTTCAGGGGTACGATATCCAGTCCGACCGTCAACCGGTAGTTAAATAGCTTGTCCTGCGAAGTGCACGTGTCCAGAAGGAACCCAAAGGTAATATGATTTGCCTTGAAGTTGATTTCCGTCTCTGGTATTGAAATTCCGAGCAAATCATCCACCTTTGGACTGAAGGCCCCATACCCATACTCGAAGTAGGGCCCAATCCCCGTGGCCAAGACCTCCCTCGCACCCAAAAGGGAAAGGATGCATAAACCCAAAACGATGACTTTTCTCATGTTCTTCCCTCCTCTCTGCACAGGGGTAAAAGAACGAACACCGACGCAACGGCCCTCTTTAAAACCCGAACGTTAGACACTCCCTGGTGGAACGAAATCGGCATAAAGCCAACGGCCGTGATGAGAAAGACACGGGCAGCGAGGGTTTCTTTCGTCATTCTCCTTCACTTTCCTCGTTTCCTCTCCAATCGCAAGCCGTTGGGCAATTCAGAAGTTCCCAAGGGTTATTCGCGGAATTCGAATTCTATGAAAAGTGGAATTGTGTGTCAAGGTTGAAAATGAAAAGCCCAGCCCTCACGGAAGGGTTGCCACGTTGCGTGTTTATCTTTGACACACTACTACGTTTCCCCTAATATGTTACTTTCCGAAACAAGGGCATACTTTTTCTTCTCACAGGGTCCGCGCAATCCAATCAATCCTTAGCCAAAAGGAGGGTGCGTAATGAGATGCTGGTATTGCAGGATGCTGAGTGCACTTCTGATGTTCGTGGTCGTCCCATACCTAGCCTGCTCGGGCAACAATGTGAAACAAGAAGAAGCCGTAGAGGATGCCTCTTCATGGTGGTATGAAAAGACGGCGGAGGACGTACCCCTCCAGGGAAACTACCAAAGTGTCGCCTTGCTTTTTTCCACTACTCCCCAGATTCAAACAGACTATCCAGACGCACTCTATGAATGCGAAGAAAGCGCAATAGACTGGCTCGAGCATAAGAGAGGGTTTCAGAATGTCAGGAGACAGAAGCCCGGGGAGGCCAATATTGAAAATGATCTTCTTGTGAAGGTCTTTGTCCCGGAAATGAGAATAGTAAGCGCGTCGGCCCGTTTCTGGTTCGGCTTCACGGTCGGAAGCTCCTACATGAACATGGAGGTTCAGCTCATTGATGCCGCCAGCGGCAAGGTGCTAAGGGAGAAGAATCTTTCCACTACAGCCAACGCTTTTGCCTCTGCCTACTCGAGAGGAGCAACGGATCGCTCGATGACTGAAGACATGGGAAAGATGCTGGGTGATTACATCTTTGCTGTCGTAGAATCCTCCGCGCAAAAAAGCACGCCGTGAAGCTGAGGACTTGCCAAGAAAAAATCTGGCCACCGGACAGACGAAATCCGCGTTTCTTCGGAAACGCAGGCGAAACTCGACAACCTGGATCTCATCCTTGAGAAATCGGAAGACTCGCTTTCTGCACACGGGTCGGGCCGGAGAAGAGGACAAGGGCCAGAGGTGAAAGAACAGAGCCGGATGGTGTCGATCCGCCGTGAGGCGCTGGGGATCGTGGAGAAACATCCCGAATGAGGATTGTTCTGGAAGGCAATGTTCAAATGATGTTGAGAACAAATCCAGCATGGACCAACGGCTGCCGGGTTGTAGCCTTGCGCTGCCGAACGGAACCTCACGGAAGGTAGACACCGGGATTTCACTGGTTCCGGGCGGAACGTAACTCGCCTCCGCGGACCTGGCTTAGATTGCCTCGAGATCCTTGAATTCGTTCACCCTCGCAAGCCGGGCAAGCACCCGCTGGTGTCGGCCTTCCCAGCCGTGTCGGCGGAGGGTCCGGTTGACGAAGAACCTGAGCACCGGCCGGAACAGATGGATCCAGAAGCCCGTCCAGACCATGCCCTGCTGTCTTCGCGCCCGTCGGGAGGGATTCCACCAGCCCAGGATCCGCTGCCGATGATACCAGAACAGATACTGGAGCCGGTCCGCGTCTAGGTGTCTGGTTCTCACATTCGCCCACAATCCCGTATAACGTTCATAGTTTTCCCTGTTGGTGACGAGACCCTCGTTCATCAGGGTTGTTCGTATGTCGGTTTTTGGATATGGCGTCAAGATCTGGCAAATAGCCCCGTCGGCGCCTACATCCTTGAGAAACTCATAGTTCTCCACGATGGCCTGCTCGTCGTCGTCCGGGAATCCCAGGATGAGCCCGCCGATCACCATCAGCCCGTGTTTCTGGCAGATCCTCACCGCCTCACGGCTTCCCTCAACCGTATTCCCCTTGTGGGCGGCTTCCAGGTTCTTCCTGGAGACATTCTCGATTCCCAGAAAGACCGTGCGGAATCCCGCGCGGGCCATTCTCTCAACCATTTCCTCGTTCTTGGCCACGGAAATGCAGTCCGCCTGCACGATGAGATTCAGGTCCTTGTATTTCCTCTCGGCAATGGCATCGCAGAGGGTCATGACGCGTTTCGGATTGAGTACAAAATTGTCATCGACAATGAAGACCCCTCGGGTCCTTCGCTTGTAGTAAATGTTATCCAGGTCCGACAGAACTCGATCGATCGGAAAGGTGCGGAAGGTTTTCCCGTACATGTGTTTCATGCTGCAAAAGTTACATGATCGCGTGCAGCCCCTGGACGTTTCCATGACTTCGGCCTTGCTCGCGACAATATGGTAGCCCCATGTCAATCGCCTTCGGTCGCGGATGGGCGGTTTGAGAGTAGACAGATCCAGCGGGCCCCCTCTCTTGTTGTGTACGAATTCGTCCCCTTGCTTGTACGAGAGGGAAGGAATGTCCTCAAACCTGTCCCTTCCTTCCAGCGCGTTCACGAGGCGGCGGCACGCCTCCTCGCCTTCACCCCGAATCAGGAAATCGAACCATTTGGCCTCCGGAGAGGCAGCGATTTCCTCACTCATCAACGTGGGGTGATAGCCCCCGACAACGACCTTCACTTCGGGTAGAATCTGCTTGATCAGCTTGGCCAGTCTGGTACAGGTATGGTACTGCCAGGCCATGGAGGACAAACCGACAACGTCCGGGTTGATTCTCTTCAGCGTGCTCGTCAAATAGCTTCGGATTTGGCGCCGTTTTCTGACAAGATCGATGAGAAAAACTGCGTGCTCGGGATCGATATTCCCTCCCACGCTTGCAATTCCTAGATTTGGCATGTGAACAGCAGCCTCGTGGATGACGATGGGCGTAACATCCGGCATGGAAATCAATACGACCTTCAAGGTGTTCCTTTCTCTTGCGGGAGGTCTGTACCTCGAGGCGATGTTCGCAGCTTCACGCTGCGGTCGTTTTGGGGCTTGGCCCTTTTCCCTTCTCGCCGGTCTGCTCCTGCTTCGTGCTCCGTTGCAGGGCTCTCCGGCGGCGGATGGAATCCTTGATCACGTCCATGAACAGCCCGCTCATGCGCACGGTCTGGGACCGCTCCGCATAAAAGGACCTCCACGCCTGCTCGTAGAGCGCCTGCAGCCTCTCCGGGCTCAGGTGGCGGGGCTGGAAGACCACGTTGGCCGCGTTGTACTCCTCCCAGTTCCGGCTGAGGATGCGGCCCTCGCTCTCCAGTTGGCGCGCGATCTCAGTGTGCGGGAATGGTGTCAGGATCGTGAACTCGGCCAGGTCCAGGTCGATTTCCAGCAGGAAGTCGATGAGTCTCCGGATGTAATCCTCGGTGTGATCGTCCAGGCCCAGCAGGATCGTGCCTTCCACCTTGATCCCGTGGTCGTGCATCATGACGATCCGGTCCCGGATCTTGTCTGAGATGGTGTAAATGGCGTGGTACACGTACCAGCAGCCGGCGTCCCGGGCCGCCTGGAGCACATCCGGCCTGCAGGTAAGGGGGTGGGAGATCCACTTACGGCCGGCTTTCTCGAACCCGTGATCCCTGAGTGCTTCGAACAACTCCAGCTGAACCTTGACGCTCTGCTCCATGGAGTTGTCCACGAAAAAGACCAGTTCTCCGCACCGGTCCAGGTCCTGGAGCACCTGGTCCCGGGGGCGTATCCGGTGCCGGCGGCCGCCCAGGAAGGAGACACAGCAGGGCGGGCAGTTGAAGCGGCAGCCCCGGGAAGTTTGTACCAGGTCGGGCAGCTCCCAGCCCTTGTAAGCATAAAGCTCCTTCTTCCGGTAGAGATCCCGCCTGGGGTTGGGCAGGCGGCGGATGTCCGGGAACTCGCCCTCAGGGCGACGGTAGATCTTCCGAAGACGCCCGGCCCGGAAGTCCTTGATCATCTCCTCGACCAGGCCTTCGCCCTCCCCCACGCAGAGCGCATCCACGTGTCCCGCCGCCTCTTCCGGGCAGAGGCTGGCGTGAAGCCCGCCCATGATGACGGTCCTGCCCCGGCTCCGTAACTCACGGGCCAGTTCGTAGCCCCTAGGTGCCTGGCAGGAGAGCAGGGTGGAAAGAGCGATGAGGTCGGCGTCCGTTTCCAGGTCCACGGGCTCCACGTTCTCATTCACCACCGCGACCTCCACAGTGTCCGGCACGCAGGCCGCAGCCTGGATCATGCCCAGCGGAGGGAGGTTGAACTCCGTCTGTTCCGGGATCTTGGGCCACCGGGGGTGTATGAAGAGGACTTTCATGGTGTCCGCAGTATATCGCACCCGGGACACGGGGTCGAGGAGTATCAGGTGTCGAAGCGGTACCAGTGCTCAGGGTGTTTCCGCACCATCTCTTCCACCTCTCCGAGGTAGTGAGCCACGGACCGCCGCAGCGCTTCCTCCCGGCTTTCGTGGGCGCCCGGCCGCGGCACGAAATACGGTTCTCCCAGCAGGATCTTGTACTGGAGGGGGTTCAGACGGACCGTGAAGAGCGTGAAGATCGGCACCCCTGCCTTCATGGCGAGAAGGTGCGGGGCCACGGGCACGTTCACCTTGCGGCCGAAGAACAAGGCCTCCACCCGACGCTGGCCCTCGCTCTGGATCCGGTCGCCGGCGATGGACACAAACCCTCCCTCGCGCAGCACCCGGACGCTTTCCAGCAGGTCGAACGGGGACCCGCCCTCTGCGGAGGCCGAAACGACCTGGACCCCGTCCCGGGCCAGGTCGCGCTTCTGCTTCCGCTCGATCTGTTCCTTCTGCTTTTCCCCCAGATGCAGCACCAGGGGGAAGCCCTTCCGGGCGAACAGACGTGCGGCGATCTCCCAGTTCCCGAAGTGGGACATAAGAAAGATTCCCCCCCGGCCCTGGGAAGTGTGTTTCTTGAAACCTTCCATTCCCGCCACTTCCCAGGTGAAGCTTTCGTTCCGGGCCAGCCGCACACGGTCCGCGAAGACGGTGGCGAAGTGGTGAAACTGCCTCAAGACAATGCCGAGAATGGCCGGGAAGCCTTTTTCCGGGAACACGGAGCGGAAGAACGAGACGTTCCTTGCCACCATGCCGGGCCGGAAGAGAAAGAAGCCCGAGGAGACGAACCACGCAAACAGGGCCACGAACCAGGGACCGGTCAACCGGGACATGCGGACGAGGAATTCGTAAAAGAGGCCCTTCATGTCACCGGTTCCTTGCCGGTTGCGGCGGGGACGGCCACGAACCAGCAGACATCGCGTCCCTCGTCTTCGACCAACCGCAACTGAAACCCAGTCCGTTCCAACATGTTGCTGATCTGCGAAGGAGTTCGGAGAACGTGGCGGGGCCTGGCGAACCTGAGCCGGAAGGCCTCTTTCAGCCTTCGCCAGGGGCGGGACCGGTCGGTGGGGATGGTGATCCGCATCACCAGAGGGCCCCCAGAGGGCGCCAGCCGCCGGCGCAGATCCACCAGCAGCCGCTCCAAATCCACGTCGGGAAGGTAGTGCCCCACGTCCAGAAGCAGGACGGCGTCCACTTCCCCGGGGTCGGCCGGCAGGTCCTGCGCGTTGCCCTGCAGGACCCGCCCGCTCGCCCCGAGGACGCGCGCGGCGATGCGCGTCTTCTCCTCGTCGGGGTCCAGGCCCACGAAGCGCAGCCGGGGATGCAGCGTGAGCAGCCAGGCCGCGGGAACGCCGTACCCGCAGCCGATATCCAGAACGGTTCCCTCGGAGGGGACCAGGTCCGCGAGCCGCGGGAACAGGGGATCGATCTTCATCTTGACGCGGGCGAAAAAGCGCGGGTAGGTCTCCAGGAGGGCAAAGCGCGACATCACGGCCCGGCGGTGCCGGGACGAACCTGGGGGCACCGGCCCGCAGGGAACGAAGGCCCGGGGCCGGTAGAGCCAGGCCAGGCAGGGGGGGAGCAGGAGGAAGGCCCCCAGCAGGCTGTACCCGATTCCCAGGAACGAGACGATGCCCACCGAGCGGAGCACCGCGTGCCTGGAAAGGGCCAGCGCTCCCATGCCGAGCATAGTAGTTGCGGCGTCCATAAACACGGCCATCCGGATCGTGCCCTGGGAGGGGTGCTCTTTGCGCAGGAACCGCTGCTGGGCACGCACGAACATGATGCCGAAGTTCACCCCCATGCCGAAGATGACGATGGCCAGCATCAGGCTGGGGATATCCAGCGGCCTTCCGAGGATCCGCAGGGTGGCCAGGGTCAGGATCAGGGAGAAGATGAGCGGCGCGAGCGTGAGAAGCACCAACCGGACGTCGAAGAACAGGATGCAGAGCAGGAAGACCGTTCCGGAGGCGACGATGAGGAGCATTCGTAAGAAGGTGTGGGAGAGGAGGACCGCCAGGCGGCCGGAGTACAGGTTCGGGTCGAACACGCGCACCGCGGGCCGCCGGTGGGCCTGAAAGAATACGCCCCCGTCGTAGGTTTCCCCCGGGGTGGCGGACGCCAGGAGGATCCACCCGGTGCCGTCCTTCTTCCGCGAGATGCCGAACAGATCGTACAGGTTTTCCGGTATCTCCAGGTCCCGGCGCCGAGGGGATTCCACCTGCTCCAGGAACGGGTCGAAGGCGCTGGGAGAAAAGCCGTTTTCCTCCCCGGCCTCGGCGAGGTGTTCGCGCAGCCGCTTCACCCGGTCCGGATTCCAGAACTTCCCCCAGGCTTCCAGGTTGCGCTTCGCCCGTTCCGGGCCGGGCAGGATCATGGACGGGGTGAACCCCGAGCGCAAGAAGCCCGTCCGCAGTTCCTCTTCCCACCGGCTGCTCACCTGATCGCTGAGCCGCTGCAGTTCCCGGACGTCTTCCCCCTCCAGCATGACGTAGACTTTCTCCATGATGTTCCCCCACACACTGCTGACGACCTTTTCGGCCTGCAGGGTCTCGGGCAACACGGTGTTCATGGTTTGGAGGTCCACGCGGAAATCCGGTTTCGCCAGGAAGGCTCCGCAGAGCGCGAGCGCGACAGCGACTCCGAGGCCCCCCCACCCCAGGGACGCGGTGACACGTTTCAGGAACCCCTCCATGGGAAGGAGCGGGGGCCGCCGGGCCGCCGACAGCCCGGGGATGAGCAGGGGGAAGACCAGGTGGATAAAGAGAACCGAGAGCACGACGCCCAGGGCTGCGAAGATCCCCAGCTGTGCCATCAGGGGGAAGCCGCTCCAGACAAGGACGGAGAAGGCCACCGCCGTGGTGAGCACCGCAAAGAGTCCCACGGCCCAGACCTCTCTGGAGGCGTGGGAGGCTCGGGTCTCCTCCTGCCGGTCCAGGAAGAGCAGGTAGGCGGTGCTGTGGTCGACGGTGATGGAGATGAGCGCCCCGCCGAAGCCCATGGCCAGCGCGGAGATGCGGGACGTAAAAAGCGAATAGACGATGAAAGCGAGCATGGCCCCGGCCACGGCGGGGACCAGGGCCAGGAGGCCGATCCAGGGTCTGCGGAAGGCCAGCAGGAGCAGGCCGGCGATGCCCAGGGTGCTGATCAGGGCGGCCGCTGCCGCGTCCCGCCGCACGATCTTTTCGTTGTCCAGAGCGTAGCGGAAGGAACCCAGGGCCAGGATCTGCACGGGACCCTTCCCCGGTGCCGTGTCCGCTCCCAGGCTCGCCGAGAGTTCGTCCAGGACACGGTTCAACTCCCGGGAGAAAGTCGTGTCGGTGGCGGACGTGGCCGGCTCGCACACGAGAAGAAGGTGTTTCCCGTCGCCGGACAGGAGCTGGTCGCGGTAAACCTGGACGTTCTGGAAGAAGGCCATGCGCATCATCCGGGCCAGGACCCGGAAACGCAGCTCCAGGGGGTCCATGGCAACCCCGTCCGCCTGGCCGATGCCTTCCAGCCCCAGCAGCCGCTCGCGGGTCTTTCCCACGGCGTCCACGACGTTTTTCCGGGAAAGAACGGTCTCATCCCACCCCGCCAGGTCGTTTGCATCGAAGAGCAGCGGCAGGTTGCCCGTCACGGTCCCGAGGAGCTTCGGCATGGCCTGGCCGAACCCGCTGACCCCCACCGATCGAAACAGGCCGCTCTGCCGGAGCCGGGCGGCCACGGTCTCGGCGGCTGCCACGAGGCGGTCCCGGTCCGGGGTGCCGTCGGGCCGGCTCAGATCGAGGAGAACCCGGTCCATGGCCGGATTCTGCTTCATGACTTCACGCGCGTCACAGGTTACGTCGTCCGAGCGGGGCAGGGCGTTCAGGATGTCGAAGTCGATGTGGAGGCGGGCGAGAGACTGGAGGAACGCGCCCACGATGGCCGCGCAGATGAGCAGGCCCAGGAGGAACTTCGCCTTTCTCCGAGTGAACCGCATCTCACCCGCTCCGTCGAGGGCGCCGGGGAGGGAAACGTGGAAAAAGAAAACCGGACATGCTGCGACAACTCCTCAACCGGCTTTCAGGCAGCGGCAAAGAAAGTGCACGGGCCGGGTCAGCAGGAGGCGCGTGAACGTGCCCGTGTTTCGCCAGAAATCCACGAACGGCCGGAAATGGGAGATGCGCTTCCCCCCGGGCCGGTAGTCCACGCCCACCGGGACCTGGAGGACCGGGGTTCCCTTCCGCCTGGCCAGAACGAGAATCTCGACCTCGTAGGCAAAGCGCCGTGCCCGGGCCTGCCACTGCAGGACTTCGGGAATCGGGTAGAGGCGAAAACCGGACTGGCTGTCGGAGACTCGGGGACCGCCGGTGACCCTGACCCAGAAGTTGCTGAATTTTCGTCCGAAGCGGCTGGTCCAGGGGATGGAGGGGTCATTCATCCCCTGCCGGCAACCCACGACCATCGTCCGTTCGCCGGGCCTGACCGCTGCCATCAGCAAGAGTGCGTGTGCCGGGTCGTGCTGCCCGTCGGCGTCGAGGGTGACGGCGTAATCCGCGCCCGCGGCGGCGGCCGCGGTAAACCCGGTGACAAGGGCGGCCCCCTTCCCGCGGTTGACGGGGTGGGAGAGGACCGTGACCCCCGCCACCTCCCGAATCCTCTCCCCCGTACGATCCGTGGAACCGTCGTTCACCACGAACACGGGCAGGCCCAGCGCGCAGGCGCCGCGCAGAACCCTCCCCACGGTGTCCGGGTGATTGTACACCGGAATGACCAGCGCAAATCGCGGGGGACGCATTTCAGGGCCGGCTTCTCCCGGGATTCCGGGACGCGGGCTACGGCACTTTCCGGACGGAAACGGCTTCATCGATCCGGGCCAGCCTCCCAATTCCCCCGCGGACAGGCGCACGGTCCGCTCACACCGACCATCCACACCTCGCTCGGATTCTCTCCTCGCGACATCCGCGTTCCATCGCAGATGTTGGAAGAAGATCCACTTGGCAGTGAGGCCAGTTGATCACCAGCCCTTTGGGGTGCGTTCCGCAGCATCTCGGGCGCTCTCCGGCGGCCGTCAGCGGCAAGGACCGGCTTCCACAAGGCTGCTTGCCGAAGGTTCAGGCAAGAACCTGAAGGCGGCGATCATGGAGTCTTAAGCTGCAACCGTTGCCGGAAAATTTCCGGGATCTCGAAGCAGAGCTCCATCTCGGGGTGCTTGACGGCCGCCTGCTCGCCTCTCCCCTTCGTGCAGATCGTGTGGGTGCCGGTCCGACGTATCTCGAAATCCACGACCAGCTTGTGGGTTATCTCCATCAGGGTCGCGCTGCAGGTAAACGTGTCATGGTATCGCAAAGGTTCGATGTACTTCACCGTGGACCGGATGACCGGGAACAGGTAGCCCGTTTCGCGGAAGAAGTCGTACAGGTCCACCCCGAGGCTGCGAAACAGGCCCTCCCGGGCGGTGTCGAAGTACTTCAGGTAATTGCCGTGCCAGACGATCTGCATGGGATCCAGGTCGTAGAAGGGCACCTGCATCAGGACTTCGTGCGGGGGAAGGCACAGCCCCTTGGGTTTCAAGATTCCCCCAGTGTCCCGCTGCCAATGGCCTCGGCAAGCGTTTCGATGTCGACATCCATGGGACGATCTTTCACCAGGGGCGGCGAAAAAGCCTCCACCCGCCGGAGGACGGCCGCCAGCTCGGGCCTCGCAGCCGCATCGCCCCTGTACCGGCAGGCCTGTGCGGCGGCCAGGAGGTGGATGGCCACGGCGTGCTGGGCCAGCCGGCAGATCTCGTCCGCATCCCTGGCCGCCAGGGTTCCCAGGCTGACCTTGTCCTGGTTGTGGGACTCGGTGGAGCGCGAGAACACCCCGGCGGGCATGGCCTGCTTCTGCGCCGCCGCAGTCAGGGCGGAGGCCGTGATCTGCATGCCCTTGAATCCGTGATGAAGTCCTGCTTCCCGTTCCGGCGGCAGGGCGAGGTTGAGCGGCAGGCCCCGGGAAAAGCGCGGGTCCACGAGCAGCGCGAGCTGGCGGTCGCTGAGATCGCACACGCTGGCCAGGGCGGTCTTCAGGGCATCCATGGCAAAGGTGATGTGGCCGCCGTAGAAGTTTCCCCCCATGAGGATTTCCCGGGAGGGGAGGTGCGTGAGGGGGTTGTCGTTCACACTGTTGGCCTCGGTCTCCACCCAGGGGGCGATCCACTTCAGCCCGTCGGCCAGGACACCGAGCACGTGCGGCGCGCAGCGCACGGAGTAGGGATCCTGGAGGTGGTCGGGAAGGGCGCTCTCCGGCACCTCCCGTGCGGAGGCGAGCAGCGCGCGAAGCCCGGCGGCCACCTCTGCCTGTCCCCGGAAAGGCTTGGCCTCAAAGATTCCAGGGTGAAAGTGGTGATCGTGTCCCCGCAGGCCGTGAACGGTGAGAGCGGTTGCTGCCTGGGCGGCTGCCAGGATGCGCCCGGCGCGTGCGACGGCCAGCACCGCGATGCCGGTCATGACGGAGGTCCCGTTCATGATGGCCAGAGGCTCCTTGGGTCGGAACCGGTAAGGGGCCAGTCCCGCCTCCCGGAGGGCGCGGCTTGCGGGCACGGCACGGCCCTTGTAGATCACCTTCCGACGACCCGCGAGACAGGCGGCGACGTACGACAAGGGAGTCAGGTCTCCCGAGGCGCCCACGGAGCCCTCGGAGGGGATGAGGGGCGTGATGCCGTGGTTGAGAAAGTCCGTGAAACGAACCAGCAGCTCGGGCGAAACGCCGGAAAGGCCTTTGGCCAGGGAGATCAGGCGGCAGAACAGGGCCGCGCGGCTCTGGGCGACGGACAGGGGGTTGCCCGTGCCGCAACCGTGGAAGCGGATGAGATTCTCTCCCAACTTTTCCACGTCCCCGGCACGGTGCCGGTTTCCGCAGGAGTTCCCGAAGCCCGTGGTCACGCCGTAGACGGGATGGCCGCGGGCGATCTCCGTGTGCAGGAGATCGATGGAGCGCTGAAGTTTCTTCCGGTACCTGGGATCGCTGCTCAGCTTCACCGGCACGGATTCTTCGGCCACCTCTGTGATCTGCTTCAGCGCGACGGGTTGATCCGACACGCACAGCGCGGATTGGCTTTTCTTCATGGGATCACGTATTTATTTCTGTCGGGTCGCAGGGAACTTTTCCGGCAGGGGAAACCCCGGCGCCGAGGTCAGGCGTCCGGCATCTCGGGATGGTACCCGGCCACACCCCTCGATCGAGATCAACGGGTGTGGGAGTTTGTCGGACTGAAACCGGTCGGAATCGACAACCTGTGGACTTCGTTGAAAACACCGGAGTCAAAAAGGATCGTCCCATCAAGAAGCTGACGATGAACTCCCACGGGCTCCCTGAAATTGTCTCCGCTCCTGTTTTGTTAGATGATCATTATTGACATATGGCCAGGCAATCGTCAACGGGTCGGCGGGAAGACACGCGGGGGCCGGTGCTCGCCCCCGCGGGCCCGTCCCGGCTTTCCACTGGCAACCCGATAAGGAGTTGACGCCTTGACCCTCCCGTCGGATCAATCCCTGCAAGCCTTGCTGCAACGGCTCGTGCGGCCGGCTGCCGGGGAGGCCGGCCGGCCGTTCGTCCTGGGGGAGACCGGCACGGTTGATCTGTACACGCTTCGGGCGGCCGTCCTCACTGCCATGAAACAGAATCTGGGAGAAGCAGAACCCCTGCTCGTGGCGACTCAGGACCGGAGCCGGATCGCCGCCGCGGTCCTGGCCGCCCTGGCCGGAGGCAACGAACTCATCCTCCCTCACGCAATCTCCCCCGCGGCCTTACGGGATCTGCGCGACAACCACCGGGTCCGGTTCGTGTTCGCCGAAGACACGATTTCGCTGCCTCAGGGCATGGCGGAACTGCCGCTGGGTGCGCCGCCGCTGCCGGGGACGACGGGGGAGTTCAGGGCGCGGGGTCCGGAAGAAAGCATCGTCGGACTCTTCACGGGCGGCTCCACCGGGCAAGCCCGGATGTGGGCGAAAAGCGCAAGGAATCTGGTGGGCGAAGCCGCCTTCCTGGCCAGGCGGTTCCGGATCGGTCCCGAAGACGTCATCCTGGCCGCCGTCACACCGCAGCACATCTACGGCCTGCTGTTCTCCGTGCTCCTGCCGCTGGTGTCGGGGGCTTCCGTGGCGCCGGAGACCCCCCGGTTCCAGGGGGAGATCGAGAAATCGCTGGTGGAATACCGGGCGACGGTGCTCGCCGCCGCCCCTGCCCACTACCGGGCCCTGCGGGGGAAGGAGATTCCCGGGCATTGCCTGAAGCTGGCCGTTAGTTCCGGAGGGCTTCTCCCCGAGGAGGATTCGCTGGGTTTTTCCTCCAGGACAGGGGTCTGGGTCACGGAGGTCTACGGCAGCACCGAGACCGGCGGTGTCGCCACCCGGGCGCGGGCGCAGGGGGAACAGACCTGGACACCGTTCGCCTGTGTCCAATGGAGAACCCGCCAGGAGCAGTTGTGCGTGCAATCCCCATTTCTCTCACCGGGCCTGCCGCTGGACGGCGAGGGCTTCTTCGTTACCGGAGACCGGGTGCAGGTCGAACGGGACGGGACCTTCACCCTGCTGGGCCGGGTGGACGGGGTCGTGAAAGTGGCCGGGAAACGCGTGAACCTGGACGGGGTCGAAGCCCGGATCAAGGCCCTTCCCCACGTGCGGGATGCGTACGTGCTGGCCCTGTCGTCGGACACCATGCGGGAGGCCGAAATCGTGTGTCTCGTGGCGCCGGACGACGAGGTGTTCGACGACGAGGATTTCCGGGAATCCCTGCGCTCCGTCCTGGAACCCAGCGCCCTGCCCCGGCGGGTGAGGTGGGTCCCGGAGATTCCGCTCACCCCCGCGGGCAAGAGAGATCGGGAGAGGGCCGAGAGGTTCTTTTCCGAGTTGCCGCCGAAAGAGTGAGAAGACCCCCGTTTTGCGCCCTCGGCCACGACCCTCCACTCCGTCTGGCTGCAAGAAAATCCTCAGGGAGAGATCTGCGGCCCTCCATGAAGTCTCTGCCCCAAGGAGATTCCTCTGGACCGGAAATCTCAACATTTGGGGGCTATGTACTATGTAGATAGTGGGCGTTTCGTATACCTTGAGCGCTTTCGCACCTTCCGAGGCCACGTTCGAGGCGGTTAGGCGAAACCCTCCCCGGCGGATGTTCGACCGTCTTATTTCAGAGGGATGTCACCGCCCATCCTTGATAAAACACCGATTTGAAAACCACTTGAAACCGCCCCGCAATTGTGCAAGACTTCCTATTAAGAAAGAGACTGCTCTGGACTGATCCAAGCGAGCAAGAAGATGAAGACCAGTCTTACGACGAAGAACGATATCCTATCGGTGCTGCGGGAAAACGAAAGCCGTATTCGAGCGCTTGGAGTGAAGCGCCTAGGCTTGTTCGGCTCGTTCATCCGCGGGGAACAAAGCGCGAGTAGCGACGTGGATCTCCTTGTTGAATTCGAGCAGGGACAAAAAACGTTTGACCACTTCATGAATTTGTCCTTTCTTTTGGAGGATCTGCTAATGCGTCGGGTGGAGTTGGTAACGACAGAGGCACTCAGCCCCTTCATTGGGCCTCACGTGCTTGAGGAAGTGGAGTATGTTCCTCTCGCCGCTTGAATCCCTAACGCCATATCCTGGAGGAAGCGGATTGTCTTTCGCGGCAGACCAAGGGTTTGAATCGAGAGGAATTCCTGCAGGACGAGACTGTCAAACGGGCCTTCGTGAGGAGTATCGAGATCATCGGGGAGGCGACGAAGAGAGTGCCTCCCGAACTCAGGCAGCGATACCCGGGTGTCGAGTGGCGTGCAATGTCCGGAATGAGGGACAAGGTGGTTCACAGCTATTTTGGTGTGGATTACGAAATCGTCTGGGACGTGGCGACCAACAAGGTGCCTGAGCTGCGCAAACAGATCGAGGAAATCCTCAGGCGAGAAAGTGGTGGATCTCCATGAAGTCCCTGCCCTGGGAAGTTACCTCCCAACCGGAAGAGCTCAACATCTTGATGCTATCTCCATAGTGGGCTTTTCATATACTTGGCACCGTCACCCTCTCGACCCTCTCTTTGGAACCCCCGGAATTCTTCAAGTTGGGTCAGCGCTGTTTTTCTGAATGAAACGAGCAATCGTCGAATGGTATACGCAAATTCTTTGAACTAACCGGGTATCTCAGTGACCAAATCCTCCCGGCTCCCCGTGTCAGGGACCAAAAGGCGGAAATGGGGTCCCAAGTTCAGGTTTCACACGGACTCCATCAATACGAAGCAAGCGCCTGGTCGAGACGGCCAGCAACGTGACCGGCACCGCGCGACGGTTGCTCGACGCCAAGTTCCAGGAAGTCGGCGACCAACTTGGCCGCCTTGAAGCGCGGTTCGTAGAGGTCCAACGTCCCCTGGCAATCCTCGCCGATACGGAACTCGAAACCCAGTGGGTGGAACGGTGCCTCGCCGACTCCGACAAGATCTGGGACACGCTGAGCCCCGAGAACCGCACCCGCATGGTCCGCACGGTGGTGGCCCGCGTCGAGGTCGACGAGGTTAACGGCGACGTGCGCGCCTTCCTCCCGGACATCGGGCCCGGCGCCGAAGAGGTGCCGAAGGCCATGGAGGTCAACCCATGAACACGAACGCAGCCGTCAGTTCGCCCACGAACGAAGCCGGCACGGGCTTTCGCATCTTCGCCGACAAGCTACATCGAATCCAGCGCGGCCACGGGAAGGCCCGCGTCGAGGGGCCGACGTCGCCACCACCCGCTCCAGTCCGCAGGCCGGCCTGCGTGGCAGTCATGCTCGCGCTCGCCCACAAGATCCAGGACGCAATCGACAGCGGCGTCGACCGCGACCGGGCCGAGGCGGCCCGGCGCCTCGGGCTCACCCGGGCGCGGGTTACGCAACTCTTGGACCTGACACTGCTCGCACCGGAGATCCAGGAGCAGATCTTCTTCGCCGAGGCGGTGGATGGGGTCTAGCCGATGAGGGAGAAGGCGGTGCAGCGGGTTGGGAGGGCGCGAACGTGGGACGAGCAGCGCCGCGTCTTCTCGCCTCTCAACAACGGCTGCCGATAGGTTCCAAGGCAACAGCCTCTCGTCTACTTTCGTGATATCAAGTTGACTCTTGTTGCCATTCATGACTAGTGGTAATCTCTCTTCGACCGGCTTCCCGTGATTGGAAGCTGGCAACCAGTTTTCCCACGAGGTTCGCTGATGCCTGAGCCCTGGGTTTCCGTAGAGGAAGTCGCGAGCCACCTCGGCGTGGCCAAGGAATCGGTCTACCGCTGGATCGACGGCAAGGACCTCCCCGCCCACCGGGTGGGCCGGCTCTGGAAGTTCAGGTTGTCCGAGGTGGACAAGTGGATCGAGGCCGGCGGTGCCGGACAGGACGAGGAACCGCGAAAGGTGAAGAAATGACGACGCGAAGCCTCGATGTCTTCTCCCTCCGCGACAGCGTCGTTGAAGAGTACAAGCGCTTCGCAACCTCGTTCACGACCATCCACGCGCAGGACATCCGTGCACAGGTCGAGGCCGTCTATGCCCAGGAGAGGTACTGGCCGGAACCGCTTATACAAATCAACCCAAACTACAAACGTTCGACCGATGTGGGCACACTCGCCGCGGCTGGAGTAGTGGAACCCGGTTGCGCAGAAATCTTTCAAGCCGCCGGCCGGCCACTATCGCTCTACAAGCACCAGGAACAAGCGATCGCGCTCGCTGCCCACGGCGAGAGCTTCATGGTCACAACCGGCACCGGGTCGGGCAAGTCGCTCTGCTTCTTCATCCCCATCGTCAGCTACGTGCTCGCCGCTCGACGCCAGCCAGGCGCACCGCGCACGCACGCCATCGTCGTTTACCCGATGAACGCGCTCGCCAACTCCCAGGTCGAAGAGCTCAGCAAGTTCGTCGGCAACGTCAAAGGAACGCCGCCAATCCGGTTCGCCCGCTACACCGGCCAGGAGGATTTCGACGAGCGCAAGCGGATCGCTGAAGATCCGCCGGATATCCTTCTGACCAACTTCATGATGCTCGAGTTGCTCATGACGCGTCAGGAGGATGTCGATCGCCGGGTCATCGGCAACTGCGCTGGGCTCCGATTCCTGGTCCTCGACGAGCTGCATACCTACCGTGGGCGCCAGGGCGCGGACGTCGCGCTCTTGGTTCGCAGGGTTCGCGAGCGGCTGCAGCCCGAGAAGCTGCTCTGCATTGGCACCTCGGCCACGATGGCGAGCGAGGGATCGCTTGAGGACAAGAGCCGCGTGGTCGCCAAGGTGGCTTCGAAGCTGTTCGCGGTCTCCATTCCCGAGAGTAACGTGGCCGTGGAAACACTGGAGCGCATCACCGATCCAACGGTGACTGCGGACTCAGTGGGCTCGAAGCTTGGCGCGGCCATCGACGCCGGAATATCGCCAAACATCAAGGATGAGGCCTTGCGGGCGCATCCACTCGCGGTCTGGGTCGAGACTCGCCTCGGGGTCTCCTTCTCCGAAATCGACCAACGCTGGGTGCGCGCGAAGCCGATGACGGTAACCGAGGCCGTGTCGGCACTCTCGGCCGAGTCCGGCCGGGAAGCGATCGCATGTCGTCGCGCCCTTCGCGATCTGCTGCTCATTTCGAGCGTTCCCGAGCGGGTGCGCACCTCCGATTCTTCGGCCAGCGACAACAGCTTCTTCGCGTTCAAGCTCCACCAGTTCATCTCCGGTGCAGGGCACGCCTACGCAACCATCGAGCAGCCCGGGACGCGCAAGGTGACCGTCGAAGGGCAGCAGTTTCTCCCAGGTCACCCCGACAAGCGGCTCTACGCCGTCCATTTCTGCCGCGAGTGCGGGCACGAGTACCATCCTGTGAGGCTCGCCTCGCAGGATGGCCAACCGATCTTCCTTTCTCGGGACATCGATGACGCGCCGCCTGCTGTCGGTGACGAAGACAGTGGCCCGGACGATCAACCCGAGGGTGAGATCTTCGGCTTTCTGACGCCGCACCCCGCAAATGACCCCGAGTTCACCTTCGATGATAGGGACGGCGACTACCCGGAGACGTGGCTGGAGTTCGATGCGACAGGCAACCCGAGGCTGAAACCGTACTACCGAGGGGCGCGCGCCCGACGTTTCGATGTGGCCGCCGATGGTCGAGTCGGGTCCGGAACGAGGGCATGGTTCCTTCCAGGCAAGTTCCGCGTTTGCCTTCGCTGCGGAGGCACACAGGGAGGCGCAGCGCGCGATCGCACCAGGCTCGCGTCGCTTTCGGCCGAAGGGCGTAGCTCAGCGACCACCGTGCTGGTGGCCAGCGCGCTCCGCTGGATGCACGGCGCCGCGTCGGGCATGGAGCCCCACACACGCAAGCTCCTCGGCTTCACCGACAACCGTCAGGACGCCGCCCTTCAGGCCGGGCACTTCAACGACTTCCTTTTCGTGAGTCTGGTTCGCGCGGGCTTCCTCGGGGCGCTTCAGGACGCAGGAACGACCGGGCTCCGCAGCGACGCGTTGGGGGCGGCGCAGCAGCGCATGCTTGGCTTCGATCGCCCGGACCCCGCGATCCGAACCGAGTGGCTCCTCGAACCGTCGCTGCGCGGCTTCAACCTCCAGGAAGCAGAGGCGACGCTGCGCCAGGTGCTCGCCTACCGGGCCTGGTTCGATCAACGACGAGGATGGCGCTACACGAACCCAAATCTCGAACAGCTCGGCTTGGTCCAGGTGGAGTATCTGGGACTCGACGAGCTTGCGGCTGACGAGGAGCTGTTCGCCGGGTCACACCGCGTGCTTCAGCAGGCCAGTCCGCAGGTCCGAGCCAACATCTATCGCGAGGTGCTCGACCACCTGCGCAAGTGGATGGGCATCCGCAGCCAGGTGCTCGACGCGGGTGTCCTCGAGCAGTTGGTGGCGAAGTCGCACAGCCGTATCCGCCCGCCATGGGGGTTCGGTGCCATGGAGAAGCCGCGCTCCGCGCGCTGGCTCATGATCGCCGCGCCCACCCGACGAACGAGCACCCTGCGAGACATGGACCTCATCGTGCATGGGGGCTCGCGCAGTGGGCTCGGCAAGACGCTACGCTCGACCGGCCTCTGGGGAGGCGACGCATCCATCCCGAGCTTGAAGTCCAAGGAGTTCGACCAGCTCGTCGATGAGCTGTTGCATGCCGCCGCGAAGCACGGCCTGGTCTCTGAGGAGAGCACACCCTTCGACCAGCCGGGCTGGCGGCTCAACGACGCCTGTGTGCTGTTTCGGCTCGGCGACCCGTCGAGCAGGGTGGCCGGCTCCACCGAGAACGCGTTCTTCAGAGATCTGTACGAGAACCTCGCGAGAATGCTCCGCGCTCCGGTGCATCCTCTTTTCGGATTCGAGGCGCGCGAACACACCGCACAGGTCGATCCGGACAACCGGGCGATTCGCGAGAAGCGGTTCCGCTATGGAGAGAAGGAACGAGAGGAGCTTGCGGCCGACGAGAAACGCCTGCGCGAGATCGACGAAGTGAACCGCTTCCTGCCGGTGTTGTTCTGCTCACCGACCATGGAACTCGGCGTCGACATCTCGGCCCTGAACGCCGTTCACATGCGCAACTTGCCGCCCACGCCGGCCAACTACGCCCAGCGCAGCGGCCGAGCAGGCCGCAGCGGACAAGCCGCGTTGGTCATCACCTATGCCTCCTCCCAAAGCCCGCATGACCAGTACTTCTTCCGCGACCCGAGAGCCATGGTCCACGGCGAGGTTCGCGCGCCGCTCTTGGAGCTGGCCAACAGGGATCTGATCGACAGCCACCTGCAAGCGGTCTGGCTCTCGTGCGTGGATCAGCCCCTCGACCCGTGCATCGCCGAGCTGCTCGTGCTCAACGACAAGACGCGGCCACTCAAGCCGGAGATCACCTCGGCGATGAAGGAGCCGCGTGTCGCCCGTGAGGCGATCGAGCACATCGGCCGAGTCCTAGATCTCGTTGCCGACGACCTCCGTCCCGAGCTCGCCCCTTGGTATCTCGGTCGCGATACCTACGCCAGCCTCATCGCGGCCTCGGCCTTCGACCGTTTCAACGAGGCCTTCGACCGCTGGCGCGACCTGTTCTCCGCCGCCGAGGAGCAACGCGACGCGGCCCGCCGCACCATGGACGACTACTCGGCCCCCTACCAGGAGAAGCGGGCCGCGCAGAGCCGGCACGCCCAGGCCATCGACCAGCTCAACCTCCTGCAGCGCGGGACCAAAGCGCTGTCGAGCGACTTCTACAGCTACCGCTACCTAGCTACCGAGGGCTTCCTGCCGGGATATAACTTCCCGCGCCTGCCCCTGATGGCCTACATCCCATCGACCCGAGATGGCCGCGGGCGCCAGACCTACCTTCAGCGCCCTCGCTTCGTGGCGCTCTCGGAGTTCGGACCGCGCAGCCTCGTTTACCACGAAGGGCGCGCCTACCGTGTCGTGCGGGCGCTCCTGTCGCTCGGTCACCGAGACTCGGCGACTCCCGATACCCAACTGCCGACACGAGTCGTTCGGATATGCTCTGAGTGTGGCTCCGGCCATTTCGAAGACGAAACCTCCACTTGCCACGCCTGTGGTGTATCTCTCGGCACCGCTGAGGTCGTGAGCAACGTGTACCGGATCGAGAACGTGGCCACCCTACCGGCCGAGCGTATTACGGCTAATGACGAGGAACGCCAACGTCAGGGCTTCGATCTGCAGACCACCTTCGAGTGGGCGGTCCGCGGCCAGGAGATTGACGTACGGCGGGCGGTGGCGTCGATCGAGGACGGTGAGGTCGCGCGCCTCGCGTACGGCGCGGGAGCGACGATCACCCGGCTCAACAAAGGCCTGCGGCGACGCGCAGACAAGAAGGTGCTCGGCTTCCGCATCGATCCGGTCTCCGGTTACTGGGCAAGAAACGACGACGAGGACGTCGACGCTACTGACCCGACAGCCTCGCCCCGGCAATGGATTGTGCCGAGCGTTCAGGATCGGAAGAATGCGCTGCTCTTGCAGCCGGTTGGTGACGACTTCTCGATGGTCACGCTGGCCACCGTGCAACACTCGCTCTTGCGCGGGATCGAGGCGGTGTTCCAGCTCGAAGAGGGCGAGGTCCTCGCCGAGCCCATGCCCACGCGCGACCCCCGCGCCGGCTTCCTCCTTTACGAGGCGACCGAAGGCGGCGCCGGTGTTCTCACGCGGCTGGTAGGTGAAGAGACAAGCTTGGCCACCGTGGCACGGAAGGCCCTGCAGATCATGCACTTCGCGGTCGCCGACACGGGTCCGCTTCCAGCCAAGGGTTCGGCACTGGTTGATCAGCCTGGGACTGCCTGCGTTGCCGCTTGCTATCGATGCCTGATGTCCTACTACAACCAACCGGATCACGAACTCCTCGACCGCCGTGACCAGGTCGCCCGCGAGATGCTTATTCGTCTCGCGGGGGCGAGGACGGTATCTAGCGCTCCGCGTGGTTCTCGGGTACCGGTGGCCGAGAACCACGACTCGATGGAAGGCCGCTGGCTCGCCGAGGCGGCCCGTCGAGGGCTTCCGGCCCCTGACCAGGAACCGCTCGCGGCGGGAGAACGCAAGCTACGCTTCGTCTGGCGACGCCACTACGTCGCGGCGGTAGTCGACGAGATGGACCCGCCGACCTTGAAGGCGGTAGAGGACCTCGGCTTCGACGTCATTCGATTCGATGATCCCGCCACCTTGAGCGCGGGCTTCGCGCGGCTCGCCGCGGCACTGGGGCGTACGGCATGAGCGACCTTCTCTTCAGTCCCGGTAGCCTCGTCAGCGCTCGCGGGCGCGAGTGGGTTGTCTTGACTGGCAGCACGTCGGAATCAATCCGGGTGCGTCCGGTCACCGGCTCCGAGGCCGACCAGACCGTGATTCACCTCCCGCTCGAGCCCGAGCCGTTGCGCGAGGCGCGTTTTCCTGGCCCCGACGCTCGGCAACTCGGCGGAAACGACGCGGCGCTCTTGCTGCGCGACGCGCTGATCTTGTCGCTCAGGCGCGGCGCCGGCCCGTTCCGGAGCTTTGGTCAGATCTCCGTGGAGCCGCGCGCCTACCAGCTCGTGCCCCTCCTCATGGCACTCAAGCTCGACCCGGTGCGCCTGCTCATCGCGGACGACGTCGGCGTCGGCAAGACCATCGAGGCGCTGCTCATCGCACGCGAGCTCCTCGACCGCGGCGACATCGATCGGACCGTCGTCTTGTGCCCGCCGCACCTCGTGGACCAGTGGGTCACCGAACTGGAGGTGCGCTTCCACATCCGCGCCGTGGCGGTCACCGCCCAGAGCGCGCGCCGGCTCGAGCACAGCATCCCGCCCGGCGTCAGCATCTTCTCGGTACACCCCCACACGGTCGTGAGCCTCGACTACATCAAGAGCCGCGAGCGGCGGGACCACTTCCTCCAAGCCTGTCCCGACTTCGTGATCGTCGACGAGGCGCATACCTGTGCCGCCACCGGCCAGGGTCGCCACCAACGCCACGAGCTGCTCAAGGGCCTCGCGGCCTCCGCCTCGCGCCACCTCGTCCTGCTCACCGCCACGCCCCACAGTGGAGATGACGCAGCCTTCTACCGGCTCCTCGGCCTCCTCGACCCCGCCTTCGAACGGCTAACGGACCTCGTTGGCGCCGAGCGGGAGCGTTTGCGCGAGCGCCTCGCGAACAATTTCGTGCAGCGCAGACGCGCAGACATCGCCGAGTGGCAGGATGGCGACCTTTTCCCACGCCGGGAAACCCGGGAGCTGACTTACACGCTCAGCGGCGCCTGGGAGGCCTTCTTCAACGCGGTCCTGGACTACTGCGCCGAGGTAGTCGCGGCCGGCGAAGAGAACACCCAGAGGCAGCGGCTAAATTTCTTGGGCACGCTGGCTCTGCTGCGCTGCGCGGCCTCGAGCCCGGTGGCCGCAGTTCTGGCCTTGCGCACCCGTGCCGGTGAGGACCTCGGGCCCGAGGCGCGCGAGGATCTGCTCGACCGCGTCTTCGACGGCGACAGTGACGCCCTGATCGACGACGACGTCGAGCCGCCGCTGGGCAGTGACGACCCGGCCCTCGCCGCGCTCATCGCCCAGGCCGAGCGGCTTGCCGGTCAGGCAGATGACCCGAAGCTCAAGCTGGCGTCCGACAACGTTGCCGAGCTCGTCAACGAGGGCTTCAACGTCGTGGTCTTCTGCCGCTTCATCGCCACGGCCCACTACGTCGGCCGCCACTTCGCGGACAACCTCGCAGGCGCGACTGTCGAGGTCATCACCGGCGAGATGCAGCCGGAGGATCGTCAGGAGCGGGTGGCTCACATGGGGGAGGCTGAGCGCGCCCGCGTGTTGATCGCCACCGACTGCCTGTCCGAGGGCGTCAACCTGCAGGACTACTTTGACGCGGTGGTCCACTACGATCTCTCGTGGAATCCGACCCGTCACGAGCAGCGCGAGGGGCGCGTCGACCGCTTCGGCCAGTCGAGCAGGATCGTTCGCGCCACGCTTCTCTACGGCGTGAACAACCCCGTCGATGGGGCGGTGCTCCAGGTCATTCTGCGCAAGGCGGCCCGGATTCGTGAGGAGCTCGGCGTGCCGGTTTCGGTGCCGGACGAGGGCCACACGCTGACTCAGGCCCTGCTCCAGGCAGTGTTGCTGCGACGCCGCGGGGTCTCGAGCACGCTCGAGCCCAAGCAGCTCGAGCTCTTCGACAGCCAGTGGGAGGACGCTGCCGCAAAGGCGAAGAAGAACCGCACGGTCTTTGCCCAAAGGCGCATCAAGCCCGACGAGGTCCTGCCCGAATGGCACAAGAGCCTGGCCGCCGTGGGCAGTCGCGAGGATGTGAAGCGCTTTGTCGGCCGGGCGCTTTTGCGTCTCGGCTCCGGCCTGGAGCCGCTGGGTCGAGGGTTCAAGGTGGCGACCGCTCCGTTGCCCGAGGAGGTGCGGGAGCGGCTGGAGGCCGAAGGCATCGAGGGCACGGTCGCCATCGACTTCAGCTACCCGCCGGCGCCGCGGTGCCGGCCCGTGCAGCGCAGCCACCCGCTCGTTGCGGTGCTGTCCGAAACACTCCTTACGCGAACGCTTGCCTCGGACAACGGGAGCGCGGGCGATAGCCCCTCGGTTCTGGGCCGTGTCGGCTGCTGGATCTCCGACGGCGTACGCGTCCGGACGACCGTGGCGCTCCTGCGCCTGCGACACCAGCTCGTGCTGCGCCGGCGGCGACAGGAGACCACGCTATTAGTGGAGGAGGCCACGGCCATCGCCTGGACCGGCGCGCAAGGAGACGAAAGGGTGGTGGGCACGGAGGCGCTGTCGATGCTTGCGCTGCCGCCCGTCGACGATCCGCCCCGCCACGTTCGCGAGCGCGAGGCGATGCGGGCCATTGGCATGCTCGAGGAGCGAAGTGCCGAGCTGGAGACCATCGCGAGTACCCGAGCCCAAGCTCTGCTCAAGGATCACCTCCGCGTGCGCGAGGCGAGCAAGGCCACCGGCGGTGCATCAGTTCAGGCGCTGCCCCGGCCCGACGTGATCGGGGTCTACGTGTTGCTTCCGAGGGTGAGCTGATCATGGCGAACCACCAAAGAAGCGCACCCCAGGCGCACATTGGCTTCGATGCCCTCGCGATCGAGGGTGGTCTGCTCGCCGCCGAGTGGCTCGCCAAGGTCGCCCAGCTCGGGGCGGCCGGGCAGAGCGGCGAAGACTACCGGGTCCCCATGGGCCTGCAACTGCGCGACGAGATCGGCCGGAGCTGGCGCATCGCCCAGGCTTGCTTCCGCGACCTCGATGCAGGACGCTCCTCGGGCGCTGACCCGAGCGCGCTCACGGAGCGCTTCATCCAGGGGCTCCTGCGCGACGCCTTCGGCTTCACGTCGCTTACGCCTTCCGAGCCCAAGGTGTTCGACGAACGCATCTACCCGATCCGGTTCTTCGCCCTCGGTGACCACGTGCCCATTGTCGTAGGGCCGGCGGGAATTGGCCTGGATACGCCGCTGCCCGAGCTCGGCGACGGCCACAGGCGCCGCAGCGCGTTCGGCCTGCTCCAGGAGTTTCTGAACGCCTCGGACAGTACACTTTGGGGGCTCGCCTCGGACGGGTTCACGCTTCGTCTCGGCCGGGACAACGCGAGCCTGACCCGGCCGGCGTGGGTCGAGGCCGATCTCGGACGGATTTTTCGCGAGTCGCTGTACCCGGACTTCGCCGCGCTCTGGCTCCTCTGCCATGAGTCGCGTTTCGGCCGCGTTGGGGATTCGCCCGAGGCCTGTCCGCTGGAAGGGTGGCGGGAGGCTGGACGAGAAGCCGGCACCGTGGCTCGTGGCAAGCTGCGCGTGGGCTTCGAGGAGGCGCTGGAAATCCTCGGCCAGGGATTCGTCTCGCATCCAGAGAACAAGGCGCTGCGCGAGGCGCTGCACAAGGGCACCCTCCACCGCGACCAGTACTACGGGCAGCTCCTTCGCTTGGTCTACCGGCTGATCTTCCTCCTCACCGTGGAGGAGCGAAACCTGCTGCATCCGAAGAGCGTGCCCGATCCGGTCAGGCAGCTCTACGCCGAGGGGTATGCCTTGCGGCGACTGCGGGACCGCGCCGTGCGCCGCGCCGCCCACGATCGCCACACCGACCTCTGGGAGGCGGTGAAGATCGTCTTCCGAGGGCTGGCGAACGGCGAACAGCGACTAGGCCTGCCGGCCCTCGCCGGGCTCTTTGCGTCAACGCAGTGCCCGGACCTTGATGCCGCCCGGCTCGAAAACCGGGCGCTGCTCGGCGCCATCTTCCGGCTCGCGTGGCTCAGAGAGTTGGGCGGGCTCGTGCGCGTCAACTGGCGTGACATGGGGCCTGACGAGCTCGGCTATGTCTACGAGGGCCTCCTCGAGCTCGTGCCGCAGATCACCGAGGATGGCCGCTCCTTCCGGTTCGCCGGCGCGGACGAGAGCCGTGGGCACGCACGCAAGACCACCGGCAGCTACTACACTCCCGACGAGCTGGTGCAGCTCCTGCTCGAAAGCGCGCTCGATCCGGTGGTCGAGCGTACCGTGCAGGCTCATCCAGATCGTCCAGCCGACGCGCTGCTCGATCTCGCTATCGTCGATCCGGCCTGCGGCTCGGGCCACTTCCTGCTCGCGGCGGCGCGCCGGCTCGCCGACCATGTCGCGCGCATCCGTGCCGCTGGAACCCCAACGCCCGAGGACTACCAGCACGCGCTTCGGGACGTGGTCCGACGCTGCATCCACGGCGTAGACATGAACCCGCTCGCGGTCGAGCTGTGCAAGGTGAGCCTGTGGATGGAGTCAATCGATCCTGGCTTGCCACTCACCTTCCTCGAAAGCCACATACATCACGGCAACTCGCTGCTCGGCACCACCCGGGAGCTCATGGGCGACCTCGTCCCGGAGCACGCGTGGGTCGTGCTCGAAGGCGACGACAAGAAGGTCACCGCCTCGATCAAGAAGCGCAACAAGGCCGAGCTCGCGGGGCAGCGGCTGCTCCCCTTCGGCCACACCAACGGCACGGGCGCTCTGAGGGAGGCCATCCTGGCAGTGGAGCAGGCGCCCGACACGGACGCGGCGACCTTGGCCGAGAAAGAACAGCGCTGGAAGGCGCTCCTCGCCTCGCAGGCCTACGAACACCAGAAGCTCGTGGCCGACGCCTGGTGTGCGGCCTTCCTGTGGCCCAAGGATAAGCCCGGCCCGGTCGTTGACGCCGCGCCGACCACGGCGGTCTGGCGGTCCCTGCGGGACAAGGAAGCGCCGCCGTCGCCCGTGCTCGTCGAGACGAGTCGCGGGATCGCCGAGCAATACGCCATCTTCCACTGGGAGCTCGCTTTCCCTCAGGTGTTCGCGCGGGGCGGCTTCGACGTGGTGCTGGGCAATCCGCCGTGGGAAAGGGTGAAGCTCCAGGAGCAGGAGTTCTTCGCGGAGCGCGAACCGTCGATCGCCAAGGCGCAGAACGCCTCCGAACGGAAGAAGCTCATCTCCGCGCTCCCAACAACCAATCCGGAGCTCTGGCAGGAGTGGTGCCTTGCCACGCGCGTGGCGCAAGGACAGAGCCACTTCGCGAGGCAGTCCGGCCGATATCCCTTGTGCGGCAAGGGCGACGTCAACACTTACGCGCTCTTCGCCGAGCACAACTGGCGGATCATCGGCCCGCACGGACGCGCCGGCTTCATTGTGCCGAGCGGTATCGCCACCGACGACACTACCAAGGAGTACTTCCAGGGCATCACTCGTTCCCGCGCGCTCCAGGCGATGTGGGAGTTCGAGAACGAGGGCTTCTTCACGGCCGGCAAGGGGCACATGCTCCGCTTCGCACTGACCACGCTCTCGGGGCGAGGCGACCCGGCGCAAGCCACCGACTTCCTCTTCCAAGGCCAAGCCATATCGGATCTCGACGATTCCGAGCGACACTTCACCCTGTCGGCAGACGACATCGAGACCATCAACCCGAACACTGGGACCTGTCCGATCTTCCGAACCAAGCGCGACGCATCCATCGCGCTTTCGATCTACCGCCGGGCGGGAGTGCTCTGGCGCGAGGGCGATCCGGACGGCAATCCGTGGGGGTTGCGATTCATGGCCATGTTCCACATGGCGAACGACTCGAGCCTGTTCCGCCAGCAGGGTGAACTGGCGTCCGCGGGCTGGAAACTCGAGGGCAATCGCTTCGTGAAGGATGCCGAGGTCATGCTACCGCTCTACGAAGCGAAGATGACCTACATCTACAACCACAGAAGCGGCACCTTCGAGGGAGCGCCGCCCGGCGAGCGGCTCCACCGGCTACCTACGCCCTCGGACGAACAATTCGCCAACCCACGCAATATGCCCCTTCCGTTCTACTGGGTGGCCGAGAAGGATGTCGAAGCGAAGCTCGACGGCGTGTGGGACCGTGGCTGGCTGCTGGGGTGGAGGGATGTGACAGACGCCCGGGCTAGCGTGCGGACGGTGGTGGCGAGCGTCATTCCGCGCGCAGCTGTAAATGACAAGTTCTTGCTGATGATGCCGTCTGCGGACACGCGATTGGCGGCTTGTCTCTACGGAAACCTCTCGAGCTTCTCTCTTGATTATTGCGCAAGGCAGAAAGTTGGCGGGCTCAGTCTAAAGTACTTCACGATGCGGCAGCTCCCAGCGCTCATCGCTGAGGACTACGCAAGTCCAGCCCCCTGGGCACGTACGATCGCTCTCCGCGACTGGATTCTACCCCGAGTCCTCGAGCTGACTTACACCGCCTGGGACCTCCAGCCGTTTGCAGAGGACTGCGGCGAGTCGGGGCCGCCGTTCATTTGGGACCCAGCGCGACGCTTCCAGCTCCAGTGCGAGCTTGACGCGGCCTTCTTCCATCTCTACGGCATCTCGCGTGATGACGCCGACCACATCTTCGATACCTTCGATGTCCTGCAGCGCAGCGACGAGCGAGCGCACGGCGAGTACCGCACCAAGCGCGTGGTCCTCGAAGTTTACGACGCCCTGGCCCAGGCGGCGGCCACGGGCAGACCCTATGTTTCGCCGCTCGGGCCACCAAGGAGGGCGACTAGTGGCCAGTAACGAGTAGCTAGTGGCGAATGGCAAACAGCCACTCGCCAAGGAGGACGTTCATGACAGACCGTCTGGAAATCCGACAGTTCGCGCAGATCGCTGAGGCTGACCTGACATTTGGCGATCTGACCGTCATCGTTGGCGCCCAGGCTACCGGTAAGAGCCTGGCCCTGCAGTGGCTCAAGGTCGCCATGGATGGCCGTCAGATCGTGAACGCACTTCGCGAAGCCGGTCACGCGGTCAACAAGGTCGAGGTGCTCGTGGACCTGATCTTCGGCGCCGGGATGGGGGCGGCATGGAGGCCGGAAACCGAGATTGTGTTCAAGAGCGAACGCCTCGCGCCAAAAGGCTTCGGGAGACTTGGCGACGGCAAGGAAAAGGTTTTCTTCATTCCGGCGCACAGATCCATGCTCATCAGCGACGGCTGGGCCGCACCGTTCCAAAGGCTCACCGCCGACACTCCCGTCGTGGCGCGTATCTTCAGCCAGAACCTCTTCGACCGGTTCAGTGCGCGCGGTGAAGGCACCCTGTTTCCGGTTGCGCGTGTGTTGAAGAAGGAGTACCGGGAGCAGATCGACCAGGCGGTCTTCCACGAAGGCCAGGTAGGGATCGAAGAGGACCTCCAACACGCGAAGCGCCTGCGGCTCACTCACGGGGCGATGCGGCTGCCGTTCATGACTTGGACCGCGGGCCAGCGTGAGTTCACACCCCTCTTGCTGGGCCTGTACCATCTTCTTCCGGCACGAAAACTCCTGAAGCAGCCGGACATCGACTGGGTCGTCATCGAAGAGCCGGAGATGGGCCTGCATCCGAGGGCAATCAGCGTGGTCATGCTCCTTGTGCTGGATCTCCTGTGGCGGGGATATCGGGTGGCCGTCTCCACGCACTCTCCGGATGTGCTCACGGCCGTGTGGATGTTGCGGAGGCTCAAGGAGCACAGTGCCCGGTGGCAGCTCGTCTGCAATGGATTCAACGTTCGTGCATCGCAGCAGATGCAGAGAGTCGCCGAAGCAGCTCTGACGAAGGAATACCGTGTCCATCTGCTGACCTTCGGTGCGGATGGCAAGGTGTCTTCGACGGAGATCTCCGACCTCGATCCCTCTTCCGAGGACGATCGCGTTGCCGAATGGGGGGGCCTTACCGAGTTTAGCTCCCGCTATGGCGACGCAGTTCGCGCCGCGGTGAACGAGAGCGAATGATGGATGCTCCGAGAAGCACGTCTCCGGTCAGAGGGGCGCTGCAGGCTGCCTCCGCACTGCTTTCGCAGGTCCGCGATGGTTTGGAGGCCGTGAAGCACAAGGACCGTAGGTACCTCGCGCAAGACGTCCGGCGCGCCTTTGCCGACAGCCTTGATCTCGACGCGGCTCTGCAAGAGGAGCATCCTGAAGAGAATCGGTGGGACTACCTGCTCGGGTACGCGCCCAGCGAGGAGGTCGTCGGGGTGGAGTCGCACTCGGCCAAGCAGGACGAGATCAGTACGGTCATCGCGAAGAAGAGAGCTGCGAAGGCGCAGCTCGCCGAACACTTGCAGTCGAGGAAACGGGTTGCCAGGTGGCTCTGGGTCGCTTCCGGACCGGTCCATTTTGCGGATACGGAAAAGACGCGTCGCCTCCTGGATCAGAATGGGATCCAGTTTGTAGGGCGTCGCGTGCTCGCGAGGCATCTCAGATGACCGCCCCTGGGTTCCTCGGATTCCGGGCTACACGGGCCGGGGCGGCGGCCATGGGGCGGCCCTATTTTTCGCCGCCCGGACCACCAAGGAGGGCCACATGACCTCACTCCGCGTGAAACAGCTTTCTCTCGCGAACTACCGCTGCTTCGAGTCCCTCGACCTCGCGCTGGAAGACGACCTCACCGTCCTCTTCGCCGAGAACGGCGGCGGCAAGACCGCGCTGCTCACGGCATTGGCCATGGGGCTGGCCGTGGTCCAGAGAGGCGCGCCGCGCAGCCTCAAGCTCAACCCGAGCAGCGATCCGCGTCAGCGCACGCTCGATGAGCAGGGTCGGCGTGAGCCTGCCGGGCCTTGCACGGTGTCCTGGGCGGCTGCGTCCGGCGCCGGGCCCGCGACCGAATGGTCGACCACCGTGAACCCGGCCTCGGGGAGAACTACCAAGAAACACCGGTCAATCCTCGAAGCCATGGAGCAGATCCGCGTGCCCGGCGACCGTTGGCCTCTGTTCGCCTGGTACGGCGTCGATCGCATGCAGCGCTGCCAAGTAAAGCGCCGGGCTCAGGAGGCGACACGGGACCGCTGGGAAGCCTATGCCTCCTCGCTTGATCCGGCGCTCAGCGATGCGCCGCTGCTCCAGTGGCTGCAAGACGAGATGCTCGGCGACGTCGTCCGTCAGCGACAGGGAGAGCCCGAGCGGTTCTTCGACAAGGCAGTCATGGAGGCGACCGTGCGCGCCACGCCGGGTGTAGTCAATGCATGGTACGATCCGGTGGAGCAGAGCCCCATGGTCCGCTTCGAGACGGGCCATGTCACGCCCTGGTCTGAGCTCTCCGACGGCTACCACGTGTTCATCGCGCTTGTTGCGGACATCGCCCGGCGTGCCGTGATACTGAACGAGATCGACGGCGCCGAGGCTCCCGCACGGGTAGAGGGCGTGGTCCTCATCGACGAGATCGATCTCCACCTGCACCCTAGGTGGCAGCGGGTGGCGCTCCACGGCCTGCGCGAAGCCTTCCCCAGGCTCCAGCTCGTCGTCTCCACCCACTCACCGCAAGTCCTGAGCAGCGCGGAGAACCGGCAGGTGCGACGGCTGATCGACGGCAAGCTCCTGGCAGAGGGTCTGTTTGTCGAGGGACGCGACACTAACGCCATCCTCCGTGATCACATGAACACCGATGATCGCGATGACGATGGCACCCGCGCGCTCCGCGATCTCCACGACGCCATCGATCACGGCGACCGGGAAAAGGCAGGGCGGCTCTACGCCGAGCTCGTGGCCCGGTGGGGCGATACCGACCCAGCGCTCATCCGCGCCAAGGGCTTCATGGACTGGGAGGAGTAGATGCGACGGGTATCCAAGCCCTGGCCTCCCGCCGACGTGAGTCCCGATGGCCAGACGGCCTGCACATTCGTCCGCGCCGAACAGGACTACCTCGCGGCGCTACCGACCGCGCAGGACAAGACCGCCTTCGCGCGGAGCCAGTTCGACCAGCTCGACAAGGCGAAGCTGCGCACGTTGATGTCACGGGAGCAGCGCTCTATCTGCGTCTACTGCGAGCGCCGCATCGAGGAAGGCCACCCCACGGCGCGCATCGACCACTGGAGACCGCTGAGCCACAACCACCAGCAGGCCCTGTGCTGGAAAAACCTGTACCTGTCGTGTCCCACGGCTGGCACGTGCGACGATGCGAAGGGCCAGCGGCCGTTGAAATGGGACGACGCGGACCCGGATCTGCCGTGGCCGGTGGATTTCGCTTACGAGGACGTGCTCGGCTTCACGAGTCGCGGAGAGATCTACGTCCGGAGCGATGTCGTGCTGGATGAAACCAAGCGCAACGCGCTCAAGCTCGCGATCGACGACCAGCCGGACGACAACCGTAAGCGGACCGCGACTCTCAACCTCAACCACCCGACGCTAGTCGCCGCGCGCGCCGCGGCCCTCGACTGCGAGAGGACACGGCTGCAGAAGGACTTCAAGGCGAGAACCGCCTCACGGGATGAGCGCGCTGAACGGGCAGACGATCTGGTTGCCAGTGCCCCGCTGCCTCCATTCGTGAGTATCCGCGCGGCCTGGCTGCGAAAAACGCTCGGCAGGGGACGATGAGCCTGAGCCCACTCAATATCACGCGTTTGGAGAAGGCGGCCGTTGACAACGGTTTCGACCTCGAACGAGGCCGCGACGGCGACTGGCTGATCTTCGGCAGTAGCCAGGCTTCGTTGCAGATCTGGCTCACCGCGCTCGGGGAGTCTTGTTTCCTTGTGGCGTTCTCTCGTTGCGACGTCTTCGACGCGCTCACCAACATGGGCGTCGCGTCCTCTAACCCCGTCCCGAAAGGCGCACTTGCCGCCCGCAGCGCTAGAGATCCGTCGGCTCTGCACCGGCTCGTGCGACGCACCTTCCAGCTCGCCAGGGCTTTGCCTGACGAACCTCTCAAGGCGTTCCTCGACAGGACGGGCAGCCTTCCCAGGACTACCGAGGCCGAACGCCTCATTGTGCAGCGAATAGGCCAGGAGGTCTTCCGCGACCGGCTCTTCGACTACTGGGAGGGCCGGTGCGCCATCACCGGCCTCGGCGTGCCCGACCTCCTACGCGCGAGTCATGTCAAGCCCTGGGCCGATTGCGAGACCGATGCCGAGCGCCTCGACGTCTTCAACGGCCTCCTTCTCGCGCCGCACCTCGACGCTGCCTTCGATCGAGGGTTCATCACCGTCGCCGACGACGGCGCGGTCATCGTGGCCAGCCTGCTTGATGAAGAAGCCCGTCACGTCCTCGGCATGCAGGAACCTCTGCGCGTGCATAGTCTCGGCGAGGGGCACCGCCGCTACCTGCCGTGGCACCGAGAGCGGGTGTTCCGGAAGGCGAACGGATGACGGCTGTTGCCCGCCGCGACTCCGAGTTCCTCCACCACCAGACCGCACCACTCGGGTAAGTCAGCTAGAAATACCGCATGCGGAAAAGGTTCCAAATGCTGTAGCTCCCCTGGACGGACGCGAACCGCTGAGCCGTTGGTTAACCGGGAACCTGGCTCGTGGAATGGATGGCGGCGAAATTCCACTGGCTTCTCAACAACTCTGTCCAAGAATTGAACGAGGACCGAAAATTCGGACAGAATCGTGAGGGTCGATCGTTCATGCGGACATTACCCGCTCAAAGTATACGAAAACACCCGAAAACGCATAGAGGACAGCCGTAGAAAAGCCCCTCGAAACTCACCCATTCCCGAATTTCACATCCACAGGCTCTCCAGAGGCTGAATTCGACACACTGCCCCCGCCCTTCAAATGTGAAGGGATTTACCCTCCTGCAAACCAGCCTCTGCGCCCCGAAGAGAGCCACGACTTTAGATGACTGATCGCTGATTTACCATGCCGCCAAAATACCTGCATACAACATTGTGGTGGTGCAACAACCAGAAATGGACGGGGGGAAGGCAACCCCCCTCGTTCATGCGGCCGAGAGTGCTATCCGGTTTTCTTTTCGACGATCCAGGCGGGCGGCTGGAGGAGGCCCGGGAACAGTTCGCGCATTTCCACCCCGAGGACCGTTTCCCGGACCCTGTCCTCCCGGTCCAGGAGCCAGATGTCGAAGCTCTGGGTCCCTGCCGAGGCGGCGAGCGGCACTGCCCGGCAAACGTACTCCTCCCCCTCCCGCGTGGGTTCCGGCACGCAGCGCTGGGCGTACCCCACGGGAAAGGTGACCATCCCCCGGTATCTCTGGGTCCACACGTTGACCGCGTGCAGGGCCGCGTCGAAAACAAAAGGGCAGCCGAGCGCCGGGCAGGCCGGGGGCCCGGGCGGGGCGGTGATCACGGCGGCAACCCCGGCCGGGGTGAGCCGCACGTCGCCGCTCAGGTTCCGGAAGGCGGGGCCGAACGGCACCAGGTCCCGGTACAGGGGCCCGGGTTTCACCGGGAAGGCGGGTTCCGCGAGAAGGAGGGAGGCGGCGGGCGGCGGCGGGAGAGGGCCGGCCCGGGGGGAGCAGAAACGAACGTGGAGATGCGGCTTCAGGCGCGTGATCGCGCTCCGTTTGGAAGCGATTTTTGTGAGGAGGGAGACAAGGAACGAACCGTCGCTTTCCTCCAGGATCTCCAGGAAGGCCTGGATGGGTCCGGGTTTTTCGGGGAGGGGGAGGAAGCTCTCGAAGGTTGCCTCCCGGGAATGGCAGCCGCTCAACCCCGTGGGCTCCTGCGCCGCCGCGGCCAGGAGGCCGAGGGCGTGGGCCGAGGGCAGGACCGGGCGGTCCATGACCCGGTGATCGTACAGGCGGGGGGACGCGCAAATCGGGAGGGGCAGACGGAGCCGATCCTTCACTTGGGAAAAGCTTCCCATATCTGGAGGGTTTTCGGGTCGATGGCGGTCACGGTGCCCGTGGCTGCCCGCATGGCGCAGTGCCGGGTGTGCCCCTTGCAGACGATGTTACCGGTATCCAGGTGCGTGATGACATAGTAAAAGGTGATCCGGACCTTCTCCATCTCTCCCGGCCGGGTGTGGATCCACATGGGGTCGTCATACCCCAGCGGATGGTGATAGGCAACGGCGGTGTCGATGATGGGGTAGACGAAGCCGTCCTCTTCCACCTCTTTGTAAGAGTAGTTGAAATCCCGCATGAGGCTGGCTCGGCCCAGTTCGAAGTAGTGCAGGTAGTTGGCGTGATACACCCACGTGGACCGGTCCGTGTCCGCGTACAGGGTGCGGTGAAAAGCCCGGTGCCAGAGGGTGCCGGTCATCGTGTCCCGCACCAGCCGTTGGTCCCCGTCGTAGATCTCCGGCACGAAGGGTTTGGGCCGCATGCTAGGACACTCCTTTCAGCACCACGCAGCAGTTGGTCCCTCCGAAACCGAAGGCGTTGCTGAGGGAGATCTCCACCTGCTGCTTCCGCGCCGTGTTGGGCACCACGTCCACGCCCTCGAGGGCCGGATCGGGAATGTAGTTGATGGTGGGGAGCAGGATGCCTCGCCGCATGCCCTCGATGGTGAGAGCCGCTTCGATGGCGGCAGCGGCGCCGAGCGTGTGCCCCAGCTGGGATTTGTTGGAGGAGATGGGGAGGTTTTTCAGGCCGTCGCCCCAGATCTCCTTCAGACACTGCACCTCCGTGATATCCCCGCGGGGCGTGCTGGTTCCGTGGGTGTTGATGTACTGGATGTCCCCGGGTTTCAGGCCGGCATCCTCCATGGCCTCCACCAGGGCGCGGACGATGCTGGGGGGGTTGGGCTTCGTGAAGTGGTACGCGTCGGATGTCCAGCCCACGCCCAGAAACTCGGCCCGGGGGGAAAGGCCGTAGGCGGCGAGCATCTCCGCCGCCGCCAGCACCAGGACGCCGGCGCCCTCCGACAGGACGAACCCCTTGCGGTCCACGCTGAACGGCCTCGAGGCCTGGGAGAGGTCGTGGAAGGCACGGTCCTTTTCCCGGAGCTTGATGGTGGCGTTCATGTTGGCGAAGCCGTGGACGATTTCAGGGGTGATGGGCGTGTCCACCCCCCCGGCGAGCACGAAGTCGCAGTCGCCGTCCCGGATCAGGCGCGCACCGATGCCCATGGCGTGGTTGCCCGAGGCACAGGCCCCTCCCGGGGAAAAGATGGGGCCGGTGAAGCCCAGCAGCTTACCCGCCTTGCCGGAAGGCACGTTGGAGCACAGGTTGGGAAGCAGATAGGGGCTGACGAGGTTGGGACCCCGCTGGGCCAGGTTCTGGACGGCGATGCCGTAAGCGTCCGACCCGTTCAGGGCCGATCCGATGAGGCAGGCCGTGCGGGGCCGGATCTCCTCCAGGTCCAGGATGCCCGCATCGGCCATGGCGTCCCGGCAGACGGCCATGGTGAGCGGCACGAAACCCGCATTCCAGAAGGAAGCCTCCCGGGCGTCGAAAAAATCCAGGTCCGCCCGATCCCAGTCCGGGATCTCGCCCACGGCCCTGCAGGGGGTGTCCACCCGGCAGCGCGTGATCGGGCCGAACCCCGCCTCCCCGTTCACCGCCCGCCTCCACGTCTCCGCCAGGTTTTTTCCCAGGGGCGTGGCGACGGCATAGCCCACGATGTAGACCCGTCTGTTTTTCGGCGCTTTCATGGGATTTCCGTGTCGATCAACCCGCGGGGGGCGGCGGACGTGCGGGAAACTCCGGGCCTTCACCAGGGGATGAATTTGTAGAGCTTGGCGAACATTTCGTAGACTTCGATCCAGTTCTTGAGGTCCCTGGCCGTCCGGATGTGCGCGCGCTTGTTCACCATGACCCAGCTCATGTGGGCGGCGCCGTCCTTGCAGGTGGTGCAGTCACGGGTTGCGGACGTGCAGCAGCGGTGCATGGTCTTGAGATCCGCTCCCCAGCGGATGAAGCGGATGAGACGCTTGGGCCTGGGGTTTCTCTTGTCCAGGGGTTCGGTCACCGAGGGGCACTCCAGGAAACCCCACCTGCGGCCCTGCAGCCTGCCGGTGGTGATCACCTCGTGATAATAGTGGCTGGAGATCACCGTTTTCGGATAGTTGTCGAGCAGAGAGTCCATCTCCACCCGCGCGCGGGTCAACTGCTCGGGGGTCCAGGAAAAGCCGGCGGCCCCCTCGTCGTTGCTCAAGAGCTGCAGGTGGACCTTGAGCCCGCAATCCTCGATCCTCCTGACGACCTCCTCGGATCGTCCGAGTTGCCTCGGGGTCAGGGTGTAGAGGTAATACGCGTAGGGATCCCCGGCGTAGTTCCTGCTGGAGAGGGAGAACACGTCACGGCCCCTGAGTTCGATCTCGTCCTCCGAACTGCCCCAGAGGGAGATTCCCACGATCATGTCCGGAAAACGGTCCCGGGGAATCTTGATGATGCCGTTGGTGGCGCAGTAGGAGGGAATGCGCCTGTTAAACGCTTCCACCCGGTCCAGGAAGAGTGTCGGTTCTCCCCCGATGAGGATGGCG
>Ga0315273_10000262_pt1 | contig 51190 bp, 78 predicted proteins | sample YL17G02_0_MG_FD_205753 | JGI IMG/M metagenome (GOLD analysis project Ga0315273, IMG submission 205753) | Sediment microbial communities from Yellowstone Lake, YNP, Wyoming, USA - YL17G02_0 | ecosystem: Environmental > Aquatic > Freshwater > Lake > Sediment | place: USA: Wyoming | collected... | reverse complement strand
TTGTCATCCATCGCTCGCAAATTAAATTCTATAATCCGCTTGATTCCCTTGTAAATATTTCCGACTATCATAATCCCAACCCCTTTTTATAATTTTCCTGTATTTGAAGTATTTGCATTTTAAGTCTATCCTGTAATTTTTCAGGTACTGACCTTTCATCGATTATCCGATCATATTCTTCATATTGATCTTCCTTGATATTGTCAATCGCCTCTTTTTCCAATCCTAAAAATGCAATCTGCTCTTGTGTCAGCGGGACTTTCTTTTTGCCCTCGACGATATATGCAATAACGTCGCACTCTTCGTCATCGTCTGGGCTGTACGGGTCTGGCGATTTCCGATATTTGGAATAGTGTTCTATCTCAACTTCAATGTCGATACTGCGATCTGTTTTAAATGTTTTCATTATTTCTCTCCTGGGAACTTTTTTTCCGTTGGCGATATTACCTTATCGATAATATCATAAATATCCATAACGCTGTAAGTATTTTTTTCCGAATTTCTAATCCTGTCTCTGATTACATTACATACTTCCATAGCTCCGAGGTCTTTATACAATACGTTTTCCGCTTTCATTTTTTTTCCTCCAGAAACTTTATTATTGATTTTCGCACAAGTTCGGACATAGTACACGGATCGCCAACTGCTTTCCGTTCATCCATAATTTTTTTTAATTTTTTAAAAATTGTCGGATGTATGTCCAGCGTGATTCTGTCATAATCTCTTTTCATGTTACCTCCTTATATTATTTTATATTCGATCGCCCCATAATTTAGCTTCATCGATATTAATCTTATCGATTGACGGGTGATCTATAATATCAAGATCAATGTCCCCGACTCTATCGTATTCCAAACTGATCAAGTCTGCTTTATCTCGGCTACATACTGCCGCGCCTTCACCGTGCTCATACCGATATTCCCAGTATATTTCATCCTTCTCAATTTTTGATATTTTACATCCGCATACCGTTAATCCCGTGTAATTGTCTAACAACATTTTTTCTGTGATCTTCATTTCATATTACCTCCTTATATTATATTTTGTAAAATTTATATATTTCGGACATTTCATTATCGGTATATTCCATTATTATTTTTCCTGATGGGACTCCGCTTTCTTTTACCAATACAAAATTTTTATTGTACTGACTTGCCAGCAACTGATCGCCATTTTCAAATTCAATCGCTTTAATTATTATTTCTTTTGTTTCCATAATCATTCTCCTTTTTTATATTCTCCGGTTAATCCATACAGCAATTATTACATGCTGTACTTCCGCCGATTGCTAATCTGTTACATTTGTAATTTTTGTCTATAGGGCAAGTTATACTTTTTTCATTTTCGTAAATGCCGTTAGCCTCATTGTCGCCGTATCCTGTTTTTTCGTTGTAATTTCTTGATTCTTTCGTATTCATTTTGTTTCTCCTTTTTTGTTAATCTCTTATAATAACAATATATATCCATAATAATATTTTGTCAAGACTTTTTATTATTTTTTCTTATTTTTTCTTGAAAAAGTTAATTTTTTTAGCTTAAAAAGATATACATTTTTGATTAAATGTTTAGAATGGCTGTTTTCTAAATAGGAAAGTCTGCGGTATTATGTCCCCATTGCACCAGAATTACAGAATGGCCTCAATTTAAAGACTTTTCCCCACAGATAGACCAAGATTGATTGATAAAATGAAACGCCTCTGTGTGTCTCCTGAGCAGAGTTTCGCAAAAAAAGCCCTACCGGATTAAGGGCAGGGCTTAAAAAAGGAGATATGAAACCGTATGGCGGTTACTCTTCTATATATTGTACGTCCGGCTTATCAAGGTCGCAAACAAATTGAAAAAGTCCACACATGAAAATTAAAAAAATAATTACAATTATATTTATAGCTGTTTCTTTATATTCTACTTTCATATATTTTTTAAGTACCTCTCCGGCTCGTGATCCTCCCACGAAAATAATTTATAAAATTTCTTATTGCCAATATTGACCAGCTTGTCAACGTGATAATAAAATAAAATCGCCATCGGAACTTTGCAAACTATATCATCACCGTTGACATATCGCCAACTGTCCGGCACGCGTTTATTAAAACTTTCCGCAAACTCTTTATTGCCAACTCGCGGACTTCCGAAGGTTACGCACGTTATATTCTTATCGGGATAATTGTACTGGATATCAACCGCTGTTAATGTCGCAAGCGCACCCCCCAGGCTGTGACCAGTACAGACGATCGCATAAATTTTCTTAGTTCTCATGAGCCCGTGTATAGTTGGCCGTATCTGTTTATATTGCTCCATAAATCCGGCGTGTACTTCAATATCAGAATCCGCGTTTCCGTAAGGCTTAACTTTTCGGACTTCTTTTTTCCAGATTTTCAGATTATCAATCCAGTCCGCGCGCCCGTGACTCCCCTGATACACGATATAAAGAGTATCATCTTCAATAGCATAGTGACCGGACACATCGCCCTTTACAAATTCAATCGGATTGACAAAGACCTGTTTTACTTTCCCGTGTTGCCCTTTGTAAGTATTGATGCAAGCCTGACAGCATTTTCTTATAAATGATTTATTCATTCCACAAACCTCTGAACGTCTATATCAAAATTATTTATTTCAAGTATTATCTTTTCGTTTTTATCCAGCCAGAATCCGACCGCCGTAACAAATCGAGAATATGCATCCATAGAGTTTGATACATACCCAGGTACCGCGCTGTTGTTGTTCGCATTGTCCGCAATTAAAACACAAGCGGAACTATCCTTGTCAGTATTTCCCGTGTGGAAAAGTACAGCGTCAAAATTCGGGACGTTTATAATTTCCAGCACGCCATATTTTTGAGTGAACGCCCTTATCGCTTCAACGCTTGACTTTGAATATGTTTCATAAAACCGCCCGCCCTTTCGCGCTATGACATCATAAAACCCTTCCGGTATTCTCGTTTCACCTTTTACTTTTTCTTTCCGGTATTCATCTTCTAAAGTGTAGACGTATTTCAAGTCTGCATAATGATCTCGATAATACAGAATACCTAAAGTATCATCCCCGTTGTCATGGATTCTATGTAACAATAGTTTCATTTATTCGTCCTGTGCATTTCTTCTTTTAGTGCTAATATTTCAATTCCGTGTTGAGCGATCCGAACTGTGTTTTCAATTAATATCTCGTGTGTCTGATCACACAAAGAGAATAATTTTTCAACTTTTTTATCCTGATCTTTTATAACACGATTGAAAAGTACAACAATAATAGGTATAACCACGCCAATGACCACAGCGATAGTCTGAATAATATGCTTATATGCTTGCTCATCCACCTTACCCTCCTCGTTGTAAATTGATTTATGCCCAGCTTGTTGCCATAGTGCTGAATTTATTTGTTATATTCGCGTCTGTTGTATCCATAAAATCGTTTCCAGTGTTCGCCGCTTTATCCGTATAAAGAGCCGCACCGTAATTACACGCATGAAAACCTTCGTCGGTAAATCCTGATATAGTCTGTGCCTTACAAGCCGATATTTGATTACAAGATGAAAATCCGTAACCTACATCTCCACCACCACCTCCTCCCGAAATTGCGTATGCATAACATCCTGAAATTTGATCACAACCATCAAATCCAAAAGATTGAGCATCTGTAGATGTTATTGTATATGCTTGGCATCCGGAAATTTGATTACAGGTATAAAAGCCTCGAGCATTTGAAGTTGAAGATATTGTATTTGCCAAACATCCTGATAATTGATTGCAAGTATGATATCCAAAAGAACCTGTATTTGTCGATGTTATTGTATTTGCCAAACATCCTGATAATTGATTGCAAGTATGATATCCGGAAACAGAATCAACTCCTCCTGCCAAATCATAAACTAAACAGTTTGACAAATTACTGCAATCTTTATATCCATAAATCTTATCGCTTCCGTCAATCGCATAAACAGAACAATCTCGATACTTGCTTGTCGTATTATGTAACGCCGTTCCGCTTCCTTGAAACCCTACAAAATCGACATTCGCATTTCGTGCCGAAGTTTTGCAATTATCGAAAGTCACATAATTATTTTGCAGGTAAAAAGAATTGACCGCCGCACCGACAACGCCACTACCTCGGATATCTACATTGCGCAAATATCCGCCGGCTGTATTGGCAGTTATATTTCCCCGCGCCGAACCGAAGTTGATATAAGTCCCGTTTTCAAACTCGACCGATGACGCGTTATTCGTATATAAATCGCCCCACGTATCACCGCCGGACAGAAGGGGAGTGACCGAGTATCCGCCCTCGACGTATTTAAAATAAACCGACCTGTAAGAATCGGCCATCTTGTAAGTGTTCGCCGCCGTGCGCGTAAACAGCGCGTTAAATGTCGCCTGACTTGACACTACATAATTATACGGCTGTATTGTCCGACTCATCGCCGTCCATAACTGATCTCGTGTATCGTTCGACTTATTGAGTAATGGCATCCCCGCCTGACTGATTACATACATGATCTCTTCCTGTATGGCGTTCATCAGTTCAGGCGTGATTACCGTATACGGCGGCGTTGTTTTAAAAAGATTAACGCCGGTGGTTACGTCTACATTTTCCCCTTCTATCCTATGCATATTATTCTCCTTATGCTCCCGGTCTCGTGTTTGTCTTTATGCCCCAGTCCGGCGCGAAAAACCATTTACCGATTGCGCTCTCTGCCGATCCGCCGTCGCTTGCCATGACCCATCCAATCGCGAACGCTGAAAGGGTAGTTATGCCGACCGATATAGAACCGATCCCACCTGTAGAATCAAGATAAACCGGCATCCCGATCTTCTGACTGAATACCGTTGAAAAAGACGAATCGTAAACTACGCCCCACCTTAATACAGTTCCCGAAGCATCAGAGGCGTAACTATCCATCGCCAGCGCAAGCAGTCCGCGCGTGTGTGCGGATACCGCTAAATTTGCACGTTTCCACATTCCATCTGAAGCCCCTTGATAAACCACGTTCATAAAACTTACCGCACTCCCGAAAACCTGAGAATACATTTTCCAACCTTTCGCCGTCTTGTCGGTTGTTATGTATTTCGCCTGCGGCATCGCCCAGAAATCGCCAAAATTGACAAACTCTTGCTCCATGATTGTTACTATCGTGTCCCTCAAGTCCTGCGCTGAAATTTGACCAGTTACGTTGTCGCTCAGGAATGCAAGTATTTGCGCCCGCGTCCTTTGTGTATCTGCCATTTGAATCCTCCTGCTTTTATATTAACTCGGCCTTAAAAAGTCCGTTGAAAACTCATCGAATGAAAAACATCCGCCCCTATAAGAATCGAAATCCTCTGAAAACGCGTTGCTGAAAGAACCGACCAACCGCACACCATCATAATCATAAGCGTTTGCAAAATCTGTTGAAAAATCCCGGCTGAAAGATATCGGCCAGCTTGACCCATCATACCACGGAACAGAATCAAAGTCCTGAGAAAATGCGTTTGAAAATTCCACACCGACAAATCTAAAAAGCACAATTGAATGAGCCGGTTTTTTACTTTCTATACTCGATATCAAAAGACTGATATTCGCCAGCGTGTAAAACTCCATCATGGCCTTTGAAACGTTTATATTCACAAGCCAATAAAACACCCCGCGCTCCGTTGTCGATACATAAGCAGAATCATTTAAATAAATCGCCCTGTCGTATGTAGTCGCAGAAGTCGGCGGCGTAAAATCGGCAGTCTCGACCTCTCCCCCTTTTTGGATTACTACTTCATCGATCCATCCGTTGTGATAATAAAAATTTTGTTGGTCGTATCCAATTTTAAGAGGAGCTGTTATATTTGGTAGAGTTTTATCTGCTATGGGATTAGGAATTATCAATGTCTGACTTATCCCATCGATAAAAATATATTGAGAATTTCCACTTCTTACTGTTGCGATGTGATACCATGTATCAACCACAGGGAACCACAAACAATAAAAATAGGTCACAATAGTTGAATTGGAGATAATATATATTCTAAGTCTTGTGTTAGTTTTGTTATAAGCAAAAGATATTCTATTATTGACATCAATATGTTGCTCGTAAAAACCGGATGCTTGATCTACCGCAAGCCGCACTCGCATACTAATTTTAAAATTATCAGCTCCGAGATAGAAATCAGCCGAATCCGGATATGTAACATAATCTGAATTGCCATCAAGCAAAAGCGAAGCCGTACCGAATTTTTTTTGTGCCGTATCTAATTGAGCAGTTCCGACAAATGTCGCCGCGCCTTGTATCGGATCGGTATATGCTTTTGACCCGTCAACTCCGTCAAATGACGAACAGAGTTTTAATGTGTTTAAATTAAATTCTCCGTCATCTATCCCGTGAATCGGATCTGTCCATATTGCCTCTTCGTCAAGTAATCCGCTCTCATTTATGCAAACTCCGATATCGTCATGCCCGGCGGTCACTATACCCGCAAGGCTCTTTTGAAATTCCGTAACGCTTATGTTGTATCCGAGTGCCAGTGCAATCTCTTCAAAGTATTCTTTATTCTGCTGACCGACCGCCACGTGTTTTGCACTTATACTTGCCTGCCGTCCGGCTGTTGAATCTGCAAGACTTAATCCAAACTCAGGTAAATTAAAATCCTCTTCCCATTCTTCCAAAGTCTCGCTTGCCCTTGACGGGATGGACTCGATAATTAAATCCTCTGCCCTGCCCTCTACCCGCGACAACTCCTCACCCAGCCCGTTTAATACCTGTGTAAGTGTCGCGCTTTCAGCACGTGTCCAGAACTTACCACGTGGGAAAAGACTTTGTAAAAGCCTTCTATATTCTTTATAAGTTCTCATCAATAATTACTCCATGTAATCGTACCCATAACATGAATTTGAACAGTTGACGCGGTTACATCCAAAGTCGGATATATTAAATTGTGAAAGTCCTCTCCGACCGCCGCGCTTATAGCCGATCTTATCTGACTTAAATATAAAGTCTGCCCCGGCCCGCCTTCCTCTAAAATAAGCTCTTCAAGTTTAGCTTCAACCGCCGTTTGAACTGCTGACGTATTTGGATAAATTGAAATTGAAAAATCACAAGTCATCGGAGTTAATTGTATCATATACAGCCCGGCTTCCGCTGTCGCTGGTATTCCGATAGTCTTTCCCGTTATCGGATCGGCGTGACTTTTGATATATGCCTCGACCGTTGCAATTTCCGCGACCGATGGAATTATATCGGCATCGTCATCTCGTACAAACGCGCACCCTATAGTTCCGATTCCCTGATAAAGCGGAATACTCCATGCTCTTGTCACCCCTGAACATTCTTTCATCCAGACGGGATAATCAAAGTCCGCGCCGCCATGAGGGGCCTGTCTTTTACGTGTTAAAGTCCGTGTCCTTAAATCATCGTCAGTCTCTTCATCCGTGCCGCCGTCTATGCCAGCAGTCGCAACCGTGACCGATGTGTCAACACCGGCAATAGGAGAGACAAAAGTCAAGACCGCGCCGCCGACCTCGTTTCCATCAGCTCCGGCAACCTTCGCGCTTAAAGATAATGTTATTGAACTCCCGGAAATAGTTGCCGCCGCTGTTGTCAGATAGACCTCGTTACTGCTTGATTGTAGCTCTGTACTTATCGGGATGACAGTCCCGTTCGTACCTGTAGCCGTTCCCGTGCCTGTAGCCTTGACTGCGGCCGTTCTGCTTATACCATATTCGTTAGCGTGCAATTCCAAATTTTCCGCGTCCGCCGTTGTGACAAAAAGTTGATCTTTATTATATTCAATATTTCCATAAAGAAGATGGACCGCGCCCGCGTAGGCCCGCGCAAAGATTTTTAAAATTGATCGCCTGAGCAAAGTGACCGCGCCGGTTATCCTCGATGTAATATCAGTTTCAATTTGAGTATTTATTTCCGATAATGTTTGTCTGTCAAAAGGCATTTTATTCTCCTATTTGCGCGTCCCATAAGTCAGAAAATTTAATAGCTGTTGTCGTACCGTCCGATTTAAGAATTGAAATTTTTGCCGCCAGTGTTGCGCTTCCGTCATCTCTATTTTGTCTCTCTACTTCGACCTCAATATCTTGACAAACTCCGTCGTCAATCATCCACTGTAAGCACTCTTCAATGTAGAATTTGGCATCAACTAAAGTTTCCGTTGTTGTCGTTGCGCGTTCAAGCAACCATAACCGCGATCCGATCTGGTCATCGTTCGTATTATTTATTAAATCCCCCCACCATCCGCGCCGATCGTCTGACTGGCTATCCGGCAATATGTCATCAATGTCCGCCAGTCTATCGGTATATAACGACATTAAGACAGCCGTTTCAAGTCCCGGCTCTCTTACCAAATCGCCGTTGTCAAATTGGATGTCTCCTTCTGCAAGGTCGTCATCCCATATTATTTTTATATCGTTCGCCATCAGTTACACAAAGCCTTATTCTGTCCCGCGTTCGTAATCTCATAATTACAGCTACATAAAACAGTAACCGCCGGATCAGCATTATTTTTGAAAACTCCGTTGCATTTTCCAGAATCAGTTCGCCTCAATGGATTGTCTCCATTTGTAAAACATTTATTTCCTGTAGGCATTATCATACCCGCGCCATTTGTCAAAGTATGTCCAGCAAGAACACAATCGAGCGCGGTTAACTGCCAGAGTAAATGCCAGATTAAAGCGAACTTCGTATTTACTTTCAATTTAGTCGCCTTGAACATCGTATATTCAGGAGTCCCCGGCATCCAAGCTCCGGATGGTGTAATCGTGATTGCAAAATCTTCGTTTGCGATTTCAAGACTCACAATAACACCTCCAAGTTGGTACCGTTCACCTTCATCTCTCCTGATACCAATTCTATTTTATTCCCGTTTTTGCATTCAATTTCAATTCCGGTACTTTTACACGTTATTTTATTTCCGCGATAATCATAATGCCGGGTGTCGCCTTCCGTTAAATCTGTCGGCCTGTATCGTCTGTCGGAAATACAAATCACAAGTCCATGATCCCGATTGCCGTTGATAAAATTTATAGTAGCTTCCGAGTCGGTTTTTGGATATGTTTCAAATCCGTATTCCTGCATCCGTTCAATGTCGCTGATAGTCTCATCCTTCAATCCGGTCACTTGTATCATCTGAGTTTTTCCGGTATTTTTTACCGCTGTTAATATAGCACGCCCGACCATCAAATATATTTTGCGCTTGATCGGATCGATAAATTTTGTAAACTCGTTAATCATATTTACTCTTTATGTTTATGGCGTTATTGCTTAGATTATAAGTATCTTTATCAACCACTGTTATCCTTGATATCTCTCCAGTTCCGGCAGAATAGATATAATTTATATCGCTGATTAACATTGTCGCTTTATATCCGGTAAAACTATCATCCACTTTCACAAGTTTATTTATTTCCCAGAGTTGCCCGCTACTCTGAGTCCAGCCTTGCACTTCGTATTCCTGTCTGCGTGAAAGCCCGGCCCTGAGACGCGCCTCCCACTTTGCACGGTTAATACATTGTCCGGTGTTCGTTGCCGTGTCCGCGAAAATCACCAGAGGTCTGACCCTCGATATTGTGGAATCTGAAAAACTACCACTGCAGGAAATATAATCTGCCAGAGTTTTATTATCATTTCCGATTCCATAGCCTTTGACTTTATATGTAGAATATCGATTTACATTACTCTGATCCAGGTATCCGGACTTTGCGTTTATACTCGTCGTAATTCCGTCAACGGTAAATTTGTCAGTCGTTGCCTTTGTCAGTGTGACCTTGCCATCGTTCAAACAAAGTGGGATGATTGCATAATCTCGGCAAAGTTCCGCGATCTGTTCAAATACCGTTTCGCCTTCGTTCGCCTTAAAACTTTCAACCTGAATATTTCCCTGAGTTGTCACCGATGAGTCAAGCGTCACATCGATTGAAAACGGTTTGCATAAATTTTTAATCAAATTATAAACGGTCTGTTTTTTCCACTCGTTCGGCGTAAAGTCAAAAGAACAATCTATCAAATCACAAGTCTTATCACGTCCGAAAATATCCATGCGGTCATAATCTTTTCCGTATCGTATCGGCATCTTATCAATCCAGCCGTTGATAACCGGAGTCCCGTCTATTTCTAATTTAACCGCGTAATCCATTTTGATATCTTTAATCATTGTCCCGCCCTTGAAAAAATTCATTATCGACAATCCGTATTGCCCGGATATTGTGTTCATACTTTTAAAAATTGAGATGTCCTCAAATCCGCTGTATTCGTAATTATTTATTTTCAAAACCAATCTGCTCATTTCATTCGCTCAATAACCTGACATTATCGCCGGACGGTAAGAACCCGGGATGTCTCAATTTATTTCTGTAAGTGATATCATCCGCCCTATCAAGGTCGTTATATTTTCTGTAAGCCAACGTCAAAGTCGATTCTACATCCGGCATAACCTTATAATCATATTCTTTCGCAAGGTTGGAAAACTTATTCATCATTGATGTTATGTAATCCGCCCTTAATTTCTGGATAGACTGGAATAATGTCTCATCAGATACGTTGTCATTTTGCGCGCCGAGTCTATCAATCAAACTATCGAGCGCGGCCGTTACTTCCGCAAGTGTTAAAAGCATTTGATCCTGACTTGAAAAGTCCGTCCTGATAGATATCATACAAGCGTTTCCGATCATCGCCGTCTGTGCCATGTTATTAACAAGCGTTAAATTATCCGCCTGCTCTGCGGATATCTGCCCGAAGCTCGCATCCGTGTAATTACTTTGCAGTGCTAAATTTCTTGACGCCGAAGTTCCAATCTCTTCAGGGACTATAACCCCGTCAAGTACGGTCTGATTGCCTCTTGTGATACCGCTACAACCGCCCACGATACCGCCTTGAATGACATCTCCGGCCATGCCAGGTATTTGCTTAATAGCATCGCAAGCGTTCAAAATCAAATTTGCCAAATCGCAAGGCGCGTTTAAAACAGAATCGATCAAGGCTATTGAAGAAGATACCAAATTTAAAGCCGTGTTTATCGTGCTTGCGACCGCGCCCGTGACCGCGCTTATGGCCGTCTGCATTTTATTCATAACACTGGAGATACGACTTGTCAAAGTTGATAAATAATTTCCGCCAGTTCTCATCAGTGCCGTAAAGCTATCAAGCGCATCATTGATTGCATCAAGTGCTGATTGATCGACAACCGCGTCCGGATCCGGTACTTGCTGTTTAGAAATTGGTTTATTGTATTGCACGAAGGTCATTTGAAAGCGGGCAATCCCGCCGTCTTTTGTAAGGCTTTCTGTTATCTTTGCTTTTCCGACAAGAGAGACTTCCAATTTTCCATAAAAAGGATGAACCAAAATTCCGACATTTCTTTTTTTTACATCGGTATAAGTTTTTAATGCTTTTATAAGTTTGTCACGTTCGGGGAAATGGTCAAAGCCGTTGTCTAAATTCTGAATAACAAAACCTTCGACAACAAACTCGTCAGCTTCCGCGCCGAGGTCTTCTGCCCATACATAATCCTTATTGATTCCGGCCTTCGTATCTGGGTAAACGTGAACCTCCGTCCTGCGACCAACTCCAGTCTCTGCATTGGCGACAAAGAAAGGCGCACCTCTAAAAGAAGCCTTGCCGTAATTTCCCGATGTCCATGTTAATTTATCGCGCCACATCAGCCGCCTGCCAATCCCGGATTCAAATATCCGGCGTTATAATTCATATCAAATATCAAGTTTGTATTTCTATCAGTCTTTTTATTTTTAGCAATCGCCTTGACCCCGTCCGGTAATTCCAAAACTATATGAACCTCTGACTTGCTTCCGTTAGATACCGAAGCCTTCAATTGTTCGGACGCAATATTCTGATTAGCTTTATAAACCGCGCTATCGGTATATAAATCTTCTTTAGCTTTTCCGCTTCCAGATTCGGCAGTTTGAAACATCTCTTTTATTTTATCAGTTTTATCTTTTATCTTTTCTATTATATTTTTTTCGCCTTCGTTTTCATCTCCGGTCAGTTCTCTTTTTTCTTTTTCGATGTCTACTTGCATTCTCATCAATTGATTTATTTTTTGCTGTAGACTTGAAACCTTATCTTTATCCCCTGCGCCTTCTGCTAATTTTAATTCAACTTCATTAAATTTAATCGCTTTTTTCATATCCGATAATCTATCGTTTATGCTTTTCAATTTCATGTTATCAATTGCATCGAACGCTTTTTTTACCAGATACATTATAGCCAAGATCGCCGCCGCGATTATTACAATTTTTAACAATGCCATCGAAGTTCCCTTCATTGTTAATGAACCAATTACAGAGAATGCTTTTCCAAGTCCGGTTATGGCCATTCCGACCATGCCGATTGAGGAACCCAGCATCAAAAGTAACGGGCCTATTGTTGCGATAGCACCGGCCACAATTACTAACCATTTAAATAATGTCGGATGAATTTTTATCCACCTCTGAAAACTTACTCTTGCTTCATCAAGCCATATAGTCAGCGACACCAGCCCGTCTTTCAGTCCCATTTCATTCATTAAAAAAGTTCCGAATGATACCGCAGTTGCGTCAATCACGCCTTTAAAATTTGACATCGCGCCCGCGAAAGTCTTTGACTGTTTTAACATCCCTTGAAAATACCGCCCGCCTTTCTCTGTCATCTTTTCGAGTTCGGCCTCGACCAGTTGAAAACTTATCCGGCCCTTGCTTGCCATATCGAAAACCTGATCTTTAGTAACGCCCATCGTGTCAGCGAGTGCCTGAAATATGGGTATGCCCTTTTCAGCAATCGGATTTAACTCCTCAAGACTTGCCTTCCCCTTATTTTTCATCTTGTCGTAAACTCTGACAAGCTCATCGAGCGGTATTTTGGCAGTTGACGCGATATCGCCAAGCAATGTCAATTTTTTAGTAATCTCTTCCGGCCCTACACCCGCCGCCATTAAAGATCGCGCCGCGTTCGCTACCTCATCAAGTTCGTAAGGCGTGGCGTTCGCAAACTTGACAAGCTCTTCCATCATGTTCTTCGCGCCTTCCGCACTGCCCATCATAGTCTCAAAAGAGGTTGTCAGCGATTCCATATCAGACGCGGCTTTCAATGAGTACCCGCCAATCAGCAAGAACGGCGCGGTTAATTTCATCGACAAGTCAGTTCCTACGCCGGACATATCTTTCCCGAAAGTCTGCATCTTCTTTCCGGACGCGGCCAACTTTGAGGACATTTTACTCATGCCTTCGGACAGACCGCCGAGCGACCGGCCTATTTTTCTGACCGGATCAGTAGCCTCGTCGATGATTTTAAATATCGTTGATATTATGTAATTGTCTGCCATTACGTCCCTTTCTCAATTTCCGATATCCAGTGACTGCCCTCGACCCAGAAATTCAATTCATCGAGAGTCATTTCCATTACTTCCTGAGAGTTAAAATTGAATTTGTATGTAACCGTCCATACTATTTCTTTCCAGTCCCCATCAGGAACCCGCCGAAAAAATCTTGTATCTCCTCCATGATTAAAACAAAATCACTCATGTCGATCTCTTCGGCTTCCTTAATGTCCAGCCCTGCCAGCCCTGCGATGAGCGGCAAAAGTCCGGCAGGCTCGACAACTCCGTCCTTCGCTTTACCGACAAAATCAGACGGCAGTAATTTTAAATGCTTTGTCTTGAACCGTGAAAAAGTCAGCTCTTTACATTCAACATCAGCACCGTCTTTTTTTATCTTGATCGGAAAATTTAATTTTACAGTTTTACTTTCCATCAAGCTACACTCGCTGTAGTTTCAACCCAGTAGTTGCCGATGAACGTTACCGCAGTTTCCCCTTCACCCGAGGTCAACTTGATATTACGCTTACAAGTCGCACCGGATAAAGTGTAAACCTTCCCACCGCCCGCCGCGCTGACCACGATAGTGCCGTTTTCCCGAATCGCGGCAATCGTATCAATCTTCACATCGTCTCTGTCGGTGATGTTAAATTCACACGTGGCCGGGATTGGATCTTCGACAAAGCCCTGTATGCCGGTATCACCCATGACCTCTTTGAGTTCATAGTTTGGCATACCTGACAATCCGAGTCCATTGATTGTCGTCGATCCGCTTTTCGTTAACATGAGATTTCCGTTGACGGTTAATTCTATTCTGCCTGTAATTCTTGCCATTTAAAAATCCTCCTTAAAATAATCTATTTGAAACTATAACACAAACTGCATGAGCGAGGCCATCACTACGAATTGATTAATTAAATCCGGCGGCAATAGCACATCGATCCGATTTACATCAGTCGAATTTCTCTCGACAACAAGATTGTCAACAAAGTCTTGAATGTTCTCAATCAATCCGCGATCTTGTAACAGATAAAACAGAGATATGATTTCCTGTTTTACTACCTTCGGAGTCACCACATAAGACCCAGGCTGTACGGGGAAAGTATCCGAGGCCAGTTTAAAACGCGGCTGGATAAATCTGTTCAACATTCTTGTCTTGTACTGATATCTGATTTCTCCCAGAGTTGCCAGAGTCTGAATATCAAGATACGAAGGATCGGCAGTGTTAAAAGAGTTTTTCTGATAAGTCGTAATGACCCTTTCAAGCTGAACATTCCCGCCCGAGTCGACAATGAAAGTTGATATACCGTCATAAAGTAATATGTCCCTTTCCGAACGTGTGAATCTTGCATCGACAATCGGAGGCAATACGCCTTTCAAAGTCAGAGTATGTAAAGGCCGGGCCGGATCGTTGTTTAAATTCCACGCCGCAACCGCGCCCAGTGCCGCCGCCCACTCTATCGGGGATGTCGGTGATCCGTAAGCTCCGATGATTGTATTGTGCGGACTGTTTCGGGTATTTCCCAAAGTTGAACAGCTTGCCTGCACTCCGCGATATCCGCAGAATCCATGGCCTTGCATATCTTCAAGAGGCTTAAATCTGTCAGCAAGTTCGCCTTCTATGCTTGTCAAATTTGTTGCATCCCAGTAAGGCTGGATTATATAATGATACTGCTCATTATCTATAATCGCCCAAGCATCGTTAAGCGATGGATCAGTTGCCCCGCCCGTTAATGCAGTGTAAGAAATTCCGAGAATCGACCAGCCCGCAGGATTGCTCTCCCCTGTATAATAATTTCCTCTGATGTCAATATAGTTTCCAAGTGTTCCGCTCTGAGTCGCGACCATACAGATATGCTGACTGCCCGCCGCGCTCGCAGATACGGAAGCATGAATCGGCAAAGTAGAATCTGCGTTTACGTTCGCCACGATTGCAGAGCATACGTCAACAATGCTCCATGCTGAATTGAGTGTAGTCGTTACTTTCTTACCGTTGATTATCAGATAATAAGTTGTATTTGCTGTAGCTGAAAGACCCGAATCAAACTTAATCATCCCTTCTGCTTTTGTTCCGCCGGTTTTTGAAAGTGCGATTGCATGAAGTTCCGTATTCGGATTGTTATCTTTAAAAACGGCACACATACGGGATAAGATAGAACCAACCCCAAAATATCCATCTGCTAAATTTTTCGAGGTTATCTGTTTAATCGTCTCGACTGAAGCCGTGCCGTCTGATTTTTTCTCTCCGATTATTAAAACCTTGTGCGGATTTGCGACCAGGCCTTTTAAAGCGCGGCTGTTATCAATCTCTGTAAAAACCCCCGGCGTTCTTATTGTGGCCGGTATATTGTTAAAAGTTATCATTGTTATCCTCCTCTATTCCTTAGTATATTTTTTGTAGATTGGTTTGACTTCTTCTTTAACTTCCGTTATTGGTTGTTCTTCGATTGTAATCGATCCCTCTTTAAGCCTGCGTCTCCAGTATCGGCCCTCCGGCCCTATCCAAGGGACCGTGGTTCCGCCCTCTGGAGTTATCGCCTTGCTTGTCGGATCTCGTACAATCAAACCTTTTAACGGTTTAACGAATCTGTAAGCCTCATCCATATCGCCACCTCCTATTATATTCTTCTGTTTAAAATTTTATAAAAATCAAACTCTTCGCCGAAACTTCTGTCAAATGCTCCCGCCGCTGGATCGTCTGTAAAATCAATAAACGTACTCATGTCCGGTAAGCTCGTATCAATCGGAATATCACCAGTCCACGGAAGGTCAGCGTCCGGCCATAATAAGAATTGACTGTAAATAGTATTCAAATCATCAATCGTCGATCTTTGCTGTAGATTTCTTATCTGTCCTTCAATCGCATCGTTCGCGCCTGCCACATCATTATATCCGTCATACTGAATAATCCGTGTTGTAATTTCAAAATCATATTGATACCAAAGATACGCGGCGTTAATTCCCCACAAGGTCGCGCCCTTATAATAGATATTGCTTTCCGCACCGTTAATTTCGTAACCGAGAAAAGCCCTGAATAATCTTGATCTTATTTCGTGCAACTTATCATAAGCAAGTACGCCGGTTTTTTCTTTGTCGCTTACATCGTTTGCCAGAGCGACAACCACCGCAAACCGCTCTATAATCTTCTGATCTATACCAGAGTCTTTCTGATTATCAGCACAAGACTCCGATATCGGCACAACAAACATGCAATCTTTTTTCAGGACATTACGTATTGCAACATCCAATTCCGCCGCGCCTGCAATTACATAATCAGTTATTGCAGTTCTTAATCTTATCACTATCGGAGATATTCTCATCGTTTTGTAATCCCTGAATTTCTAAAAGATTCCGCTGTAATATCCTGCGCTATTTTTCCGAGGTCTTCAAATATCCCGTCTTTGTACGCCTCGACCGTCGGATCAAGAACCGGACGCGCTTCCATGTTTATCGTTCCATCTTCGAGAAATTTTGAATATTTAGCTCTTGACCCGATTTCAAGTTCCATGTTTCCCACATCAAAATTATAACTGCGTGAAAGTTCGCCGGTGTTTATAGCGGGTGGATACCCAGGCGCGGACGGTTTATGTGTCTTGCCCGCCTTCGTCACTTTATAAAACCATGTCGCCCTCTGTGTATTTTTCATGGCGGACACTATCGCGTTTCTCATGTGATTTCCATGAGTGAACAGCGTCCGATTGACTTGTCCGGGTATCTTAAAACCCTGAGTGTAAAGATTATCTCCGAGCTTTTTGAGTTTGTCCGATGTCGCCTTTATGTATTTTGTTTCAATCATTACGAAGGCCATCCAGTCCCGTGTTCTTCAATTTCTCGACATCTAAATTTAAAATATTCCCCGCGCTCTTCGTCTCTCATCAATGAGGTCACTTGAAATAATCTGCCCTTCACTGTTGACCCTTCTTCCATGAAAATAAACATATCACTTTTAATCGGCGCGATATCGCCCATATTTTTAAACGCTGATGAGAACGCGCTTGTATATTCCTTCCCGAGATTCCATACCGCCGTCTGTCTTACGATAAATTCGTGTGTCTCTGTTGCTGATGTTGTCTCTCCTCTTATAGCTTCGATGTATTTATTGAGTCCTGTTTTTGCCGGCGCAACTCCTGCCCAGACGGTTATCAAAGTTTCATAAGTAATATCAAATCCCCCGTCCGTGTTTTCGGTCTGTACGGCTTTCTGAATTTGTATCCGCCGTCCTAATTTAGGAGTCATCCACATTTAGTCAGCCCTCAAGACTCTATAAGGATATAATAAACTCATCGCTTCCGGGGGCGGCTCGTCCCGCACAAATCTGTTTTCATAAATATCAGTAGCCCATAGTTTAATCCCGTCTCTTATCGCCGATGGAACGTCAGTTTTTGACGACCCGTAACCGGCTTTATAACGTATCTGATATCCGCCGTAATTTCTCGCTGTATTGTTTGGCATACTTGCGCCAATTTTTATAACCAGACTTCCCGGCTCGCTTGTTGTAATGATAAAATAATTACTACTTGCGTAAACTGTCGCTACATCGCTCTCATCAAGCGTCTCGACCGCCGTTATAGAGATGAGCGGCGGACGGGGAAGTTCAATTATTATTCTCGGCCATAAATCCATTTTCATGGTTATCGTTTGCTCAATCAGAGCGCGCCCCAGATAATTTTCACAAGCCCGTCTCGCCGACTCTATAAAACTATTAAGAAGTGTGTCCTCATCCGTGCCGTCAATTCTCGCAAAGTCCTTCAACTCTTGTAAAGTTATAGGCTCTGTAGCTGGATGAGTTGTAACTTTCCAGACGCGATTATCAGGCGATGATTTTTCGTTGATCACTTCTTGTCCCTCTTTTCTTTTTTGTTTTCAACCGGTGCGTATTCCATTTTGTTTTCCGGCACTGACTGAGCTTTCACTTCAACAACTTCCGAAGCCCATTTATTATCCAGAAATATCTTTAAAAGTTTTCCAGATAATTCATATTCATTGCCTATTTCATAAAACTGTGAATGGATACCGTCTACCGATCCCCTTTGAGTCTTCAACATTTTAATCTTCATAATCTCTCCTTATGCCGATGCCTGTTCAGTTACTTGTGTGGCCGAACTTTGTTTAATCGCCCAAGAACCATCTTTTATACATAGTAATTCGACGGACGCCTGAGAATTGGTTGAACACTTGAGCAACAGTGTTGATATTTCAGCTCTCGCCGATCCGAAAATTTTAACTCCGGAAAATCCGCCGATAGATGTATAGATTGTAATAGTCGCGTGTGCGCCGCCCATGTCCGGCACGAATCTTATCTTTAAAGTCTGTCCGGTAACCCCTGAGAATAATCTCATGGAACCGGCAACCAAACCAGCCGAACAGGATATCTGTAAAATTCCGATTGTTGACGGTATTACAGTCGGCTGACTCCCTCCAAGCGTTGACAATGTAGTCGCGGCCGTTGAATGGTTAGTCAATTCCAGAGTTGTCATCGACCTCATCAATGCTGATATCTGAGTGGCTGTGTAATCTTCTGCTGAAAAAAATCTCAGTAAACTTCCAGCCGCTTCAAGATGTACCACACCGCCGGATTCTACGTCTACATGTGCGCCGGACTCGACATCAATCTCGCCGCCACTTTCAACATTTAAATAACTTCCGGTCTGGTAAGTTATCGCCCCTCCAGTTTCAACATTGATTTCGCCTCCGGACTCTACACTTAAAAGTCCGCCGGACTCGACCACCAATTCTCCATGATCGGCAACAACAAGCACGTCTCCCTCTTGTCGTCTGTAAACTTTTTCTACATATGATGTATCTGCCATAAATCCCCCCGTTAATGCTCTGTGACTTGTCTGCCGGCTCTGGCAACTATAGCCCATTCCCCGTCTACAAAACATTTAAACTTAATCCATCCAGTAGATAAATTAGAAGTATGCAGACTTACGCCGGAAGCATCTCTGAACACCTGACCCAGAATAGAACAGCCCGAAGTGCTTATGTACAAAGATAAAACACTTTCCACAAGTGGCCCGTGTCCGAGCATAACGGTTATCTCATCGCCGATAGTACAAGACGGAAGCCAAGCGGACATATTAGAACCGCCTACAGATGGAGCTAAAAAATTAACTCCGACCCTTAAATTAACTACAGATAACACAGCCGCCGTAGTCTGAACGCTGTATTTGATGTGATTCGTATACAGAAATTTTTTAAGCAATGATCCTGCAACTTCAGTGCTGTAAAAATCCAGATATCCATCAGAGTCTATCGTTAATCTGTCCCCGCCCTGAGGTAAAGCAACTTTTGAATTTTGATAAGTATTGTCTCGTTTTGTCATTTTTTAAAACTCCTCTTGAAAATTAGAGGGGCAGTATATCCACCCCTCTTTTATTTCATCCCTTATACAGGGCTGTTTATCGGCCAATCCGCAGGAAGGCCAAGAACACAAATAGCCCCTACATAACATCCCGAAGCGTTGCCGACATTTGAATAATGCAATCTCAAATATCTGTGAGTTCCGTCTCCCTTGTAACCGACCCTAAGAACTATCGATGCCTGAGTTGATCCGGTAATTTCCGTAGCCGAAGTGATCGACATAATCAATCCGGTTTCCGCTGTTGAATCGTATCCACCCATAACACTATGTATGAGCTGTGATTCCGGAACGAGTGACCACTGGTCAACGCCCGCCGCGCTCGCCGTGCCATGCTGTAGGCAGAATATAATATAATCGCCCGCACCGTTTGCACCGCCTGAACAGAAGCTGGTCAGCGCGATAGCCATAGCCGCCGCATTGAATCCTCGCATATCAATCGTATTCCCTTCAGTCGCGCCCGCCGCTACTGCGGAAGGCCCGGGAATAAACGCGTTATAAAAAGCTAAATTAGAATATAAATCTCTTATCATGTTATCCCTCCCTTTATACTGATATTATGCCAATCTTTATGGCATCATAGTTTATGATATCTCCGCCAACTCTCTTTCGCGTGTAAAATTCTACGAAAGGTTTTTGAGTGTACGGATCGCGCTGTACTGTAATCCCCAGCCTATCAACTATTGTATAAGCCGCTTTCCAGTCTGCCAGAGCTACGGACAGAGCGTTTGCCGCAATTACCGGCATAGTGGCTGACATCTTAACAGGTATGCCAAGAATTGAACTTGCTGGATCGAGTGCTATTAAGCTCGGTTTCCAAATATACTCTCCAGACCCATCTTTAAGTTTCATGGCCGCCGCCAGTGTCGATCTACACATAAGCCACGCATTCGCTCTCTCGATATAAGCTTCAAGAAGATGATATTTAACATCAATAAAACCATCAGCAGTCAAAGCGGCCGCCGCACCCATGACAACCTGTTCAACCTGACCCCACGCCGTGCCGTTAGCATAAGTTAGAAAACCTCTCGGCTGTCCCACACCTGTACCAGTTACGAACGCCGCGCCTTCCAGCCTTCCGAACCTGTCACCTGTTTTGTTTGCAATCCAATTTTCAATATTCAGAGAACTATCTTCGAGAAGTTTCTGGGTTGCACGAACTTTTGCATACATCGTATGCGCAAAAATCATTTTCTTTCTAAAATCTGCGGTTGTAGTAACTGCGCCCGCGCCGGTCTCTGTCTCCCATCCCGCGCCCATCTGGTCAACATCTACAAGCCATTCGATTGAATCCGTTGATATACTTTCCACCGAGGCGAGCTGTCTTATCGGATCGCTTTCTCTGATGGTTGTAATTATCGTTGATGCCATCTGAGGAGTTACCGTGTAACCGCCGTCAGGGTCAACACCGACTGAAAGAGTCTTTGATTCGTCAGGCTCCAGAACTGCGTCTTTGCTCCCGCCCGTCCTGCGTAAAAACTTATTGAAAACTTTTTGATAATTCTGGAATTTTTCAACATCCGGATTGGCGTTAATCCTTTCCATGTCTTCAATCTGCAATCCGTATTCTTTCTTGCTCTTGTTTATAGCACAAGAAATCTGAAAATCAATAGCGTCTTTAATCGCTTTCTCGTTGTCCGGTGAATTACTTCTCGGACTGCGTTTAAAAGCAACTTCCGCCGCGTCAAGTCTCTCGTTCGCTTTCTTGTTGGCTTCGTCGAATTTCTTGTCAAGGGCTTCCTGCCTTAACGAAACGTCCGTCACCAACTTATCGACTTTCTCTTTTAAAAGAACGTCTTCTTTGTTTTTGCCTTCCAGCGTTGACCGAAACTCTTCAACATTTTTTCTCAGCCCTTCATAAATAGCCTTTGAATCGTTTCCGAGTTTTCCAATTTCCGCTTGTATGGCCTTAGTTGTAGCTTCATCTACATATACAATACCGTCTGCCATTTTAAGCCTCCATATTAAAAAATTTATAAACCGTCATTTCAGCATTTACTTTTTTCAATGCTTCCAAAATCGGATCTTTAAAAGCCTGTCCCAGACTTTCTTTTTTAAGTAAACTTATAACGTATAGAGAATCTTTCACGCTCAACCCTGAATCCCTCAAAGCCGCTTCCAGTTCCCTTATAGTTTTCGCATCTTTAACCGCGCTCTTGACGTTCGTAATGCGCGCGTTTGCATTACTTCCAAACGTTACCGGAGAAATTTCCCAGAGGTCTATCTTCCGTAACCGTCTGCATTTTGTTTTGTTGTCTATATCATATCCGTCTTCATCAATTCCGAAGCCGATTGATAACCCATCGAGCGCACCGTCCTTCATTAAAAAATACGCTTCATCTGCTTGCTTGACGCCACGTGTCAATTTCCCAACTACTGCAAGCCCTTTATTGTTTTCTTCTATAGTCATCCATTTTCCAATCGGCGCGTGATAATCATGTTGCCAGAGCATCTTAATTCCGCGCCCTTTAAATCCGTTAGTTTTTAAAGTCTCTGTAAATGCACCCTTTATTATAATATCATTATGCGAATCCGGCTCACCTCCGAAAGTTGACGCCATGCCTGAAAATGTCCCGTCTTCTTTTAAATCATCCGCCTTTATTTCAAAAGGCATATCTAAAATTTTATCCATTATGTTTAACCTCCATTACGCCGCGTTTATAGTTCTATCTGTAAAAAATAGTTGATTGCATCTACAATTGATCACGTTAGCCGCGCTTCCGTTCTGCATGTCGCCCGGATATCTGAGTGCTTCGCCAGTCTCGTGAAACATTTCATTTATTCCTACACGTTCGGTTATCCCTGCATGATTGAAAGGTGATGTCCTCGTCCGTGAATCGTTGACGCTTATCCATTCTTTCTCTCTTATCATACCGCTGATTTCCATCGAGCCTTGAAAGGCGTTCATTGCCGCCGAATGAGTCTCTGTCCTTGCAATAGTCCGCGCGCGTGTGATCTTTGATATTTCTTTAACGTCTCTGATCTTCTTTGCCATTTCTGCGTTTGTCCATCCGGCATCGTTACCGATTCTGATTATATGGTTGATTACATTTATCGTTGTCTTTGACACGGCGACAACTTTCAATGCGACATATTGAGCTATATAATTATCCATATAAACCAGAAAGTCGCTCATCGGGCTTTTATGTTCTTTGTATCCTATCGCCGCAAGTGCGCGATATCCGAAGTGACTCATTATTCTTTTTAAATTATTCCGGTAAATAGTTTTCAGTTCCGGATTATAAGACTCTATCGCGCTTTCAAATCTCAGATTAAAATCGTCTAATCTTTTCGCCGCGCTCTCATATTGCATATCGATTATCTTCGAGAGGTCGTTTGCAAAGGCCCGCTCAAAAGACATCATAAGCCTGTTGTTCTCAATCGCTATTCTCATCTTGCGCTTTTTTCCGGTTATGTTAATCATACCGCGCCCTCAATATCGCCAAGCCCGATCTGTTTCAATTTATCCTTCGCAACTTTGTCAGCGTCTTCAATCTCTGTCTCTGTTTCCGGCTCACTGCCAAGCGGGATCATTGTTGCTGATACCAGGATAACATCGCCACCGTCAACCTCATCAAATCCGCACATCTGACGCTTTTCATTTTCGGTGAGGAACGTGCTTGCTTGTGCGCGTTTCCATTTGAGTTCTTGCTTGTACTGCATAGCCGGAACGTCATCTAAAATGTAATCGAGGAATAAGCTTTCATCGGGAAATATCCATGCGTTATATTCACTCTTCAGAAGTGACAGATAAAAGATTATAGTATCCTCCCAGAATGAAGTCCGGGCTTCGGAATAATTAGCGTATGTGCTTGTATCCGGTATGCCAATCATCTGGGCAGGTACTCCGTATACCAGACATATACGCCTTGACAGTTCAAGGTTAGAATTGATCCAGTCCATCTCAGTCGGTGAAAATCCATAAGGCCGAACGTCCCGCGCATTTTCAAGTATCATGGACTTCCCGGCGTTCTTTGCGCCAGTCCTCTGATCTTCAATATCTTTTTTTAATCTCAGATATTGCTGATCCGTCAAATTCTTTTCAAACATCATTAACAGTCCGGGCCGGGCCTGATTATCAAGTAAATCTTTATTCCATTCTATCGCGCTGTTTGATGTGTCGATTTCCCGCGCCGCTGGCTCCGTTAATGCCATGCCGTAAAAATCATCAAGCGGATTGAAAAACTTTAAATGCAAAATATCTGATTGGCCCGTGATTATATCGACATCGTAAATGATCTCTTGCCCGTTCACCGTATAAACATATTTGTTTATATCTCCGGTCTTATCATCAACTTTGATTGTCATTCTGTCCGGACGTAAGGGCCACAATTCAAGCGGGATGTTTTTATTCATGCCTGTCATCGGTGATATCTTTTCGATGTACGAATTACCGGACATAATCAAATACGACATAATTTCATACTGTAAATAATTCCAAGCCATACGCGGATTAGGTCTTTTCAAAAGTTTATTTATAGGATGGTTAAAAACTTCTGTATTCTCATCTCCGACCTGTTCAAATAATTTCCACGTAACCGAACCGGCACTCTTTGAAATTAAATCGATACATCTGAAAGCAATAGCGTTAAGCATATAGCTTTCTTTCGCGAAAGTCGCATAGTTGCGTGTAGGCCAGACCCCACCGCCATAACCAACGGCAAGCGCGGCCTGCGAACGGCTTTCCTTTCGCTCTCTTTTAAAAATCGATTTTAAATAATTTTTAACGTTCATAATTAACCGTATAAAGAATCTTCAACAACAAAGTCTATAGTCTCGCAAATATCAATGTCAACCAGAGCCGTCACTTGAATAAACAATTCAGCTTTATAAGTGCCGTGTGGTATGTTAGATTTCGCTAAATTGGTTGACGATAAATTCACGCTTATAATTCCAACTGAAGCCTGAGTCAGGGTAAAGTCTGTAGTAGTTTTTGAAATTAAAAAGGCCGTATCATCATAACTTGCTTTCACGCCGAAAGCTAATACGGCGGTTGTTAAATCTAATACTGCGCCGCTCCGCGTAACTGTGAAAGTTATTGTCTTCGCTTCTCCGTTTTTAACTCTTATCTCTGCCATTATATCACCGTAACCGTAACATCATCGGTTATACTTATATCAACTGACACTGCTATAGTATCAGCCCCTACTGCAATTGACATATCTACAATATCAAATATACCAACATCTATAGCCCCGCCTTTGTATTCTAAAATTGTTGAACCGCCTGCACCGTAACCCCTTGTCACTATCATACGCGGGACCTCTCGTATACGTTGCTCATCGCTGGATTACCGGTTGAGTCTTTGAGATTAAACCGCGCTACTTCCGTCAAATTGTCGGACTTATAGAATATCATCTGATTGGCTTCAATTTTCCACTTGCCACCTTCAATATTGTAAAGATAATCTATTTCATCATCTTTATCTGTAGCAACACTCGATCCCATAATATAATTTGTCGGTAGTTTTGTAACAATTGTATCGAGATGTCCATGCATTAAATCTTGGGTGACGGTATCGAACCTTTCAGTCTGAGTTAAAGACCCACCGCCTGCGACAAATCCGCCGGAGTTATCCGTTAGACCGGAATGCCCGCGGATAATTAAAGTCCCGCCATGATGACAATCCGTATGTAATATAATCCGCCCGTTGCCTTCAATCGCTATCATATTGTCTGTTGTTATCGTATTAAACTGTATTCCGCCTGACCAATTTCTGAAGCCTGCATATACCGCGCCAGCCGTGAAGATAATTACCGGATTGGTAGTAACGCCCGGAGTTCCGTCTATGCAATTTTCAAAGGTGTAATTTCCGACTTCCGAAAGTGTTATATTTCCGACAAGCATACAACCAACAAAATATGCCCCGTTTGTACTGACCGCTCCGATATCCGCAATTTTGCAATTTCTGAAAAATGGCGTTTTTGTCGGGCTTGATGTACAAGAACCATATACGGAAGCGTTATCAAAATAGCAATCGTCTACAACCTGCCCCGCTAAATTCAAAGCCCACAAATTACCAATAAGCGTACAGTTAGTCAATCCAGCCGTCAATGTTACAAGTTCACCGTTTTTAATCCTGAATCTTGATATACCAAGAGCCGCCGCAATCGTCAGCGCGTTCGCCCAGGGGCAGGGATTGTCAGCCGTGCCATTGACATAAAGCTCTGTGCCTGCCGTTCCCGTTGCCTTGACCCATACTGCCCCGTCTGCATAGCCTACTGTTCTCGATGTAACCGCGTAAGATACTACTATCTGATCTGTTCTTAAAATATGATTATAAGCCGCTGATGAAGTTATGCGAATATATACCTTCCCAAGTTCCGCCGATGAAGTCCCGCGATGTCTTGCAAATAATGTCATATTTTTCACAATATTCGAAGTCGTCGATGTCTGCCCTGCTATAGATCCGATCATCTCCCAAGTGCCACCTACATGATTCCAGGCATAAACAGAGGCAGTGTCATTTATGGGGTTTAATATTCCAGTCCAAACACATGAAACAGGAGAAGTACCACCACCAGTCAAAAATTCATAAACTATATCTACAACTTGACTTTCGTGAGTCATCACATGATAGACGCCGTTAACATTGCTCGTATTTATATACGTTCCCGTCTGTGTTCCTATCTTAGGTGTATCTATTGTAACCCCTGAGATACCTTCAACTCTCCATGTATAATTTCCATTTGCGGGCGCGCCAGTTATAGTACAAGTTGTTTCCGTATTGCTTGATATCGTATACCAGACAGCATTCAATAAAATACGTTTTCCCGCCAGTGCGTTTATAACCCAAACAGGATTAACCACTGGAGTGCAGACTCCGGTCGCTTGAACGACAGCGCAAACAGCCCCTTGACCACTGGCATAATTGTCAACAGCAGTATCGACATTTATGGCCGCCCCGCCCGCAGTTCCAATTCCCTCAACTGCCGAAAGGATCGAGTCTATATCTGTATCGTGATTATCAACATCGCTTGATCCCATAATATAATTTGTAGGTAACTTCGCATACATTTCTTTTACGCCGGTTTCCCGAATATGGGTATGATAATACGCACCTGGGGTTGCAGTACATACTTCATAAGTGACTCCATTTATAACAACAGATACTCCTGCAAAACCTATTCTCAAACTATCTCCTTCCGCATATCCACTAGCGGCACTAAAAATCTCGCCATATCTCACATACCCCGTAACTTCTTCTAAAGCAACGCCATTTCGCATTGTCGTCCAGCTTGTCGCCCCTTTTGCTTTCCGGTGAATATAAAATGTGCCGGGTGTTATTTCTGCTGTTGTCGGAACTGCCCCTCTATTAGTAGATAACATTATCCCAAAATATACCGCAGATGTAGCCGCAAGGTCTACTGAATATGGAACTATCGGTGTTCCAGTCACAATCAACTTATCCGCAGCATCAGGACTACCCATTATGTAATTTGTAGGCAACTTCGCGCCTACTGTGTCAATGTTCGCATCGTATATTTGATGATTGGCCGTTTTCCCTTCCGGAAAATGCGTTGCTTGAAATATGTCCAACTTCCAAAGGCCCGAAGCGTTCGGCGTATATCTTGCACGATAAGACCCGCCGCCAAGCTCTGTTATCGTGACAGTAATAGCACCGGACACTTCCGCGTTCGAAGGATTGTATAATGATCTCGTAAAATCGCCATTGACAAGCCCGGCAACTCTCGCGCCTGCCGCATTGATGACTACAAAATCATCGTACATTACTGAATTTTTCTTGCCGTCCATTTATGCCTTTTTCTCTTTTTTACACACTGCCTGTAAAATCTCTTGTGTGTGTGACCATCTCATTTCTATTCGTTCAACTTTGAATCCCGCCGCTTCGAGGTCTGCCCTTAAAGATGCCGCGGTAAATGCACATTTGTGATATTCTCCGTCGTGGGCTTGATGCCCGAAAACCATAGCCTCCGCCCACGCTCTGTCGGGGCCGGTCAGCCAATATTTCGCCACATAATCAAAGTTCGGAACCGATATAATCGCCTTGCCGCCGAACTTCAAAACCCGGTACCATTCTTTTAAAGTCTGAGATACCTTGTAAATACCAACATGTTCTAAAGTATGCGATGACCAGATAAATTCAATCACATCATCATCATAGGGCAAGTCCCACATTTCAGCGGTAACGTCCCCGCCCTGAATATCCACGGATGTATAATCTTCATCGCGCTTGTAAGTCCCGCCGCCAATATCGAGTTTGACGATTCCGTCAACCTTGATTCTCTTCTTTTCTTTTGACTTTGGTTTTCTTTTCTTCTCTTCCACTATTCAGCTCCTTTCAAACATGGCGGTAATTGTGTGCCGTAATCAGCGGGCATTTCCGGAGTCGGACAAATCAGCCCAGGTATTTCTGACGGCCCTAAATTTTGAAAACTCATTTCGTATCCGTCAAGATGACCAACCTTGAAACGATTCGTGAGTTTAATATATCCGCCCATATAGCGTTCATTCAAACTATAAATTGCGGATACTATATTTCCAAACTCTTCAAACTCATTTATCGCCCTTTCGAGTAAAGATCGTGTCATCAGCATACACCCGAGTTCGTGGTAGTACCAAGAGTTCTCTGGTATACCGCTTGCCTTCGCCGCGCTCGCGTGTATCGGATAGGCGTGTGTGACTAAGTGGCAGTTTCCGTACAGGGCCATATCAATCATAATTTCCAAAGACTCCGGAGCCGGGATGTTGTCCGCTTCTACTGAGTAAACCCAGTAACAGTCTAAATCTTGTGCCCGTTTCAAAATCAATTCCCAGCATTTAAAAAAACTCCTGTCCCAATCGGGCCAAGGCTGAAGATGGGAACAATCAATTCCTTTACTTCTTAATAATTCGAAATATGCCATAGATACTCTGGTGTTATCCACCTGATAAGCATGTTTGTCTGGATATGTCAGCGCGTTGTACGCATCGATCCAAGCATCGAGGCAATACTGCTTGCCTGCGTATGAAGGACAACTCACAAGTGCTTTTCCTTTTGCTGTCATGCCCCTACCTCCATTGCTAATTTAATCATTATATTCTCTTTTTGCGTAGAAGAAACACTTTTGCAAAATTCAATAAATTGATCTAATGGTATTTCATGTTTCATTAAATTTATACCCCAACACACAAGAACACTGTTATCTTTAGTATATCCCTTACCCGCAACCCGTTGATCTATGGAAACAAGTTTATATCTTGGCTTTCCATTGATTGATTTTTCCCATTCAAATTCTATTCCAGAATAGAAACATCTACTGTTTTGTTTATTTAACATATTTATCATCCATTCGGAATTTATCTCGAAAGGAAGTTTTTTATCTTTTGCTCTTCGTTGAGCATATGCTAACGCGCGTGATATTGTCCCCCGCCATGTAAATCTATATCTGTCTTGATAATTGGGATGTTCTTCTCTCCATGCTTTTTGTCTTTCTCGGCTACATTTTAAACACTCCAAACCATTCCACTTATATTCTCTTCCTTTCCGTATTTGATGGCCATTCTGTTTCGACCATTCATTGTGTTCGCCATGTATCGAACATTTGGCCAGCCCAGTTTCCGTGTACGTTTTATATTTGCTCGTTTCTTTCATATATTCTCTATATCATAACATTCGTTGGATAAAAGCCAAAGCAAAAAATGACGGCACTTGTGTTACCGTATCATGTGCCGAAACCGCGTGCGCCGAATCTTCTGTAAATGAGTGTGTCACCGTTCCCGCTGTGCCGTGCGCTGCAGGCGCTGTGAATGTGTGAACTCCGTAATCCGTGCCTACATGAGTTCCGACTCCGCCGTGTGCTAATCCGTCTGCTGTATATGTCGGATGACTCGCTCTTGTAATCTTCAACGCCGCGTGACTTGCCGGAGCTGAAGCCGTGAAAGTCGGGTGAGAATTTATCGTCAATCCGCCTGTCGGATGGCTTGCTGGTGCGCTTGCAGTATAGGTCGGATGGCTTGCGGGTGATATGCTCCATGCTGTCAGTGTTCCAACATTCTGTGAAGCCGGATGACTTGGATGCGCGGCGGTTAAAGCATAGCTTATTGTCCATCTTGATGGCGTGCCACTCGCTACACTCGCTGCACTACTCCCATGAACAGAATGTGTTAACCCGGGACCGGAAACAGTCATATCCGCAATAGATAGAACGGCATGACTTTGGCCTTCTATTGTTAATAAAGGATGTGTTGCTCCTGGGGATGTACCCTCGTGGGTTTGTCCTTCTATTGTCAATAGCGGATGGGTGTACCCTGGAACTGATAAATCAGCATGTGTCAGCCCTGGCAAGGACAATGCCGGATGCGATGCAAGTGCGACATGTTTAAGGTCTGGATGATTGGCGACCGATAAACCATGTGTCAGCCCTGTATGGTCTCCCACACTCGCGCCCGTGTGCGATAACGCCGCGTGTCCGCTGTGACTATGGCCTGTGGCCCCGCCAGATTGAGATAGCACACCAAGTATATTTGACTTGGCAACTCCAGCGTCATCCTGTTTCGCACCGACAATAAATTTATCCCGTAAATCAGGCCCAGGTGTATTCGCCGTGCCATCGCATAACTGCCAGACGGGAATGGGTATGGCCGCAATGGTACCTGACCACATTATTATCCCGCCTATCGGAACTTTGCCTGCTATAGCTATCGAAACTTTGCCTGCTGTAGTTGGAATATCTTCCAGCATCTATCCCTCGGTTACGTGAAACGATAATTCTACTTTTGCGGTGATACCTTCAGGCGGTTCGTATTCAAGTATTCTTGTTTTAACGCCTTTCACTGTCTTTGATATTTCTATCATGTCGCCCTCGACAAGTCCGAGGATCTCTTCGTATCCGCTCTGCTGTTTTAATCTGGTTGTAGTTGTTAAATTCATATTATTTCTTCTCAAAAATCTTATTGAGCTTCTTGACCTCTGCCTTTTTGCAGTTGTTACATCCTTTCTGCTTTCTGATTTTATCCCGTGTCATTAAGCCCTTCCGGTTATCGCCCAGCCCCAGACGGTCAGAGAATAAATATTGTCAGTGATACAAGATATGATTACGATTTCAGAATTTTGAAACAGCATCGGCGCGACTGAAGGTTGCCACTGATACCAGATTGAATTATTGAGCGCGTAAGATAAGAAATATCCATCGTACCGCGTCGAATGCGTACTCTGTGGACTATCGAGGTAAGCCCGGAGATAAATGTCAGCAGAGCATACGCCGCTGAAAGTAACCCGTATCCCCGCCAGCTCATAAGCATAGACAGAGAAGTCAAGGCTCTCATTCATGTCCGCAGTATCGCCGTCTCCGTCTGCGTAAAATTCAAAGTATTCAGCTCTTGCGTAAGGTAGATATTTTTTCGTGAACGCCATGTTGAACCTCCAATGTAAATAAGACTATATTTCATTCAATCGTGCAAATTCACCGTGATATTTTATTGCCGCTTGATTATATGCCATAGCCGCGTCCGTCTCTTTTATAAAATGGCCTAAAAATTTCGTCTGTTTATTTTTCATTATTGCCGCTTGCCACTTTTTTTCCTTTTTAACAAAACTAACTCCCTTGTATTTTGATGTTGAATCCATATCTCTTTTGCCTGAATTACATATGTTTTCAGACCCATCACAAATTCTTAAATTTTGTTTTCTATTATCAAGGGAGTCACCGTTAATATGGTCTGTTATTTTACCTTTGGGACAATCGACCAAATATCTATGTAGATAATATTGTTTTCTCGTTTCACATTCTGTTTTTTTCTTGTATGCCCTCGCATAAAAACCTTTACTCTTTTTGCAAAAAATAATATGTAACTTATAATCTTTAATTTTATTATAATCTTCATCGTCGATTACGATTGTTTTAATCCCGTATTTTTTACTGATTATTTCTAATTTCATAATTTATCCTTAACGCAAAAAAAGCCCGACCTCTGGTAAACACCAAAGGAAACGGGCTTTTGTTGTATAAGTACTCCGTGACCTGTATTAAGTAATACCGGCCTTATTTGTTTATTTTCGTTATGTCCTGCCTTATCAACAGATCGATTGTAACTACTGAAATTTTAGGATTTACATATATGTTTAAATTTGTAATATCCCCCCCCAAGTAGTCGTTAATAAACTTCAAAGTACTATTTTTATAATTGTCCAAACCTTGAAAAAATTGCAAATCATCCATAGTATAACCTAATACTCCAAAATGTCAAGAACTTTATATAAATCTGACCTTGACTTCATCCCTCTTTCCGAGATGTGTGTAACAGGCGTATCTGTAGGCATCATTCAGGTGATCCGCAAACTTGACCGGCACATCGAGAGCTTTACCGTTCTTATCCTCTGCCCAAATGTACGATTGCATTTCTTTTATCAAGTCAGATGAGTCCTCGGTTATAAATATCTTGCGCGATTGACAAAAACTAATGCCCGCGCTTACGTCTTTATCGGACGGACGTACATTATATCCGGCCCTGAAAATCTCTTCTATCCTGTTCGGCTCCGCGCTGTCTGCGTATATCGGCGCATTCTTATCAATGCCGAGTAAGCCCAGCTCTTTTATCAGGTCATTATTTGTCAGACCGGATTTATAAATCATCTGTTCAAGATATACTTTATCTTCAACCGCGTAAATCTTAATCAATGCAGTCGGATTATTAAACCCGAAGTCCAGCCCGTAAATAATCTCATCAAAGTAAGTCGGCGGCTTTTCAGCAATCTCATATTGATATATCTGCCCCTTAAGACTGCCCCACTCGCCCAGGCAGTAAACATTATATAGATTCATGTTTGTATTTTTGAGGTTTTCGAGTATCTGGACATACTCTTTATCGGCGTATGGATTGTCTTTAATCAATGCCTGTATTTTAGTACACTGTTCATTTCGGATGAAAAACTTATCGTAAATCCAAGATGTCGTGCCGATAGGATTAAACGATAATATCAACTGTCTGTAATTGCCCTGCCCGCCCCGAAGACGTAGATTAAGAATGTCGAACGCTTGCTCTGATAGTTCGGTCGCCTCTTCTATCCATATCATGTCAACATCTGTTATTGATTTTACTTTCTCGTAATCTTCTTTATGGTTCATGGATAGATAATAAATCTGAGAATCGATATTGACATCCGCGATAAAATCGGATTTATTCAGGCGGTAAGGTATGCCGAGAGCCTTCGCGCGGTCTTCAATGATTGGAATACAAGTCCGGCGCAAGGATGGCAATGTCTTTCTTGCAACTATTATCTTTAGTTTTTCTTCTGTGCCTGTCCGAATGAGTATCTTGTCGGCTGTCGTGAACGTTTTTCCGGATCCGGCAGAGCCGTAGAATAATACAATCCTATCGTCACACTGGAAAAACTCCCTATGCTTAAATGTCGTGTTGACCTGTTCATGTACCTTTAATATCTCGCTCATTTCTTCGGCAGTAGTTCTTTGCTGATTTCAATCCTGACTTTAGCATCCGCGCTTAAATCCAGCTTATCCGCAACCTTTCCAATAGACCGGTCAAGCATATACTCAATAGACCTTGTATCGCCTTTCTTAATCGCTGTGATTGACGCTGAAATAAAGGCGAGCAGAAGCGCAGAGGTCTCTTTGTCCTTCATCATCTTTTCAAGTTCTGTGGTATTTTTGGAGAGAACAAGGTTTATTACGTTCTTTACGTCTGTTTTGCTTAATTGGAATTTATCGGCGTACTGAGTAAATACGTTCTTCGGCCTACCTCCCATCGGAGGATGCCCTTTCTTGAATTTCTTGCCGTTTTTAAGATTCTCTAAATTTGCCATTTCTTGTCAGTTTTCCGTCAGTTTAACCGCTTTATTAAAATTCTCCTGCAATGTTTTTATAAACGAATCAAAATCATTTACTTGTACAGGACTATTTTTATTTATTTTAGTCATATTCGCATTTATGGAATGATGCCGTCTGTCGTATTCAAGGTGACACCACTGGCAAAAGACTTTAAGATTGCTTTTCTTGCAGTTTGTCGGATCGTGGTCAAGGTGGGCGACTGCCAGGTGTACGACTTTACCTCTGAGCGGATGAAGCTCTTTATTCTTAGCTTTGCACTTCTGGCATTTGTTTCCGGCGGCCTGAATTAGCCTGGCTGATAGTTCTTTCCAATTCTCGGGATAGAGTTTTAGATTTTCTTTTTTGATCGGCAATTTATACCTTCATCGGTTTATTCGCACATCCCCTTACGTATTTTATAGTATCGGAATTGGTTTGTAAATAATGCGGATTTTCCATTATGGTCTTATCTCCTAATATTTTTACCCGGTTAATATCTATCCAGCCCATAGAAAATACTTCTTTACCGTCTTTATCTACTTTACACGGATTGATTAAAGCTTGAATACATCCATATAAATCAAAACTTACGGAGGCTATTATTCCGGTTGCCCCTGTTATTTTATCCTGTGCTTTTTTTCCCAGACAGTTAATCACTTCTTGATTTATCATATATATCTCCTTTTATTTTTAAGCTGTCATTTCCTTATAGATTTTATCCATTTTATCTGATTGCTTAATATCTCCCAGTTTTTTATAAAGTGTCGCAAGAGTTTTATATATTTCATAATTAGCGGGATACTTCGAAATGTAATTCTCATAAGCAACTACCGCCTTTTCAGTTTGTCCGGATTCCATAAATAACTGACCCAAATCCTTAAAGAAATAATCGTATAATTCAGTCTTGGCCATTAAGGCCGTGATGAGTTCAATTCCTTTGTTCAAGTCCTTTTCAAATGTCACAATACCAAGTTCAAATTGATATTGAAGTACGTCCGGAAAATCCTTGACCAGCCCTTCGAAATATTCAATGCACTTGTCTATGTTTCCGAGCCTGAAATACGTATTAGATAGCCCCCATCGCGCCCGCTCTTTGTCTGGATTGAGTTTATATGCCTTTATCAAAAAGTCAAGGGCTTTTTTAAAGTCTCCAGCCCTTCCGAGCTTGTAAGATTGTTCACACCATTCATTGTAGTCTATGAGGTCCTGTCTCTTTTCGGTCTTGTATAATTCCTTCGCCTTGTTAATGGCGTATCCTCTCATCTCCCACGCTTTTTTCATTATTTCGTGCGCTTCAAGATCGCTATGCTTTTTCAGAACCTTTTCAGCATCAACCAGTGGATGAGCCCAGTTGCCAACCTTGAAATATTTATCGGCGTCTTTCAAGTTTATCGTCTCTTCTATAGGCGTTTCCAATAAGCTCAAATCTCCAGTGTCTTTGTACTTCTTTAATATAGTATATGTTTTTTTGTAAATCGGCAATAGCTTTTCGGCAGAATCCTTCACCGCTGTCAAAATAGTCTCGTTCCGCTTGATCCGTATATTGAGTAAATCCTCTTTATTCTGTTTGTAGGTATTCTTTCCGGAAACAGCCAGATCCCGTGCGTTAATCCTTCGGCTGGCATGGAATATCGATACTCCCATGAGGTTATTTTTAAGCGTGCATTCGTGCGCGTCCTGACTTTGTTTTAAATTCACTTCCAGCAGTTTGTCAATTTTCTTTGTATAAATATCTTTATTTTTACTGCGTTTACGCTTTTTAATGGCTGTCTTTATATCCTCACAAGTCGCCAGCCCCGCGGCCGAATGTTCGATTATATTTTTAAGGTTTTCAATGTCTTTGACCAATACTTCAAGACTTTCATCAACCAACTTTTCAGCGTTCGGATCGATTGTCTTAAACGGTTCTATGACTGATTTATCAATCGGCTTTTTTAAGTATTCCGATATTGCCTTTTCCAGTGTCATCGGGATTGAGCCTTTCTTCTTTGCCCCGCCTTCAGTGCAATCGATAACCCTGTTTCCCTTGCCTTCGATTATCCGTTCAAATGATAAAATAAACGAAGCAAGTCCGATATTCGTGGGTACTGATTCACCGAGTAACCCGTCAACCATTACAACCCCGCCCATCGGATGAGTTCCGGTCTTTATACTCGACCTGGGATCTTTAATTTTCCACTTCAACATACCGTTATCAATCTTGACCTGACCGCCCGCGTCCACTTGTTCAATGTGTGAAAGAAAATCCGGACTATACGCGAAGTCCTGACCTATGACCAGAATCGGATCACATCCAAGATGTAAAGCCAGCCCCAGATTCATATGAGACACGCTTCCGCCCTGCTCTAAAAATCCCTTGCTCTGTAATACCTTTGTAAAATCTTCAAACCCTGGACACGGCGTGCCGGCGATAAACTTTGTTCCTTGCCATTGCTTTATAATCGGCGCGTATGTCCGATTGAGACAAACGAGATTTACATCCTTTTCATCAAATAATCCGTTAAAATGTTCCTTGTTAACCTTACCATAATCCACCGTGCAGATAAAATCTGGCTTGATACCATAAGCAAGTAATATTCTTAATGCTTGCGCTACGGCAATAATAACGACCTTGTCAGCGACATCTTTAAGCAGATGGATATTCTTTGCCAATGACGGGCCGGTGTTTACGGATATTGCAGGCTTGCCCTTGAACAGGTCTTTTAAATCGATAACCCCTCTATGCCTGATAACATACGGCAGATTCTTGATATCGTTTTCTGCGATAATGTGGCCCGCGCCCATCACCGTTCCCGTATTGCACCGCAACTGATTTATAATTTCAAGCGCAAACTGGCCGATCTCTTTATATTCTTCGCAGGTTAAAATATACTGCTCCGTGATTGTCATCCAATCCTGAATAACATAGAGCGTATCAAGTACGTTTGACAGATAGACAACATCATTTTTCGAGGTTGCTATTACAAGACTTCCGTCAGTTATGTATTTCGAGAAATCATATTCAGAGAACGCCATTTTCATCATCCATAAAGTAGGCTCGATTATAAAAACCCTGTGGCCTTTCTCTTTATGTTTTAAAATTTCGTATGCCGTATGTCCCAGACCCATACCGATAATCATCGTGGCCGTGTCTTTATAAAATACTTTCTGCTTGCCGATCATCTTTGCGGACTTCATCGGATTTTCAGGATTGTAAGCATACGCCGGACGGTTGTTTTTATTTATGTATAGATTGTTCTTGCCGTTCTTCGACTTTATTATTTCCGCCCATGTACAAGATGATTTCTTAATATCATCGGCAAGATTCTTGCTTACCTTTCTTATTACTTTGAGATTATTTTCAAGATTTATGTTCATTCCATTCCCCTTTCAAAATTCCAAATTGTATTATATCTGTATATCGACCATCAAGGAAAAAAGCCTCGCGGGATATCCCTTCCTGTTTCATACCCAGCTTTCCAGCAAGTTTTACCATGCCAATATTTTCTTTAACACACCCGCACCAGACACGATTTAAATTGAGAATATTAAAAGCATAATCAAGCACCTGCTTTCCGGCTTCCGTCCCTGCCCCTTTCCCTTGCTCTGATATCATCCAGGCTATTTCCGCCGAACGATTTATATTATTGATATTTTGCAAACTTATATTTCCGTAATGCTTATATTCAGATGTTCCGCAAAAAGTAAATATTTCATAAATAGCCCACGCTTTTTTATTTTCTACAATTTCAAGAGTATAAATATAATATTGCACATCTTCATCAGACATATTTTTCGTTCTATGGCTTGTATATTTATTTAATATCGGATCATTAAACCATCCAGCAATTTTTTTATAATTGTGTTCTTTAGTCAACGGTTCTATTTTATACATAATGTTTCCTTTAATAAATTATATTCATGTTCCATTTCTTCAAGATTATCGAAATTATATTCCATGATTATCGGAAGTTCTAAAAGATTATTCCTTTTTAATGACTCTGCTATTTCAAGTAGTGTCCCATAATAAAAAGGTACGTGACATTTTTTGTTATATCCGGATATGTGTATCTCTTTTATTTTGTCTTTATACATAGCAAGGTTAAACTTGCAGAGGTCAAGTCCTTTGCTTAATTCGTGGGATATGTCGAAGCAGATATCAAAATTCTCTATGAGTTCATTAAAATAATTTTCCGGTATTTTTAATAATGTTTCTGCATCCAGATTTTCAATTAGCATAATATCGTCGTCTTCAATTTCAATTAAATCTTCATCGTTATAATTTACATCGGAATGTCCCACCCAGTATTTAAAATCATATTGCTGTAATACTTTCCAGAAATCATAATCCACAACCGGCAAGTGAATTGATACGTGCTTCATCGTATCTAAATAAGTCCTGTTATCATTGGTCAATCTGAAGTCACTACAAAGCGCGTTCAATTCAATCGCCTCGAATTTTAATCCGCAATCTCTGATATACTTTATATATTCGTTGCGGTCTTTATCGTCTCCGACTATCTTGTGAACAGAGCCTATTGATATACCTAACATTATAATCCACTTTCCTTTACTATATTTTCAAGACAATCTATACAGATACATAAACAATCAGTTCCGAGCGTTTTTATAATAATGCAAGATGATTTTTTATCACACATATCACATTCTGTATTATGTTCATAATACATTACTTCCGCGTGCCGTGTTTCACCAATCTGCATTATTATACCTCAATCTTTTTAAAATACGCTTCGGTCTTTTTATGGATTACATAACTCTCTTCAAAATTTTCACCTTCTGGAATCCTGCTGTCTATTCCTGCAATAAATATTTTCAAATGATCGTGGTATACTTCTATTTTTTGTATATCAGCCAGAAGAAAAGGCATTCCTATCAATTCAAATAAATCCAATTTCGATAATTTGAAAGATGCTGTATTCATAATTTATTCCCCCGATATTTTCCTTTCACATTCTTCGTTTATTTTTAATATATTTTCATTCTTTTTGATGAACTCTATTACATCCTCGCAGGTGAACTTGAAATTATCAAAATGCTGATATACTTTTTGTAATAGAAAAACATCGTCTTGATAATCAAGAGTCAATCCCCACCTCGGAAACCAATACTCCTCACTTGCCGGGAAATTCAATATCCGAAAATCAGCATTGATATATCCTGAATAGTGCATTATATCCCAGCCGTAATTTGTAATTTCTTTTTTATCAATTGATATGTTACGCGCCAATTCCAAGAGCTTTGAATCGAATACCTGAATGTCAAATCCGTCCGGATACGATCTTGTCAAGATGTTCGTAATATAAAGATATTCAATATCTGGCCAACTTTTCTTATTCCGTTCATACTCGAATAAAAGCCGGTCTACCTGAAGCGGATCGACAAGCGGACAATCGCCCGTAATGTCAACCATACAGCAATCTGAGTATTCAACCGCTTCGAGAGCGCGTCTTGATATGTCGTTCGTTGACCCTGCATAGTATTTATACCCGTTTTTCTTACATATCTTTTCTATACTTTTATTTATCGCCGTGGCCGGTGATATGAAGATAATATCATCAAGCCTTTTGCTTAATTCGAGCCGTTTCATAATACATTCAATCGGCGTAAAATTCTTGTAAAGTTTAAATCCGGTGGCCTTCCTTTCCAGTCTGGTCGAATCGTCTCTGATGGGTATTACTGCAATCTTTTTCATTTAATATCTCCTATTTATATTCCATGGCGTTTTCTAAAATCATCATATTTCTTTTGCAGTTTCCGGCCTTCTTTTTCTAAATCTTCCATCATTCTATCTATATACCAAAATATCCATAATATAATAATGATAACATGATATTCGTTTTTAATAACAAGATATACGCCCGACGCTAATACTACCACACCCGATATTATTATCCACCATGTTCTAAACATGAATATTCTCCTTACATTGTTTTAAACACGACTGAATTTTTTTCATTTTATAACTCATATGTTATATGCAATTGTTCACTTTATTTATTTAAACATAATTCCATCATTTCTAAAAATTGTGACATTTGTGCTTTATCGAAAAATCGTAAACTGCCTTCATATTCTACTTTACCAGAATATCTTTTTTCTGTATGTCTATGAATATGAATACTCAAATCTTCTTTGGAATATGTAAATACACATTTTTCATCTAATTCTATTTTCATTTCATAACTCCGAGTATTTTTTTTAACATCTCAGGCGTTCTCGCAAATGGCCCCGCGTCTGGATTATTGTTATCATGTTCTAAGCAAAAATGACATTCATAAATCCGTGGCAGATACTTTTCAAACAGATCCCAGCCCTCCGTATGATCGCTGATTCCGGCTTTTAAAATATTGACTGAGAAATTCTTTTCGTAATATTCTATCTTCGCCGGATAATTTGAAACGCAGGCCAAAGTATTTGAAAATTGCACATCTATCGGATTATACCATTGATCTTTGACACTTGTCAATACTGGTATTTTCCGAGGTACTTCTCCGATAAGATGATATAATTCTGGACGGTTAGCTATTTTTATAAATGGCACGTCGAAATTCATTAAAAAGTTCAAACTGTTAATATCAAAAACGCTCGCTGTAGTCTGATATCCGAGTTTTTCAGCATATTCATAAGCCTTATTAAAACAGCTTAGAAAAAGAGGTATGTTATTTCCAGCCTTTTCAAAAAGCTGATATTTAATTATAAACTTTCTATCATAATCTATATCCGCAATCTCGTCTATCATCCGCTGAATTGTAACATAATTATTTTTACAAGTATTTCCACTACCAAAATCTAAAATAAAAATATTATTCATTTGTAAAACTCCTGTCTTGTTATGCTTAGCATATAAGAATTATGATACTTGTCTGCATAATATTTCCGATCTCTCATTATGCCGTCCTGTTTAAATCCGCACTTAATCCAGAACTCCTTGCCGAAGTAAGTCTCTGCAAATATCAAATTCAAATTCACTTCATCGAACGCTTTTAATAACAATAATTTTACCGCGCTCAGTCCGTGACCAGCCCTTTGAAATTGAGGCGCGATTAAAAGACTTATTTCCGCCGTCCTGTTTGCCTGATGTATTTTATCCAGTCCACAATATCCAACAAGCGTATTTATATATTTACGTGGATCGGTGTTGTATTCTTTATCGGTGTAACTCGAATCGTTAGTCTCTGATTGCATTATGTAATAATACATATCATTGGATTTTCTTATCCTGTCGACAAAATCTTTTTGATTGTCTTGATTCGTGTCAAGGTACGATCTTAAAGTCTTTTTCACTTCCGGCATATTCCGCCAGTTTGAAATTAACTTTAAATAAATCTCGTGGTAAAACATCGGGATAAGTGTTACTGTGTTTTTTTTATTCATCTTAATTATTCCTAAAATTCATCTGACTTCATTACCATATTTATTATATCTCTTTCATGTCTTATTTTATCAATCTTGTAATTTTTTGCTATCATAATTTTTTTATCCTTCATAATGTCTTCGTATATAACATAAAAAGTATATAACAGAATAGGTATAAAAATAATATATACAAGCATATTCATATCAATATTTTTCAGATTTAATTATAAATTCTACTATATTTCTTTTTGTTACATCATTGATTTTTTCTCTTTCTTTCCTGTCTCTATATTTTAGACCTGCGTCTATTACATATAACGCAGCAATAAGTATCATAATCATTACGCCAGCTAACCATAAAAGTATTATAATATAACTCATGTCATTTTCTTTTTCAGTAATATCATATTCGTAATATACTATCTTTAGCTTTGTACTATATGCCGTACTATCGCTACTTACAACTCTAAATATTAAACCTATTTTTGTTTTCACTCCGTCTTGAGTAACTTTTAAATCCTCTATTTTCTCTCCATTATTTTTATTTATAATTTTGAGATTAGACGTTGTATTATTATCGTTTATATCGCAAGGACATTTTGTTGAATATGGGATATTGTAATAATTACTTTCTTTGTTTATAGATTCGCCATTTATTATAAAAGTATAAGCATCGAAATAAACTTCAGGCAAATCTTCAATATAGTTTTCATTACATCCTTTGCCGTTGACACATCCATACAGAAATATAAACGACAATAATACATATCTAACTTTAAACTTCAAAATCGTCCATGTCTTCATAGGCTTTTATTTTTATTTCTTTATTCGATATTTTCTTTTCCATCCTGTTCCATGTAGATATCGCATTTGACGAGTTTACATTTGATATATTCTCTTTAATTTTAAGTATAGCGGAAAGGGCTTCATTCTTGGCTTTCATGTATTCCAATTTACGGCTATATTCTAATATTTTTGTTTTATACTTAGAAATATCTTTTGTTAATTTCTCTTCATACTTTTTAAGGTTTTCTTTTTCCTTTGCCAACATTTCAGGCGATATAGTATCTGATTTTACTTTATCCAGTTTTAAAATTGATTCCTTGACCTGTTCAAGACTTACATACAGCTTGTAAATAGCCCCTTTCGATTCTTCAATGATTGCTTCCATTGTTGATATCGGCTCTTCCAAATTATCAAGAGCTATCCCGCACCATGATTTTATTACTCTTTTAAATCTTTTAAACATATACTATCTCCTTTTATTTTTATTTTATTTTGTTCTCAATTCATCCATATTATCAGCAACTTTTTTAAATGCGTTTACAATATCCATTAAATCGTCAAGGTCTAAATCAAGCCCATGATAAAGGCTGATAAATAATTCGTTATTGTGTAACTCTTCGGCAACCGGCAAAAATACGTCTCTATAATCCGTCTTGTGCTGTTGAAGTGTCCAATGCAGATTATATTGGAATACCGGAAACTTATAAAGCGGTGTTATGTAACCGGTTGATATCGGAACGCCTCTGTCAATCCGCTGTCTATCCCCGACCAGTTCCGCCTTGACAGCTTCGATAAATTTATTCCGGTGTATCCCATCAGATAAATTATTATCATAATGAAAAGCCTGACAATAGAATGAATGAGGATAATTGTCGAATCCAATCCATTCAGTCCGACATTTATCTCCTTCCGGAAATGGCGGTGTTATTTCGAATGCGGATTTTATGAATGGTATTTCACAAATGCCTTTATAAAGAAATTCAGCATTTGTAATTCTATCTTTAACATAGCCATCAAGTTTTTTCAACTGCTCCTGCATTATCACCGCGTTTAATTCCGTCATTCTCATATTGTATCCAGCCATTGATACACCGTAATAATTTACAAGTTGTTTATCGGTCATCCCGTTTGTAACCGCCTCGATATGATTCCGTAACGCGGCGCACTTTAAATATAAATCTTTATCCGCTGTCACTATCGCCCCGCCCTCTCCACAAGTTAGATGCTTCCCCTGCGTAAAAGAAAAACATCCGATATGCCCGAGCGTTCCTGACTTCTTGCCGTTGTATTCCGATCCCAGAGCCTGCGCCGCGTCCTCTATTACATAAAGATTATGCTTTTCTGCAATCGCATTTATCCGCTCGACATCGTAAGGCAATCCAAATAAATCAACTACGATTATCGCCTTTGTCCGGTCTGTGATTTTAGATTCTACGCTTTCAGGATCAAGGCAGAAAAAATCTTTTTCAATGTCTGCAAATACTGGGATTGCACCGTACACCATCGGCGCGGTTGCCGAACAGCTCATACTCCACGGCGTAACTATTACCTGATCTCCAGGCTTTAAACCGATTGCCCCACAAGCAATATGAAGCGCGGACGTACAAGAATTGACAGCAAGCACCTGACTGCAACCAAGATATTTTCCGAGGTCAGCTTCAAACTTTCTGACCTGTGGCCCGCCCCAGAAGGCATCCGTATTATTCCCGCGAAACCCCGAAAGTAAAACATCGTCCTGAGTTATAAACTTCGTAACCGCCGCGATCTCTTCAACTCCGATGGAAGGTTGCGGATTAAATAGCTTTGTGCGGATTTTTGGGCCTCCATTTATGGCGAGTTTCATAATCCGATCTCCTTATAAATTTTCTGCACCTTCAACGCGTCCGCGCCAGTGCATATCAATTTTTCTTTATGCTTTAAATGATTGACGACATTTTTGTAAAGATAAATTAAATGCTTATTCATGCTTGTGTAAAATCCGTCAAATCCATAATCAAGCGATTTGAAATTTCCATACTCTGTCGCCTTTAACCCGTAAAAATAAACTACGCTACTATGTGATTTTATTTCAATCAGCCCGTTATCAACCATGATCTTAATATCGAATACCGAATAATGCTTTCCGTTACATCCCTGAATTATTACGTTATCACATTTGTCATAAATTAAATGTGCTGTCAAAGTCGCGTCATCTGGATTATCAAGTATCTCTTCAACATTTAAAATCCATCCGTCTTTATATTCACCGAGAAATTGATTGAGTAAATCTATCGCATGGCAGGCGTCCCGCTGGAAGCCTCTGACATACTGGACATTTATATTCTGTATTTTTCTTTTGCGTAAAGATATCATTAAGTTTTGAATCTCCGGGATATACCGGCGCGGAAAATTTACTGCAATCGGGATTCCGTTTCCAGCGTATAAATCAATTATGTATTGACAATCTTTATAACTATTCGTCAATGGCTTTTCAGCAATTACAATACGCGGATCAATTTGTATAATCTGCTTCATCACCTCTTTATGATATTCGGTGTTGACCGCACAAACTACGATATCAATCTTATCTTTACACTCGTTTATATTTCCGTAATAATTACAACTCCATTTGTCACCGGCTTTTTTTGCTTTCTTTAAATCCTTATCGACAACCCCGATGAGTTTTAAATCGTCATTATTATAAACCGCGTGCGCGTGTGTAAGGATATTTTCTGTCAGCGGTGAATCGTACTTATCCGGCTTGGAAGTTCCGACACTGCCAGCTCCGACAATCAAAACATTGTACATATTTATACCCACTGTTTAATTTTTTAATAATTTTTAAAATACGCTCAATTCCACTGGTTTTCTCTTGCCTTTTGGCTCGCTCATTGTTATTGGTTTACTCCCGGTTGTTGGCTCGCTCTATTATCTTGGTTTTCTCTACAGATATGGCAAATTAAATTTCCTCAGGTTTTTTCTGCCTGCAATTTTTATTTATATCCAACCACTCTAAATTCTTTTCAAGTAGCCGGATTACGTCCCACTGTGAAAAATCTATATGCCCGAAATGATTGTAAATCTTATTGAGCAAGATTAAATCCTCCATGTAATCAAGTACAATCCGCCATTCGGGATGATAAAATCTTTTTATTATTTTGTTGTTTTTTATTTTTAATCCCAGCATTTCCGCTTTGTTCAAAATATTCCAACCTGAATGAGTGCGATGTGCTTTATCAATTACAAATGTATTTATCTGGGTTAATATAATTTTTTTGTAAACCTGAATGTCAAATCCTATCGGCAAGTTGCGCGGAAAAATATTGCTGACGTAATCGCAATCAAATAAATACAATTTTAAAATCAGCTTGTCGATTTCCACCGGATCAATAAAAGGACAGTCTCCGGTTACGTCAATTATCAAGTCTGCTTTGGAACTATCCGCCGTATTACAGACCTTTTTTAATACATCCGCGTTATCTCTATAAATGGATATACCTTTTGCCTGAGCGAAATATTCAAGAATATCATCTTCTTTATTTAATGTAGTCGCTAAAACAATTTTATTTATCAGCTTTGATTTTTGAAGTCTGCTTATGAGAATATCGAGAGAAAGGTTGCCCCCGATATCAGCAAGGACTTTGCCGGGCAGGCGATTACTACCCATGCGACATTGGATGATTGCGATTTTTTTATCTGTCAGTAAATTCTTAAATTTCATTTATATTATCCCTGCCCTATCTCTTGCGGATAATCTATATAACGCGGATGAGTTATAAAATAAATGCACGCAAAATAATCACTTACTTTTAAACATCCATCCTCATTGTAACTATAAATAAAAGATACTGTGTCCGATGTCGGTTTTGGAAATAATATTTTAGCATCCGGACAATGGCAATATCCTTCATTACTTCTAAATCGGCAATATAAACAAAATTGACTATTCACATTCTTCGCCTATCGGCATTACGACTGTTGAATTGCCGTTCACGAATAAATATTTTTTATTGCCGATACACATCACGGTCATTACATATTTTCCTTTGTTGCCAGTTTCCAAAATTTTTATTGAATTGATAAATGATGTCTGACTGTTTTTTTGTCTCATGTTGCGTACCCAGTCTGGAGCGTCCTCCTGAGCAACCGCACAAAAAGCAACCGATAGAAAAATTAAAAGCGTAATTATTTTTTTCATTTGTTTCTCCTTTGATTTTATTTTATTTTCATTCAGTACATTATGATAATAATGTTTAATTTGTCAAGTATAAAAATATAAAGAGGCTTTTCTGCCCCTTTATATTTCGCTCATTGAAAGTGGTTTTCTCCTCTGTTATGGCTCGCTCCAACACCATGGTTTACTCCCATAAACTGGCTCGCTCTCCTTGACTGGTTTTCTCTTGTTAAGTGGCTCGCTCTTCTTTAATGGTTTTCTCACATATTTTGGCTCGCTCATTATCGCTGGTTTACTCTACTTTGTTGGCTCGCTCGAAATTTTTGGTTTTCTCATTATTGATGGCTCGCTCTTTTACACTGGTTTTCTCTATCGCTTTGGCTCGCTCACGGTTGCTGGTTTTCTCCCGCCCGATGGCTCGCTCGTTTATCATGGTTTTCTCAGGTGAAATGGCTCGCTCGGCTTCATTGGTTTTCTCGCATTATTTGGCTCGCTCACGCCAATTGGTTTTCTCGTTGTAGATGGCTCGCTCACAGGTTCTGGTTTTCTCTTATGTTGTGGCTCGCTCTTATTCGCTGGTTTACTCATAAAAAATGGCTCGCTCTATGGTCATGGTTTTCTCACCGATTATGGCTCGCTCTTCGTCAATGGTTTTCTCTTTCCCTGTGGCAACCTCAATTATACCGTATGTTTTTTATTTAGATACTCCTCCTGATACGGCTCTCTCACCGGCAACCCCTCCAGTGTCCTCCATGCAACATATAAATCTTTTATGAACATCTTGACCATATACCTGTTGGCGGCTTTGTGCTGATGTCCGGCTTTCGGTCTTTTCTTGTCTGTCGGATTCTTGCTTAAAGTTCCCCAGTCCGCCGATTCAAGCCGGTGTTTCATATCATCATAAAACGATCTGTAAGGACTATTGGCTTTCAAAAATCCGCTTCCAAGTACCCCGCACATCTTTGCTTTTAAAAATTGATTGTATGTGCATTTCTGCCCTTTGACACGTCTATCTTTTCCCGGCGCAAGTCCGGCAAAACTCCACATATTACTCACCGTTAAAGATTTATGAATATCAAATTGAGTTATTATCACGGCGGCCATTCCTTCGCCGCATCCTTTGACGTTGACAAGAAATTCCTTCCATAGCGGCGTTAAGTGAACTTCCTTTGCAATGTCCTTCCCTATCTGATTTTCCATTTCTTCAATTACTGCCCGCCTTTCCATGAGAGAAATCAACATTGATTCGTCTCTGTCCGGTGTGTTCTTTTTTAACTCTCCATCTTTACGCCGCCCTATCTGTCCATCAAGTGAAATTCTCTCTCTCTGATAATCATAATACGCCCGTGTTAATATTTGCAGAGACTGATTTTTTTTATCTTCCATTATGCCGCCTCCGCAAGTATTTTTTCAATCTTATTTTTTAACTGCAATAATGTTTCAAGAATTTTATCAGTGAAAATTACAGCATCAGCATTGAGCGCGTTTAATAAAAGCCGCGTGTAAAGCTGTGCGCTTGTCCCCGGACATTTCTTGATGTACTCTTCTTGCTTTGCTGTTAATACTTTTCCCGCGAGAGATAATGCCCCGCCCGACAAAGTCACAATTTCGCCGTCTCTATTTTTGGCTGTCCTTTTAGCAAGAAAAGCCTTTGCCTCTTCAACTTCAAGTCCGAGAGCTTCGGCAATCGCCGGAAATGGAATTTTAAATCTACGCGCTTTTAATATTACATGAGCGCGATCTCGTGGGGAAAGTGGAAGGCCGTGCTGATTATTCATCCTTGCGGATTCGATAAACATTTCAGCATCGTTTTTGTAAGTCTTGTAAATTACTTCAATTTCTGCATCGTCTCCGTAAAGATTTAGAACTGTTTGCACTCTGTGAAAGCCGTCCACAATTCTATTGTCTTTTTCATTTACGATAACCGGCGGAAGTTTTACTCCTGCCAATATCGCTTGTTTCATTTTTGAGATATTCGTTGAATCTAATTCCCCGGCTTCATGTCGTGGCCATAAATTCCAATCGAATATTAACTCAACTGCTTTTACTTTTTTAGTAACCATCAAGGTCACCTCGGTTTTATTTTTTGAAACTTTTCTACGACTTCGCCGTAGTTTGAAAAACGCTCATTGTTAGTGGTTTACTCAGCACCTATGGCTCGCTCACATCTATTGGTTTTCTCTCTTTTATTGGCTCGCTCCCCGTCTCTGGTTTTCTCGCTTTTTTTGGCTCGCTCACAATGGCTGGTTTTCTCATATTATATGGCTTTCTTTTTTGTCCATCCTATATTTTAAATCCAGATTATCAATCAAAATTTTTCCGCAAAACTCTCGTCCAATTTGTCCGCATAAAGCAGTATGTTTCGGACGTGCCTGAAATTGATATTATTTTCGTTTCCCGAATTGTAAATTCCGAGGGCCGTATACCAGTCACCCGCCTGTAAATAATTGGCCGTTAAGTGCGACCCTGCCAGTCTAATATTGTTTTCCAATTCCAGCAGGTAATCTATTTTGTATTTTTTATATTGGTTGCTGTTTAGTTGATATCCACCGATGTCTATACTCCCGTCTGTATTACGTTTTGATATTTCGTCAAAATCAAATCTGCTCTCCTGATAAGCCAATCCGATAAAATAATGGACAGGGATTTTATAAATTAAAGCCGTGTTAATTATATAAATTGTCGCAATCCTATTCTTAATAAATCCATTATAAAAATTATAAACATCGTCAGCCCGCCCAGCATTGAACATCTCTATTATCCGCTTGTTTATGTGATTACGATTTCCTATCTCGTGACCTGTATTTAAATAACACGTTAATAATATCACACACCCACTGATTAAAATTGCCGCGCAAGATATGACAATTATAATTCGCATCGTACACCCTCCTCTGCGTAATAATTTTTTATCATCTGTTTATACTTTTCAGCAGTCAACCGTTCATTAAATTGATTAAAATATTCACTCATCAAAACAACAATATTTTTTTCAAATTCCCACTTCTTAACAAATTCTTTTTCCGCGTCCATCTACCCTCCTGTAGGGCCGAGGCATCCATACCCCGGCCCACGATAGGAACATATCCTTTAACGTCTTTTCAATACCGTTCACCTTATATCGTTATAGCCCGTAAACTACGTGGCTTTGCTTCCAGTGCTTTTATTACGTCTGCTTCATGATATTTATATCTATCTTTTACTTGCTCTTTAATACCAGCATTCATCTGTCTCACTACAGCAAAATAACCCACTGTCCTTGTCATTACATCACATGGCATCTTTAATGATTTCATAATGATATTTCCCTGCCCTATATTTATTATTGTGTAAAGCCCTACTTATAGAATTTGCTTTTAAACCCACTGCAAATGCCGCTAAATTAACAGAATCGAAAACTTCTCCAGTTTCAACACATTTTACTTTTTTTCTTACACCGTTATACCAATTTGGATCTCTTTTTTCTCCAATTCTAAATCCCTTTAATCCCTTATTCCATGCTTCGTGTTTATGAATATTGTTATGCGTTATAAAAGATATTTGTTCTAAATTGAAATAATGATTATTTTTTTTATTCTCATCTTTATGATGAATTAATTTGCCTTTTATCAAATCTCCTATAAAATTATCGTAGACGAGTCTATGAATTAAATGTCTTCTCGATACTTTGTTTTTATTTAATTCAATTATACAATATCCATTCGGAGTTAAATTTTGAGATAAAATCATTTCTTTTCTATGCCTTGTCATCATCCCGAATCTTCCTCTTGTTTGTTCGCTCCTTTCCAAACTTTTAATTTTCCCATTTTCGTTTATTTCGTAAAAACCTTCGTAACCCTTAATTTGTTTCCACATTGCCATATTCTCCTATTTTTCTGACAATGTAATATATTTTAATAAACCTGTCAACTGCAATATACCTCACATCTATGAATTTATTTTGTCGTTTTCCTCATTCCCCCCTCCGTTGAAAGTATATATAATTATAAATAAGTATTGATACTTTTATTTTTTATCCGAACCTCTTTTTTTGTTGTCCGGTTTTACTCAATGGCTCAATTTCTACAGCTTCGCAAAATTCAACCTCTGTGAATTTCTTTAACGGTTTAAAATGATGACAGTTGTAACATAGAAATTGAATATTGTTATCGTGATCTATTAACGTGCCATATAATTTTCTATTTTGCTTCTTGTCGGAAAAAATATGATGTTTTTCTGAGGCTCTATTTCCGCAATCTGTAGTCTCGCAAAACATAAACTTCTTATTGAGCTTTTCATTTATTTTCACAATTATCACCTCCGCATCCGTACTCCCCGGATTACATCGAATTTTAAAATTCATATCCACCTCAAAAAATACTTGCCATTATCGCCCTGACTATTTCATCCGCTACTGCCTTTGAATTTCTCAAACTCTTTACCGTGTATCTTAATACCCGCCACCCCTGAATAGCGGCGGCGTTGTATTTTTCGCAGTTATCTGAATAACCCGATCCTCTCGTATGCCCGCCGTTCGTAAATACCCCGCCCTCATATTCGATTGCGACCCGCTTCTCCGGTATGCAATAATCAAATCTCCATTTTCTTTTTGAATCGAATTTATATTCAATCTCATATTTCAATTTTAAATCTTTAAGTATGTATTCAAGTTGTTCTTTGCCTGTCATTCTGTTATCCCTTTAATTTAAGGTATATCTAACCTGTTGCCGATATCCCTTATTACATAAAATTGCATAATTTCTTTTTAAAATTTTCCAATACTACCATCAATGCCATCATTTGATATTTTGCTATTAAATTATCTAAACACGGAATATACTGGTTGATAGGCTTGTTCATTATATCCCGATATGTTTGTATTTCTTTTTCTAAATATTCTGTAAATTCTGCAACTTCATGTAACACGGCGTTCAAGTCCGGCTCCGCCACATTATTTAATTTTTCTAATTCATCAACTCTACTTTTAAGTACCATGATTTCTTGTTCAATTCTGACATCCCAATTTAATCCACTACTCATCTTTTAATCTCCTTCTGTAAAAATTAAATAACGTCTTAAACGCCGATTATCGTTATACGAAATAAACGGGCTTAGCTTTTTACTTTCCGTTCGTTATACCTTTCTGTCGCACTTTTTCCCCTCCGATTATTGAATATTTTTCTGTACCAATAATCAACGTGTTTTATATGCCCGCTGAAATCAGGTTGTTCTAACAAATATTCAACTTTGCATAAATGTAATAATCTTTTATCCATACATCCCTCCAGTTTAGTCGCCCGTTTACGTCGTACAACAACGCATACCCGGCTCGCTGAACGCTCGCCCAAATTCCGCACTACCATGCGAAACTTCGGGTATGCCGTTTCGTTATATGAAATTGCCATTTTCTTTATTAAAAATTTTTATACATTTCAAACAAGTTGATTTTCTTGACTCGTTTTTCTGAACAAAACATCCCTCTAAGTTTTCACTGTAATCTCCAGATATACCG
>Ga0315273_10000261_pt1 | contig 51205 bp, 40 predicted proteins | sample YL17G02_0_MG_FD_205753 | JGI IMG/M metagenome (GOLD analysis project Ga0315273, IMG submission 205753) | Sediment microbial communities from Yellowstone Lake, YNP, Wyoming, USA - YL17G02_0 | ecosystem: Environmental > Aquatic > Freshwater > Lake > Sediment | place: USA: Wyoming | collected... | reverse complement strand
CTCTGGAACGTGCTTTACGGCTCTTTGTCTTTTGTTTCAATAGCAGGCAACTTCACAAGCAGCGTTTCCCAAATTATGCTGCTCATGTTATGGATTTCATTAGCCCACTACTTTAGACACTCCCCAGTTATTTTTCCCTTGACGCACTGAACATCTGTGCTATACTTTCGGTCACATTGTCTTTCACACTTACACTTATTTGGAGAAACCCTATGGCTAGAAAATCATCTTCCGCTTCTGCTGAAAAAACTGCAGCCGCATCCAGCAACATGGATTCCGCCAAACGCGCCATGCTCGATAAAGCCGTTGGCGATATCCTCAAACGCTATGGTGATGGCTCGATCATGCGTCTGGGTGAAGCGACCGGTATGCAAACCGAAGTCTTCCCCACCGGTTCCTTATCACTGGATATTGCTCTCGGCGTCGGCGGCATCCCGCGCGGACGGATTACCGAAATCTACGGACCTGAATCTTCAGGGAAAACCACGCTCTGCCAGCACATCGTGGCAGAAGCGCAAAAGTTGGGCGGCACGGCCGCATTTATTGACATGGAACACGCGCTTGACCCGGTCTACGCCGCACGCGTCGGCGTGGACATTGACAACCTGCTCGTTTCGCAACCCGATACAGGTGAGCAGGCGCTTGAGATCGCCGAAACGCTTGTCCGCTCTGGTGCGGTGGATGTGGTGGTTATTGACTCGGTTGCCGCGTTGGTGCCGCGCTCCGAGATCGAAGGCGATATGGGCGACGCGACCATGGGCATGCAGGCGCGTTTGATGTCACAGGCTTTACGCAAATTAAGCGGTGCCATCAACCAGACCAAGACAGCCGTGATCTTCACCAACCAATTGCGCCAGAAGATCGGCGTGATGTTCGGCAACCCTGAAACCACCACCGGCGGACAGGCGCTTAAGTTCTATGCCTCCGTCCGTCTCGACGTGCGCCGCATTCAAGCCATTAAAGTCGGCGAAGAGGTGATCGGCAACCGCACAAAAGTTAAAGTAGTAAAGAACAAGGTCGCGCCGCCGTTCCGCACCGCTGAATTTGACATCATGTTCAACGAAGGCATTTCAAAATCCGGCGATGTGCTCGACCTTGCAACCAAGTTTGAAGTTGTCACTAAGCGCGGAGCGTTCTTCTCCTACGGTGATGTCCGCCTCGGCCAGGGACGCGAGAATTCCAAAGACTATCTGCGCCAGAACCTGGGTCTGATGGCTGAGATCGAAGGCCTCATCCGCCAGAAAGCCTTGAGCGGCGAGATCGCATTGCCCCTGGAAATCGGCGGTGAGCCAATCGAAAACGCTGGCGGCGCGGCGGAAGAAGAAATATAAATCGGTCTGAGCGGAGCGCTTGCGTAGTCGAAGATCAACGTAAGTGATCTCTGTCTCAGAAAGAATAACCGTAGATATCTTAAAGAGTACGATGTGAACGCAGATAAAATAAGATCCATGAAAATCTTATCTGCGTTCATTTTTATTTTTTTATTTACTTCCTGTGCGCCACCCGCCACATCTACGGTCTTCGTGCCGCCAACACAACTTGTCCCCACACTGGTTCTTCCAACAACAACGCCAATCGCTTCACCTACGTCCATCCTGCCAACAGTTACACCGACGACTGGCCCCTGTACCAATGACTTGAACTTCATAGACGATGTTACTATTGAAGATGGGACAGTCGTTCCACCCGGCTCAAACGTGGACAAACAATGGCTCGTCACCAACAGCGGCACATGCAACTGGGACGCGTCCTACCGCGTGAAATGGATTGGCGGTGATCCCTTGGGTGCGGTCACGGAACAAATCCTATACCCGGCCCGCGCCGGGAGTCAGGCCACGATCCGCATTTTATTCACCGCGCCGACAGCCGCGGGAACGTATCAATCCGCGTGGCAGGCTTACGGGCCGGATGACAGCGCGTTTGGGGATCCCATTTACATAACAATTGTTATCTCACAATAAAATACCGAAGCGATTCAATCCCCGGGCGCTACGTCACCAATATCTCCAAGATCACCTGCTCACAAAATGGTGTTACCCTGCACGAGACGATCACAATGAAAGCGCCGGATATTTTATTTGGATACGCATTTCAGCAGACGCAAACCGCTCATAAAGAAATGCTCAAGCGCATCAAAGCATGCATTGAAGGCATATCATGGAGCATAAATAAAAATTTCTGTTAATCTAAAAACATGATTTGCTGATAGAATAGCAAAAGAAAGAGGCCCTCGCGGCCTCTTCTTATGTAAGGCAATCGCCTTATAAACTTCAGGAGCTTCCTCTTTCATGAAATATAACTTTTGGCTTTTCTGGCGCACAATCTACCGCTCTTTCATCGGTGCCGGTAAAACTCCCGCCCGCCTTACCCGCAAGCGCATCATCTTCCTCACACTTTTTTATCTGGTCTGGCCCATCGGCTCACTCATCCATTGGTTTTGTTTTTTTCTGGACGACATTTTCTTCCCCGCCTATAAAAATCACCCAATTGAAAAACCGCTCTTCATCCTCGGCAACCTGCGCAGTGGATCAACCTTCCTGCATCGCCTGCTCTCACGCGATACTGAGACTTTTACCAGCCTGACCACCTGGGACATCTACCTGACCCCTTCCGTTATCCAAAAGAAGATCACTCAACTCGTCTCGCGCCTGGACCTCAAACTGGGCGGCCATTTACATCGCCTGCTTTACGCTTTCGACCGCCGCACATTGGGCCAGGTACGCATTCATCCAATTTCATTCTTCCAACCCGAAGAAGACGAGAACATTCACCTGCACATCTGGGACGGCTATTTCGTCACGTTCCTTTTCCCCTTCCTGGATGAAATGCCAAACTACCAGCACTTCGACGAAGCCTTATCCCCCGAACACAAACACCGCATCATGACATTTTATAAATCCATGTTACAGCGTCACATGTATGCAACCGGCAAGAAATACTTCGTAGCTAAGAATCCCGCCTTCAGCGCCAAGATCGAAACGGTGGCAGAATTCTTCCCCGACGCGTGCATCATCTATTTAGTCCGCAATCCGCTGGACATGCTGCCTTCGACGATTTCATGGATCAACTATGCGCGCCGCATGTTTACTGAACCAAAAGAGACCTATCTTTATCGCGACGAGATCGTGGATATGACCCAGTACTGGTACAGCCATCCTCTGCGCTATCTTGACTCGCATCCTTCGCCCCGGCACCTGATCCTGAAATACGATGACCTTATCCAGCGGCCTGAACAGGTCATCCGCTCCTTCTACGAGCAATTCGGTTATCCAGATAAGCCGGGCATGGAGATAATCGTTGACCATGCCGTAAAAGAGGCGCTCTCACACAGCAGTGACCACATCTACTCTTATAAAGAGATGGGCTTCACACGCGAGCAGATCATCTCTCTATACCCGGAGATATTCGACCGCTTTGGCTTTGACCGGCGTGAGCCTGCGTCTCAAAGTGTGGAAAAAAGCTTCTCGATCAACACTTCTTTTGATTAGAAAACATAATTAACCCCAAATTTAATCTGGACGCAGATGAACGCTGATTTACGCTGAAAAAAAGCAATAATCAGCGTTTTCTGCGTTTATCAGCGTCCCATTTTGCTCTTAAAAACGTACTCACCCACGGAGGATTAATTTCGGGGTGAGTCATGTTTATTTTACTGCTTTTTTAGTTTTTGGTTTTACAGGTGCCTTTGCTTTTGTTTTTACCGGTGCTTTTGCCTTCGGCTTTGCAGTTACTTTCAGTTTTGGTTTTGCAGTTGATTTCGCTTTCGGCTTTACAGGAGTCTTTGCCCTGGCTTTAGCCGCGACCTTTGGGGTTGATCGCTTCAAGGGAATGGTATCTTCTGTGTCTTTTATCTCAGGGACCTTTTTCTCTTTTACCGGTTGCAGAACTTGATACTCATCTTCCCAATTTTCAGAAAAAGCAAATTTCAGTTTGCCATAACGTACCAGCAGCATCACCGCGCCTGTGAGTGCCATCAAAAGCGCGACAACCATGCTGTAAGTCACAGCCATGCCGGGGATGAGCGGTTGATCGGGCCGGAAAAATTCGATGAACGTACGTATCATGCCGGCGAAAACGAGCCAGGCGCCAAAGACCGCGCCGGGTTTCATGCGTTCCTTATATTGGCGCGCGTACCAGAGCAGGAACAAACCTGCGAGGATATTCAAGGCCATCTCGTAGGCAAAGGTCGGGTGGAAGCGGGTTGACGCAACCGGAAACTGGCTCAAGTCAGCGTATTGAGCGAGGCGGGAACCTGCCTGGATTTGAATCCCCCACGGGAGATTGGTCGGCTGGCCGTAGAGTTCCTGGTTAATATAGTTGGCGGGCCTGGCCAGGGCTTGTCCGATCAGGGCCGCAGGGGCAATGGCGTCAAGGAAGAGCCAGACATCCTTTTTCTGCAGGCGCAGGTATATATAAAGGGCACCTGCACCAAAGAGCAAACCACCGAAGAAATGCAGGCCGCCCTGCGGGATGTTCATGATCTGCGCGGGGTTTTCCTTGTAATAGGCACTGCCGCCAAGCGTTGCATTGACCACATACCACAGACGCGCTCCGATAATGCCGGCAGGCAAGACCCATACCAGCGCGTCCCAAACAGTATCGCCTTTTTCGCCGCGGCGATTGATCTCTTTTTCGGCGAGCCACGCGCCAACGACCGCGCCGAGCATGACGAGCACGCCATACCAGCGCAGTGTGAGAGTAAGGCCAAAAAGTTTAAACGAAAAGATTACTGGATCTATCATTAATTACCTCTGGTTGAATAGTTTGGGTTATTATATCATCCGGCGCCCTGGCAAACCGGAAAAATAAAGTGGGTGTATTCCATTTCAGTTAAAACCGTCCCGCAGGTTTGTTAAAACGGCTAAATTCTCTCGATAAAACCTGCGGGACGTTCCTTTCTTGAAATATAAACATCGTGGAAACATTGTATAATCAAATCCATGGATATTCGTTCCGGCATTATTGCCTTTGCTTTACTCGTTGTAATTGGTGCTTTTCTCAGTGTGCGTGCAGGGATACGCACCATTCAATTCAGCCGCCAGATGACGTTTTATCGTCTGCGCCGTGCGCGTGCGGCCAGCGGCTGGAGGTTGATCGGATTTGGATTTCTCCTGTTGATGTTTGCCGCCTGGCTGCCTTTCTATGGTCCGCCGCTGGCCTATCAATATTTCCCGCCATCACCAACGCCGACCCTGACACCGACGATCACACTTACACCGACCATTACGCTCACACCCACGATCACAGAACCACCGACATTTACCAGCACGCCTTTGTTCACAGATACGCCGACAACGTCTCCAACGCCATCGCTACCACTAGGCATAGAAGCGCAGATCACAAGCGTGATCACGCCCAATCCTGATGCCGTATTCAGCGAAATTAAATTCACCCGGTTTGGAAGCGGATATCCGGCAGTTGACCCGCAGACGGTCTTTCAGAATCCTGTCGGTCACTTATGGGGAGTCTATTCCTATGACAATATGATACCCGGCGTCCAGTGGACCGAGCTCTGGTTGAGGGATGGTAAGCTCGTGTATTACAAAAGCTATCCTTGGGATGGAGCGACCGGCGGTTACGGCTTTGCCTATTGTGAGAGTCCGAGTGGTGGCTGGCTGCCCGGCGCGTACGAAGTACAGCTCTTTGTCGGTTTGGATTGGAGAGGCGGTGGTCGGTTTATCGTGCAAGGCGATCCGCCCACCCCGATACCGACCATCACAGCCAGCATCACGCCTTCGCCAACAGCTACGCAGACACTCATGCTTACGCCTGAGCTTGTATCTCCATTGCCTCCTGCCACGGAGACCCAAACACAAATCCCTGCCACGGGAACTCCATAAATGTCCGACAAAGCGTTCCAGGATCACTACCCGGATCACGTGGCGCATTGCTATGGCTGTGGACGGCTCAACGAAGACGGCTACAAGATCAAAAGTTATTGGGACGGTGAAGAAGCGGTCTGTCACTTTCAGCCCAAACCGCATCACATCGCAGTCCCCGGTTATGTGTATGGCGGCCTGCTGGCCTCACTGATGGATTGTCACGGCACAGGCACGGCCGCCGCGGCAGGCTACCGCGCCGAAGACCGTGAAATGGATACCGAGCCGCCCCTGCGTTATCTCACCGCCTCCCTGCATGTTGATTATCTAAAGCCCACGCCGCTTGGCCCGTTGCTTGAAATACGCGGCAAGGTGAAAGAAGTAAAGGGACGCAAGGTTGTGATCGAGGAATGGATCACCGTCAATGGCGAGGTCACCGTGCGCGGCGAACTGGTGGCCGTGCAAGTGCCGGACCAAATGGTGCAGGATTTATTGAGTTCGCGCTGAGCGTAGTCGAAGCGATGAAAGAAGAAAGAAGTAAAAAGAAACGAGTGACGAGTTATCAATAGGGTCTCAATCTGGAGTAATTATGGAACCAACAACTGCGTTTTTGATCTCGACATTTGGACCAGCAGTATGGAAAGTTTTTGAAGCCTTGCTCGAAAAGGGAAAGGACATTGCGCTGGATAAAGGCTTTGAGCCGCTAAAACAATTGATTGATGACGGGTATGACGAGCGTAAGGATGCCGAATCGCTCAGGCAGGCTATTGATTCCACATTGGATGAGTTGAAGAAAGACAAAGCCTTCGATCAATATGACCAGTTGCTGGCTACATGGAAATTAACCGGAATAAGCGATAAAACAAGGCTGGCACTGGCGGGCGCGGCAGTGGAAATGACCCAACTCTCGCCTTCTGTTATTTCGCCTGAATTATTGGAAATGTTGAATTTGGGGGAAGATAAGCGCAATTTATTGGCGCGTTTTTTGTTTGAACTTCGCAATCAATTAAAAAATACGGAGCGTTTCAAGGTTGGGATTGAATACGCCAACGAAATGGACAGCCTCGGCGCGTTGCGCGGACTTTCCTCGCAAATGATCGTCGTGGCAGAGCGCCTGGCGACCCTGGTCGGTTATGAAGAAGCCCTGATTTCGGAAAGACGATTAACCACAGATGACGCGCAGGCTTTACGCGATTATTTATCCGAAGTACGCCAAAAGTGGGAAGGATTGATGCTTCCCTTGTTACGGAAAAAAACTGGCGATATTACCAATGCAAAACTCAAACAGGTATTTGTACCGCTGAACTTGCGCGATATTCGCGCGGAAGAAGAGTCCCGCCGCAAAATGGACAGAATGGCGCGCCCTGAAAAAATGACAAATGATCAAATGGAACAAGCGCAACCTATTGAAATTGGAGAACTGCTCAATCGTTACCCAAAATTCATTTTGATCGGCGCGCCGGGTTGCGGTAAGACAACTTTATTCAGCCGCGTCGCGCTTGCTTTTGCAGAAGGACGCGCACAGGCTGATCTGGGTTGGAAGGGCAAAAAACTCCTTCCCATTTTCCTGCGCCTGAGGAACTTTGGCGCGTTCATCAAGTTGAACCGTGATAAATATTTCGCACCGTCCTCTGGCGCATTGATCGCCTATCTTGAAAACCTGTTTCGGGATGGAGACCGAATCCGCTTAACCTCCGATTTTTTCGATAAACGTCTTGCAGAAGGGGACTGCCTTGTTTTGATGGATGGGCTGGATGAGGTTTCAGACTTGCGCAGTGAAGTGGCAGGACACGTTGACGCGTTTGTGGACCGTTACGCAAAGAAGGGCAACCTGATCGGTTTGGCTTCACGCCCGCGCGGGTATGAATCAGTGGAAAAACAATTGCGCCGCATAGGATTGGCGGTAGCGGAAGTAAATTCGCTTAATTTGCAGGGGATTTGCCAGTTGATGGAAAACCTGCTCAAGTTAATTGAACTGGATTCAACCCGCCGCGCCATTGACCTGGAGGACTTAACGCGTGCCGTTCGTTCCTCGGAGGAATTGACCCGCATTGCAGGCACACCTTTGTTTTGCTCGGCACTTGTCCAGGTATTCAAATATCACGGCGCGCGGTTGCCTAATCGCCGCGTGGATGTGTTCGATGAAATTGTTGACCTCCTGCTTGGGCATTGGCACGCCCAGCAAACCCGTTACATTAGCGACGCGGAAGGACTGGCTGTGGAAGACGGCACGGGCAGGACTTATGGCGAAGTAAAGAATGCAGTTTCGGTAAAACGCGCCCGTTTGAGTAAACTGGCTTTGTTCATGCAGGAAACACACCAGGCGGAAATTCCCGCGCAGGAAGCGGAAAAGGTTTTGTGCGATTATCTCAAGAGCCGTGAGCGTGTGCCTGACGATGAGACCGCTGAACTTTGGGCGAAAAACTTCCTGCTCAACTCGCATGAACGCAGTGGTTTGCTGGTGGAACGCGACCCGGGCATTTACACATTCCTGCATAAAGGCTTCATGGAATATCTCGCGGCAAGCGCGCTGGTACAGCAAAGCAAAACGCTTGTGGATGTATTACTGCCGCTTGTGGCGGATAAGGAAAAATTTGAATGGTGGGAGCAGGTCATCCTGTTGGCGGGCGCGCACCCAAGAACGCCCGAAGATGTGCGCGAAGAATTGATCGCACGTTTATTGGAACAAGCCGATACTTACTCAAAAGATTCCGAGGAACGACTGCGTCATCAAATCCTTGCGGGAAACCTTGCGCGCGATATGGGAGACGACTTGCTGCCTGCCGCGCAATATAAACAAGTGGAAACAATTTTGTTCAACACCGCAACCGATCCAACCATCGCGCCTGTTTCCCGCGCATCCGCTGCCGATACGCTGGACGAACTCGGTTATGTACTCAATGATCAATATGAATTTGCCCCCGTAAGTCAGATTGGCAATCCGACCTACATCTCCAAACACCTCATCACCAACATTCAATATGAACGATTCTTGAAACCTGAAAACTTCAAGAACAAAGACCTATGGATTAATTTCCCGAAGTATGATGAACACAGCAAGGATATGAATGAAACATGGGGTGAAGAACCCTGGGTCTGGCTTCAAAAGGAATTGCAAAATAAGGAAAACGACATTCAAGATGATGTGGTGTTACTGCCTCGTTACTGGCGCGACCCGCGCTTTGGGGTAAACCGCCGCCATGCGCCTGTGGTGGGCATTTCATGGTACGAAGCCAGCGCCTATTGCAATTGGCTCGCCCAAAACTGGAAGGATTTACCAGAGGCGCAAGCCAATTCATCCTTCATAAATCATCCTTCATCCTTCTCTTTCCATTTACCGCTTGAAACAGAATGGGTTTCTGCGGCTGGCGGCGAGGAGAATGAGCGTTTTGCCTTTGGTAAGTTGAAAGACCCAAAGAAAGAGATTACCGCGTATGCCAATACGAGTGAAAGCGGCATAGGACGTACTACGCCTGTATGGATGTATTCACAGGGTAAAAGTCCTAACGATATTAGGGATATGAGCGGCAATGTTTGGGAGTGGCAGGCAAATTATTCAAGTCATGAATATGAAGGCCAAAAAGCTTTAGCTCTGCGCGGCGGCTCGTGGTTCAACCTTGAGGGCTTCGCTCGTGTCTCGATCCGCTACGGCGCCCTCCCGTACGGCAGGTTCGACGGCATCGGTTTTCGTTTGGTGGTGTCCCTCCCCAACGGGCGTTCTTGATTCCTGTTTCCTGTTTTCTGCGTTCTGTGGTTTTGCTCTTAACCTCCCGCCGCAAGGCGGGAATTTTTTAAATTTTAAAATGGAGGTTCTTTTGAAAACGCATAAACATCTCTACCCGCAGGTATGTGATTTTGAAAACATCTACATCGCATACCGCAAAGCACGCAAAGGCAAACGCGGCAGGATGCAGCCTGCCATGTTCGAGCGCGTTCAGGATGACGAAATGCTGGCTTTGCAGAATGAACTGCAAACGCTCACGTACAAGCCGGGCGCATATCATAGTTTTTTCATCCACGATCCCAAGAAAAGGTTAATATCCGCCGCGCCTTTTCGCGACCGCGTGGTGCATCATGCCTTGTGCAATGTGATGGAACCGATTTGGGAAAAGCGTTTTATCCATGATACTTATGCCAACAGCGTCGGCAAAGGCACACACCGCGCCCTGGATCGAACTCAGGATTTTGCGCGCCAATATCAGTATTTTTTACAATGCGATGTGAAACAGTTCTTTCCATCCATTGACCATGCCATCCTCATGACAGAGTTCTCGCGGCGCATCAAAGACGATAAGTTTTTATGGCTGTGTGAAACGATCCTGAAAAGCGGGGAAGGCGTCCTTGCGAATGAATACGAGATGACTTACTTTGCAGGCGACGACCCTTCGACAGGCTCAGGGCAGGGCTTGTTTGCTGTCAATCGTCCGCGCGGTTTGCCGATTGGCAACCTTACCAGCCAGTTTTGGGCTAACGTATATCTCAACGATCTTGACCACTTTGTAAAGCGTGAACTAAAGTGTGAAGCCTACCTGCGTTATGTGGATGACTCTGTTTTATTCTCAAACGATAAAACACAACTCGCAGACTGGCGCGAACAAATTATTCAAAAGACTGCAACTTTGCGAATCACCTTGCATGAGGAATGTGCCCAAATTTCCCCAACCGCTGCTGGCATCCCATTTTTGGGATTTCGCATATATTCCCAATACCGTTTGCTAAAGACGCGCAAGGCCATTCATTTTCGCCGCAAATTAAGCGGTTTGTTGGAAGAGTATGCAAACGGCCGGGTGGATTTTCCAAAATTCGACCAGATCATTCAAAGCTGGATTCATTATGTCGGTTATGGCGATACCTGGGGCTTGCGCCGTTCCATGTTATCAGGAGTGGCCTTATGAACGAGTCGCCCCTCTTTGTCCGCACGTATGATTTCATGCTTTGGCTTATCCCCCACGTGCAAAAGTTTCCGCGTGTTTATCGCTTCACGCTTTCAGAACGTTTGCAAAAACTCTTTTTTGATTTTCAAGATACGATTGTCGCCGCTGGCAAGAGTCAGGGCGCGGGGAGGTTCAAGAAATTAAAATCCGCCGACATTCAATTGGAGCAATTGCGCGTATGGATTCGTTTTGCACGTGATAACGAACTATTCACCATCAAGCAGTATGAACATGCCGCGCGCGGCATGGCTGAGATCGGCAGGCTTTTAGGCGCGTGGCTCAAACAATCAAGGGATATTCCGTTCTTGTAAGCGGCGGCACGTCTGGGCAAGGGTTACAGGGTCTGCGCGGCGGCTCGTGGAACAACAATGAAGACAACGCTCGTGTCTCGATCCGCAACAACAACCACCCGAACAACAGGAACAACAACATCGGTTTTCGTTTGGTGGTGTCCCTCCACAATTTTGTTGATTGGATAATGTCATGATTTTCGCTTGGATTGCAAAATCGGAGATTTTGCGCCGAAGTCAGGCCCTTACAGGGTGCTTTGCGAAGACTTCAGACTCCGTGAAAGCGAAATCTGTCCTGCCAGTAGTATGTTTTATCTTACGATAAGCATCGCGGCATAATTGGCTGACTCTCTGCCCGGTTGTGTAATATGCACAGCCAAATATAAAAACCGTCTCGCAGGTTCCAGTAACCGTCTCCGGCGACCGTCCATGCGAGACAAAACTCCTACAAAGAAAAAATCCCGCCTGCGCGGGATGAATTATGGCTGGGGCGCCTGGTTTCGAACCAAGATCCACGGCTCCAAAGGCCGGTGTGCTGCCGTTGCACCACGCCCCAGTGCGGGCAAAATTGTATCACAATTTATTATTTTTCCCCGCCTGGGGCAAAGCCCAGCTTGCGCGCTTCTTCAAACGAGATCACATCCGAGTCGAGCGGCATATTACCATGTTTTTCCGCGGCGTCATTCCAAAACGTATCCATATCCGGCTGACTGGCCTTCTTATCAATCGCCGCCTTCAACAAGGCTTCCATTTCAGGCGCGGGCGCCGCATCAGGCACTGATGGTTTTGCTTTCACAGCCGTCTTTTGGGGTTCAGCCCTGGCTGGTTCAGATCTCTCAGTCAGAGGCCTCGGCTTAAGCTCGGAAGTAACACCCAAAGACTGTAAACCCCTCTCCATCTGCCGGCGCAAAGCCAATAAAGCTGAAACCGTCTCGAGCACATGCTCTTCATTTGCCAGCCCATTGCCGGCCAGCAATAAAGCATATGAGGCTGTTACCGGAATAAAAAACAGATCATGATTGCCGCCGCGAAATACAGTATATGAATCCGGCGTCTCCTGGCGGTTATAGCGTGAGATCTTTACCCCCGCGGCATGGATCGCTATCAGCGCGGAAAGCAGGGAAACTTCCATACTGCTGTCATACAAGTCGCCGGCGCGCGCCAGCACGCGTCCGCGTTCATTGATCAGAATAACAGCCTGGGCGTTAATATCCTGCCTGAAATTGGCGAGCAGGTCAGAGAGTCGGCTTCGACGCGCTTCGTCCTTTCCACCCATTGTCTCTGGCGGGAAGATCGTGCGTACCAGACCCAGACAGCGCTCGACCACATCCAAAAAATCAGCCAACGGTACCGGCTTGTCGAATATGGCAACCGCCCCGGCGCTCAACATCACGTCACGCGTCTTGCGGTCTGTTACGCCAGAGATCAGGATCACCTTCGCCTCAGAATGGCGCACACGGATCTTATGCATCAACTCCACACCCGTGATGCCGGGCAAAAGGTAATCGGTCACCAACAGATCTATTTGATTGCGCGACGCCTCCAGCAACGCTTCCTCCCCCGAAGGCGTTTCAAAGATTTGGATGTCGGTATTCTTTAACGAATCCAATGTGGAATGCAGGAGACGCAAAACATCGCGTTGATCGTCAACAAGCAGGATATTACGGGACATGCCTTGCATTATAGCAAAGATTACGGCGCGGGGATAGCCAGCGAAGGTGCGCCATACAAATCTGTGAGGCCGCCCAATGGTCTAAATGAATAACTTATATGCCTGTAAACATCGTAAGTAATCGTTGTATATAATGGGATCATCGGCAGGTTTTTTTCAAACAAAGACTGGACATCGAAGGAGGCGAGGCGCGCATCTTCGATCTCTGTTGCAGACTCGAACGCATCACACGCGGACTTTGGCTTGTTCTCGTTATAATGAAACGGATTCGCATTCCAGGGCTGGAACCACGCACACAACCAGGACGGGTATTCACTTAATCGCCAGCCGAGCAGGGCCATGTCATAATCACCGCTGCTGTACACGGCATACAATATGGCATCGAAATTAACCAGCTTTTTCGTAAGCGGAATCCCCAACGCGCGCGCTTGTCCTTCAATGTAACCCGCCGCGTTGGCGCGCTGCGCGTCGAACCCTGCGGATGGCGCGAGCAAAGTGACATCGGGATACGCCTTGCCTTGAGGAGTGAGCAATCCCTGACCCTGTTCATTTGCCGTTGGTTCCTTCGTCCATGTAAAGCCGGCAGATTTTAGCAGGCTCACGGCTGTTTGGATGCGCGTGACCTCATCCATACCGGAGCATTGGTTTTTGGCATCTGCGTTGTACCAAAAGCCTGCGCCGGGTAAAACAAAAGTATCCATGGGCATGGCCGCGCCAGCCAGATATTTCCCTGCAAGTACATTACGGTCTATTACACAATCCAATGCCGAGCGAAAGGCAGGCTCGGAAAATATAAAGCGCGCATGATTGAAAACAAGAAAACGCGCGCTGCTGCGTTGATTTGAAACAACTTTTACGCTGGCATCATTTGCCAGGCTGTTTGCTGCTTCGGGAGAAATATCATTGGGGCTGAGGATAGAGTCCACCTCGCCGTTTTGGAACGCGGCAACGGCTTCACTTTCAGTTGGGTAAAACTTATACACTGCGCGGTCAAAATGAGGCGCGCCAAACGGAAAGGCAGGATTGGCAATGTTCGTGACGGTATTGGCTTGAATCTCACCGGCCATCCAAACACCCAGGGTTGGCTCGGCGCCATGATCCAAAGAGAATAATGCCGTTTGCGCCGCGCGCAAACGGATTGCATAGTCGCTTTGCAATTGCGCCATTAAATTGTTGACGGCATCAAGGTCGCCTTGATTGCGCTTTAAGTCTGCTTCGGCTTTGCGATAATCAGGGCCATTTTTCTTGAGCGTGGGCATCAGCGCATGGATCTCGGCGACGGCCCCCTGTAAAAGCGCCAGCTTTGATTGTGTATCCGTGATCTGCGCGCGCAGTCCTTCATCTGGCAATAACGCGGCAGGTGCTGATACCTTTGATTCCCAATATGCTTTTTGAACAAGCGGCGCCTGCAATATGCCATATTGCCAGATGGCGACATTTGGCTTTTGTTTGAAATAAAATTTTACTGTGTGAGCATCAAGCGCTTCAGCGTGATCGAGCCAGGCCGGGTTATAAAAAGTTTTCCAGTCGAAGGTTAATTCAAAGGCCAGTGCAGTTTGAACGGTGAACGCAACATCATCGGCTGTAAAGGCGGAAGCGTCTGTCCATTGCAGGTCATCGCGCAAATTAACAGTGGCTGTATAGAATTCGCCAGCTTGTATAACAGGGGATGGCATATCCTTTGCGGCAAGGGCAGTAAACTCACGCCCCGGCACGGATAATGTAAACAGCCGCGGCCAAACTTCATTGCGGAGGGCATAGTTCGCGTACGACGCGCCCTGCTCATCGAATAAAGCCCAGACGTTGACATCCGCTGAAGGTTCACCGATGACCGCAAAACGGATTTCGTCCGCATGCGCGATTGGGGCGGGAGTCGCAGGAGTCGCAGAGATGGATTCGGTCCGTTTAACGGGGGCAGGCTCGGGTCCGCAAGAGGCGAGCAGGAGAGTCAGAAAAGTTACAGTTTGCAGGAGTCGACGAATCAGGGCTGGCATGCTGTCCCATAGTCGAAGGCTTCCAGATTCCAAAGAGGGTTGGCAGTTGGGTCCATGGAAAAATTACAAAAGTCGGGGCGCGCCGCGGCCACCTTCAAACGGAAGTAAAGCGGAATGGATGGAATATTGGTGGCAAATATTTCCTGCGCAAGGCGGTGCGAATCCGTGTAGGCCGCTTCATCAGGCAGAGCGCCTGAGGTCGTCTTACAGGCGGCATCAAATTCAGCGTTTTTGAATCCACTGGTGTTCGTACCGATCCAATGATTGGAAGCGTTGGGAATCTCGGTGCTGGTGAACCACGCGCAAGGCGGCTCGAAGCCATTGACACCCATGGCATACTCTGCCATGTCAAAGCGGCGGCCAAAAAGCACACCATCAGGCCCGGGCGCGTAGAGATCGTTCTGCGAAAGATATTGCACATTCAAGCCAATACCGCATTGCGCCAGTGATTGCGTGAGAATATCCACCACCTGACGGCGCTGCGTGGCGGTTGTGGTGTAGTAATTGAGTAAAAGGGTTGTGCCAGCAGAAACGTTTTTGACGGATACCGCGCTAAGCGGCGTAGCTGGATTGCCGTCTGTATCGCGCCAACCAGCCTGCTCAAGCAATGTTGTGGCTGAAGCAGGGTCAAACGGATAAGTGGCAACATTCCCGCTGTAAAGAGGGTGATCGGACGGCAGATAAGATGCCGGGACAGATGTATAACCAAACAAGACAGTATCCACGATCTTCTGCCGATCCATACACATGGCAAGCGCTTGACGCGTGCGCGGGTCTGAAAAAATATCCTGGCGATCTTTGGCGTAAAGAGTGTCATAGCCATCATCATAAGAGGCGGGCTTGATACCGAGGCCAAGCCACTCAATCGTCATGCCCGGCGTTATGAAAGATTGCGCCTGCGCCCCGCGTTCCATTTCCTGTAAGAAGCCCACCTGCCCGTCAAGCCGAACGGTTGGGTCAAGCACGTCACAACGCCCCGCGACGAGTTCGCTTAAAGCCGCATTGGGGTCTGCGATGAAACGGAAGGTAAGTGTCTCAAACTTGGGGAATCCCGCGCTCGCGCGGAAGTAGTATGGATTCCTGGTGAGGGTGATGTGGTCCGCGGGGAGCCATTCTTTTACGACATACGGTCCCCATCCCAGGGGTGAGCGTGATGCAATGTTCGATTGTTTTAATTGTTCAATATTGGAAGTCACTTGTCCCCACACATGTTTGGGCGCGGGAGCGAAGAAATTAGTAAAGTAGGTCGGGTCAATGAAACCGGGCAGTCCCCACCATTGAACAGTGGCGGCATCCGCGGCTTCGTATGTTTGAGTACGGTCAATGATATAAGTGGAGCCCACTGCAGAGGCATCGGATGCCAGCGAAAAGCCATAGACCGAATCGTCTGCCGTCAACGGTGTGCCGTCTGCCCAGGTGACATCCGGTCGCATACGGAACGTAACGATCATCTGGTCCATTTCAAGCGTGCTGACACCATCATAAGCAATGACACAATCATCCGCGCGGCAACTGGCAGGGCGGACTTTTACCCCGGGTTCCAATAAAACGATATCCCCGCTCGCGTCCACCACCTGACCTCCGGGCTGGGCGCTGACCTTTGTGATCTGCATATCCCCATTGCTTTGTGACGGGAGCTGCGTGAGAATAACCGGCTGATATTCATAGCCAACCGTATCAATCGGCCCATCATGGATTGCGGCCAGTACACTGCGCGCCGCGGCGTTAGGTCCGCCAAACGGATAGAGCGTATTGGGTTCCTGGCCCAGGCATACGGTCAAAGCACGCGGCGGAGCCGGCGTGGGCGTAGACGGCGGAAGGAGGGTTGCTATTTCCGCGGTTGGGGTTGCATTCTGAGCTGCGCCAAGGAATTGACAGGCGGAAAGAACGAACACGAGCAAAAAGAGCATGATTATTTTTTTCATTGGATCAACCATTTTGATGTGTAAAAGGAGGTGACAGTCACTTTGGATAAAGTCTATTATAAACTAGACCTCTTGCAAAAGCCTCTTTGCCACTGAGAGCACAGAGAAAATGGGTTTTTCTCAAGGGTCTCAGTGGGCTCTGCGGCTATGCAAAGGATCACTTATGCAAGAGGACAACTGCAAAAATATTAAGGGGGATTACAAAAAACCCGCTTCCTGTGCGGAAGCGGGTCTGGCAAACTTATTCAACCAGCCAACAGGCCACCCAATGACCGGGTCTGGCTTCTTTGAACTGCGGCTCTTCCTGCGAGCAACGTTCAATTGCCACCGGGCAGCGCGGATGGAAACGACAGCCTTTAGGCGGGTTTAACGGGCTGGGCACATCACCCTTTAAGATAGTACGTTCGCGCTTCAGGCCCGGGTCAGCGGCCGGGATGGCGGACATCAACGCCTTGGTATATGGATGCAGAGGCTCACGGAAGAGTACGTCACGGCCTGTCAATTCCACCATCTTGCCGAGGTACATCACAGCCACGCGATCCGAAATATGCTCCACCACACTCAGGTTATGGGCAATAAAAAGATAGGTAAGCCCGAATTCCTGCTGCAGATCCTTCAGGATATTAAGCACTTGCGACTGGATCGAAACATCCAGCGCTGAAACCGGCTCATCACAAATAATGAATTTCGGCTGAAGCGCCAGCGCTCGCGCAATACCAATGCGCTGACGCTGCCCGCCCGAAAATTCATGCGGGTAACGGCGGGAATGGTAATCTTCCAGGCCGACCTTCTTTAACATGTTGACAGCAATATCCCAACGCTCCTTGGGGTGGCCGATCTTGTGGATCTGCAAACCTTCCATGACAGACTCGCCGATCGGCAAACGCGGATTAAGCGAGGCATATGGGTCCTGAAAGATGATCTGCATGTTACGGCGGGCAAGCTTCAATTCCTTCGGCTTCATCTTGATAACATCCTGACCATCAAATTCAACCGCACCGGAGGTTGGCTCGATCAGGCGCAGAATGGAGCGCCCAACGGTCGTCTTTCCACAGCCCGATTCGCCCACCATGCCCAGCGTTTCGCCTTCCTTCACGGAAAAACTGACTTTATCCACTGCCTGAACCCAGGCAGAGACTCTTTGGAGGATACCCGAACGGACCGGAAAATACTTCACCAGGTCTTTTACGATCAGAAGGTCATGTTTATTGTTAAGTTCGGAGGGGTTCGCAGTCATATCAACCATTACCTTTTGGAGGATTTCCCGCCCGCACGCAGGGGCGCAACATGATTTTCTGCATCTTCATACAACCAACAGCGCACCTTATGTGCAGAATTAACATCGATCAGATTGGGACGCTGGTCTGTGCAAATAGACAGATGATGTTCAAGCCGCGCCAGACAACGCGGTGCAAACCGGCACCCGACCGGCAAGTTCACCAAATTCGGCACATTGCCAGGGATCACATCCAGCCGATCACGCACCCTGCCAAGCACGGGGATGGAACCGATCAAGCCCTTGGTATAAGGATGCAAAGGACTATCAAACAAGGTCTGCGCACCGGTCTGTTCCACGATCTCACCGGCATACATGACCGCCACGCGGTCAGCCATTTCGGCGATCACACCCAGATCGTGCGTGATCAACATAACCGCAGAACCAAACTTCCCACGCAGGTCACGCATCAAGTCAAGGATTTGCGCCTGAATGGTCACATCCAACGCGGTGGTTGGTTCGTCTGCGATCAACAGATCAGGCACACAAGCCAGAGCCATGGCGATCATCACACGCTGTGCCATGCCACCTGACAACTCATGTGGGAAGGAATCCGCGCGGCGCTCGGCATCGGGGATACCGACCATCTTCAATAACTCAACTGCGCGGTTGCGGCCTGCTTCCTTACCGAAGTCCTGATGGATGTTAAGCACTTCACTGATCTGATCGCCCGCGCGAAACACCGGGTTCAACGCGGATTGCGGCTGTTGAAAGATCATCGAAATACGATTACCGCGTACGCGCATCATTTCTGCCTCAGGAACGGTAAGCAGATCCTCGCCTTCGAACAATATCTTCCCTTCGATTATTTTTCCGGGCGGACTGACCAGGCGCATGATCGAAACAGACGTGACACTCTTGCCGCATCCTGATTCACCTACAAGGCCCAGCACTTCCCCTGGATAAATTTCAAAGTCCACACCATCTACAGCCTTCACCACACCATCTTCTGTATAAAAGTAGGTCTTCAAGCCTTTCACTTCGAGTAGAGGTTGTTTACTGCTCATTGCAGGACGCTCCCTTGATTGGAATGGAAGCATTATAGCAAAAAAATGATAAATTTGGGGATGAAAATCAGCCTCGTGCTGAACCTTCGACACTCTCCCTTTGGTTGCAGGGCAATGCCTGCGGGATATTGAATTAATAACGAACCCCGCTTCCTGAATGGAAACGGGGTTCGCGGTTTCAATCCATCAGCAGGCAGGACACCCAATGACCCGGCCTGACTTCTTCGAATTGCGGCTCTTCCAGCGAGCAACGATCAAAGGCTACGGGGCAACGCGGATGAAATCGGCAGCCCTTGGGCGGATTCAACGGGCTGGGCACATCGCCTTTTAGAATGACACGTTCGCGCTTTATTTTGGGATGCGGGTGTGGAACAGGAATGGCCGACATTAAAGCCTTTGTATATGGATGCAGGGGCTCGCGATAAAGCGTGTCGCGCTCGGTCAGTTCGACCATCTTGCCGAGGTACATGACTGCCACGCGGTCAGAAATATGTTCCACCACACTCAGGTTATGAGCGATGAAAAGATAGGTAAGTCCAAATTCCTTTTGCAGATCCTTTAGAATATTCAGGACTTGTGATTGAATGGAAACATCCAGCGCGGAGACCGGTTCATCGCAGATAATGAATCCGGGTTGCAGGGCGAGAGCACGGGCGATCCCGATACGCTGACGCTGGCCGCCCGAAAACTCATGTGGATAACGGCGGGCATGGTATTCTTCCAACCCCACCTTCTTCAACATGTTGATGGCAATTTCCCAGCGTTCCTTCGGATGACCGACCTTGTGGATCTGCAAACCTTCCATGACCGACTCGCCAATCGGCATACGCGGGTCAAGCGAGGCGTATGGATCCTGAAAGATGATCTGAATGTTACGACGCATGGCTTTAAGCGACTTGGGCCGCATCTTTATAATATCCTCGCCATTAAACGTGACATCCCCGGATGTGGGTTCGATCAGCCGCAAAATGGACCGGCCAATTGTGGTCTTGCCGCAACCGGATTCGCCCACCATGCCAAGCGTTTCCCCGTTCTTTACCGTAAAACTAACTTTATCCACTGCCTGCACCCAGGCAGTAATGCGCTGAAATACACCGGAGCGAACCGGAAAATACTTTACCAGATCCTTCACAACCAGCAGGTCAAATTTCTCTTGGGTTTTCATATTTATATTCATGGCTATATCACATCACTTCGAGGAGGATTTGCGCCCGTCTTTTAGAGGCGCAGTATGTTGATCTGAATCCTGAAACAACCAACACCGTACTTTATGCTCATCAGAAACATCCACTAATTCAGGGCGTTTATCAACACAAATTGATAAATTGTTCTCAATGCGCGCCAGACAACGCGGCGCAAAGCGGCAGCCGGGAGGCAGGTTAACCAAATTCGGCACATTGCCAGGGATCACATCCAGGCGTTCGCGCACTTCGCCCAAAACCGGTATCGAACCAATTAAACCCTTGGTATAGGGATGAAGCGGCAGGTCAAAAAGCGCATCAACAGAAGATTGCTCAACAATTTCGCCCGCATACATCACCGCCACGCGGTCCGCCATTTCAGCGATCACACCCAGGTCATGGGTGATCAAGATCACGGTTGTACCCAACTGGATACGCATATCCCGCATCAGGTCCAGGATTTGAGCCTGAATTGTGACATCCAGCGCGGTGGTCGGCTCGTCCGCGAGCAGCAAATCTGGAACACAAGCCAGAGCCATGGCGATCATGACACGCTGTGCCATGCCGCCAGACATTTCATGTGGAAAAGATTCCGCGCGGCTTTCCGGTTCAGGAATACCGACCTGTTTGAGCAATTCCACAGCGCGTTTGCGGCCCGCCTCCTTGCCAAAATCCTGATGCACATTAAGTACTTCCGAGATCTGGTCGCCCACGCGAAAAACGGGGTTAAGCGCCGACTGAGGTTGTTGAAAGATCATGGAAATGCGGTTGCCCCGCACCTTCATCATCTCTGCTTCAGAAGCTTTTACAAGATCCACGCCTTCAAAAAGGATCTCACCCTCCACGATCTTGCCGGGCACGCCGATCAAGCGCATGATCGAAAGAGATGTGACACTTTTCCCGCAGCCAGATTCGCCCACGAGACCCAGCACTTCGCCGGGATAGACCACAAAATCCACGCCATCCACGGCCTTGACCACACCATCTTCCGTGTAAAAATATGTTTTCAGACCGCGCACTTCAAGCAAAGGTTTTTGATTATCTGTTACCACAGGGTTCTCCCGGAATTGAGATTTGTTTCATAGCGCTTACAGCTTCAAACGCGGATCAAGCGCATCGCGCAAACCGTCCCCGATATAGTTGAAGGCAAGCGAGCAGACAAAGATGGGCGTTCCCGATATGAGAGGCAGCCAGGGTTTGTCAAACATGAATTGCTGGGTGGCGGAGAGCATGTTGCCCCAGGTCGGCACCGGGTCTTGAATGCCGAAACCCAGAAAAGCGAGCGCCGCTTCGAGAATCACAAAACCAGCCAGTCCAAGCGAAGCATCCACAATAATGGGAGCCATGGCGTTGGGGATCATATGCTTCAGGATGATCCAGCTATTTGAAGCGCCAAGGGAACGAGCGGCCTCCACAAAGGTCTGCTCACGTAAAGACAGGACAGTACCGCGCATCAATTGTGCGGCGGAGAGCCAGCCAAAACCAGCCAAAACTATAACGATCAGCACTGCATTGCGGGTATCCCTGGGACCGAGCAGCATGATTCTGCCTACAAAAGTCAATACCGACTCTGGAATTGGAATCAAGTCTTCATTCCGTATCAGCATGGACGAAATGATCAATAACAACGGCAGGGTTGGAATGGTCAGCATAAATTCAACAAAGCGCATCAAAATTGCGTCCACCCAGCCGCCATAGAAGCCGGAAATTGCGCCAACAAAGATGCCAATGGTCTCAGAAATAATCACCGCAAGCATGGCCACTGTAAGAGAGATGCGCCCGGCATAGACCAAACGGGAAAAATAATCGCGGCCAATATTGTCCGTGCCAAGATAATGTGTACGGCCGGTATCCGGATCCACTGTGCCAAAGGGGACAAAATAGTTACCCACATTTAGTTCGTCAACTTTATAGGGGGCAATATAGGGTGCCAGGATCGTGATAGTGAAGATAACCGCCATGACAGCCAGTGATATCATCGCCAGACGATGCCGCACAAAACGCCTCATCACAACCTGGAACGGGCTGCGTTCCTCGATGGTAATGGCTTCGGCTTTAATCCTATCAAGTTGAGCAGGTAGGGTCATTGAAAATATCCTCAGCGCTAGTTTAGGCGGATGCGGGGATCCACCATCGTATATAGAATATCACGCAACAGCGTTGCGATAACGGTCAACACAGCCAGAATGAAGAAAATCGCCATGGCCACCGGGTAGTCATAATCGCCCAGAGCGAGAATGTACAGACGTCCCATGCCGGGCCATGCAAAGATACTCTCTGTGATGATCGCGCCGGCAAAGAGACCCGGTATGGTAAACACCACGATCGTAATAAATGGGATCAGGGCATTGCGAAGCGCATGTTTAACAATAACAACACGCTGGCTCAGCCCCTTGGCGCGCGCCGTGCGGACATAATCCTGGCGCAATACATCCAGCATACTGGCGCGAATAAAACGACTCCAGCCGGAAATATTAATGATCGTCAATACAGTTACAGGTAATATCAAATGCAGGGTTCGATCCTTCACGGAACCGGCCACAACCTGGCCAATCACGGGGATGGTGTAATTACGCACCGACTCGGATAAGCCGGCCGGTATATAAGGGAACCCGGCATTTTTGGGAATGATGCAAAATACCAGGATCATCAGCAGGCCAAAAAAGAATGACGGCATGGCTGAACCCATGAAAGCCAGTGATGTGAAAAAATAATCGAATTTGGAATATTGTTTGACGGCCGAATAAATGCCCAATGGAATGCCGATTATAAGGGAGAACAATGTTTCGAGGCCGATCAACTGCAGGGTCTTTGTCAGGCGGCTTGCGATCAAGTCGCTGACGGGACGATCACGCAAAAGGCGCCAGGACAGGCCAAAGTCCCCCAGGAGAATACCGCGGCTGGTGCGGCGTTCGGTGATATCTTTTAGATGTACAATTTCACTACAACCTGTTACCTGAATTTCATATTGGCCGCGCGCATTCAAGACTTCTTTTTCGATCGGTTTGCGGCAGCCGACCACCATGTCGCCGAAATATTCCTTCCCGCCGATGACGAGCGGGCCGCGCGGCTCGCCGATCAACCAGCGGCTAAAACGAACCGAGAGGTTTAGATCCAATTCGAAGTAAGCGCGGATGCGGGCGATATCTTCTTCGGTGATCTTGAAGCGGCCACTTTGCTGGATCTGGCGCAGGCCTGCCATGGGCCCGCCGGGAGCGAAACTTAACAGTACATAAGACGCAACTGCTGAAATAAAAACCACCAATATCGCTTGAAAAACACGACGGACCAGATACGCAGCCATGGCTTCTCCAAAAGGATAAAAATACTGCTTCTTGTATAAATATGTGAACCTGGAACAATCAAAATAGGTAATTACCAGGAATTTGGGTTCACATCTTTGCGCAGCACACAGTAATTTCTCTTTATGATATGGGGTAGGCATATCATTTAATGATACACCTACCCCATCCTAACTTAGTTTACTGACAGTACAACCTAGCGGCAGTAATCCTCATTATGGGTAATGTCACTGCGAGCCTTCGGCGAAGCAGTCTCCTCGGGTCACGGGATTGCTTCGACGGAAAAGCACCGTCTCGCAATGACATATTGAGAATTGCTGACCTAGCGGACGAACAGGGCAACATCAATATGCTCCCAGGTTGCGCCAGCTTCCACGAAGGTCTTGATCTTACCTTCGGCTTCAGCCGCGGCCAGGGTCTCGGAGAGGCCAGCCAGAGTGGTGGAGTCGAGGATATCCACCTCACCGCCGAGCAACAAGCCTTCTGCGGCTTCGGCAGTAACGAACTGAATGACGAGGTTCGGGGACTTGGCGGGAGTGCCTACCCAATTTTCATTGGCGGCGAAGACCATCTTCTCGCCCTTGACCCATTCGACCAGCTTGTAGGGACCGTAAGACAGAATCTTCTCGGCCACTTCGGGCAGGGTCGTCCATTCCTTGGCCGGAACATCAGCCAATTTGCGGCCATCGGAGATGACCTGATGTGAAGGATAGATATACCAGACGGGTGTAAAGTACAGCGGGTCTTGAACGCCGGGGAGCCAGGTATGGGTATAACCGGTGTCCGTGAATTCATCACTGGCGGTCTTGTCGCAGGTGATGAAGGAGGTCGCGCCGGATTCGGGATCACACATAATCTTCTTGCCCAATTCGATATCGGCGCCTGTGACGGGTTCGCCGTCTTCCCACTTCACGCCATCGGCAAGCTCGAACTTGGAAACCAATTGCTTCATCGTGATGGTTCCGCCGGTGAATTCGACAGTCTCGCCCGCGGCATTATTAACCTTCATACCGGCCGCGAGGGTCACCACATCACCATTGGAATCCACAACTTTATCGCCTTCCTTGACCTCAACATCGTTGTTGACGGTGCCGCCGTTTTCAATGAAAGGCAGGTCTTTCATGACCGGCGAGGCCTTGAAATCGTAGTTCAGGTGGAGTTCCTGCGCGGGGCGGACAATCTGGTAGGCGATGTTGGATACAAAGGCATCCTCAACCAGGGTGAACAGGGAAGCCGGTTCCTGCGTGAAGGCAAGGATGACGGTATCGGACCCTGTCTTGGCCCAATCCTGAACGTTGTAGTTGTAATATTCCTGGCCGGGGACCGGTTCAAAGCCCGTCAGGTCAGCCGCAATTGCGAAGGTCTCGGTGCGGTTGAAGAGCGGAATGCTCGGGATATCCTTGGTGAATTCCTCCTGAACGATCTTGTAAGCGGCAATGCGATCAGCTTTTACGAGGGTGTTGTTCGCCAGCTTGATATTTACGCTGGCGGCTTCATTACACCAACCCATGGCATTTTGACCCACCCAGCCGTTTTCGGGAAGGGGGATCTGATCGCAGGCGTACAGGGTCTGACCACCGGGGTCAGCTTGACCGACCCAGGCGAACGCGCCCAGTTCATAGTCGCGGCGGGCGATACCGGTGGTATCACCGAACCACCAGGAAGCAGGGGCGTGCAGGCGGACGATGCGAACACCGCAATCAGCCATCTGCTTTTCCCAGATCGCAGCCCAGGTCTGGCGGAAGGCGGCAGAGGTGGTGGTGAACTTCAGAGCAAGTTCATCGCCATTGGCATTGGTGCGGAAGTCCGCGCCTTCAGCCAGGGCCCAGCCGGCTTCATCGAGAAGAGCCTTGCCCTTTTCAGCATCGAAGGGATAGATGGTGACGTTTTCATCGCCGGCATAAGCCCAGTGGGCCTTCGGGATGAAGGTGTTCATGACCAGGGTCTTCTGCGTTGCTTCGTCAAGCAGAGGATAGACGGACTTGATCAAGTCGGCTTTGTTGGTGCAGTAGGAAAGAGCCTGGCGAACTTTAAGATCGCCCAGGATCGGGTGCGGCGTGGAAAACGAACCGGGGCCCGCGGGGACCTCAGTGGCGACGACCGGCGCTTCGGTCTCTTCAGGAGCGGCCGGTACTACAGGCGCAGTTCCGCCACCACAGGCGGTAAGGATCATACTGGCAATGACCAGCAGACCCAGGAGCAACATCGAACGGTTACGTAACATGATTTTTCTCCTCCAAAGAAGAAATATTAGGGTGAAATTTTTTGACACACTTACACTTTATCAATATTTCATGCCGTACAACTGTAATATTCTTTATCAACCTCCTTTCAAGTCAAAAAACAAAATCAGGTTTCCTGGGATCTGCCGTAACAGCTTCCATATCAGAATAACGCTTTCCCCACAGTCACTTTCCCAGGAGAGTCTGGGATCAAACCCAAAACGGAGGGCATGGCAACATTCCTGCCACATCCGCTTTCACCTGTCATATCGAGTGTTTCCCCTTCTTTCAAAGCAATGGAATCACCATTCACTGCATGAACAATCCCATCTTCCGTGAAGAAGCAGGTCTTCAAGCCTTTCACTTCGAGTAGTGGTTGTTTACTGCTCATTGCAGGACGCTCCCTTGATTGGAATGGAAGCATTATAGCAAAAAAAAGATAAATTTGGGGATGAAAATCAGCATCACGCGGACTTGTTAACTGCTCCCGTGTAAAGAAGCGGATTCCAACTTCAAGCTGGAACAACCAAGTATCCACCTCAATCAAAAAGGATTCAGGCATTCCTGAATCCTTTCTAAATTTCATTTCGAATAAATCCGGCTTATTGCGTACCGCGCATACGCGGGTCCAGCGCATCGCGCAGGCCGTCGCCGAGGAAGTTGAAGGCGAACATCGTAACGGCGAGAGCCGGGGCGGGGAAAATCGTCTGATTTGGATAAGAACGGATGGGTCGTAGCGCCATCCGAAATCATCGCCCCCAGGAGGCCGCCTTGCGTATTCAAGATTAACCCCTTGAATAATTTCATGGTCTCGTTGTCTCTTCCCATTTGTCGTTGCCTGGAGAGTTGCCTTCTTATCGCGGGCATTGAGTTTATCGCTTTTCGGGCTGCCAATTGGGCTGAAAGAAAGGGCAGAGATACTTTCTCTCTGCCCAGTTGTATAGCCACTCACCGCAGCGCTCGGGTCGCTCTCCAGCGTCGCCCTATCCTCTGAGTGAGCAAACAATTCTATCATCCTTGAATCATGGCAATACTTTGGCTCACATATTTAACGACCTCATGAGTATTACCCTGGCTTACGTTGTCTCCGCAACGGCAGGCCGCCACACCCTAAACGATGTGCTGTACTATGGGCATTTCTAATTGTCAGTGACAGCCAAATCAGAGAACTCATAGATAGCGTAAGCATGTAACATGCCAAATTACTGAGCCTCTCATAATTTGGTAAAGTTTTTTGATGTGCTAAAACCATAGCATGTCAAAAGATAAAACACAAACAACAAATTGGAAAGAAAAACGTCGTTTTCATTCGGTTAAACTCAAACGCAAAGGTTGGAAACAAAAAGAAATTGCGACGGCTTTAGATGTGAGCGAAGGAGCAGTGAGCCGTTGGCTGAAGACCTCTCGCATAGAAGGAAAGAATGGACTGCGATCTCGACCTCATACTGGAAGGCCATCAGAACTTACTGTTGTGAAGAAACGATTGCTTCCAGATTTTCTTTCACATGGCGCCGAAACGTATGGATTTCGCGGTGATATATGGACTTGTCCAAGAGTTGGAAAAGTAATCGAAAAGGAATTTGGTGTGTTATATCACCGTTCCCATGTTACCAGATTACTCAAAGAATTAAAATGGACTCCTCAGCAACCTATAGAAAGAGCTACGCAACGTGATGAGAAGGAGATTGGTAACTGGCGAAAAAAGATTTGGCTGGAGATGAAGGAAAAAGCGCGTTTGGAGCATAGAATCCTTGTTTTTGTGGACGAATCAGGCTTTTACCTTCTACCTGCCACTGTCAGAACGTATGCGCCGCGCGGACATACGCCAATCTTGCGAGTCTTTCAGACACACGATCATTTATCCGTGATGAGTGGAATTACTCCTCATGGTTGGTTGTTCACAATGTCACGCGACGAGGCATTGAATGGTTTGGACAGCGTACATTTCTTGAAACAGCTTCTTTGGCAAACAGACAGCAAACTATTGGTGATTTGGGATGGTTCGTCAATTCATCGAAACCAGTTCATCAAAGATAATTTGGCGAATGGCGCAACCAAACAAATACATCTTGAACGCTTGCCTGCTTATGCGCCTGATTTGAATCCCGACGAAGGTGTTTGGGACCATCTCAAATATGTTGAACTCAAAAATATGTGTTGCTCAGACTTGAATCACTTGCGCCGAGAACTTAATCTCGCTATTCGACGTTTGCGATGTAGGCCATACTTGATCCAATCATTTTTTGCTCTTGCGGGTCTGAGTATCTAAAAAGTTTACTTATTTATGAGAAGCTCTGTAGGCACACACACTAATCATTTAAACAAACCTACGGTTACACTATCATACGGAAGATGCTTGACCCATTACTTCATCGCTGATACATTTGGGATATCTGAATTCTGGAGGCTTCTCGATGACTACTGGGTTCCCAAAACCGCCAACCTGCCTAAGCATTGGGCTTGGCATTTCCCTTTTTATCCTGTCTCTTCTGGCTTTTTTTCATATTCCGGATATCGTAAAATCCACCGGCACGGCGCTCATGTTCGTGCCTGCCAAACTGGGGATTATTGATATGGTCATGCCCCAGGACGTAGTTCCACAATCCATTGAGCACAACCCATCTACGATCACAATTTCCAAACCGGGGCATTATCTTTTTTATACGAACAATTATGATCTACTTGTGGTCAATGATGCCATTGCCGGCAGTGATGCAAAACCCTGGCTGAACATGCAGTCGGCTGAATCGGGAACCAAAGTTGAAATAACCATGATCGAACGCGGATTATCCATATTCGATACTCCTTTTGCGCGCGGGAGACCGGTGCTTATGTTCACAATCATTGAACCCGGTACTTACCAAATGAGGCATCCCACCCGACCAGGTGATTATTTATATCTTGTACCAGATGTGACAACAGGCAAGGAGACCCTCATCACATTTGTGATTGTTGTTGAGGTCGCGCTCGTTGGCGGCGTGATCGTTATCATGATTCGACGCCGTACTGCCCCCAGCCGCGAACTTCGAAAGAAAATGCAGGCGAATAATCGCACCCGTGTTGAGCGGACCTGGCAGGAAAGACATCCAAAACAAGAAGAGGGGTCATCACGCTGGAAAAGACCGGGATAGTAAAAGTGAGAGATGGGAAATTGAATTCCGATCCTGGTTGGGTAGCATCTTCCGGCAAATCAACAATAATCCAACTATACTTGGCACGGTCATAAATTGCGGTTTTCTATTACTCTATTCGTGGGGCTAAAGCCGCCTGCTCAGTTCATAGAAGTGCTTCGCGCTGGGGCGCCGAGTCGGATTTATCCGACTTTTATGTACTGAGGCGGGGATTTATCCCCCGCCGAGTCCATTGGACAAAAGCGCAATTTGTGTCCGAGTTCAGTATATCCTCGGTAGGTGTCATCGCAATAGGAGTGGAGGTCGGTAACACTTGTTGCAGCGGAATAATAGTACCCGGCAATATCCAACTTGATGTTCCAACAGCAGCTACAAAAGCCAAAACAGCCAGTGTTGGAAAAAGAAACTTGTTTTTCTGCATATGCATCTTTATTACTTAGGACTTACGCAAGACGCATTTTCGACCGCCATATTTGGTGGTCCTATGCTTCTGGAACACCGTATAGGGTGCGTAAATTCTCGTTCTGCGTAAGTCCTGTTACTATTAAACTAATACAACAGGATTCAGAAGCATGCTTGTTTTGAATCCTGTTGTCGAGTTATCTATCTAAGGCTTGAGATAGTGTGAACTTATTGCGTACCGCGCATACGCGGGTCGAGGGCATCACGCAGGCCGTCGCCGAGGAAGTTGAAGGCGAACATCGTAACGGCGAGAGCCAGGGCCGGAAAAATCGTCTGATTTGGATAAGAACGGATGGTCGTAGCGCCATCTGAAATCATCGCACCCCAGGAGGGGGTCGGAGGGTTCACACCCAAACCGATGAATGAAAGGAAAGCTTCGGTGGCGATGTATCCGGGAATAGCCAGGGTTTCAGCGACAACCAGCGGGCCGAGAATGTTGGGCAAAATGTGCCGGAACATAATGCGCCAGTTCGAGGCGCCAATGGTGTGCGCCGCTTCGATAAATTCCCTTTCACGGATAGAGAGCACCTGTCCACGCGTGAGACGCGCCATGGTCTCCCAGGCAGTCAGGCCGATGCCCACAAAGATGAAAAACATGCCTCCCATGGATTCATCCAATTTACTGAGAAAATATGCGGGTGTGCCTGGTTGAATGTGAGACATGGTGGAACGGAAGAAAGCCAGCAGCAAGATGATGAAGAGCAGGCTTGGAAAGGCATATAAAATGTCCACGATACGCATCATGATGTTATCCACGCGGCCGCCGAAGTAGCCTGAAATACTGCCATAAATAACACCGATGATCAGACTGATCAGAGGACCAATGAACGCCACGGCCAGTGACACGCGCGCACCATAGAGAATGCGGCTGAACAGGTCGCGTCCGACATAATCTGCACCGAAGGGATAATCATTAGAGATCTGGGCATAGGGCTTCATCGTGGAGAAGACCCCTGCGACCCACCTGGGAACCTTATTCTGATCCACCAGGACCTGAACTTCATAGGATTTAATGGCAATCAACGGAGCGAAAACTGCCATCAGGACGAGCAGGAGGATAATGACGCCACCCATCACTGCCGCGCGGTTCCGAAACAAACGCCTGAGAGCATCTTGAAACAGGCTCTCACGCTTTTGGGTGAGCGGCATGCCGCCTGAGCCTAGGGTTTCCAAATCAAGTTTTGCCTGTGCCATGGATTATCTCCTCAACTTTAATCGTAGCGAATGCGCGGATCGAGAAACGCGTAGGTAATATCAACAATCAAGTTCGCGATTACTAAAAAGACTGCATAGAGCAGGATGGTTCCCATAATGACCGGGTAGTCACGGTTGGTAATGCTGGTCACAAAATATTTTCCCATCCCGGGAATACCGAACATCAACTCGGTCACAAACGTACCGGTTATCAAAGCCGCAAAGAGCGGGCCAAGGATGGTAACAACCGGTATCATTGAATTCTTGAGGGCATGGCGCATAATGACGACACGTTCATGCAAGCCTTTGGCACGCGCCGTGCGGATGTAATCTTCGCGCACGGTTTGAAGCAAAGTTGCCCGGGTCAGGCGTGCAAGGACGCCGGATGAGCCCAACCCCAATGCGATCGAGGGCATGATCGCAAATTTGAAGAAATCCCAGCCCAACTTACTTGGCAGAAAACCCAGGAGATAGGGCGGTTTAGCGCCCCAGCCTGTCGGTGGGAACCATTTTAATGCCACGCCAAAGACCCAAACGAAGATCGGTCCTAATACAATGACAGGCACAGATACCCCCAATATGGCGATACTCATACTAAAGTAATCCCAAACGGTATTTTGCTTCAGAGCCGCCAGGATGCCCAGCGGCATGCCGATCACAATTGAGATGATCAACGCCATCGTCCCTAACTGGGCTGAGATGGGTAAATTGTCGCGGAAGATATCATTGACGGTACGGCTGCGCGATTTAAAGGATGGACCGAAATTCATCCAACGCACCCAGACCGAGCCGATCTGAACATTCACCATAAAGTCGTCCTGCAATGATGTGGTTGGCGGTATCGTGGTGACATGTGGAATCAATACCGCATATACGTAACTCAAATATTGGTTCCATAAAGGTTCATCCAGATGATAGCGTTCTTCCAAAATCCTTATCGTTTCTGCAGGCAATGCTTTCTCACGTGAAAAAGGGCCGCCTGGGATGGCATGCATCAAGCCGAAGGTGATTATTGAGACAACCAGTATGACAACCACCATATAGAGCAGACGACGAACAATATATCGGCCCATCAAAACTCTCCATTCAAAGAAAGATTTACGGTGAATAGAGAGGGGAGACTGGCTCCCCTCTCTACTTTCATTCCAAGACTTACTACTTACTTAGTGGGGCAGGACGTCCCACTTTTCATAAGCTTCCTGGCCTCCCGTACCAAAGGTACGGACGATATATGGCTTGGTTACGGTGTTGCGAGCGTACCAGTAGATCGGGATGATCACCGCATCGTCGGAGACCAGGATCTGCTCCGCTTGCGCGTACACCTCAACACGCTTGACAGGGTCGGTTTCCACAGCGGCTTGGTTCATGAGATCTTCATAGGTGGGGTTTGCCCAGAAGATACCGCCGGAGGGCTTGCCAGCCGTGTAAGGATTGGACGAGCCGTTGGCAGCGAAGACTTCGCGGTCATAGTTGTTGGCATCCGGGTAATCCGGGCACCAACCCATGCGCCAAATCTGAGGCGTATCTTTGCCCTTGACTGTGGCCAGGTAGACTGCCCATTCCTGGTTCACAAGTTTGACATTCACGCCCAGGGTATCCTTCCACATCTGCTGTAAAGCCTCAGCGATCTTCTGGTGGCCGGAGGAGGTGTTGAACATCAGGGTCAGGTCGAGCGAATCAGCGGTCACGCCCTTCTCATCCAGGTAAGACTGCAGTTCAGCCTTGGCGGCTGCGGGATCAGACTTAATACCCAGATCGGGGTGATCTTCCATGGTCGGAGCGCCAGCCAGGCCGGGACGGGCAAACCACTGCGCAGGCTGCTGGCCGCCCTTGAGTACGTTTTCGACCAGGCTCTTGCGATCGACTGCCATGGACAGCGCGCGGCGAACGCGCACATCGTCAACGATCGGCGCAGTAATGTTGAAGCCATAGTAATACGAGCACAGGTTTACGCCGTTATAATACTCCGCGGACAGCACAGGATCGGCTTTAACGCGGTCGAGGTCAGCGCTCGGAACAGCGGCAGAATCGAGGTTGCCGGCTTCGTAATCAGAGAAGGCAACCGCCTCATCCAGCATCGAGAAATTGATCACATCGATTTTTGGCGACGGAACCGAATCGGTGCCGGGCCAGAAGGGGTTCTTGACCAGGATCATGGAAGAGTCATGCACCCACTCACTCATGGTGAAGGGGCCATAACTCTGGAAGAAGCCAGGCTCGGTCCAGCGCTCACCGCGTGCTTCCACGCCGCCATCGCAATCGCCTTCAAGTACCCACTTGGGCTGCGGGCGGGCGACCCACAAACCGGCGATTTGGGCATTGTAGACGGCCGGCAGGAGGAAGGTCATTTTGATAGTCTGGTCGTCAACAACCTCAACACCAACGGTCGCGAAATCAGTCGTCACGCCATTGTTGAAGTCAGCCGCGCCCTTCATCACCATGCCCAACAGATAGCCGTAGGGGGAGGCATTGGCAGGATCCAGGTTGCGCTGGACGCCATAGGCAAAGTCACTGGCGACCACCATGCGGTCAGCGGAGCCGTCGCAGGTCTTGACGGTCTCAACGGCTTCGCCATTCCAGCGCACCCATGGAACATCGTTGCGCAGATGGAAGGTGACGGTCTCGGTGCCATCGGCATTGGTGACAGCTTCCCACTCGGTAGCCATGCCGGGTTCGACGAGATTGGTCACTTCGTTGATATTGGTCAAACCAACGAAAGCCTCGTTAATGACCTGGATCGAAGTGGTATCTTCAGCGATCGCCGGGTCTAAAGTCGGTACATCGCCAGCGCCAAAGGTCTGGTAGAGAACCTTGGGACCAGCCGCAGGGGCTTCGGTCGCCGCAGGCGCACCAGGGACTTCGACAATCACTGTTTCTTTTACGACAACGCCGGGGGCAGCAGCGCCACCGCAAGCCGTTAAGATCATACTGAGGATGACAAGCAGGCTCAGTATAGCGAAATTTTTACGCATTTTTCTTCTCCTTATATAATGTGAATATGGTTTGGTAATTTTTCTTACACGACAGTTGGGGATACAAGTTGCGCGGTTTATGAAAAGGCGATCACCTCCTTTTACTGGTTATTTAGCTAGATGACAAGCCACAAAGTGGCCTGGGCCTAACTCACGGAATTCGGGCCGCGATTCGGCGCACTGCGCCTCGGCAATGGGACAGCGCGTACGGAAGCGGCAGCCAGAGGGCGGGTTGACCGGCGACGGGACGTCTCCTTCAAGGATGGTGCGATGGCGGCTGGCATCTGCCACCGGGTCCGGAATGGGAATCGCCGAGAGCAAGGCCTGCGTATACGGATGCAATGGATTATTGTAAAGCTCGTCACGGTCGGTCAATTCCACGATCGCGCCCAGATACATGACGGCCACGCGGTCGCTGATGTGACGCACCATTGAAAGGTCGTGAGCGATGAACAGATAAGTCAGGTTGAACTGACTCTGAAGGTCTTCCAGCAGGTTGACAACCTGGGCTTGAATCGACACGTCCAGCGCCGAGATCGGTTCATCACAAACGATAAAGGAAGGCTGAAGAGCCAGGGCGCGTGCCACCCCAATGCGCTGGCGCTGGCCGCCGGAAAATTCGTGTGGATAGCGATTTGCAAAGCCTGCATTCAGCCCCACTACCTCAAGAAGATTGGATATGCGTTCTTGAATTTCCTTCTGATTTGCAACCTTATGGACAATCAATGGCTCACCAATGATTTCACCGACTGTCATACGCGGATTTAGACTGGCATAAGGATCCTGGAATATCATCTGCATCTTGCGTCGCATGAGGCGAAGTTTTTCACCTTTCAACGAGACAAGGTTGACGCCATCGAAGTTGACCGCGCCCGAGGTTGGGCGGTAAAGCTGTAATACTGTACGCCCGGTGGTGGACTTGCCGCACCCTGATTCCCCTACCAGACCGAGGGTTTCACCCTGGTATATATCAAATGACACACCATCTACAGCATGCACCGCGCCGACCTGTCTCTGTATAAAAATTCCCTTTGTAATCGGAAAGTATTTGACCAGATTTTCAACGTGCAACAGGACATTTGCATTTGCCTTTTCCATTAGCGCTCTCTCCCGGTCTTGACATTCATCCAGCATGCCACGCGATGATCTGGCGTGACTTCCTCCAAGGGAGGATTTTCCTTCCAGCAGTGCTCAACGGCAAACTTGCAACGCGGTGCAAATGGACAATGAACCGGCTTTTCATACAGAACAGGTGGCACACCATCAATGGAAGTAAGCCTGTGACGCCCTTTTGCGTCCAGGCGCGGCAGGCTGCCCAGAAGTCCAAGCGTATAGGGATGGGTCGGGCTGGCATATAATTTCTCGACGGGCGCTTCTTCAATAAGATACCCGCCATACATAACAATCACACGTTGAGCCAGGCCGGCGACCACGCCCAGATCATGCGTGATCCAAATAATAGTCATGCCAAGTTCATTGCGCAGGCGTTTTACCAGGTCCATGATCTGGGCTTGAATGGTTACATCCAAAGCCGTGGTGGGCTCATCTGCGATCAAAATCTGAGGAGTGCATGAGAGCGCCATGGCAATCATTACGCGCTGGCGCATTCCACCAGAGAACTGATGAGGGTAATCACCCAGGCGGTCTTTCGCTCTCGGAATACCGACCATCTCAAGCAACTCAGCCGCGCGCGCCTGCGCCTGACTGCGGGTCATGCCCAGATGAAGAGTGAGCGGTTCCTGCAGTTGCAGGCCAATCGTCAAAACCGGATTAAGCGAGGTCATTGGATCCTGGAAGATCATGGCGATCTGCGCCCCGCGAACATGCCGTATCTCTTCATTTGACATTTTGAGAAGATCGTGACCAAAGAATAACGCTTCCCCCGCGACCACTTTTCCTGGAGGTGATGGAATCAAACCCAAAACGGATAACATGGTAACACTCTTGCCACACCCGCTTTCACCCACCACACCGAGTGTTTCTCCTTCTTTCAAACCAAAGGAAACACCATTTACTGCATGAACAATCCCATCCGGGGTCTTGAATTGTGTTTCAAGTTCCCTTACATCTAATAAGAGATCTGGCATCCGAAAAGATCCTTTTTATATTGGGATAAGTACATCGTCAAACTTGCCGTCATACCAAAACTGGAATTTTCCAAGTCTAAGACTAAGCGAGTTGTATTATACCTAATTCTGGGGAAGCGTCAACAGCGGTATAGCGTAGGGGTATCATATAGTAATCGAACAGCAAAAAAACAGTTCGGAAGTACTAAAACATACAATTCCTTAGAGTTGGATAAAACCCCTCTGCAGAAGCTTGTCAAACAGGCAAAATTGCATCGCCCTGGCGCTTTGACTTCGCGCGCATCCTCGACCGTCGTCTGGGCTTGCCGCCGCCATCCACGTCGCGCTTTATGATGAAAAAGAGGAATAAAGGAACAGACTCGCGCCGAGAAGAAGTAAGTAGATGAATGGAGAATGGTAAACCCGTCTCGATAGAGGCGGGTTTTTGATCGTTGCCGTAAGTGGACAATTCAAGAAAATACATTAAAATTAAAATAGAGAAGATTTGCAATCCCATGAAAAGGAACACCTGTGAGCAACTGGCCTGGAAAATACGTCATCGGATTAACTGGCAATATAGCAACTGGCAAGAGTGTAGTACGCCGCATGTTGGAGCATTTAGGCGCGTATACAATTGATGCAGATGCCTTATTTCATCGCGCCATCGCCAGGGGCGCGCCCGGGCATCAACCTGTGCTGGATACATTCGGGAAATGGTTGGTCAACAAAGACGGTGAAATCGATCGTTCAAAACTTGGCAATCTTGTCTTTGGCGATCGCGAAGCTTTGGAACAGTTGGAAAATATAGTTCATCCACTGGTCAAGCAGGCCACGTCCTTGCTCATTCAACATGCCAAACAACCTGTCATCGTAGTGGAAGCGAACAAATTACTTGAAAGCGATGTACGCAAGGCTTGCGATACGATCTGGGTCACCACAGCGCCGGAAGAAATACAGGTGGAACGTTTGGTACGCAAGCGCGGGTTTACGAAGGAACAAGCGTTGGAGCGCATCCGCATTCAGGGCGCGCAAAGCGATAAAGTGGCCGCGGCCAATATGGTCATTCACAATACAGGTTCTTATGATGATCTATGGGAACAGATAAGCACAGAGTGGAAGAAGATCTCGCCAGGTGGAACAGGAGATAGCCTCCCTTCCATCAAGAAAACCGAGACCGGAGAATTTTCAGTACGACGCGGACGCCCGCGTGACTCTGCTGTGATTGCCGAAATCAGCACCCGCCTGAGCAAGGGCCAGCAAAAAATGAAGTCCGAAGATACCATTAACCCGGCCAAGGCATTGGGTGCTCTCGTCAAAGAAGTGGAACGAGCTTCCGGTGATCTTCAAACTGAAGCTTCATTGCTCTCCCCGTCCCTAGCACTTTCTACACAGAAAGCAGCGCGTAAGGATTTAGGATACGAACCGCGCACACCTGATACGACGAATTCAACATTGCCAAACACTGTTTCCTTGCTCAGCCGCGTACCGCTCACTGAATTAAAGTTGATAGCGCGGCGCATCGGCAACGCGGCGATGACACTGCTCGTCATCGCATACCTGACTTCCTTTGGTTTGATCCTCGCTGAACGCGGACGTGAACGCCTTCCCGCCAATCCTCTTGATGCCGCCGCTCAATCCTTTGTGCGGGTGGGGCAATTCGTCATAGACCATCCGCAAACATACTACTGGCATAAGGCGAACCTGCCTGCATTCAGCCTCGTTCTGGACACGTTAGTCACCAGCGCGGGCTTATTGTTCATCTCGCTTAGCCTGGCGTTCATCGTCGGGATTGCACTGGGAATAACCGCCGCCGTTTCTAAAAGCAAAAGACTTTCCGCTTTTATTGTATTGCTTTCCACGTTAGGCGTCTCGACGCCCAGTTTCCTTTTGGGGATGTTGTTCTGGGCGGCAAACATTCAAGTGCATCGCACCTTTAACATAACGGTATTGCCGTCCGCCGGCTTTGGCTGGGACGCCCATCTTGTCATGCCCGCGCTGACTCTTGCCATGCGACCGCTGGCTCAAATCGCGCAAGTGACTTACGTTTCCCTGACCGACATCATCCAGCAGGACTATATCCGTACCGCATATTCCAAAGGATTGCATCCCCGCGTAGTCTACAGCCGCCATGCTTTGACCAATGTGCTGATCCCCATATTGACCACACTCGGCGCTTCACTGCGTTTCTCGCTCGCCAGCCTGCCGGTGGTAGAGATGTTCTTTTATTGGCCCGGTGTGGGTCTCACATTGCTTCAAGCGATAGACATAGGCATGCCCACCTTTGTGATTGACCTGATCCTCTCGCTGGGCTTCTTCTTCCTGTTGGTCAACATGGCAATCGAAATCCTATTCCCCCTGATTGACGCCCGATTGCGAAGCGCGGCGGACGAGGCGAGGACGCAGGAACATTCAACTTTCCTCGGCGCGTTAAGCGCGTTGTATCATGGCTTGCGCGATTGGGCGCGGGATCTGGCGAATGTTTTCCAGCGCCGCACATCTGAATTGCCTCCCCTGCCCGTCTCTGAGAAAAGATTGGAAAAATTTGATGAGGTTCCATCCCAGCGCAGGTGGATCATGCGAGCCATCTTTAGAAACCCGTCATTAATTCTTGGTGTTCTCCTGGTGCTTGGCTTGACAGGATTGGCATTTTCGAGCGGGCAACTTACCGATGCGAACCCATACACGACCAATGGCGTTCTCGTCATTGAAGGCACGATCCAGGCGCCGCCGTTTAAGCCTTCAAGCATTTTCCCCTGGGGAAGCGATTATGTCGGACGCGACATTCAAGCGTTGGTGTATCACGGCGCGAGGCAAACCCTCTCTCTGGCTCTTTTCGGAATGCTGGCGCGCATTCTTTTGGGCGTCGTGCTGGGGACTTTGGCTGGATGGCAGCGCGGCGGCTGGCTGGACCGTTTGATCAGCGGCGCGGTCGGGGTTTGGGCAGCGTTCCCGCTGACATTATTCGCGATGCTTTTGATACAAGGTCTGGGCATTCAGCAGGGGATGTGGGTCTTTGTGTTTACCATATCCGTGGTCGGCTGGGGCGAAGTGGCGCAGATCGTACGCAGCCAGGTCATCAGCATTAAACTTCAGCCTTACATCGAGTCAGCGCGTTCGGTCGGATCGCGTTCCGATCAAATCCTGATTCGGCACGTGATGCCGAATCTAGTCAATTCCCTGATCGTTATGGCGGCGTTGGAAATGGGCGGCGTGATGATGCTGCTGGCTGAATTGGGCTACCTTGATATTTTTATGGGCGGCGGATTCCGTGCCATGATCGGCGAAGTCGGGAACGCACAGCCGCTTATTGTTCATTTTTCGGATGTCCCGGAATGGGCGGCGCTGATCGCCAATGTGCGCGAGTGGTGGCGCAGTTATCCCTGGATGGCTTTGTATCCGGGCGCAGCCTTCTTCATTTCCATCATGGCTTTCAATTTGCTGGGCGAAGGCTTGCGCCGCTTTCTCGACGAAAGTCAAATGAATTTAAGCCGCCTGCTAAATCGTTACACTTTTACGGCAGGCGTTGCGGTGATCGTCGCCATGTCTTTGCTGTTGCAAGCCAGCGCCCCGCTTGGCATATATCGTTCCGAAGGTTTGAAGTTCGACGCGGCGCGCGTCCAGCGGGATATTGAGACTCTGGCTTCCCTATCCTATCAAGGACGCGAAACGGGAACGCCGGGCGCCGAGTTCGCCGCGCAATATATCGCCAAACGCATGGAGGAAAACGGGCTTTTTCCCGCCGGGGAAAAGCACACGTATTTGCAATCCTTGATAAGTCCGCGCGAACACCTGCTTGATACGCCTGCCCTGACCTTGATCGGAAGCGATGGACAACCCTTACAACAGTTTGTTTACCGGCAGGATTTTGCTGAAATTGCGGGAGTCAATCGCTATGGAGAGACGCGCGTCAGTGTGATGGGTGTCGCATTCGGTCCCGAAGTTAACGAGACGGGCAAGCCGGATCCTTACGGACTTTTGAACACCGCGGCGCGCGACAAAGCGCTGATCATACGCGGCGCAGACTTCGATAAAATAAGCCCTGTCACGGCGAGGGGCATTCTGGTCATTGCGGATGAGAAGTACACGCTTGAAAGGCGCGACATTTTTCCAATAGAAGCGACCCGAGACGCATACTTGCGCGACGTTCCAACGATGGTAATCAGCCCGTCTGTCGCCGAACAACTTCTGGCGACGACCGGCAGCAGCCTATCCGAACTGACGGATATGGCGGAAGGTTTGGGAATTAATCAAGCGGCGGTCACAGGAGAAGGCGCGGAGATTCAAATGAGAGTCAACGCCCAACTATATGAAGATTATTCAAAAGATCAATACATCAATGTCATTGGCGTTATTCCAGGCGAGGGAAAATATTTGACTTCCGAGGAGCAGGTGATCATGGTCAGCGCCTATTATGACGGTTTGGGAATGGGACCGGATGGCGCTTTTTATCCCGGCGCAAATGATAATGCCAGCGGCGTGGCGTTATTGCTGGAACTGGCGCGACTTATGCAGGCAAGCATTTATAAACCGGAGAAAACTGTCATCTTTGTCGCATGGGCAGGCGGTGAAAGAGGCGAAGGCTTGAGCCTCGTCAATGTAATGAACGCCCGTCCCGGCGCGGGCGATTTTACAGTTGAGGCAGTAATCGAACTTTCAGGCGTCGGGTATGGATCGGGTGAATCCATCGCCCTGCAGGATGGCAGTAGTTATCGTCTTGTCAAATTATTCCAGGCGGCGGCGGAAAAATACAATGATCCGACCACGACGCGCGGGCGCAGTCCACATTATGGGCGCGGGATGACCGCCGGCTTTGGTGACCGCCGCGCATTGACTCTTTCCATCAGTTGGGATGGCTCGGATGATCTGGCGCACACGCCGCGCGACGTGCCGGAACTCATTGACCCGCAAAAGCTCACGCGCGTTGGACGCACCACGCTCCTAACCTTGATGGTGCTTTGCCGCGAACCTGATTATTAAATTGATCGCATCCTTCGCATGGAATCAGGTCAATGCGTGAGGGGTGAAATTTTCTGCGGATTAGTGTATTGCTGGATGAATATTTTACTTTTACCATTACCAGCCAACCCCTGGCGAGTTCCAAGGGGCGGATAACTTCAATTTAACGGTGACAGGTTTGGGGTCAGGAATGAGGCGGGAAGTCGCAAATCCGCTGTATAATTTATTTAAATTTCGAAAGGAAAGATCAAATGACCTACACACAAGTAAAAGTCCCCGAAGGTGGGGCGAAGATCACAATCAAAGATGGAAAATTACAGGTTCCCAATAATCCGATCATCCCATACGTTGAAGGCGATGGCACGGGCCGCGACATCTGGCGCGCGTCGGCGCGCGTGTTCGATGCGGCGGTTGAGAAGGCTTACGGCGGCACGCGCAAAATCCACTGGATGGAAGTATACGCGGGCGAGAAGCCGTTCAAGATGTTCCAGAGTTGGCTGCCCGATGAGACCGTTGAGGCGTTCAAGGAATTTCTGGTGGGCATCAAAGGTCCATTGACGACCCCGATCGGCGGCGGTATCCGTTCCTTGAACGTGACGCTTCGCAAATTGCTGGATCTGTATGTTTGCCTGCGCCCTGTGCGCTATTACAAAGGTATGCCTTCGCCTGTGAAACATCCTGAGTATGTGGATATGGTCATCTTCCGCGAAAACACGGAAGATATTTATACGGGCATCGAGTTCCGCTACGGCACCGAAGACAACAAGAAGTTCATGCAGTTGTTCAATGAAGCCTTCCCGAAAGAATATGCCAAGATGCGCTTCCCTGATACGGCGGGCATTGGCATCAAGCCAGTTTCCGTTGAAGGCACAGAGCGACTCGTGCGCGCTGCGATCGCGTGGTCGTTGCTGAACAAACGCAAGAGCGTGAACTTCGTGCATAAGGGCAACATCATGAAGTTCACCGAAGGCGCGTTCAAAGATTGGGGCTATGCACTCGCCAAGCGCGAGTTCCGGGACCAAATCGTCACCGAACGCGAAACGTGGATCCTAGGCAACAAAGAATCCAAGCCGGATTTGAGCGTGGAAGATAACGCCAGGATGATCGATCCCGGCTTTGAGATGATGTCGCCTGCCCAGCAGAACGACATCAAGGGTGAAGTGGAAGAAGCCTTAAAGTTGTGGGATACGCACGGAGGCGGCAAGTGGAAGTCCATGTTGTTGATCAAGGACTCGATTGCCGACGTGAGCCTGCAATTCACGCTCATCCGCCCGCGTGATTACGATGTGATCGCCACGCTCAACTTGAACGGCGATTATCTCTCCGATGCTTTGGCCGCACAGGTAGGCGGCATCGGCATCGCCCCAGGCGCGAACATCAACTATGTGACAGGTCACGCCATTTTCGAAGCGACTCACGGCACCGCGCCAAAGTATGCTGATCTGGATAAAGTAAATCCCGGCTCGGTCATTCTCTCGGGTGAGATGATGTTCCGCTATTTGGGCTGGACGGAAGTAGCCGATATGATCGTCAAAGGCATGGAAGGTGCAGTTGCGGCAAAGACGGTCACTTATGATTTTGCCCGCCTGATGGACGGCGCGAAGGAAGTCAAATGCTCCGAGTTTGGTGATGCGATCATCAAGTGGATGGACAAGACTCCGCCTGCTCCTGTCACGGCAAAAGCAGCAGTGAAGAAGGCAGCCGCCAAGAAAGTGATAGCGAAGAAAGTTGCGCCGAAAAAAGCAGTGAAAAAAGTCGCTGCAAAGAAAACAGCGAAGAAGAAAGCCAAGAAGAAATAAGAACCTTTAGACTCAAAAGGTCGTCTCCATTTGCGAGACGACCTTTTATTTTGACTTTTACAGCGTCGGCGTTATAACCAGAGCCGAGTAAACTATTACCCATAAAGGCTAATGTCTTTGTGTTTCTCTGAATAATCACACTTGAGCCAGGCAGGGGTCGTCGCGGATGGAAGCAATCTGCTGTCCTAAATAGGGGAGGGGCGAAAAGCCATGCCAGCGCCGCAGTAAATGATAGGCGGGGGAAGTCAACAGACGACAGGCATCCACTGCCGAATCCCAATCTTCCCGACGGATTTCGACAATCGTGACCGCATTGGGCAACAAGCCAAAATCCCAAGCCGCACACAAGCGGGCGAGAAAATCCACCCGTTCAGGCAAGGTTTCCAATTCACGTGGGACATCCACATCCGGGTATAAAGCACCATCCAACCAGGTGGAGTTATTCATCCTTCACCTGCAGGAAATCGCTCAAAAACCAACCCCGCAGTTGCCGCGCCTGTTCGCGTTGTCCCAAATCGGCAATTTTCTCCAGGGGACGATGCAAGGCAATGCGTTCGAGGTGGGTTTCAATTGCCAGGCGGGCGCGCAAGATGTCTGTATCGCTGTCTGCCAGTGTTTGCCGTCTGCGCCAAAGCGCCCAACACTCACCCATGCTCAATAATCCAGCCTGGCAAAGCATGAAAATATCCAAAAAGTCACGCGGCGCCCCCCGTTCCACCAGTGCAATCATCTTGCTCGCCACCAAGTCAGCCAGGCTGTCCAAAGGGACAGCAATCCAGCCAGCCAAAACAGGCTCTTCCAGGCGCATCGTACGTGTGGCAATTTGAAAACTAAATACCGTCCTGCCGTCCTGGGACAATTCCACGCTGACCACATCACCCCAGGCGCGAACACGCACACTGCCAAAAGTGGACAGGGTCGTTTCGAGCGTCTGCACCACGGCCTGCTTTTGTACATCCGCCAGGGATTCAGACCACCAGGCATCCACATCATGGGTTGGGCGATAATCGAGGTAATGAAATAATCCCAAACCACCCCCAAGAGAAATTCGATCCGCAAGGTTGGCCTTTACCAAAGCATCCAGGCAAGCCCGCGCATAAGGGGATAAATGGGACGGTTGTTGCGGTTGAATGTTTTTCATATCGAAATGATCACCAGTGCAATGGAAATTATACCGTATCCATAAAAGTTTGCTCGACGCGATTGAAAATGACACTCCAAAGGTTGAAGGTTAAAGGTTGCACCTGCGGTGAGGGAATATCGAAAAGTCAAAGGTCGAGATCGTGTCAAAGACGGCTGCTGCAAAAAAGCTGCGCTAAAGAAAGCCAGGAAGAAATAGAAACTTTCAGACTCAAAAGGTCGCCTCCATTTTGCGAGACGACCTTTTTATTTTTTTAATTTTGACTTTTACGGCGTCGGCGTTACGACCGGAGTCGAAGCCGGGGTTGGTGCTACGAATAACGCCGCGGCATCTTCTGCTGTGCGCGGCATACCATTCATGACCCAGCGTACGAATACATCCACAACATTGGGTTTGAGGTCGCGATTGGGCGGCATGGTGCGGATCAACTCAGTGGTGGGATCTTCCGGGTCGGGGATGGATTGTCCCTGAATGACCTGCAACAAATAACTGTTCTCATCGCCTGCGATGACATTGTTATCCTTGCTATCACCGGTGGCCAGGATTTCCTCGTAAGTGGTCATCAGGTAATTCTTGTTATCCTTGCCTGCGCGATGACACGAAATACAGTAACGTTTCACGATCGGCTGGATATGCACGTCATAGGATGGCACTTCGCCATCTGCCAGCGTCGGGAACAACGGTTTGAGCGCCTCGGCGGGAATCTCAAAGCGATCATCCCACATATAGCGCATATAGATAACCATGTAATCAATCTGACTCTTTGAAAGTTCGCCGCCGTATGCTTTGCCAAATGGAGTCATGCCCGAATTGGGACGTCCATACGCGATGACTTCGTACATGGCTGAGTCAGTGATTGTATACAAAACATCGCGGCTGTTGATCGCTGTGATCTCTTTATCTTCCAGACCTTCCACGCCTGTTATTTTTTCCAGCTTGCCGTCATCGCCATGACATTCCACGCAGTAGAGGGAGTACAAGTCCTGCCCCGCGAAGATCTGGTCAACGAGAGTGGTGGCAACTTCGGTCTCTACCACGACAGGCTTCGTGTATAACGCCAGCACCGTCCCTGAGAAGGCGATCATCAACACAGATGCAATGACCGTTGTCCATATCATGGTCCCGGTGGATGTCTTCCTGAACACGAACGACATCAGGATCAACAGGATCATCGCCAGGCTGGGAACGACAATCCCGGCAATTGCCTGTAACACGCCAAGCAAACGTGAGCCGTCCGCAGTAACTGTCGGCACTTCAGACATCAATGAGAGAAGCACACTGCCAACCACCATAATGGCCATGATGGAGATCGGCAGGATACGCTTTCCATAATAACGATTCGGGCTCTTTTCAATGAAAGGCAGAAGTGTGAGCACGCCGACTGCGATCCCAGGAATGGCAATTGTTGCGATCCATTCGATCTTGCCGAGCACAGGGATCTGCCCGTATAGGGCAAGGAACTTGAAGATGAACAGGAAATACCATTCAGGGCGTGGAATATAAGCTGTATCACTCGGGTCTGCTTTGGGGTCGGTGGCAACGCCAATGAATGTCGCCAGCATGATCAGGAGCACGAAAATGCCGAGTGAAACGATCACATCCTTAAAAATGCTATCGGGCCAAAAAAACTCGCCCTTATTCAGTTCGCGCTCGTACCGTTCGTTGATTTTCTTTTTGGTTTCGTCGTTCATAATTTTTGTCCCGTCATTGCGAGAGAGAAGCAATCTCAACTAGCCTGCAACCTGGAGATTGCTTCTCGAAGACTCGCAATGACATCTGAAAGATTAATCTTCTTTGGCTGGGAAGTGAGACTCGCCGTGTTTGATGATCAAAAACAGATGAACACCCATCAACCCGGCTAACACGGCGGGAAGCATCCAGATATGCCCGGAGAAAAAGCGCTGCAAGGTAAGCGCGCTCAGGTCCGGGCCGCCGCGCAAAACCTTGAGGATAAACTCGCCGATGAATGGCACGCTTCCCGCGATCTGCGTGCCTACGGTTGTTGCCCAATACGCTTTCTGATTCCACGGGAGCAGGTAGCCGGTAAAGCCCATGCCCAGTGTGGACAACAGCAAGCCGATGCCGATCAACCATGTCAACTCACGCGGATACTTAAACGAAGCCGTGACGAACACGCGCAGCATGTGGACAAAGACAACGATCACCATCACCGTGGCACCCCAGTGATGGATACCGCGTATCAGCCATCCAAAGGCTACTTCGTTCATAATGTATGTAATGCTGTCGTAGGCATGATCGGGCGAGGGCGTGTAATAAACTGACAGAAAAATACCTGTCAGTCCCTGCATAATGAAAAGGAACATACTGGCTGAGCCAAGCGTATTCCACCAGTTGCCTGTCGGTTCAGGGCGGTCGAGCAGATTGGTATAAATATCTTTCAGGCCGAGACGTTCATCCAGCCACTCGTAAAGCCTCTCGTAAACTTTTTTCCACATGGTTAACCTGCCTTGAAGAAGATCTCGATGACGCCGTCTTCTGTTAAACGGTACTCAGCATAAACGTCCAGTGGGCGAGGCGGCGGGCCATCCTCTACTTCGCCGTCCATACCGAATTTGGCATCGTGGCATGGACAAAGATAACCTCCCGCTTCCTCATTCCAATTGACCGTACAACCCAGATGAGTGCAACGTCCGTTTAGGATCAGAATATCCTTGGGGTCTTCCGATTTGCGAATTGCATAACCGCCAAACGAGCTGGCTGTTCGCTCCCAGCCATTGACCTGCACGCTCGTGAATGAGAATGGATACGGTTTGCCAACCACCATATTTTCAAGTTTGCCGATGGGAATCCACGTTTCTTTCCCGGCTGGACGCAGGGCGGGGGCGATCAAATACGAAATAGTCGGCAAGCCAATTGCCACGCCGATCACTCCACCTACAATGCCCGTCGTAACCTTTATAAAATCACGGCGGGATAGTTCGTTAGAGCCAGACATACGCTCCTCCTTGGAATTTTATTTCCACGCTTACCCAAATTGATACTACGAATAATGAAGTATACGAAAAGTGCAATATCAATTTAGATTATAAGGGTCTTTCTCCACTTTATTAGAGGAAGTCTGGACTGAAATATATAGGAAGATTGTCACTTTCTTGGGTACGTTCTCCATGTGATAATCATTCTAGATTCACCGTTAAATAGAGAATGGGTTTCCGTGATATGAAGCCACGTACGGGCGCTTGTCGTTTTAATAAAACCACCGCGGAAAAGCCTGCTGTTCAAAGCGAAAAGAAACTCACGACGGGAAACGCTTCGATTCGGCGCGAAGATGTCCATCATCCCAGAGAACATCGGGAGGGTAGCGCCGGTAAAAGCAGACTTCGAGTAAAAACCTTATCACATTAGAAATTTTTGGAAGATACCAACGATCTTCCTGGAATCATTTTTTCAAGGAGGCACAGATGGGCATTAAAAGGAACGTCGGCCTGGCAACAGCCCTGCGCTACAAGGGGCAAGGTCCGATGTTGACATTTATCCTGCATCGGATCGGTGGTCTGGGCATGGCAATATTTGTTACGATACACATCCTGGCATCGTTTCTCGGCGGGGACATTGGTAAATTCCTGAATGTCGTTTACGAGAACTGGGCTTTTCAACTCTTTATTTTTTTCTGTGCGCTGTTCCACGCAATTAACGGTCTGCGAATCACCATCCTTGACCTGTGGCCGAAGTTACTGGAATACCAGCACGAAGCCATTTGGGTGGAATGGGCGGTCTTCGTTCCAATATACGGCACTGCCGTCCTCATTATTGTAAGCAAGGGATTGGGAGGTTAGGATGACGACAAAATCCCGCACCCTTCCCCTCTCGAAGCGCGGCCTGAATTTTGAAATGTTACTGTGGTTCGCCACGCGTCTCACCGCGCTGGCGATGTACGCGTTGATCCTTTTCGCCATCATCGGCGCACTGGTAATGGGCGCACGCACGAACATGAACATGGCGGATGTTTTGCGCTGGGGTTTCATGCCCAACGTGACCCACGTGCAAAACACAGACCTGCAGGATACCGCGACCTGGGCGACACAGTTCTGGCAACTGGTTGGCAGTACGCTTCTGTTCGTGGCCACAGCCCACGGCGTGCATGGACTGGTGGTTGTTGCAGATGATTATATTGTGTCCCACGCAGGGCGAAATATTGTCCGTGTGATCAGCATCCTCTTCATGCTGGCCATGATCGGCATTGGCCTGTACGTGATCTGGACGGCTTAGGAGTTTCTTCATGGCAAATATTCATCAATTCGATGTAGTCGTTATCGGTGCGGGCGGCGCAGGCCTGATGGCAGGTCTCTACGCCTCGCGTACCGCGAAGACGGCGGTCATCAGCAAACTTTATCCCACGCGCTCGCACACGGGTGCGGCACAGGGCGGCATCGGCGCGGCGCTCGGCAACCTCGAAGAGGACCGCGTGGAGTGGCACACTTACGACACGGTCAAAGGCTCGGATTATATCGGTGACCAGGATGCCATCGAGTTCATGTGCGAGGAAGCGCCGCAGGCCATCCTCGAGCTGGAACACATGGGATTGCCCTTCGACCGTACACCCGATGGGCGCATCTCCCAGCGGCCGTTTGGCGGCCACACCAACAACATAACGGGAAAACCCGTCCGGCGCGCGGCACACGCCGCCGACCGCACGGGTCACATGATCCTGCAAACGCTGTACCAGCAGTGCTTGAAAAACCAGGTCAACTTCTTCGATGAATATCAGATGCTCGACCTGCTGATCACGGATGGCAAAGCCGCGGGTGCGGTGGCCGTGGACCTGGCAACAGGCGAACTGCACACCTTCCACGCCAAGACGGTTATCCTTGCTACAGGCGGGCATGGCCGCATCTTCGAAGTGACATCCAATGCCTATGCCTACACCGGCGACGGCGTGGCGATCCCCATGCGGCACGGCATCCCGCTCGAGGATATGGAATTCTTCCAATTCCACCCGACGGGCATTTATAAACTCGGCATCCTTATCACCGAGGGTGTGCGCGGCGAGGGCGGCATACTCATCAACGGTGTGGGCGAACGCTTCATGCCCAAGTACGCGCCGACCGTAAAAGACCTAGCCTCGCGCGACGTCATCAGCCGGGCGATCTATACCGAGATCCGCGAAGGCCGCGGCGTGAACGGTCAGAATTACGTTTATCTTGACGCGCGGCCTGAATCGATTATCAAGTACGCCGCGCTGGACGGGCGCACCAATACCGATGGCACGCCATACATCATCACCGGTGAGCAATTGCTGGCGAAACTGCCCGACATCGTGGACTTCAACCGCGTCTATCTCGGCATTGACCCGGTGACTCAGATGATGCCCGTCCAGCCGACCGCACATTACACGATGGGCGGCATCCCGACCAACAAATACGGCGAAGTGGTTATTGACAGCAAGAACACAGTCATGCCGGGGATGTACTCGGCAGGCGAATGTGCGTGCGTATCCGTCCATGGCGCGAACCGCCTCGGGACGAATTCCCTGCTTGACCTGGTTGTGTTCGGCAAGTACGCGGGTCTCAAGGCCGCGGAGTACGCGAACCAGGCCGATGGGCCGAAACTGCCCGCCAACGCGGAAGCAGAAGCGAGATCCCAGTTTGATGCGCTCCGCAACGGGTCCGGAAAAGAGAACGCGTTCGATATCGCAACCGCCATGAAGAAGGTGATGTTCGATGATGTCGGCATCTATCGCAATGCAAAGGGGATGAAAAACGCCATCGAGAAAGTACGCGAGTTGAGGGAACGCTACAAGCATGTGCGCGTGGGGGATACAGGCAAAATCTTCAACACCGATTTGCTGAACGCCTGGGAACTTGGCAACATGCTCGAGACCGCGGAGGTGATAGCCGAGTGCGCGTTGAACCGGCAGGAATCGCGCGGCGGACATTCGCGTGAAGATTTCCCGGACCGCGACGACCAGAACTGGCTTAAGCATACGCTCGCATGGAAGAAGGGCGACAAGATCGTGATCGATTACAAGCCCGTGACCATCACGAAGTATCAACCCAAGGCACGCGTTTATTAGTGAGGCGACGATGCTGATAACACTGAAAATATTCCGCTACAATCCCGAAGTGGATAAGACCTTCCACTATGAAACATTTACCCTCGAAGGAGAGGAGACAGACCGCATGCTCGACCTGCTGGAGAAAGTGAAGGGTTATAAAGACGGCACGCTCTCCTTCCGACGTTCGTGTGCGCACGGTGTATGCGGCTCGGATGCACTGCGCATCAATGGGCGCAACGTGCTGGCCTGCAAGACCCTCGTCCGCGACGTGGGCTATAACATCACGGTGGAGCCTGTCCTCGGATTAAAGGTGATCAAAGACCTGATCGTGGACATGGATCCGTTCTTCAATAATTACAAGAAGATCCTGCCGTGGTTCATCAACGATTCCCCGCTTCCCACGGACGGGAAGGAACGCCTGCAAAGCCCCGAGCAACGCGCCCGCTTCGACGACACCACCAAGTGCATCATGTGCGCCTGTTGCACCACATCCTGCCCATCATTCTGGGCCAGCGACCATTACCTCGGTCCCGCCGCGTTTGTAACCGCGCATCGCTTCGTCTTCGACAGCCGAGACGAATCCGCCGCCGAACGTCTGCAAATCATGAGCGAGACGGATGGTACGGCGCGCTGTCATACGGCTTTCAATTGCACTGAAGCCTGTCCACGTGAGATCAAGATCACGAAGGCGATCGGTGAAGTGAAAATGGCGATAGTGACGGGGAAGCTGGATTGAGTACGGACGGTGGATGGTAGACAATAGACCGTGGACGGTAGACAATGGCAGGCCGCGTGATGAGCGCGGCCTGTTTATATTCATCCCTTTTGTCAGGCAATCTCATCGTACCATTTCAGGATTATAATCAGGCCGGGAGGAGCGCCCACATGAGTGAACATAGAAAAGAAACGCGCAAGAAATTGATGGCATTTACGCCGGTTTATGATTCAAAGCACAGTATCCTGCTGGGTTACATTGGGGACTTGACTTTGCTGGGCGTCATGGTGATCGGTGAAAAGTCCCTGGAAATCAATAAAGAGGTAATGCTGAAAATTGAATTCCCGGACAACCTGTCCGACGTTATTGCCACGCACGTTACAATCCCTGCCCGCGTGGCATGGTGCCGGCATGATGAAAATCCGCAATACTTTAACATCGGATTTGAGTTTACAGAGGTAACGCCCCAGCACACGAAGATCTTTCAAGCAATTCTGGAAAGATATCAGTTTCGCCAGGATATATCAGCCGCTTGATGATTATTATTGCCCGTAAAAGCTGACTCACTTTGCAAATTTTGTGCCATAATAATTGTGTAGTCTTGCCATCCCGTTACCGACCTGTGCCCTGAAGGGTTATAACGTAAACCGCCGAGTTTTTTTGATCATGATCGATCTATTTGGACAAATTTCCAAAAAGTAAACCGCCGAGACCAATCATGTAATTAGATGCGTTGCATACAAGGAGGATACGTGTCAAATGCTGTTTCTAGTTTGACCACAAGGGAAAAAGAAAAAGATCAATTGTCTCTGGAGCAGGGCAAGCATCTGCTTAGGACAAAGTTTTACGTCCCTCCCATTCGCTCCAACCAGATAGCCCGCCCTCGTCTTATTGACCTGATAAATGGTGGTTTGGACCGGGCGCTCATCCTGGTTTCGGCCCCGGCCGGTTATGGTAAAACCACCCTGATCAGCAGATGGCTAAAAGAAACGAAGATCCCTTCAGCCTGGCTCTCCCTAGCAGTTTGTCGGAGAAGTAAGCACCTTAACAATTTGGAGAGCAGCATGGAGCTTAAGTGGCTGCTGATTCGCACAAATTAGGCTCATAACGCGTAATTCCTGGGCCTAATTT
>Ga0315273_10000260_pt1 | contig 51561 bp, 44 predicted proteins | sample YL17G02_0_MG_FD_205753 | JGI IMG/M metagenome (GOLD analysis project Ga0315273, IMG submission 205753) | Sediment microbial communities from Yellowstone Lake, YNP, Wyoming, USA - YL17G02_0 | ecosystem: Environmental > Aquatic > Freshwater > Lake > Sediment | place: USA: Wyoming | collected... | reverse complement strand
CTCGCCGCCAACTCCGGACGCGACATCCTGGGGCAATGCGGCCGCCCCACAGGCCTTCACGCCGCGCCCCGCGCGCCGGCCGCGAACGCCTCTAGAACTCGTCAAGATACTACGAGTGAACGCCCCATCTGCCCGACGGCCGATCCGCGGACCATCGAGGCGGCGCCCTGACCCCCAGCCGGACTTGAACCCGCTGCCTCGAAGGGAGAGTCTCCCCCGGTGATCCCACCGCATCGCCCACTCGTGACCGCCATCGTCGCGGCCCACGATGCCGCCCGGCACATCGAGAGCGCGGTCGCCTCGCTGGCGGCGCAGACGCTCGACGACCTCGAGCTGGTCGTGGTGGACGACGGGTCGACGGACGGGACCGCCGCCGTGGTGGAACGCCTGGCTCGAGCCGACGCGCGGATCAAGCTCGTCCGTCTCGACCGCAACCGCGGCCAGCCCGCGGCGCTCAACGTCGGCATGGAGAACGCCCGGGGTCGCTATCTTGCGGTGCTCGACGCCGACGACGAGGCCACGCCCGGACGGCTGGCAGAGCAGCTGGCCGCCTTCGAGCGCGACCCCGGCCTCGTGCTCGTGGGCGGCGCCATCGTCACATGGAGCCAATCTCAGGCCGACAAGGGCCAGGTCTGGAGCTACGCCACCGACGACGCGGAGATCCGCGTCCGGACGCTCTTCAAGTCCGAGGTCATCTCCGGTGCGATCACCATGGACCGGGAGCTGGTGCTCCGGCACCGGCTGCGATTCGACGAGACCCTGCGCCTCGGCGCCGACTGGGCCATGTCGATCGCGGCCATGCGCGTCGGCCGGGTGGGGAACGTCGAGCCGGTGGTGATGCGCTACCGCATCCATCCGGGACAGATGACGACGGGCATGATGGACGACCTGGGTTCGGACAGCACCCGGATCAGGAGAGGTTTCCTGGCGTGGGCCGGCGTGCAGCCGACGGATGCCGAGATGCGGACGCACCTCGCCATCAGTCCGTGCAACTACTGGCCCTTCGGCTCCCACCCGTACTTCCGCGCGAGCCGCGGCTCCATCCAGGGCGAGGCCGTTCGCTGGCTGGAGCGGCTGACCGTGGCGACCGCCCGCACGGGCCGCATCCCTCCCGAGCCACTGCGGGCTTACGCCGGCGAGATCCTCTCGATGACCGCGCGAGCGCTGGCGGAGCCGTGCCGCTAGCCGCGCCGACGAAGGCGCTTCGCCACGGCGACGAGAGCGACGAGCCCCAGCGCCAGGTCGCCGGCCGGGTTCCCGCATCCCGACGGGGGGGGCGGCAGGGCTCCGCCCGGACTCCCGCCGCCTGGAGGCGCACCGCCCGGACCCGCGGCCCCGCCCGGAGGTCGCGTGGCCCCTGGGGCGAACTCGTAGGCCCCCACGTCCACGCCGCCGCCCTGGGGACGCGCGATCCCGTCTGCGTCCGCCGCCGGGGACTGACCGGCGACGCCGCGGTCGATCGCCGGTGAACCCGCCGCCAGGCGCACGTCCAGGTGAGCCAGGTCCACGAAGAAGCTAGCCGGGTCCGCGGGCAGGATCAGGTTTCCGTCGGCGACGACGTTGTCGCCGCTCACGCTGAGGTCCGCAGTGAGGTTGTTCCGGACGAGCGCGTCGCGGCTCGGCGTGCCGTCCTTGTGCGCGGTCACCATGATCCAGGGCGGTCCGGGGTCGACCGCGTTCAGGTCGAGCACGGTGTTGTTGGCGATGCGGAGGTTCCGCGCTCCGTAGAACGAGATGCCGTGCCAGTGGTCGGTGAGGACGACGTTGTTCTCGACGACCCAGCCGTCGAAGGTGCCGTCGAAGCAGCCGATTCCCTGAAGGGTGCCGGCGAAGCGGACGCCCGGTTCGTGGCCGATAATCACGTTCCCGCGCAAGGTGATGTTGCGAACCACCCCGGTGCCCACGCCGCCGGGGCCCACCGACCAGGACTGGAAGCCGTCGCGGTGGTCTGCATTCACGTCCCGTGCGTTCTTCACCAGGTTGTACTCGAAGACCTCGTCGTCCCCGAGGCCGCGCAGCCCGTCGCCACAGAAGCCGTCCACCGAGTTGTGCTCGACGCGGCTTCCCCGCCCGGTGACGGCGATGCCGTAGTTGACGTTGCGGACCCAGCAGTTCCGTATGGTGACGCGGTCGCCGGTGGCGGTGACGCCGTTGGCGCTCCGGGCGTCCCAGTCCGCCGCGGTCGCCCAGACGCGCTCGTCCGGCACCGTGAACACGTCGAAGCCGTCGATCACCACGTCGCTGGCCGGGCCGCTCCAGCCGTGGTTCTCGACGACCACCAGGGTTCCTGCGGCGGCGGACGTGCCGTGCGTGGGGCTCACCGAGAACCCGCGAAGGACCCAGTTCCGCGCCGAGCGGACGAGCACGCTCGTGAACCGCGGCGTGGCCCCCGCCTCCGCCGCCACCGTGACCGGCGCCGCGTTGTAGGCGCCCAGGATCGTGAGCGCCCCGTGGTCGCCCGTGCGCAGCCAGATCGTGTCGCCCGCCTTCACCGGAGCGCCGGCGTTCGCCGTCACGAGCGACTTCCCCGTGTACGGCAGGCTCTCCCAGTTCCGGGTCTCGACCTGGCGATCGACGACGGACTGGAGCGAGCGCCACGGGCGGGCCGCGGTCCCGTCCCCCGTGTCCGATCCTCCGGTCGGGTCCACGTGGAAGTCGGCGCCGCGCGCCGGTGCGGCGGCGGAGCCGAAGACGGCACAGGTGAGGAGAGCGAGAGCGCGCATGCGAACCTCCACCGGGATCTCCGGGAGCCCATGGTAGCGGCTCGCCGCACGCGTGACACCTCGGTCGCCGCGGCAGCGCCGTCGGCCATGTGCGGCGCGAGCGTACCCGTACACACCTGGTCACACACACTCTTCGTTGACTCGCTCTCGCGGGTTCCTGCAACCTGTGGATGGACGCGGCATCGCCGCACCGATCTCGGGGGGAACCACATGACGATGGTCAAGAAGGCAGCGGCGATCGCCGCCTCGCTGCTGTGGGCGGGAGGGGCGACGGCCGTCGATCTCGGCGCCACCGGGATGCTCGGCTACCAGCAGGGAGTCGGGATCCGCGCCACCGGAGAGGCGTCCCGCCTCATCCCGGACGCGCCCCTGGGGCTCTCCTTCTCGGTGGCCTACGTCTTCATGGATCCGGGCAACGCCGAGGCGGCCCGGTCGATCTTCATCAACGATGCGACGAACGGCACGCCGGAGACGAGCGGCCAGACCTGGACCCTGGGCTTGAACGCCATCTGGTACCTGAGCGTGCCGGGCACGGAGAATTTCGGCATCGTCCTGGGGCCGCGCTTCTCGGCCTTCTCCGGGCGCTTCCATTACGTCGGGGGAAACGAGGACTTCACCGTCACCACCGAGGAGTGGGGCGTCGGCACCGGGGTCCAGTGCAGCGTCCCGCTCTCCTCCCACTGGGGCCTCGCGCTCTCGGCGGGGTTCGACTGGTACCCGTCGGCGACGCTCTACGGGCACGACACGTCCTACTCGACGAGCGGCACCATCGTGAACGGGCGGAACGCCTACGCCTGGTCGGACGCCAACGCGGCCGTGAACCAGCCGCAGTACGTCCCGTCGATCCTCATCGGGGTGTCCTGGCGGCAGTAGCCCTACTTCCCTCCCGCCGCCTTCGCCTTCCGGGCCAGGATCTTCTCCATCTCGTCGATGACCCCGTTCATCTCGGAGATGGTCGCGTCGAAGGGGGCCGAGGTGGTCATGTCCACGCCGGCCTCCCGCAAGAGATCGATCGGGAACCTCGATCCACCGGCCTTGAGCATCTTCAGATAGGCGTCCCGCCTCGCCGTGGAGCCGGTCTTCGCCTCGTCTCGGATCCCCTTCGCGAGCGCCGTCGAGGCCACCAGGCTGGTGGCGTACTGGTAGACGTAGAAGTCCCTGTAGAAGTGGGAGACGAAGGCCCACTCGACGCCGACGAGGTCGTCGACCTGCACGACGCCCTTGTCGTGGCCGTAGTACTCCCGGACGATCTTCAGATACAGCGCGGTCAGGTTCTCCCCGGTCAGGGGCTCGCCGCGCTCCGCCCTCTGGTGGAAGGCGAGCTCGAAGTCGGCGAACTGGGTCTGCCGGAACAGGGTGGTGCGCAGGCCGTCGAGGTAGCTGCCGAGCAGCGCCAGCCGCGTCTCGTCGTCCCTGGCCTTGTCGAGCATGTGGTGAAAGAGCAGGTTCTCGTTCAGCGTGGAGGCCACCTCCGCCACGAAGATCGGGTAGTCCGCCGTCGGATAGGGCTGGTTCGCGTACGCGAGCGCCGTGTGCATCGAATGGCCCGATTCGTGGGCGAGGGTGGAGAGGTCCTCGTACTGGCCGTTGAAGTTGAGGAGTTGATACGGATGAACCCCGTACACGCCGGTGGAGTAGGCGCCGGAGCGCTTGCCCGTGGACGGGAGGTAGTCGGTCCAGCGGCTCTCGTAGCCCTTCCGGAGGACCTCCACGTACTCCTTCCCGAGCGGGGTGAAGGCCTCGAGCGTGATGGCCCGGGCCTCGTCCGGCCCGAACCGCAGATCGACGCTTCCGACGAGAGGGACGTAGAGATCCTGATAGCGAAGGGTCGGGAGCCCGAGCATTCGCCTGCGCAGGTCCAGGTAACGGTGAAGCGCGGGCAGGTTCCGGCGCACGTCCAGGAGGAGCTGGGTGTAGACCGCGGTGGGAATGGCGCTGCGGAAGAGCGCGGAATCGAGGCAGGAGTCGAACTTCAGCACGGTCTTCGTGAACACGTGTCCGTTCGTCTGGGCGTGGAGCGTCGCCCCCATGGTGCGGGAAAAGCCCTTCAGCGCCCCGAAGAAGGCATCGAAGACGAGGTCCCGATCCGCCCGCACGCGCGAGGCACGGTGAAGGGCGAAGGCCGAGGCGTCGATCCGGACCTCCTCGCCCCCCGAGAGCTTCACCGTGGGGTATGGGAGGTCGGCGTTGATGAGGATGCCGTAGACGGAGCTGCCCGAGTCCCGGATGTTGCCCGCCTCGGCGACGACCCGCTCCTCGCCGGAGGAGAGGGTATGCGGCTTCCAGCGGAGGACCTCCTCCAGGTAGAAGCGGAAGGGCGCGAGCTTGGGCTCCTGGGCCAGGAAGGCGCGAACCTTGGCCGGGTCGAGCGAGAGGATCTCCGGCCGGATCCAGGAGGTCGCCGAGGAAAACTGGACCCCGATCTGTTCGGCGGCCTGGCGCATCTCCAGCGGCCTCGCGGCCCGCGTGTCCTCGTCGGCGCGTGTCGCCGCGTACACGCCCAGGCGGGTGAGGTCGAGATCGAAGGCGAACATCGCCTGCAAGGCGCCGAGCAGCGCCTGGGGCGAGTCGCCGAGGCGCCCCTTGTACTCCGCGAGGGTCGAGACGCGCTTCGCCAGGGAATCCCGCGCCGTGGACCAGGCCACCTCGCTGGCGTAGAGGTCGGCGAGGTTCCACGTGTACTTCTCGGGGATGCTGGACCGCTCCGCGGCGTGGGCGGGGATGGCGAGGACAAGAGCGGACGCCAGGGCCAGGATGCGGATCATCGGTGATCTCCTTCGCGATCGTCGTTTGCGAGCACCCGCTCGATGCGCTCGAGAACCGTCGAGTCCAGTACCACGCCCGAGGCCCTGGCGTTCTCCTCCACCTGTTCCGGTCTCGACGCGCCGATGATGGCCGAGGAGACCTCCGGCCTGCGCAGCACCCACGCGAGCGCGAGCTGGGCGAGCGACAGCCCAGCCTCCGCGGCGATGGGGCGAAGCCGCTGAACGCCTTCGAGCGTCGCGGGGGCGAGACGGCGCTTCATGAACCCGCCCATCGCCGCGCTCGCGGCCCGCGAGTCCTCCGGCACGGGCTGGCCCGGCGTGTACTTGCCGGTGAGGACCCCCTGCGCGAGCGGGCTCCAGACGATCTGGCCGATTCCCTCTCGGGCGCAGAGCGGGAAGACCTCGGCCTCCGGCTCGCGCGCCAGCATCGAGTACTGCGGCTGGCTGGAGACGAAGCGCTCGCCCGGCAGCGCCAGCGCGGCGCGGATCTGGCTGGCGGTCCACTCCGAGAAGCCGATGGTGCGGGTCTTCCCCTGGCGCGCCGCCTCGGTGAGCGCCGCCATCGTCTCCTCGAGCGGCGTGTGCGGGTCGTAGCGGTGGCACTGGTAGAGGTCGACGTGGTTCGTGCGGAGCCGCTTCAGCGAGGCGTCGAGCTGCTTCGCGATCTGCGCGGCAGAGAGCCCGCGGTCGCCCGACGGCATGGGGAAGAAGACCTTGGTCGCGAGCACGTAGCTCGCGCGCGGGCGCCCGGCCAGCACCTCGCCCAGGAAGGACTCCGCTTCGCCTCCCGAGTACACGTTGGCGGTGTCGATGAAGTTGATCCCGACCTCGAAGGCGCGGCGCACGCAGGCCTCGGCCCGATCCCGGGAAACGCCTCCGCCGTACGTGAGCCACGACCCGAGGCTCACCTCCGAGACCTCGAGCTCGCTCCGTCCGAGCCTGCGGTACTTCATGGGCGTGCCTCCCGTCCGATCAGCCGAGCTTCTTCACGAGGTCGTCCACCAGCGCCACGTAGCGCGCCCGGGCGTCGGCCTGCGCCGTGCCCTTCCGGGAGGTCCAGGCGTCGAACTTGGCGCGCCCCTTCATGTCCAGCATGCCCGGGCGGCTTCCCTTCACGTCACCGTCGGTGGCCTGCTTGTAGAGGCCGTAGAGATCGAGCAGTTCCGCGTTGGACGGGCGCTTCGTGAGCTTCTTCACCTGCTCCTGGGCATCGGCGAAAGTTCGCATCAGGCCACCTTCTCCCGTTTCACCGACGCGAACCAGAGGTATGCGCAGAGCCCCAGGAAGGCCACCAGGCTCACCGCCTGCGAGATGGCGTCGGCGTCGAAGAACGGGGTCTTGATCAGGTTCTCGCGGAAGCCGGGGATGGTGCGCAGGCCGGCCCCGAAGACGCCTCCCAGCGCGCCGCCGGCGAGCAGCCCCGAGGCGATGATCACGCCGCGCTCGCGCATGTTCCGCCCGGGGTCTCCGCCGATCTTCTCCGACCTCTTCGTCAGGACGTGGGCGATGAAGCCGCCCACCAGCGCCGGCGAGTTGAGCTCGAGCGGCAGGTACATGCCGAGGGCGAAGGTGAGCGCCGGGATGGAGAGCATCTCCATGACCACGGCGATGGCTGCACCGGTGGTGAACAGCAGCAGCGGCACGGGCTGGCGGCTCATGAACCCCTCCACCAGCGTCTTCATGAGCGCGGCCTGCGGGGAGGCCAGGATGGGGCGCGTGTCGCCGTCGGCCGCCTCGCCGAACTGAAAGTAGCGGGCCAGGAGCACGATGGTCGCCCCGGCCACGGCTGCGGCCACCAGCACGCCCAGGAACTTCACCCGCTCCTGCGCGCGCGGCGTCGAGCCCAGCCAGTAACCCACCTTGAGGTCGGTGACGGTCTGGCCGGAGACCGAGAGCGCGGTGCAGACCATCCCGGCGATGGCCATCACGAAGAACATGCCGGTCCGGCCGGAGAGGCCGAACTCGAGCAGCACCACCGAGGAGACGATGACCGTGAGCATGGTCATGCCGGAGACCGGGTTGCGGGCGGTGGTGGCGATGGCGTTCGCGGCCACCGACGTGAAGAAGAAGGAGAAGAGCAACACCAGCAGGAGCCCCACCCCGAGCACGCTCGCCCGGCCGTCGAGGTATCCGAGGAAGGCGGCCACCGCCAGCGCCGAGACCACCACGCCGAGGAGGATGGTGATCACCGAGACGTCGCGGTCGGTGCGCTCGAGTCCCTGGTCGCCGCCGGCGCGGAAGGCCTTCACGGCGATGCCGAAGGACTCGAGCACGATCTTGAGCGACTTGAGGATGCCGAAGATGCCGGCCGTGGCGATGGCGCCCACGCCGATGAGCCGCACGTAGCTGCGGAAGATCTGGTTGGCGCTCATGGCCGAGATGGGGAGCGTGCCCGGGTAGACCAGGTCGATGGAGTTGCTGCCCAGGAACCAGATGAGCGGCACCAGCACCAGGTTGGAGAGGACGCCGCCGGCGCAGAGCAGCATCGAGGAGCGCAGCCCCATCACGTAGCCCAGCCCCAGGATGAAGGCGAGCGCGTCGAAGGAGAGCGTCATCTTGGCCTTCTGGGCCAGGCTCTCCACGGCGGGGATGAAGCGCAGGTCCACCGTCTCCTTCCATACCTGGAAGGTGGTGACGAGGAAGTCGTAGACCGCGGCGATGCCGGTGGCCTGCAGCAGCAGCTTGGCCTGGGTGCCGCCCTTCTCGCCGGTGACCAGCACCTCGGTGATGGCGGTGGCCTCGGGGTAGGGGAAGAGGCCGTGGGTCTCCCGCACGAAGTAGCGGCGCAGCGGGATGAGGAAGAGCACGCCCATCGCGCCGCCCGCCACGCAGATGAAGATGGTCTGCCAGGGGTGCGGGTCGAGCTTGAGGATGTAGAGGGCGGGCAGGGTGAACACCGCGCCGGCCACCACCGAGCCGGAGACGCCGCCGATGCCGGTGATGATCACGTTCTCTAGGAGCGTGGAGCGGCGCCGGTAGAGGCGCCCGAGGCCGATGGCCAGGATGGAGATGGGGATGGCCGCCTCCATGACCTGTCCCACCTTGAGCCCGGAGTAGGCGGAGGCCGCGGTGAAGAGGGCGCAGAGGAACACGCCCCACGACACCGAGCGCCAGGTGACCTCCGGAACCGCCGCGGCGGCCGGCACGACGGGCTGGTAGACGTCCCCGGCGGCGAGTGCCTGGTAGGCGTTCTCCGGGAGCGTCCTCGTCTCGGTTGCGTCCATCCGTCCTCCATCAGGGGTGCGCCGCGCGGGCGCGCAGTGTACCAATAGGGGCGCCGCGCCCGCATCCAGGAGAATCCATGACCGACAAGACTTCCCTCGACGCGACCACCGCCACCGCCATCCTGGGCATCGACACGCTCTGGGGCGGCGACGTCATGAACCCGTCCGGCACCGGCCGGTTCATCGCCGACTCCTGGTTCTCCGACGAGCCGCTCCCGGCCGCATACACCCACCCGGCGGCGGCGCGACTGCGCCAGATCGGCGGGGTGGCGGGAAAGGAGATCGACGTCGCCGCGGTGGACGCCTACCTCGCCGAGGTGGACGTGCCGGGAGCCGTCCGCGATCTCGCCGCCCGGAGCCAGGCCCTGGGCGGGCTGCGCGGCGCCTATCTCGACGGCGTCGCCGGGAGCCTGGGCATCATGTGGGAGCTCGTCCAGGAGCGGCTGGGGCGGGGGGCGGCCGTGCCCTATGCACGCTGCGTGCAGTCCTCCTGCGGCCAGGCGCCCGAGCCGTCGAGGCCGGAGGAGAAGCGGCGGCGCGTGGCCGAGTTGCTCGCGCGCGCCGGTCACCCCTCTGGCACGCCCGGCGAGCTGCTCGCCGCGGTGGACGCCTGGCGCGCGGAGCGGCTCGTGCCCCGGAAGTCGATCCCGCAGCTGGCCGACGCCTTCATCGCCCAGCTCGAGGAGGGGACGCGGCGCCACGTGGTGCCCTACCTGCCGGCCTCGCTCCACGGCGTGCCGCGCGCCAACATCCAGTTCCTGCCCATCGAGGACGCCTGGTTCTCCGGCTCCATGAACTACGTGGGGCGGGCGCGCGACAAGGCCGGCGCGCCGCTCTACGAGGCCACCTACGAGCTGAACGCCTCGCTCCAGATCTCGGTGCCGGAGTTCGCGCAGCTCGTCAGCCACGAGGTGGTGCCCGGCCACGTCACCACCTTCGCGCTCGCCCAGGGGCTCTACGTGCAGGGGAAGCTCGGATTCGAGGGAACGGTGCTCACCATGAACACCCGTGGCGCCGCCCTCTCCGAGGGGATCGCCAACAACGCCATCCTCATGGCCTTCGGGGTGAAGGAGGTCGCCGAGCTGCCCGACGAGGATCTGCAACTGGGCCTGCTGCTCGCGCTCCTGCAGGACGACGCCAAGAACCAGTCCTCCTGGCTGACCTGGGGCGAGGGGAGGGCGCAGGCCGAGGTGGCCGCCATCCTGCGCGCCGACTACCTGGTCTCGGCGGAGCGTGCCGACAAGCTCTCCGGTGCCTGGGGTCGCCACCCGCTTCTCGGCCGCATGTACCTTCCCGCCTACCGCGCCGGCACCGAGAAGGTGGCCGAATTGCGTCGCCGCCATCCACCGGAGCGGATCATCCCGGCGCTCTTCTGCGTGAACGGGCTCGTGGACCTGGTCACCATCGACCAGGTGCTCTGAGGGTGATGCGCATCGCCGAGGGCTGGATTAAAGGGGACACATGCCACTTTCGAAGAAGCTTGCTGCGGAGTTCATCGGTACCTTCTGGCTCGTGCTGGGCGGCTGCGGGAGCGCCGTCCTGGCCGCTGGATTTCCGGGCATGGGTATCGGCTTCGTGGGCGTCTCCATTGCCTTCGGCCTCACCGTGCTCACGATGGCCTACGCCATCGGACACATCTCCGGCTGCCACCTGAATCCCGCGGTCTCGATCGGACTCTGGGCCGGCAAGCGTTTCCCCGCCTCCGAGCTCTTCCCCTACATCGTCGCCCAGGTTCTCGGCGCCCTCGTCGGCGGCGGGGTCCTCCTTCTCATCGCCAGCGGGAAGCCCGGCTGGTTCGACGCCCCGCGCATGCTCGCGGCGAATGGCTACGGCGCTCACTCGCCTGGCGGCTACTCGATGTTCTCGGGCTTCGTCGCCGAGGTGGTGATGACCATGATGTTCCTGCTCATCATCCTCGGCGCCACCGACGGTCGGGCGCCGAAGGGCTTTGCCCCCATCGCGATCGGGCTCGGGCTGACGCTCATCCATCTCATCAGCATCCCGGTCACCAACACGTCCGTGAACCCGGCCCGGAGCACCGCACCCGCCCTCATCGCGGGCGGATGGGCCCTCGAGCAGCTCTGGCTCTTCTGGGTCGCGCCCATCCTCGGCGCGCTCGTCGCCGGCGGCCTCTACTCCTGGCTGGGCGGCCACGGCGCCGAGGTCACGGGCGACAAGTAGCCAACGCCGCTTCGGGTCCCGCCAGGCTCCGTGCGAAGGCGGGGTCGATCTTGTCGAAGCGCACGCCCATCCGCCCCATCACGTTCAGCCGGGCGTCGCCGGGGCGCGCCCACGTCACCCGGCCGGCGAAGGACACGTCCTGGCCGTCGAGGTGGATGCGCCCCTCCACCTGCGAATCCACGGGGAGAACGCGCATCAACCCGGTGCAGAATCCGCCGGCGCTCACGTTGACGGTCAACGAGTTGCCACGGCTCGTCACCACGCACAGCCGGACGCGGCGTCTGGGACTGCGGTGGATGATCTGGCGGGGTTCGGACATGGCAGGCGCTCTGGCTCTCGGAAGAATGACATCGGGCTTCGTGGTCTCGGACAGGGCCATTTGGGTTGCCTCGACCGGCGTGGCTTGACCTCGTCTCGGGATAGAATCCCCGCCCATGACCGATCCCCAGACCTCCGGCGACCTCCCCGAGAATGCCTATCGGGAGCTGGCCCCCGGCGAGCGCTACGAGCCGATCGTCCCCGCCAGCGCGACCGTCCCGGAGATCACCAGGCGCTCGATCGTCTTCGGCCTCCTGATGACGGCGCTCTTCTCGGCGGCGGCGGCCTATCTGGCGCTCAAGCTCGGCCAGGGGATCGAGTCGGCGATCCCCATTGCCATCCTGGCGATCGGTTACTCCGCGGTGGCCCGTCGCAAGTCCACGCTCCTCGAGAACGTGAACATCGTCACGCTCGGGGCCTGCGCCGGGATCGTCGTCGGCGGGTCCACCTTCACGATGCCGGCCATCTTCATCCTCGGCCTGGAGAAGCAGTCGAGCTTCGCGCAGATTCTCCTCGTGCCGCTGCTCGGCGCGATCCTCGGCGTCCTCTTCCTGATCCCGTTCAGACGCTTCTTCGTCGTCGAGATGCACGGGAAGCTCCCCTTCCCGGAGGCGACGGCGACGACCGAGATCCTGGTCGCCGGCGGCCGCGGTGGCAAGCAGGCGCTGGTGCTCCTGGTCTCGATGGGCATCGGCTTCGTCACCGACTTCCTGGCGCTCCACTTCGGGGCCTGGCGGGACACCTTCACCACGGTCCTCATCCCCTCGCTCCACCGGCTGACCGACGAGGCCAAGGCGATCTTCGTCCTGAACACGTCCGCCGCCGTCCTGGGTCTGGGGTACATCGTGGGGCTGCGCTACGCGACCATCATCGCGGCGGGCTCCTTCCTCTCCTACTGGGTCTTCGTACCGCTCGTGGGGACGATGGGGGCGCTGTCGTCGGCGCCGCTCTTCCCCGGGCGGCCGCCCATCGCCGGCCTTGGCGCAGAGGCCATCTTCTCGCAGTACGTCCGCTACATCGGGATCGGCGCGATCTTCGCTGCCGGCGTGATGTCCGTCCTCAAGATGTCTCCGGTCATCGTCCAGGCGGTCTCCCGCGTCGTCGGCGAGTTCAGGCGGATCGGCCAGGGCGACGAGGTCGCGGTGCGCACCGATCGCGACCTGTCGATCGGGACGGTCGTCGCCGGGACGGCCGCCCTGGCGCTCGCCCTCTTCCTCTACTTCCGCTTCGCCGTCCTCTCCGGCACGCCCGGGGCCACATCGATCTCGGCGCTCTCCCTGGTCCTGACCTTCGGGATCGCCTTCCTGTTCGCCGCCGTGTCGGCGTGGGCGATCGCGATGATCTCGACGACGCCCATCTCCGGAATGACGCTGACGACCCTCATCATCGCAGCCGGCGTGCTGTCCGCGCTCGGCCTGAAAGGTACGAGCGGCATGCTCTCCGTCCTCCTGATCGGCGGGGTCGTCTGCACGGCCCTCTCGATGACGGGCTCGATGGTGACGATTCTCAAGGTGGGCTACTGGACCGGGGCCACGCCCAGGCGGATCGAGCTGACGCTGATGGCGGGGTCGGTGGTCGCCGCCGTCACCGTGACCGCGGTCATGTTCGTCTTCGCGCACGTGTACGGATTCTCGCCGTCGCCGCAGCATCCAAATCCGGTGGCGGCGCCGCAGGCCAATGCGATGGCGGCCGTGATCTCCTCGGTCATGCAGTCGGGCGAGGTGCCCTGGTTCCTCTACGGCATCGGTGCGGTCGTGGCGGTCATCGTCCAGATGCTCGGCATCTCGTCGCTCGCGTTCGCGCTGGGGATGTACCTGCCGATCGAGCTCAACACCCCGATCCTGGCCGGAGCGATCGTCGCCTGGTTCGTCCGGCGTCCCACCGGAAACGCCATGCTGGCGCAGGCGCGCGGGAATCGGGGCATGCTGATCGCGTCGGGGTTCATCGCCGGAGGCGCCATCGCCGGAGTGGCCGACGGGATGACCCGCTTCGCCTTCGACTGGTTCAAGCGGCCGATTGCCTACGGCTTCGGAAACGACGGCGGCGCGGGGAACTGGATGGGGCTCGCGGTCTTCGTCGCGCTCGGCGTCTTCCTCTGGTGGGACGCGCGACGGGCCACGGAGGCGGAAGGGGCCGGGCCGGAGATCTCGATGTGACGCTCGCGGCCGGCCATTGACATTTCGAGCCATTGTCCCCACAAAGCCAGTATGGGAAGAATCCGTTTTCCTGTCAGTGACGATCGCAAGGAATCCAAGCGGGATCTCGCTTCCGTCCGATTCCCGCTCTCGACGCGCGGAGCCGTCGCCCTCGCCGTCGTGCTCGCCTTCACCCTCACGCCCGTCGCCGCCCGACCCGGCGATGGCGCGCGGCGACCATGGGTCGGCAGGGTGACGAGCGAGGTCAACGACGAGAAGTATGCAGACGGCACCCGGTCGCTCAAGATCGTCGCCGACGTCACCTTCGACTGGAGCGAGGAGTTCAAGGCCTACAAGCCCACCGGCACCTGGACCTTCGAGTACCGGCTCATCCAAAAGGACTCCATCGCCACATGGCTGGGCTCGGGCGCGATCGTCCCCAAGGATGGCTCCCTCGTGATCAGTTCGACCGCACCCCATACCTACGACGGTGGCGGAATCCACCCAGGCGGTAAGGTCGAGCGGACAGTCGTCTTTGCCAACGGATTCAGCCAGACCACATCAGATGAGATGGAGATCCGCTGGTGGGATGGAGGCTCGGACAACATGAAGCCCTCCACGGGAACCATTCATCCAGACGGCAGCATGGATGGCTCAGAGTCGGTTCCGAGCCTCTTGGGAACGATGAAGGTGCGCTGGCATCTCGAGGGCGGGTTGCCTGCCCGCGAGTCCCTCGTGGTCGACTCGCAAGCCTATGATTCCTGGCGACCGGAAGCGGGGATCGATGAGCGCACCATCGGCAACGAGATCAAGATCGACGCAAAGGTGCTTGGCCCGGACGGCGGCGCCCCAAAGGTCAAGGCCCGGAAGATCACCTTCGAGCTGACCGGCACGTCGCGCGAGCCGGGTGTGTCCATGAACTTCCCGCTGCCGGCCGCGGCCACCAGGGACCTCGATCTGCAGTTCTCCCCGAAGAGCAATCCGCCGGCTCGGTACGTCATCAGCGGGCCGGACAACCAGCGGGCCGAGACGGTGCCGGGGCAGTACACGTCGGCGTCGATCGTGGTGTCCTCGTTCGACTGGGGAGCGTGGAGCACGCTGAAGGTCACGGCGGAGATGGAGGACGGCGGGCTCGTCGTCGGCCATCTCAGGAGCAAGAACGGGCCGACGGCGATCCTCCTGCCGAGGCGGGCAGCGGGCTCCAGGATCGCCGACAGCTGGAAGCAGACGGCCGGGGTCTCGGGTCCCGACGACGACGACTCGGAGCCCGGCCCGCCGGGCAACGAGAATCGGGGCGATGGCTTCACCCTCTACGAGGAGTACCGGGGCTTCCAGGTCAACGGCGAGCACGTCGCCGGAGATCCGAAGACGATCGACTTCTTCGTGCGCAACTTCATCGGCGCCGACGCCGAGCCAGGCCTCTTCCTGTTCTCGGACCTCACCGCGGCCGAGGTGCACTCGGCGCTTCTCGACACCGAGTTCGACCGGAACAAGCGGGTGATGAACGGCAATCACCAGGAGGGAGCGCACCGGGTCGATCAGCACGGCGTGTTCCTCGAGACCCAGCCCACGCTCGATGGCGGTCTCACCGTCCTCTCGAAGGCCGGGATGCGCGGCCGGCCAGTGCTAACACTGAGCGTCAACCTGCAGCCGCGCGACTCGCTGACCTCCATGGCCACGAGCGAGAACGTGCCGTATTCGGACCTGGCCTTTGCCTACGACCGGGCCGTCGCCCACGAGCTGATGCACTCGGTCGGGGCCGACCACCACGGCGAGGGCGACGGCCAGGAGACGTTCTTCTTTGTCTATGGGGATGACCCCAAGAACACGACCGGCATGGCCCACTTCCGCCGGTCGCACATGGACGGGGGGAAGAGCGTGGCCATCACCGACGAGACGTCCGGTCGGGACCTGGCGAGCATCCTCGAGGGCGACATGATGCTGACTCGGGAGGACCTGCGGCCCGGCCTCTATCCATACCTGCTGACCGAGGCCAGGAAGTTCATCGCCGCCCGACCGGGCTACGCAATCCCGTGGACGGCCGAGCAGCTGGCCGAGAGCGACCTGGACTCGCTTGTCGCCGGCCCTCTTGCACCCACGTGGTTCATCGGCGCCGAGCACGGCCAGGGCTCGGGCGACGAGCTCTGCGTGATGCGTTACTACTTCGCCCGGCTCTACCCGAAGAAGGGGCAGGACGACGCCTTCTACGTCGTCCGGGACCAGCGCACCGAGCGCGCGGGGCTCGAGCTGTGCCGTTCGTCGGCGGGAACGGGCGTCAACGACAAGGAGCGCAGGCCGCAGTCGCGCTACGGCGACGCCGCAGCCACGCGAGGCGCCTGCGCCGCATCGATCACGTTCAATGACGCGCTTCCCCTGAAATCCGATGCCATTCCGAAGGGGGCGACGCGATGAAGCGACTGCTCCTCGGCCTCGCCCTCGTCACGGTCCTGGCTTTCGCCGCCTTCGCGGTCCTGAAGCTCGGGCGAGCGCCGTCGCCGGTGACGTCGGGTGAAACCCCGGCGACACGTTCACAGCGTCCAGGCGAGGCTGCACCCCGGCTCGCCGCCCCGAGCGTCGACCTGCGGGTGAACGGCCTCCCATCGGGGGCCGCGCCGTTCGTGCTGACGCTGGGCGAGCCCGTGCTCGTCGAGGTCCAGCTTCGCCATCCCGACCGCCGGGCGAAGGATCCGATCCGCTTGGAGCCGCCCTCAGGCAACTGGGCGGAGCGGGTGAAGATCGTCGTCACCGACGCGGGCGGCAAGGCGGCGGAGTGGCCCTTCGTGGTCACCGGAAGGCCGTCGGCGGGCGGATTGGCGCTGCAGCCTTCCGCGGTGACCACGCTGGTGCTGCGCATCGACCAGGGCGCTCGCTCGGCCGTCGTTCCGGGCTCGTACAGGATGTCGGCGCGGCTCGACCTCGACGACGGCCGCGGGTTTCGCGGGAAGGTCGACTCCGCACCGGCCAGCGTCGACGTCGTTGCGCCACAGGCGCCGCCGGTCGGCGCTGCGCTCGGCCGGCGACAGTTGCTGCGGGTGCGGGATGCGCTCCTCCGCGGCGACGCGGCCGCGGCCGACACCTCGGCGATGGAGATGCTTCGCGCCGAGCCACGCCGGCCCGAGTCGTTCATCGCCCTGGCGCTCGTGCAGGAAGCTCGTGGCGAACGCAGCCGCGCCATCCTGTCGACCGAGACCGCGATCTCGAGGGTCCTGGACGGATTGGAACCGGAACCGGCTCCGGCAAGCGGAAAGCCGGCACCGCGGCAGAAGGCCGGGCCGAAGCAGGCGACGAAGCCGGTGCCAAAGCCGGTGCCCGTCGAGTACGTTGAGTTACTTCATCGCCTCGAGCGCCTGCCTCCAGACCAAAAAACGCCCCATTAGGGTGTAATCGTTGTATCCGGTCCGTGATCCTCGTCATATTCGCCGGGCGTATCCTACCCGCCCCCACGAGGTCCTACATGCCACATGCAAAAGCGCTTGCAGCCGGCCTGTTGCTGCTGGTTGCGTCCGCCGCACTTGCGGTCGAGAAGACACACCCGAACGTGACGATCATCCGGGACGAGTACGGCGTGCCTCACGTGTACGCCGACACCCTCGCGCCCCTCTTCTACGGCGTCGGTTGGGCGCAGGGGCAGGATCGCCTCTGGCAGGCGGAGACGCTGCGCAGGGCCGGGACCGGGACGCTCGCGGAGTGGTTCGGCCCCGGATCGGTCGCGAGCGACGTCCAGGCGCGAACCATGTTCGGGCCGGAAAGCCGCCGGGCCGCGATGTTCGCCTCGGCCAGCCCCAACGTGAAGATCATCTTCGAGTCGTTCGCCGCGGGCATGAACGCCTGGATCGCGAAGGCGACGGCGACCGGCAAGCTGCCCTCCGAGTACACCGCGTTCGGTGTCGCCCCCCGCACCTGGACCGTGGACGATTCGCTGTCGGTCTACATGCTGCTGGGGAGCCGCTTCGGGTGGTTCGGGTCCGACGAGCTCGAGAACGCGATGGCCTACGGCGAGCTCGTCGCCCGCCTGGGACCGGAGGAGGGCGCCAACGTCTTCGCCGACACCCACTGGCTCGAGGACCCGAGCGCCGTCACGACGGATCCGGCCGGCGGACGCCGCGGCCACCATCATCACGATCGACAGTCCGAGGCGCGCCACTCCGACGACGCGGCCAGGGCCGCGCGTCATGTGCGCGAGCGCGAGGAGGAGGCCGAGAAGGCCCTCTCCCAGATCGGACTCCGCAGGACGCACATGTCGAACGCCATCGTCCTCGGCCCGAAGATGTCGGCGGACGGGAAGGCGCTGCTCCTGGGCGGTCCGCAGATGGGCTACGGCGCGCCCCAGATCAACCACGAGATGGGGCTCCACGGCGCCGGCTTCGAGGTCACCGGCATGGAGATCGCCGGGTGGCCGCTCATCCCGATCGGCGTCGGACGCGGCTACGCCTGGTCGCTCACCTCGGGCGGGTCGGACAACTCGGACATCTTCGAGCTGGAGATGAACCCCGCCAACCCCGGCCAGTACCGGTACCAGGGCGCCTGGCGGAACCTCGACTGCCGCGTCGAGGCGATTCCGGTTGCGGGCGCGGCGGCAGTGAACCAGACCCTGTGCAGGTCGGTCCAGGGTCCGGTGATCGCCGTTGCCGGCGGAAAAGCTTACGCCTTCGCGAACACCACCTTCGGCAACGAGATCTCGAGCTTCGAGGCCTGGAGCTCGCTCGGCCGGGTCCGCAACTTCAAGGAATTCCGCAAGCAGGTCTCCCAGGTCGCTTACAACTTCAACGTGATGTACGCGGACGCGGAGGGGAACATCGCCCACTTCCACGCCGGCAAGATCCCGGTGCGCGCACCGGGATCGAACCTCTTCTTCCCCCAGCCCGGGGACGGCAGCTCCGACTGGCGGGGGACGATCCCCTTCGACGAGATGCCCCAGTCTGTGAATCCGCCGGCGGGCTGGCTGGCGAGCTGGAACAACAAGCCCGGCCCGAACTGGCCGAACTCGTCGGCGGGATTCTGGGACTGGGGTCCGGTGCACCGCGTGAACACGCTGCGCCGGATCCTCGAGAAGGTCCCCCCGCACTCCGCGACGCTCGACACGCTCGCCGCCGTCAACCGCCGCGCCGGATTCACCACCGACTCGCCGTCGGGCAGCGCCGACACGGTCGTCGTCTCCACGATGCTCGGCCAGATGCTCGACGCCGTGGATGCCTCGGCTGATCCGCGCCTCCCGGATGCGATCGCGCTGCTCCGGGGCTGGAACTGGCTCCAGGAGGACGCGGACGGCGACAAGCACTACGACAGCCCGGCCGTGGCGGTGTTCAACACCTGGTGGGAGAAGGTCGTCGAGTCGGTCCTCCTGCCCAAGGTCGGGCCGGCCGCGGACTCGACCGTGAACGGCAACCTCGTGTACCGGCTCCTCCAGGGGCACCATGCCGCGCTGCCCGTGAAGGCCGATTACCTGGGCTCGCGGACCATCGGCCAGGCGCTCACGACCGGCCTCGCGGGCGCGCTCGACGCGCTGACGGTGCAGTACGGCACGCCCGAGACGTCGGCATGGCTCCAGAAGCGGGCCGAGATCTTCTGGGTGCCGGGCGGGATCGGATCGGTCGACAACACGATCTGGATGAACCGCGGGACCTACGGCCAGCTCGTGCACCTCGGCGAGAAGGGTGACCTCCGCGCGATGAACGTCATCGCCCCGGGACAGAGCGGCGACTTCCGCAGCCCGCACTTCGACGACCAGCTCGACCTCTACGCGACCTGGAAGTACAAGCCGATGCGGCTCACGAAGAAGTCGCAGCTCCAGCACGCCGAGTCGATCACCAAGCTAACGGCGCCGTAGGCAGGCCTTCAGGCGCGGCGCAGCCCCCGGGGCGCGCCGCGCCCGCCGGTCGACCTAGCCGAAGTCCTTCTCCTCCAGCCGGTCGGCCGAGATGGCGTCCGCCTCGTGGTCGCGGGTGCGCGCCCCGGCCTTCGCCTTGCGGTACTCCCGGTACCACTCGCTGGCGACGATGACCGACATCACCTCGTTGGTGCCGGTCCAGATGGAGGCGAGCCGCAGGTCGCGCACGATGCGCTCGATGGGGAAGACGTCGGTGTAACCGATGCCGCCCATGACCTGCATCGCGTTGTGGGCGGCCTTCTGGCAGGCCTCGGTGACGAACTTCTTGGTCTCCGAGACCAGGCGCCGGATGGTGGCCTGGTCGGCGCCGGCATCGACCGCGCGGCTGGTCGCGTACACCATGGCGCGCGCCGCGTCGAGCAGGATGGCCGCCTCCGCGATCTGGAAGCTCACCCCCTGGAACTCGTGAATGGGTTGGCCGAAGGCCTTGCGCTTCAGCGTGTAGCCGGTGGCGATCTCCAGCGCGGGGCGCGCCGCCCCGATGGTCATCGCCGCGGTGCCGAGCCGCTCCGGGATCATCATGGTGTCGAAGACCGCGGCCCCGCCGTGGAGCCGTCCGACCACGTTTTCCTCGGGCACCACCACGTCGCGGAAGACCATCCGGCCGGCGCCGCCCCCGCGGCAGCCCATGAGGCCGTAGAGGTACTTGGTCTCCACGCCGGGGCCGCGGTCCACGATGAAGCAGCTGATCCCCTCGTGAGGTTTCGCTGCCAGGTCGGTCCGGGCGTAGACCAGGAAGTAGTCGGCCGCCTCGGCGCCCACGATGAAGCGCTTCTGCCCGTTGAGGATGAAGTGGTCACCCCGATGTTCGGCGACGGTCGTGGTCCCGAAGAAGTCGGAGCCGCCCCGGGGCTCGGTGAGGCACTCGGCGGCGAATATCTCGCCCCGCAGCAGGGGCTTCACGTACTTCTCGCGCTGGGCGTCGGTGCCGTGGAGAACGATGGCGTCGCAGACCAGCTCCGCCCCGATCCCGAAGACGCAGGCGAAGATGTAGCCCAGCGTCCCCACCTCCTCCATCACCATGGAGGTGGTGACCCAGTCCATGCCCCGCCCTCCCCAGCGGCGCGGGTAGCGAACCCCCATGACGCCGCGCCGGCCCGCCTCCCGCAGGAACTCCGTGGGGAAGAGGACCTTGTCCTGGTCCATGTCCAGGATCATCTTGCGGGGGACCCAGCGAACGAGGTCCCGCACCTCCTCGCGCAAGGCCTTCTGCTCATCGGTCAGCAGGAAGTCGAACATGGTGTCCCCTGGTTCCGGCCCAGCAATCAGCGCGCTTCGCCGCGCCCCGCGCCGCTCGTGAGGTAGACGGCGAACGTCCCCAGCCAGTGCCCGCCCTCGTAGTGCTCGCCGGTGACGGCGGGCAGCGCTGCCGCCGCGTGCGCCTGGGCAGCTGCCGTGAGCGACGCGCGCCGCGGATCCCCGGCCGGGAGGCCGGACGCCACGCCGAGCAGCATCCAGGCGCGGCTCAGGTTGAGCCCGTCGAGGTGGGCCAGCCTGGGGTCGGAGCGATCCGTCACCACGCCGGGAGCGAGCCACGTTGCGCCGCCGGTGCGCGGCACGCCGGGGAGGAAGCGGGAGAGCCAGCGGGCCAGCTCCGCGGGCGGCAGCACGCGCCGCATGAGGTCGGCCTCGGCGAGACAGGGCGAGAGGAAGTCTTCGCCCGAAGGCTCGTAGGCGACCGGGCAGGCCCGATCGGCAAGGTGGAACGCGCGCGCCCGCTCGTCGATCTGCCGGCGCATCGCCTCATTGCCCGTGGCCACCGCCCAGTCGTGGGCCAGGCCGAGGGCGAACGCGGTCTGCGAGTGCTCGCCGGATCGGATGGGGTAGTGGAGCTTGGGAAGCCAGACCGCGAGACGCGCGGCCGCCTCGGTCTCGAGCGGCGCCATCGCGGCCGCCCAGCTTCTTGCATCCGGGTCGTCCCAGCCGCGCAGCTCGGCCGCGAGCTGCAGCAGCCAGGCGAGGCCGTAGGGGCGCTCGAAGGAGGCGCGCCCCGGCGTCTTCAAGTAGGCCGCCTCGGTGGCCAGGTTGGCCGGCGTGAGGCTCCGCGCCAGGGCGGCACGCGCCGGCGCCGCGAAGGGAGCGGCCGGGAAGCGGCGGGCCAGGCGCGCCAGGAGCCAGTGGCCGTGGACCGACGAGTGCCAGTCGTAGCATCCGAAGAAGGCAGGCGTCAGGTCCCGCGGCGGGCGGACGTCGGCGTCGGAGGCGAGCACATGGGAGAGCTTGTTCGGATATTCCTGGTGAACACAGGCGAGCGCCAGCGCGGCGAAGCGACCGGCCGCGGCCTCGTCGAGTGAGGGCACGCTCGGCCCGCGCGAGGGCGCTGCGGCGCCGGGCGCCGCCGCGGCCAGGGCGACCGCCGCCAGGGGTGCGAGGAGGCGCCGGCCCATCCGGCTACTTCTTCGCCTCCAGCGCGTTTCGCTGCTGGAAGGCGGCCGGCATGTGCACCTGGTGGCAGGGCAGGCAGCTCATCTCGTTCACGTCGTTGAAGAGCGGCGTGTACTCGCCGACGCGCGTCTCGCCGCGGCGGAGCAGGCCGCCGACCTTGAACAGGCGGGCCTTCACGGCGGAGTCGATGAAGTACTGGCGTGGCTGGTCGTGGCAGTTGGCGCAGAGCTGCTCCATCATCGAGAAGCGCTCCATCAGTCGGGTGTAGGCCGCCCGGGCCTCGACGAACTGACCGGCCTCGACGTCCCCGCGCACCGCGCCCAGGTCGCTGGCGAGGTCGAGCATGACCTGGTGGAAGGAAAGGTCCCCCTTTTCCGTGGTGACAGAGGCGTCGGCAAAGCTGCCCCACCGGTACTGCGCCTGCACCTGGAACATGAATCGCGCGTGGCACGTCGTGCAGGAGTTCTCGAGCCTGCTCGCGATCTTTCGCCGGACCGCCACGTCGGCCTTGCTGGCCACGGCGTTCTCGAGCTCGCCGATGACGGCGGTGCTGAAGTAGGGCTTCCACGAAGGCACCATGGCGCCGACCTTGACCATCTGCTCGCGCAGCGCCTTCAGCGAGGCCTTGGCGCGCTCGGGATCGTTGCGCAGCGCGGCCGTCGTGGCGGCGCCGGTGCGCATGCCCAGCTCGAGCATCGCCAGCGTGTAGGCGTGCCCTTCCTTGCCGCCCTTGAAGTACGGATCGAGCTCGGCGGTTGGAATGCCCGTGTCGCCCGGCGCGGCCGCCGTCGGTAAGGCCCAGGCGGTGACACCCATCAGGAAAAGGACGCCGACGAGTTGCCGGGTGAAGAACCGCGCCATGCCTGGCCCCCTCATGTAAGCGAGACGTGACGCTAGCCCAAGACTGCCCAACTTGGGATGCCTTCTTTGGCCTAAGCCATGAAGGGGGCATGCCTTGTTTTCGCCCTGGTTCCGCGTGCTTCGCAAATACACGGTCCGTGAAATGGTGGCGCAGCCCTCCCGGGTCGCTATGATCCGCCCACGCGTCGAGGGGGGAGCCTGGCCCGGTTCAACGACTTCATCGCCGAGCTGAAGCGACGCCGCGTGATCCGGGCGCTGCTGGTCTGGGGAGTCGTAGCGTTCGCCGTCCTCCAGGTCTTCGAGCCGGTGATGCACGGGCTCCACCTGCCGGAGTGGACGCTCAGCTTCGTGGTGGTGGTTCTCGGTCTCGGCTTCCCGATCACGGCGGCGCTCGCCTGGGTCTTCGACCTCAAGGCGAGCGGGATCGAGAGGACCCCGCCAGTCGTGCAGGAGGGCGGTGGATCACCGGCGACCTCGCGCCCCCCACGCGGCCGTCTCCTGCTCCTCCTCGGGCTCGGCATCGCGGCGGCCGCACCGGGCCTCGTCTACTTCTTCGTGTGGCCGGGGGCCGGGCGCCGCCCGGCGGAGGTTTCGGGCGCGAATTCGGCGGCGAAGGGCGCGCCGTCCATCGCGGTCCTTCCCTTCGCCGACATGAGCCCGCAGAAAGACCAGGAGTACTTCGCCGACGGGATCGCCGAGGAGATCCTGAACGCGCTCGCGCAGGTCGACGGGCTCCGCGTGGTGGGGCGCACCTCCTCCTTCGCCTTCAAGGCCAGGAACGAGGACCTCGCGGGAATCGGGCAGAAGCTCCACGTGGCCTCGGTCCTGGAGGGAAGCGTGCGAAAGGAGGGGAGCCGGGTCCGGATCAACGCGCAGCTCATCAACGCCGCCGACGGGTACCACCTCTGGTCGCAGACGTTCGACCGGGAACTCACCGGCGTGTTCGCCGTGCAAGACGAGATCGCGAAGGCGGTGACCCACGCTCTGGCGCTCAAGCTTCTCCCGGGCCGCGCAGGCCCGGCGGTCCGGCCGGCGACGGACCCGGAGGCCTACCGGCTCTACCTGCTCGCCCGGCAGCTCACGCAGTTCGGCACGGTGGAGGCCTTCGACCGCGCCATCGTGGCGCTCCGGCAGGCAGCCCGGGTTGCCCCGAACGACGCGCGGGTTCAGGCCCAGCTTGCGTTCCTGCTCTGGCAGCGCGCCGTCATCGGCACCGGGGACATGAAGAAGCCAAACGCGGAGGCGCTCGCCATGGCCGACCAGGCCGTCGCCCTGGGTCCCGACCTCCCCGACGTCTACGTCGTGCGGGGCCTTCTCCGGCACATGACCACGTGGGACTGGGCTGCGGCCCGGGCCGACGATGAGCGCGCGCTCGCGCTCGCCCCCGGCGACGTCGTGGGCCGGACCAACTTCTCCCGGCTCCTCGCGACGACCGGCAAGCTCAAGGAGGCCGTCGAGACGATGACCCGGGTGACCGAGGCCGATCCGCTCTCTCCCAACGCGTGGCTCTGGATGGGTGTCCTTCAGTCCGCGAGCGGCCACCCCGAACAGGGCGAGGTCTCCCTTCAGCGCGGGCTCGATCTGGCGCCGAATCACGCCTACCTGCTCCGGGAGTTGGGCTTCGCGCTGCTGCTGCAGAACAGGCCGAAGGAGGCCCTGGCCATCGCGGAGCGCCACCCGGTCGAGTGGATGCGCTGGCTTCTGGAGGCGATGGCGCAGCACCAGCTGGGAAACGATGGCGCGTCGCGGCAGGCGCTCGAGCATCTCCTGAAGGTGGGAGCCCCGGCGTCCTACCAGCTCGCCCAGGTGCATGCCTGGCGCGGAGAGAAGGATCGCGCCTTCGAATGGCTGGAGCGCGGCTACGAGACCGACGACTCCGGCATGCGCTTCACGATCCACGATCCGATGATCGCTGGCCTCCGCGGCGACCCGCGCTACAAAGTGCTGCTCCAGAAGATGAACCTGCCGGTGGAGTGAGCTGCAACCAAATGGCGAACGTCCAGGACTTCATCGCCGAGCTGAAGCGCCGCCGCGTGATCCGCGCGCTGCTGGTCTGGGGCGTCGTCCTCCCGGAGGCGCGAGCCGCCTTCCATCGATCGAGCAACCCGCTGTTCGTGAGCATGGGCGACGTGATGGTCGAGCACACGCTGGGCCATGCGGCCGAGTCCCAGCGCACGCTCGACCACACGCTCGCCCAGCCCTACGCCAAGGATGGGGGCTATCAGATTGCCCAGATCTACGCGTGGCGCGGAGAGCCGGATCGCGCCTTCAAGTGGCTGGGGCGGGCGGTCGAGCAGCACGACGCGGGCCTCACCTATCTGAAGTACGATCCACTTCTCAGCGGCCTCCGCGGCGACCCGCGCTACAAGGCGCTGCTCCGGAAGGTGAACTTGCCGGTGGACTGAGGGTGAAGGGAGCGACCGGGTGGTCCGACACATGGCGGTCATCGGTGCCGGGGTCATGGGGCACGGGATCGCGCAGCTCTTCGCAGCGGCCGGCGCCACGGTCCGGCTTCACGACGTCGACGCGGGAGGCCTGGCCACCGGCCTGAGGGCGATCGACGAGAGCCTGGCGTTGCTCGTCGAGGAAAAGGCGCTGCCGATCACCGACGCGGCGTCCGTCCGGTCCCGCATCCATCCCACCACCGACCTCGCCGCCGCACTCGCAGGCGCCGAGCTCGTCACCGAGTGCATCCCGGAGATCCTCGAGCTCAAGCACGCGCTCTTCGCCCGGATCGATCGGACGGTGGCCCCGGACGTGCTCGTCGTCTCCAACACCTCCACGATCCCCATCGCTCGCCTGGCCGAGGGCGCAGCCCATCCCGAGCGGATGGCCATCACCCACTACTTCAACCCGGCCCAGCTCGTTCCCCTCGTGGAGGTGCTGCCCCACCCCGCGATGCCCGCGGCGAAGGTCGAGCGCATGATGGCGCTCATGCGCGCCATCGGCAAGCGGCCGGTCCTCCTCCGCAGGGACGTGCCGGGCTTCGTCGCCAACCGGCTGCAGGCGGCCCTCATGCGCGAGGCCTTTCACTTGCTGGAGATGGGCGTTGCCGATGCGCAGGACATCGACACCGTGATGACCGACGGGCCCGGCGTCCGCTGGCCGTTCGTGGGGCCCCTCGAGACCGCCGACCTGGGCGGGCTCGACGTCTGGCGGCGCGTGATCGAGAACCTGGCGCCGGAACTCTGCCGCGAGGAGCGCGCGCCGGCGCCGCTGCGCGATCGCGTCGAGCGAGGCGACCTCGGTGCCAAGTCGGGCCGAGGGATCTACGACTACACGGGGGGTCGAGCGGCCGAGCGGCTTCGTCGCCGGGACCGGGCGCTGGTCAGGCTGGCGAGGCTCAAGCAACGCCTCGGCGAGCCGGGCGAGTGACCGATGGCGCGCCGCTAGGTCGCCGCGGCGTAGTCGGTGTAGCCCTTCGGACCGGGCGTGTAGAAGGTGCCGAAGTCCGGCGCGTTGAGCGGAAGACCGCGCTGCATCCGCGCCGCCAGATCCGGATTGGCGAGAAAGGCCCGCCCGAAGGCCACCAGGTCGGCCCGCCCTTCCTGCAGCGCCTTCTCGGCGCCGGCCAGGTCGAAGCCGCCGGCCAGGATGAAGGTGCGGGGCCACGCCGTCCGCAAGGCCAGCTTGAGCGCCTCCGGAACCGGGGGCGCGCCCAGGGCGGAGTGATCGACCAGGTGGACGTACTGGATGCCGGTGGCCGCGAGCGCCGGCACGAGCTTCCGATAGGTCTCGTCGATCTCCGGGTAGGCCACCATCCCCGCGTTCACGCCGTGGGGCGAGAGCCGGATGCCGACCTTCTGTCCGCCGATGGCCGCGGTCACCTTCCGCGCGACTTCCAGCACGAAGCCGAGTCGCTTGTCGATCGAGCCACCCCAGGCGTCGGTCCTTCGATTCGTGTCGGGGCTGATGAACTGCTCCATCAGATATCCGTTCGCGCCGTGAAGCTCGACCCCGTCGAAGCCGGCGGCGATGGCGTTCCGGGACGCGGTCACGTACTCCTCGATGGCGCTGCGCACCTCGGCGTCGGTCATGGCGCGGGGGGCCGGGTGGGGCTGCATTCCCTTGGCGTCGGTGTACATCTCGCCCGGAGCGGCCACCGCGCTCGGGGCCAGGACCTCGGCCCCGGCGGGCAGGTTGAGGGGGTGGCCCACGCGCCCGGTGTGCATGAGCTGCACGAAGATCCGGCCGCCGCGGGCGTGGACGGCCTCGGTCACGAGCCGCCAGCCGGCCACCTGGCCGGGCGACCAGAGCCCCGGGATGCGCGGGTAGCCGACGCCGTTGGGCGAGGGTGACGTACCCTCGGTGATGATGAGGCCAGCCGAGGCCCGCTGCCCATAGTACTCGGCCATGAGCGCGTTGGGGGTGCTTTCCTCCACGGCGCGACTGCGGGTCATGGGGGCCATCACGAGGTGGTTCTTGAGCTCGAGCGGGCCGAGCGTGGCGGGGGCGAAGAGCTTGGCGTTTGACATGGGCCCCCTCACTCAAGCGCGACGCCGCTCGAGTCAACCCGGGCGAACCGAGGGCAGCTCGACACCCACCACCGCGCCACCGCGTGCGCCGTTCCGCACGTACGCCGTGCCGTGATGCGCCTCGGCGATCCGGCGCACGAGCGACAGGCCGAGGCCGAGCGATCGTCCATCGTCGCCCCCGGCGCCGCGCCGCTGAAATGGCTCGAAGGCGCGCGCCATCTCGGCCTCGGTGAAGCCCGGCCCGGCGTCCTCGGCCTCGAAGACGAGGTGACCGGGGCGGGAGCGCAAGGACAGGCGCACCAGGCCCTTGCCGTGCCGCTCGGCGTTGTCGATCAGGTTGCTGATGGCGCGCAGGAGCAGCGTCGCGTCGGCCTCGACGTGGCGGTCCTCGGCCTCGACGTGCAGGCGACCCGCGGGCTGGTGCAACCGCTCGAGCGCGGTGGCTGCGAGGGCGGCGGCGTCGAGGCGGGTCGGGGTCAGGGCCGAGAAGTCGACGCGGGCGCTGGCCAGGAGCTCGCCCACCAGGCGATCCATCTCGAGCACCTCGCGCTCGAGCTGCGCCAGACGCACCGGGTCGGCAGTCGACGCCAGAAGATCGCCGATCACCCGGATGCGGCCGAGCGGCGTGCGCAGCTCGTGGGACACCGTGGCCAGGAGCTCGCGCTGATCGCGCATCTGCCGCTCGATCTTGCCCGCCATGTCGTTGATGGCGGTGGTGAGCGTGCCGATCTCGCCGAGCGCGCGCCGATCGAGCCTTGCGCGGCTCGCCAGCTTGCCGTCGCCGAGGTCGCGGGCCACCCCGGCCAGGTGGACGATGGGGCGTGCGATGCGGCGGGCGATGCGGCCGCTCGCGCCCCACAGCACGGCAACCGCGACGAGAAACGCGAGGCCGAGGCGCCACGGGACGCCGGAGCGGTGGCGTGGGGCACAGACCGAGAGCACACCGTGATCGGGCACCTGCACCGTGAAGCTGACGCGCACGCAGGCGCCGGCGCGGTCGAGCACGACACCGGCCGTGTCGCGCAGCACGAGACCGAGGTCGAGGTCGCGGCCGAGCGCGGAGACGAGTTCGGCACGGGCCGGTGGGTCGTCCCAGGTGCGTGCGAGCTGCTGGCTCACGAACCGGAGCGCCCCGTCCCGCTCCTTCGCCCACGAGCCGCCGTCGCCGAGGAAGTGGAAGAGGAGGGCGATGACGACGCCGGTGGTGAGGATGGCCGCGCCGAACCACCGAAAGATGCGCCCGTGCAGGCGGCCGCGCCTCACGGCTTCACCAGCAAGTAGCCGACGCCGCGCACGGTCTTGATGAGGCGAGGCGCGCGCGGGTCGTCGCCGAGCTTCTGGCGCAGGTGCGAGATGTGCACGTCGACGGCCCGATCGCCGACCAGGACGTCGCCGCGTCCGGCCTCGTCCATGAGGGCGGCGCGCGGCACGACGCGGCCAGCGCGACGCATCAGGGCCACCAGCAGGTCGAACTCGAGGCCGGTGAGCACGACCGGCTCTCCGCGAACGCGCGCCTCGTGCGCAGGGATCTCGACCGACAGCTCGCCGACGGTGATCCGGTCGGTGGCCTCGGCCGCGCCTCGCCGAAGCACGGCGCGCAGCCGCGCCAGGAGCTCGCGGGCGCTGAACGGCTTCGGAAGGTAGTCGTCGGCGCCGAGCTCGAGGCCGACCACGCGGTCGGTCTCGTCTCCCTTGGCGGTGAGCATGATCACCGGGAGGGTGCTCTTCTCCCGGATGCGCCGCATGACCTCGAGCCCGTCCATGCCCGGCATCATCACGTCCAGGAAGACCGCATCGAAGCCGCCGCCAGCCAGCGCCGCCAGGCCACGCGGGCCGTCCGGCGCTGCCACCAGGGTCACGCCGTTCTGCCCGAGGTAGTCGGCGAGCAGGGCGTGCAACCGCTGGTCATCGTCGATGCACAGGACGCGAAGGGTCATGGACGGACCCGGGATCATGTCACGGGGCTGCCGGTGGCGGCGAGCCCCGCGGCCGCTGGTCGTGATCGCACCAGGTGCGCCCGTGACCGCCGTGCCGATGGCCATGGAGGTGAGCGAAGCCCGAGGCGTAACCCAGCACGGTGCCGAGGGCGAGAACCACGATGAGGAACGTGCGTCGCATGGCCGTTCTCCTTCAGCAGTGGGCGGCGTGGCCGCCGCGTTCGAGGAGGTCGGCGAGCTGGCTTCGCTGCCGGGCGTCGAGGGTCGCATGCACGCGGCCCAGGGATGCCGACAGCCGCTCGCGCAGACCGGCCAGGGTCTCGTCCTGCGCCCGGAACATGGCCGCGAGCTTCTGCTTGTCGAGCTCCTCGTCCCGCATCGCCAGCGCCAGGTCCCGGCGCGACGCCTTCAAGCCTTCGCGCAGGCCGCCCGCCGCCTCCCAGAAGCCGTCGGCCTCGTCGCGGAAGACCTTCTCCTGCGCCGGCGTGGCGTCGATGCGGCGAAGCAGGCGCCAGAGGAAGGCGCGCGGGCCGTGGCCGCGCCAGCGGTGGCCGTAGCCGTGGCCACCGGGATACCAGCGGCGCCGCAACACGCCGATGAGCAGGAGAAGACAGATGGTGCCGATCACGAATCCGAACATGTGAAGCCTCCAGTATTGACGCGCGATGGCGCGCCTTCTCCCTGGAAGCTAAAGACAGGCTGTGGAGCCAACCCAGCAGCATTCGTCAAGAAGTGTGGAGACGCCCGATCCGGCCGCCCCGGCGGCGCCAGCCAGCGAACGCTTCATCCGGATCGAGCGGAAGCATCCCCTGGCGATTCGCTGGTTCCACTGGGTGAACATCCCATTGCTCGCCACCATGATCGGGAGCGGCCTGCTCATCTACTGGTCGAACGGCGTCTACCGGCTGGGCATCGGCGGCTGGACGCTGTTCCACTTCTTCCCGGCCTGGTTCTACCGGGTGTTCAACCTCGACCACCGCCTCGCCGAGGGGATGGCGTGGCACTTCGCGTTCATGTGGCTCTTCGCGCTGAACGGCGTCGCCTTCGTCCTCTACACCGCCATCTCGGGGGAGTGGCGCTACCTGGTTCCCAGTCGCCAGTCCTGGCTGGATGCCTGGCAGGTCGTTCTCCACGACCTCGGAATCCGGAAGGCGCCCCTGCCTCGCCAGAAGTTCAACGCGGCACAGCAGATCACCTACACCGCGATCATCGTGATGGGGGCGCTGAGCCTCCTCACGGGCCTGGCCATCTACCGGCCCGTCCAGCTCTCGTGGCTCACGACCCTTCTCGGCGGCTACCAGGCGGCTCGCTTCGAGCACTTCTGGTTGGCGATGGGCTTCTGCGCCTTCTTCGTCGTCCACATCGCGCAGGTGGTCCGAGCTGGCTGGAACAACTTCCGATCCATGGTCGCGGGCGTCGAGGTCGTCGATGAACCCAAGGAGACCAAGCCGTGAGCGACTCGCCCAGGAAGGTCCCGCCGTTGCAGGAGATCGTCCTCCCCGAAGCGGAGGGGCGGGCGCGGCTCAAGAAGGCGACTCGACGCAGCTTCCTCGGGGTTGCGGCAGCCGCTGGCGGGGTGGCCCTGGCCTGGCGGTGGCTCACGTCCAGCCCGCTCGTGGACGACGTCCGCGCGCCTCTCCGATCCGCGCTGCGGTTCAACGAGCGGCTTTCACGAGCCGCGTTCTCGCGAGGGCGGCTCGCGCCGACCTTCCCCCGCGAGCGCGCGCAGGATCCTCGAGCGAACGGCACGGAGGGGCTCGATGACGAGGATTTCGATCCGGCGGCCTGGCGCCTGGCGGTCGATGGACTTGCCGCGGGGAGCGCCAGCCTTGGCCTCGCGGAGCTCCAGTCGTTCCCGAAGACCGAGATGGTCACCGAGCTCAAGTGCATCGAGGGCTGGAGCACGGTGGTGCAATGGGGAGGGGTCCGCTTCGCCGATTTCGCGACGCGTTTCCCTCCGCCCACCCCGTCCGGCAAGCCATTCGACCTGGCAGCCAGGCCCCAGGACGTCCCGGAATACGTGTCGATGGAGACCCCCGACGGCGATTACTTCGTCGGACTCGACTCCGACAGCGCGCTGCATCCCCAGACGCTCCTCGCCTGGGAGATGAACGGCGCGCCGCTCTCGGAGGAACATGGCGCCCCGCTCCGGCTCGTGATTCCCGTGAAGTACGGAATCAAGAACATCAAGCGGATCGGGCGCATCGAGTGGCAGGACCGGCGTCCCAAGGACTTCTGGGCGGAGCTTGGTTATGACTGGTACGCCGGACACTGACGCCGGTCGTAACGTTTTGACGGCCCGCCGGACGGAAACACATGAGCGCGAACCGGTCGTTCCAGGGTTTTCCAACTAGACGGCGCTGGCCCCTCGGGCTGGCCGTCGTCGCCGTACTCGTTTCAGTCATGGCGCTGGCCCAGTCCTCGCCCCGCCAGGAGGTCCCCGTGAGCACCACCACGTCGAGCAACGTGACCCCCGCCGCGGCCCCCGGCGCCGCCAGGCCGTCCGCCGCCGAGCTGAAGGCGCGGCTGACGGCGGAGCAGTTCCGCGTCACGCAGCAGAGCGGAACCGAGCCGCCCTTTCGCAACGCGTACTGGGACGCCCACGAGCCAGGACTTTACGTGGACGTTGTCTCGGGCGAGCCGCTCTTCTCCTCGAAGGACAAGTTCGACTCCGGCACGGGCTGGCCGAGCTTCAGTCGCCCGGTCGCGCCCAACCTGGTCGAGAAGAAGGATTCCATCCTCGGCATGGTCCGGACCGAGGTCCGCTCGAAGGGCGCCGATTCCCACCTCGGCCACGTCTTCGACGACGGCCCAGCCACGCTGGGGGGCCTGCGCTACTGCATCAACTCTGCGTCGCTCCGGTTCATCCCGGCGAGCGATCTCGGGAAGGAAGGCTACGGCGAGTACGCCGCGAACTTCGGGCTGCCGGCCGGCCAAGCGCCGGCGGCATCGCCGGGAGCAGGGGGCCAGGCAGGCGCCTCCCAGGTGAAGGAGCGCGAGGTGGCCGTGCTGGCAGGCGGCTGCTTCTGGGGCATGCAGGACCTCCTGCGCAAGGTCCCCGGCGTGCTCGAGACCGACGTCGGCTACACCGGAGGCTGGTTGGCCAATCCGCGCTACGACGACACCCACGACTCGAAGTCGGGTCACGCCGAGGCCGTCCGGATCGTGTTCGATCCAAGAATGCTGTCCTACGCCGACCTGCTGGAGAAGTGGTTCTTCCGCATGCACGACCCGACCACGCTCAACCGGCAGGGCAATGACGTGGGCACGCAGTACCGGAGCGCCATCTTCTTCGAGGACGACGCGCAGCGGGTCGTGGCAGAGGCCGTCAAGGCGCGCGTCCAGGCGTCGGGCCACTGGAAGGGGAAGATCACGACCGAGATCGTGAAGGCCTCCACCTGGAACAAGGCCGAGGCCTATCACCAGGACTATCTGGAGAAGAACCGCGGCGGGTACACCTGCCACTTCCTGAGGACCTGGTAGGCGCGAGGAGCCTTTCGATGGCCAGGTGGCACGATCTCGGCTCGGTGGAGCGGTTCACGCTGCCCGTGACGCCGGTGGCCATCGGGAAGGCGCGCTACGCCGTCACCCGTCTCGGGGGCAAGTTCGGCGTGGTCTCCGGGGTCTGCAATCACGCGGGCGGACCCCTGGCCGAGGGGCGCTGCGAGGGCGAGTACCTCACCTGTCCCTGGCACGGCTGGAAGTACCACGCGATCACCGGCAAGGGTGAGCCCGGCTTCGAGGCCGACGCTGTGCCGAGCCACGAGGTACGCGTGGAGGGAGGAAACCTCCTGGTCGACCTCGACTCGGCGACGCCCCGGACCAAGGGCAAGCACCCGCCGCACCCGCTGGCTCGCCGGCTGGAGCGGACGCCCGGCGCCATCCGCGTGGTGGGGATCTCCACCACCAACATGGACACCAGGAACCCGCGCTACTCGACCTCCGAGGCGCTCCTCGACGTGGCCATGGATTTCGCCGGAAAGGAGCTGGGCGCGGAGACGCGCGCCATCCGGCTCGCCGAGCTGAGATTCCGGGCCTGTGAGGGGTACTACTCGAAGAGCGCGCGCGCCTGCACCTGGCCCTGCTCGATCACGCAGATGGACCCGGACGACCAGCTCGACCAGGTCTACGAGGCCTTCGTCCACTGGGCCGACGTGTTCCTGGTGGCGACGCCCATCCGCTGGGGCGGGGCCAGCTCGCTCTACTTCAAGATGGTCGAGCGGATGAACTGCATCCAGAACCAGATCACCATCGCCAACCGGGTGCTGCTCCGGAACAAGGTGGCCGCCTTCATCATCACCGGCGGTCAGGACAACGTGCAGGCGGTGGCGGGCCAGATGATGGCCTTCTTCGGCGAGCTCGGCTGCCAGTTCCCCCAGTTCCCCTTCGTGGCCCACAGCCGCGGCTGGTCGGCCGAGGACATGGAGCGGAACATCGAGTACGTGCAGAAGAGCACCGAGCTTCGCGACGGGGCGCGCATGCTGGTGGCCCGGGCGGTCCACACGGCCAAGGGGCTCCTGGCGCATGACGCGGCGCCGCAGGAGGTGGCGCGCGGCGGGAGGAAGGCTCACCAGCTGACGCTGGACGAGCGAGGTCCGGAGGACGTTCCCGAGTGAAGGGGCGTTCCGGCCGGCCCGGGGAAAGTGACGCCCGTGTCGCCGAAGTATTGCGCGTAGCGGTCAGCGCTGCGCGGCGCGGGTCGTCACCGCGCAGTGGGCCGCTCCGATGAGCGGCGCATATTCGTTGACGATCACCTGCACCGGCATGGCTTCGAGCATGGGCCGGAAGCGCCCCTTCTCCACAAATCCCTTCAGGAAGAGCTCGATTGCTCGCTGCCGCCAGGCATCGCTGGCGCCGCTCGATGCGCCCAGGATCTTGGCGGCGATTCCGCCACCCAGGTAGACGCCGCCGGTTGCCAGGGTGCGGAGTGCCCAGTTCCCGGCCTCGGCGCCGTAGAGCTCGAGGAAGAGGTCGACGGCGCGCGCGCACGTCTCGCTGCGACCGCTCACGGCCGCCCGGGAGATGGTTGCCGGTGCGTCGCCCTTCGCCAGTTCGGCGCCGAGCCACCCCGGTTCCGCGGCTCCCCCCGACTCCCGAAGGAACTCGTAAAGGTGGACGATCCCAGGTCCCGAGAGCACCCGCTCCACGCTGACGCGGCCGAAGCGGGAGCGCAGAAAGCCAAGCAGGTCGGCCTCCAGCGCACTTCTCGCGGCGAAGTCGGCGTGACCCCCCTCGCTGGCGAGCGAGATCGAGGTGCCGGCCGATCGAAGCAGGGCGGCGACTCCGAAGCCCGTGCCCGCCGCGACGACCGCGACGTTCCCGACCTCGAATGAACCGGACTGGAGCGTCAAGAGATCGGCGCCGGTCAGCCGGTCCACCGCCCAGGCGTGCGCCTCGATGTCGTTGAGCAGCACGGCCGCCGGAAGCCCCAATCGATCCGCGAGTTGCCGGGCGTCGATGTGCCACGGGAGGTTGGTCGTGACGGCCCGGCCCCCGATGACGGGACCCGCCACGCCGAACCCTGCCGCCTCGAGAGGAACGACCTCGGCACCGAAGAAGGCGTCGATGATCTCGTCCAGCGAGGCGTGCTCAAGGCTCCGGTAGCTCTCGAGCCGGGCGATCTCGAGCGCGTCTCCATTCGACTCGAGGAGCGCGACGTTCGTCTTTGTGCCACCGACGTCGCAGGCGAGGATCATGGCCGGCACTCGAGATGGAGCGACCCGGAGGAGTGGCTGAGCACGGTGTCTTTCTAGCATTCGCGATGGCAGAAGCTAGAAGGAACCCATGCCCCTCCTCGCGCCGCTGCTCCTGGCCGCGGCGGTTCTCGCGACCGAAGCCGCCCCCGCCGAGGCCCGGGCGAGCCTCGGAACGCCGACGCTCGAGCACACGCGTCTCGCCATCCTGCAGAACCGGGGTGCACTGGAGGTGTTCGGGGATCCCTTGCTCGCAAGGGTGGACGGTTCGGCGCTCGATGCCGCGGAGAAGGCGCTCTTCCGCGAGCGGGTCGCCTCGGCCAGGAAGGCCATCGCGGAGTACCTGACCTTCCTCGTCGAGCTCGAGGGCCGGCTGGCGAAGGGAGGCGCCCGTTCGTTCCGCATCGGAAAGGAGCTCCATGCGGCCAAGTTCACGTCCGACATCCAGTCCAGCTTCACCGCCGACGAGCTCCACCGGATGGCGCTCGCCGAGAAGGCCAGCCTTCATGATCGGATGGAGCTCCTCGCCCGCGTTCTCTGGCCCAGGTACATGGGCAAGCGGCCGATCCCGGAGGATCGCCTCGAGCTCATCGGCGCGGTCATCGACGAGCTCGGGAAGCACCATGTGGCGCCGGACCAGTTCCTCCCGGAGATCCGACGCCAGATCCCGGCCCTGGAGGCGTTCGTCCGCGAGCACGATCTCGTGGACCAGGATCCGACCCGGCCGCTGGAGGCGCGGGAGACCCCGGCCTACCTGCGCGGCGTTGCCGGAGCGGGCATCAACTCCCCCGGGCCCTACGACCCGGGGGCTCGCACCTACTACAACGTCACGCCGCTCGACGGCGGCTCCCCTGAGAGCGCCGAGTCGTTCCTTCGTGAGTACAACGAATGGATGCTCCAGATCCTGAACATCCACGAGGCGGTGCCCGGCCGCTACCTCCAGCAGATCCACGCCAACCGCTCCCCCAGCCGGGTCCGCGCTCTCTTCGGGAGCGGCGCCATGATCGAGGGCTGGGCGGTCTACGGCGAGCGGATGATGCTCGAGGCCGGCTACGGCAGCAACGCGCCGGAGATGTGGCTCCTCTGGATGAAGTGGAACCTCCGGGCCGTGTGCAACACCATCCTCGACCGGGAGGTCCACGCCGGGGACATGGACGAGGCGCGTGCGCTCGACCTCCTCCGGCGGCAGGCCTTCCAGACCGAGGCCGAGGCCACCGAGAAGTGGCGCAGGGCCACGCTCACGCAGGTGCAGCTCATGAGCTACTTCGATGGCTGCGCCGAGATCCTGGCGCTCCGGGCGGAAGAGAAGGCCCGGCTCGGCAAGGACTTCCGCTTGAAGGACTTTCACAACAAGTTGCTCTCCTACGGCAACGCCCCCGTGCGGGTCATCCGGCAGCTCATGCGGGAGTGAGATCGCCCCATGCAATCGCTCGTACGCATGGCAGGGTCCGCCGCGCTCGTGCTCGTCGCCGTCGTCGCGGTGGCGTATCTCGCGCAGCGACGCCTCCTCTACTTCCCGAACCGGAGCGACCTCGACGTCTCGACCCGGCTCGCGCGCGCGGTTGGGCTCGAGCCGTGGCTCGACGGGGCGGGCCGGTTCATCGGGTGGCGCGCGCCGCATCCCGACGGCGCCCCCGTGGCACGGGCTGTCGTGCTGCACGGGAACGCCGGGACCGCGCTCGATCGGATCTACCTGCGCGACGTCCTTCAGGGGCCGGGGCTGCCTCGCATCGAGGTCTTCCTCCTCGAGTACCCGGGCTACGGCCCGAGGACGGGCTCGCCCAGCCAGGAATCGATCGTGGCCGCCACCGTCGAGGCGATCGACCTCCTCGGCGAGGAGGTTCCCGTGTTCCTCGTCGGCGAGTCGCTGGGAAGCGCGGCGGTGGCGCTGGCGGCCGCGGCACGTCCCCGCGTGGCGGGCCTGCTGCTCGTGACGCCCCTTGCCAGCGTGACCGCCGTGGCGCGCCGCCACTACCCCTTCGTCCCCTCGTCCCTCGTCCGAGACGCCTTCCGGGCCGACCTCGCGCTCCCCCGCTACGGCGGCCGGGTCGCGTTCCTCATCGCCGGCCGGGACGAGGTGGTCTTCGCCGATCTGGGGCGCGCGCTCTTCGAGTCGTACCCGGGGCCGAAGCGCCTCTGGGAGGAGCAGGGGGCATTCCACAACACCCTGCGCTTCCGCCCGGGGGATCCGCTATGGACCGAGGTGTGGGAATTCCTGCGCCCCCGATGAGCAGGGGATGCGCCCGTGTCTCAAGGCGCAGATGAAGCGGCGCCGGCGTGGCCCCGGAGGAACCGCGCCATCCGGGCGTCCTCCTCGAGCACGTGCTCGTTCAGCCACCTGGCCATCCACTGGCCGAGGTCGGCGATCAGGGTCGCCAGCGACCGGTGCGCCGCGTACTCCGCCTTGCGCCGTGCCAGCTCCGACGCGAAGGCCATGTGGAGAGACCAGTGCGTTTCCAGGTTTGGGTACCCGTACGCCAGCATGAAGCGCTCCTCGGTGGCGAAGTGCCTGGCGGCGTATCGCTCGAGGTAGGACAGCACGTTCTCCGCCAGGGGCAGGTCGCCGGTCCGCGCCGCCTCTCCGAGCTCGGCGATCTGCACGAGCAGTTCCCGGTGCTGCCGGTCGATCTCCGGGATGCCCGTGGCGAGGTCGGGGCGCCACAGGGCCCCGGCCTCGGCCTCTGCGGCGGAGGGGGAGGGGGAGGGGATGCCCTGGGAAGGGAACATTGACCCTGAGTGTGCGCCCAGGAGAGGTGGGCTGCAACGGCTGAATCAGGCCGGGAATGATTATGAGAAGCGGTTAAGGACGCGGCAGGGTTCACCCCTTCAGCCTCACGAAGAACACGTCGAAGGTGTCGCCGGCAACCGCCTGGTAGTAACGGCCCACGAGGCGATCGTTCTTCGCATCGCAGGTCAGGGATTCAGTAGGGCCTCTGGCCGCCGTAGTTGCCGGGTGGCTCGTAGTCGCAGACGAAGAAGTCCCAGGTCGGGAAGCTCGCGCCGAATGGCGAGTTGGCCGTGCAGGTCGCCCGGGCGCAACCGACCCGCGTGGTGCCACGCCAGACGACCTGCGTGTAGTGACCGCAGACCTTGCCGGGCGCGCAGGAGTTTGTCGCGTAGGTGTAGTCCGGCCACTCGCCGGCCCACAGGCCGACGATGTAGGCGGGGGTGGCGTCGGCCCGGCCGCCCGGCGCCGTGGCGGCGATGTTCTCCCCGCGCGAGATCCCATCGGCGCTCCGGCCGCTGTTGTGCTCGTAGACGCAGCGGTTCGCCCAGGCCTGCGCCACGGCCTCGGCGGAGGCCGACCAGCCGAGCGCCGGCAGTGCCGGAGACGGAATCGGGCTCACGGTGACGCCGGCAAGCGCCCCGGCCCGAGCCGCGTTGTGCGGGTCGAGCCACTCGGTCTGACCAGCGCTGGGTCCGGTCGGTCCGGTCGGTCCGGTGGGCCCGGTGGGCCCGGTGGGTCCGGTCGGCCCGGCGGGTCCGCCGGCGCCGGAATCTCCCAGACCGCCACAGCCGACCAGTCCGGAGAGCGACCCGACCAGCATCACGACAAGGCGCACGCGCACGAATCCTCCTCTCGACGCCTGCATTATCGCACCGCCATCGATTCATTGATCACGTACGATCACGGACGGCAGGTGGGCGGATGTCCGACATGTCCGCGAACGAGCAGGAGGAGGGCGTGATGGAAGCGTCGCCGCAAGGCGGAGAGCGAACGACCAAGGATCTCGGGATCGCGCGTCCTCTCCGGCTCAACTCGGGACTCCTGCTCGGGAACCGGTTGGCCAAGGCGGCCATGACGGAGGGGCTCGCCGACCGGCGCGGCTGGCCTGGCCCCCGCCTCGAGCGGCTCTACGAACGATGGGCGCGAGGTGGCGTGGGGCTGGTCATCACGGGCAACGCCATGGTGGATGGGCGGTACCTGGAGCGAGCCGGGAACGTCATCATCGAGGACGCCGGAGTGCACGAGGCGCTCTCGGCCTGGAGCGCCGCTGCACGGAAGGGATGCGCCGCGCTGGTCCAGCTGAGCCACCCCGGGCGCCAGACCAATCGCTTCATCTGCGGCCAGCCCCTTGCGCCCTCGGAGGGACCACCGGTGAAGGTGATGGCGAGCTTCTCCCGCCCGAGGGCCATGACGCCGCTCGAGGTCGAGGCGACGGTGGAGCGTTTCGTCTTCGCGGCGGACGCCTGCCGGCGTGCCGGCTTCGACGGCGTGCAGATCCACGCCGCGCACGGCTACCTGCTCGCACAGTTCCTCTCTCCGCTCACGAATCGACGCGCGGACGTGTGGGGCGGAAGCCTGGAGAATCGCGCGCGCCTGCTGCTGGAGATCGTGCGCGCCGTCCGGGCGCGCACCGGCGCCGGCTTCACGCTCGCGGTGAAGATCAACTCGGCCGACTTCCAGAAGGGAGGCTTCTCCGAGGAGGACTCGCTCGAGGTCGTCCGCTGGCTGGACGCGGAGGGCATCGACCTCCTCGAGATCTCCGGGGGAAACTACGAGTCACCGGCGCTGCTTCTCGGACCGGGCGTCCGGGAGAGCACGGTCGCCCGCGAGGCATACTTCCTGGAGTTCGCGCGCCGGGTCCGGGGCGTCACCCGGCTCCCGCTGATGGTCACGGGGGGCTTCCGGTCGGCCGCGGCGATGGAGGCTGCGCTTGGGGAGGACGCGCTCGACCTGGTGGGCCTGGCCCGGCCCCTGGCGCTCGACCCAGACTTTCCGGCCCGGCTCCTGTCGGGCGAGGTCGAGCGCTCGGAGGTCCAGCCACTCCGGGTCAAGGGCAAGGCACTCGGGATGCTGGCCGAGGCCTCCTGGTTCGGCGACCAGATGGATCGGATCGCCGACGGGCTCGACCCGGACCCGGGGATCTCCCCCTACGGGTCCATAGCCCGCTACCTGACGTGGCAAACCGCCCGAGGGCTCCGCCACCGCGCGACCTACCGGCCGCCCCAGACCGTTCAACGCGGATAGCTTCGCCACGACTCAGTCGATGCGCACCACCACCTTGCCGCGCGCCCGCTTGCTCTCGATGTGCGCCTGGGCTGCGGCCACCTGGTCAAGGGTGAAGACGCGGTCGATCACCGGGCGGAGCCTGCGCTCGTCGACCCATCGCGCCAGCTGGTCGAGGTCGCGCCGGTTCGAGCGCACCAGCACGAGGCGCGCCCGCTTGCGCAGCGGCAGTGTGAGCGTCTGCTGGAGCGCGATGCGCAGGCCCGGTACGGTGGTCACGTAGGTGCCGCGGGGGCCCAGCGCCGGCCGCACCCTCTGGAAGCTGCGGTTGCCGAAGACGTCGAAGAAGACGTCCCACCCGGTGCCGCGCCCGAGCCCGTCCTGCAGCGCGTAGTCCCAGGCCTCGTCGGCGCCGAGGCCCTTGCAGTGGCCCAGGTTCCGCGCGCTCGAGGTCGTCGTGACCCGGGCGCCGAGCGCCCTGGCGATCTGGATCGCGAAGCTTCCAACCCCGCCCGAGGCGCCGTGCAGGAGGACGAGCTGGCCCGACCGAAGCCGCCCCTCGTCGCGCAGCGCCTGGAGCGCGGTGAGCGAAGCCAGCGGAAGCGCTGCCGCCTCCTCGAAGGAGAGCCCCGCGGGCTTCGGCGCCAGCTCGTCTGCCGGGACGCAGATCTGCTCCGCCACGGTCCCGCCAGCCCAGCCGTTCACCATGCCGAAGACCGCGTCGCCCGGCGCGAGGCCCGCGGCGCCAGCTCCAAGCGCGCGCACCACGCCGGCGACGTCGTACCCGAGCTGCCGCGGGAAGCGGTTGCCGGTGATGAAGCGGAACCGCCCCTTGCGGACGAACGAGTCCTTCGGGTTCAGCGCCGCCGCGCGCACATCGAGGAGCACCTCGCCGGGCCGCGGCGTGGGCGTGGGCAGGTCGCGCGAGGTGAGCACGTCCGGCGGGCCGTATCGATCGTAGAGGATGGCGCGCAAGGTCGAAGGGCCTCCGGCGGTCGCCAGAACATGGTCAGGTGCGGATGCCCAGCGCGAGCTCGTTGATGTCGCGGGTCTCGAACGGAGACCCGCGCCCACGTGGCCCTCGGGCTGCCGGAGATTAGTGGTCGATGACGATGGTGGGATCGAGCGTGTTGCAATCTTTCGCGACCACGCTGAACCAGTATGTCTTGCTGCCGGTGACGCCCTTCATCTTGCGAAGCGTCATCTTCTGATTCCCGGGGATCGGGCGGACGGGCTTATGCACGAAGGGATCGAACACGACCTCGAAGGTTTGGCCCGGCGGGTCCGACTCAAAGCTAATGGAATCGCCCTTGAAATCGCCCTTCTGGACGCGAACGCGTCCGCATTTCTTGTCGTCCTTGCAATATCTGGGGATGGCCGATGGGCCCCCGTTGTTCTTGAACACCACGTCCTCTTGCGTGATCGTGCAGGGGCTCCCCTTAGTGAAAGTAAACTTGAAGCTGTAGATGACCGTCTCTTCTTTAGCCTTGGACTGGGCCGTCGCGGAGCCGGGGCCGAAGACCATGGCACCGGCGGCCAGCAGAGCGAACTTGAAGAGGACACCGGGACGGCCCGAACGCAGCACTCGCGTGATCATTTGTTGCCTCCAGCTGGAAGGGCGGCGCCTGCCGCCGGTTGTCGCGGCGCGACCAGCGCCGCGAATCTTGGGTTGTGACGCAGCGGCTCGAGGCCGGCGTCGGCGGCCAGCAACTGGCGCTGGTAGCCAAGCTCGACGGCCCGCTCCAGCTCGGCCAGCGCGGCCTCGGAAGCTCCCAGGCGCACGCGGACCACGGCTGCGTTGTAATGGATGTGCATGTTGCCGGGTTCCCGACCCCGCGCCTCCGCGTCGAACTTCCGCGCAAGCTCGGCGTGGCCCAGCGCGGCGTGGTAGAGCGCGAGCCCGGACAGGGCGTCGGCGTCGCCTGGGTTGATGCGGAGCTCTGCCTCGGCGAGCTCCACCGCCTTGCGGTAGGCCGCGGCCGTGTCCCCCTCGCGCGCCGGGATCCGCGAGAGCGCGTCGCCGAGGTTGCCCCACATCTGGAAGTCGTCCGGCGCCTGGTTCAGGGCCCGGCGGTACATCGCCACCGCCTCGTCGAACCGCCCGAGGTAGTAGAGGCTGGTCCCGGCATTGGAGTAACCGGCGCGCGTGGGGGCCAGCCGCAGCGAGGTCTTCTGCGCCTCCGCCGCCCGCTGGAAATCCCCTGCCAGGGTGTGTGCCGCGCCCAGGTTGGCGTAGGCGCTGGCATTGTCGGTGGTGCGGGCGATCTCCTCCTCGAAGGCCCGGGCCGCCTCGGCATGGCGGCCCTGGCGGAAGAGGAAGATCCCCAGGAGCCTGTACACGCGGGTGTCGCCGGGGTCGAGTCGTCTCGCTTCCTCGAAGGTCCGCTCGGCGACGTCGAGCCGCTTTTGCGCCTCGGCCAGGCGCGCCAGGCCCAGCAGGACGTCCACCGGGGCGTAGTGGAGCGCCCGGGCCCGCCCCAGGTCCTTCTCGGCCTCCTCGAGCCGCCCGGCCAGGAGGTGCAGCGTTCCCAGCGCCGCGTGGAGCTCACCGGTGTCCTGGCCCCGTGCCAGGGCCGCCTGGCAGGCCTCCTCGGCGCGCCCGTAGCTCTCCACGGCCCGTGTGAGCTCGTAGCGGGCCAGCCAGGCGTCGCAGAGGCCGGCCTGGGCCTGCGCAAACTTGGGGTCGGCGGCGATGGACTGCTCGAAGAGGGCCGTGGCCCGGTCCAGCGTGGCGGGCGTTCCGGGCTGGCGAAGGGCGGCCCGGGCTTTCAGGTAAAGGTCGTAGGCGGCCAGGCTCGGCGTGGCGGGCCGCAGCAACGCGTTCTCCGACGCTCGCGAGAGCACCACCTCCAGGGCGGATGCCACCTGGCGGGCGATGTCGTCCTGGATGGCAAACGTCGCCCCGAGGTCCCGCTCATAGCTCCCGGACCAGATCCGGATTCCGTCGGCCGCTTTCATCAACTGTGCGCTGACGCGGATGCGGTTCCCATCCCTGCGGACGCTGCCCTCCAGGAGCGAGGTCACGGCGAGGCGCCGCCCGATCTCGGCCGGCTCCACGTTCTTCCCCTTGTAGTAGAATGAGGAGGTTCGGCCGACGACGCGAAGCCCCTCGACGCGGGTGAGCACGTTCAGGATCTCCTCGGCGAGGCCGTCCGACAGGTACTCCTGGTCCTTCTGCGGGCTCATGTCGGTGAACGGAAGCACCGCGATGGAGGCCGGCGCGACCGGAACGGGCGAGCGGGACCTTGGCACCCCGCCGGTCTTCCAGGCGTACCAGGCGACCCCTGGCAACGCCGCGAGGAGGCCCGCTCCGACCAGAAGCGCCGCCAGGCCGCCGCGGGAGAAGGAGAGCGCACCTGGCCCAGTGGCCAAAGGCGTCCGCCGCACGCCCCCCGCCGTGAGGTCGAAGAGCCAGGCCAGGATCACCGCGACGGGAAAGCCGGCGGCCAGCACGACGAGCACGGCCGTCAGAACCCACTCGGGCAGGTGCGCGCCGTGCATGACCGGCTCGCTGACCTGGAGAACCGCGAAGGAAAAGATCCCGTAGCCGACCATCGCCCGGAACACCCGCCGCCGCTTGAGCTCGGCGAGGAGGTCGCCCAGGCTCGCTTTCCGTCGACTGGCCCGCACCGGCAGCGCGCTGCTTGTCGGCTTCGTTCCGAGAGGCTCTCCGATTTGCGAGACCGCCGGGCGGGAGTCGGAGCCTTCGCCGGCGTGGTCCCGGGCGAACGCCTCGAGCAACGCGGATCGCCCGTCGGCCGCGGAGCTCACGGCGGCGAGGGGGCCGCCGAGGATTGCCTTCCGCCGGACTGCCCGCACCGGAAGTGAATCACTGGCCGGCTGGGTTCGCGGGGCCTCCTCGATGGGCAGGAGCGCGGCCAGGACGGCGGCGCCGTCCCGAGGGCGACTCGTGGGCGCCTTCTCCAGCATCCGGCCGACGAGTTCCTCGAGCCCAGGCGCGCCGGGTACGTCGAGCCTCGGGGCCTCCGCCGGGCCGGACGACCAGCGCCCCCCGTCGTCGGGGAACGGGTACTCCGCCGACAGCATCCGGTACAGGATGACGCCGAGAGCGAAGACGTCGGTCCGCTCGTCCTCCGGGGCGTCGGCCCATTGCTCCGGCGCCATGTACGCAGGCGTGCCGCCGCTGACTCGCCTGCGGCCGAAGGCGTGTGCCATCCCGAAGTCGAGGATCTTCACCTGGCCGCGGCTGCCGACGAAGACGTTGGACGGCTTGAGATCCCGGTGCACCACGCCTTCTGCGTGGGCGTGCGCGAGTCCGCGCGCTATCTCCACGGCGACGTGGACCGCCGCCGGAACGGGGAGTGGCCCCTCGTCGATCCGTTCCTGCAAGGTCTTCCCTCGCAGGAGCTCGAAGACCAGATAGGGACCGCTCTCGCTGTGGCCGACGTCGTAGAGCGTCACCAGGTTCGGGTGGGACAGCCTCGCAACCGCCTCGGCCTCCCGGGCGATCTTCGACTCGTCCACCCCTTCGCGGCCCGGGCGAACGATCTTCAGCGCCACCAGGCGGCCGAGCTCGCGGTCCCGGGCCTCATAGACGACGCCGAATGCGCCGCGGCCCAGTTCCCGCGCAAGCTCGAAGCGGCCGATGATGGTCCCCGGGAGGAGCGGTGTCGGCTCGGCCTCGGGTTTCTCCGGGGTGGCGACGAGTTCCCGGAGGAGAGCCGATAGCGCGCCGGGCTTCAGCCCCTTCGGCGACCCGCTGTCATCCCCGGCGCCTGCGTCCACGCGGACCTCCACTGGAAGCGGGACGAGGCTACCTGATCGAGGGAGCGGATGGCCACCCTGGCCACACCGGAGGAGGGCGGTACCCGGTCGGCGCTCGCCGAGCGCGTGGACATGGTCATGCTCCTTGGACTCGGAGTTTTCGCACGCGGCGGATGTGACACGGGGGGCCGCGAAGGTCCGCAGATCGGCCTTCGGGCAGATGGGTCTGTCGTCGAATGTGCCTTGACTGAATTTCGATGGCTTCACGTTCTGGCAACGCGCCGCCCAGCGAAGGCCCTCGTGGACGCCGCAGGCGCCCGTGGACGTGCGCCGGGAGTCTCTGGCGAGGTTCGAGCAGGTCAGCGCGAAAACGCCGCGGACGGCGATTCCGTGCGTTTGGCGAGCGTCGAAAATCACGTGAGAACATTCGCGCATGAACCAAGCACGCGAATCGGCCACGCCAGCCTCTTCGACTTCCTCCACCGGGAGCTCGGACTGTCCAGAGGTGCAGCTCACTACCGGAAGGTGGCAGCGCAGCTCGTCCAGCGATTCCCCGAGGTGGTCGAGCCCCTCCGGGAAGGAAAGTCGTGCATCACGGTCGTGTTCGAGCTCCCCCGGGTCGTCACGCCCGAGAACAGCGCGGTCGTCCTGGCCCAGTTCTTCCACCGGTCGAAGCAGGAGGCGAAGGCGATCGCGGTGGAGATCTGCCCGGCGGCAGGGATTCCGAGGCGAGTGGTGGTGACGGAGGTGGTGACGGAGGTGTCGCGCCCCACGCCGTACAACCCGGTTGAACGCGTGGGGGCCCACCACCTTCAGGGGGTAGCACCGACGGCGCCTGCGCCGGCGGAACAACGAGCGTCCTTCGTGCCACTCACCCCCAGCCTGCAACGCCTCCACATGACCTGTCTCGAAGCAGTTCATCGAGAAGCTCGACGCCGCGCGGAAGGGTCAAGGCCACGCGCAGCCCGGCGCCTCGGCCGAGAAGGTCCTCGAGGCCGCGCTCGACCTCCTGCTGGCGCAGCAGGCAAAGCGCCGCGCCGAGGTCAAGCAGCCGCAGCAGAGCCCCCGTCCCGCGAAGAGCCCCGGCCACGTCACCGCCGCGGTGAAGCGCGCGGTCTGGTCGCGCGACGACGGAAAGTGCACGTGGCCTCTCGATTCCGGAGGCATCTGCGGTTCGACCCTGCGCCTCGAGATCGATCACGTGGTCCCGCGCGGCAGGGGCGGGCCGTCGACGATCGACAACTGCCGCCTGACTTGTCGCATGAACGATCAGCTCGCCGCCCGTCAGGTCTACGGCGACGACTGGATGGGCCAGTTCACCATCGGTGCATGGAGAAGCGTGCCCGTGGCGCGGGAAGCCGCGTTACCCTGGTTCCACCAGCCTCGCGGCGCCGGCTGCCGTACGGGTATCTCCCGCCCAGTTGCCTTCCCGACGTAAGATGCCCGCATGGGGAGACCTGTCCGCGCGCGCGAGCGCGCATAGGCTGGCTAGATGGCCGCCCACCAAACGGACGCGCGTTTCAACGAGTTCTTTCGCGACCTGGCGGTCGCCGGGCGGGCGCTCTCGTCCTACCCGAGCGGGCATCCGGCGGTGGCCGGCGGCCTTGCGAAGGCCCACGCCGCCCTCTCTTCCCTGCTCGACGAGACCGGTCCGATCGAGATCGCGGCGGCGCGTGACGCCCTCCTCTGCAGCGACGGGCGCTTCACCTCGCCCCCCGCGGTGCAGCTCGCCAAGCTCCTGCGCCGGCGCCGGGCGGCCGGCCTCCTTCTCGACCCGGGAGTGAGCACGGAGGAGCTGGAGACCTTTCTGCGTGCCCTGGCCCTCGACGCTCGAAGCGCCCGGTCGGCCGGCTCGCTCGCAGCGGAGCTGGCCGCCGCCGGTCTCGTCCGGATCCGGGTCAGCGACCTCGACTTCTCTTCCCTTGGCCTCGTGGAGGACGACGAGGAGCCCTCGGCGCCGGAGGCTGGGGCCTTCTCGAGCCGGGTGGCCCGGAGGCTTCTCGCGAACGGTGTTCTGCGGGCGGATCCCCTGGCGACCCTGAGGGCTGCTGCCGATGAATTCTGCGAGTCGCCGGATGGGGAAGGCGCCGCGGCGATCGCGGAGATCCACGGACGCCTCGGCGGCGAGGATCGCGGCCGGCTGCTGCAGGAGCTCGCCCGCGCCGCGGCCGGCCAGGCGTCGGCCATGGATTCTCTCTCGCTGCTCGCCGCGGCTCTTCCCCCGCAGGCCGCAATCGAGCTGCGCCAGGCGATCGGAAAGGCCGCCACGCGCGAACAGGCCGATGCAGCCGCCCCCAGCGCGGCCACCCCGAGGATCCAGTCACGGCAGCTCGCCACCCTGCGACGGGCCTTTTCAACAGATGACGTCGACACGCTCCGCGACTCGGAGACGCCTGTCGAGGAGCTCGCGGCTCTTCTCGAGTTGCCGGAGGACCGGCTGGATCTGGTCCTCTCGCCGGCCGCGGCGGAGATCGGCCGCGAGCTCGGAGCCTCGAGCCTCGAGCTCGACCCGACCGCCACGCTGCTCGAGCTCGCCGAACGCGTGGAGGTGCCCCCCGAGGTCCTGCCGCAGATCCTGGGCCGATTCGAGAAGGGCTATCTCCGGCTCCTGTCCGGCGGGCGGATGACGAAGGCGGCCGCGCGCGTCGAGCGCGTCCAGCGCGGTGCGGTGGGGGAGGGACCGGTGGCGGTGGCCTTTCGCGCCACTGCGGAGAGGATGTCCGGCCGCGAGTCGATCGAGGCCCTCGCGGCGGCCCTGCCCGAACTCCCGGAAGAGGTCTTCGGAGTCGTTCCGGCGCTGGTCGAGCGCCTGGGGCCGGCTGCGGTGCGCCACCTCCTGGACGTCCTCGCCCGGACCGAGAACCGGCGAATGCGCTTCCGCCTTCTCGACCTGCTCGCGGAGCTCGGGCCGGTGGTCGCGCGCGACGCCGCGGCCCTGCTCTCCGACTCGCGCTGGTACGTCGTGCGAAACATGCTGCTCCTGCTGCGCCGCGTGGGTGACTCGAGGTCTGTCCTGGGAGTTCGCCGGTGCGTGGAGCATCCCGACCTGCGAGTCCGGCTCGAGGCCATCCACACCCTGTTCGCCTTCGACCGCGACGTTCCGCGCGAGCTCCTGCGACGGGCGCTCCACGACCCCGACCTGCGCCAGGCGGAGGCCGCCATGGAGCTCGCCGGCAAGTACGGCATCGTCGAGGCCGTCGAGCCGATCGTCGCCTACCTGAGCGCCTGGGACCTGTTCGGCAAGCGACGCGCCGTCCGTCTCAAGGCCATTCGCGCGCTCGCCGCCATCGGCGAACCCTCGGCGCTCGCGGGGCTCGGTCGGTTCCACCGCCGGTTCCAGTTGTTTCCTCCCGCAGTCGAGGAGCGACGGGAGCTCTACCGCACGCTTCCCGCCTATCCGGAGGAGTCGTACCAGGCCTGGATCGAGAGCGGACGGCGCTCTCGCGATGCGGAGATCCGGCGGCTCTGCGCGGCCATGGGCCCAGGACCGGAGGCCGCGCCGTGAACGAACCTGGGAGCCCGGCCCTCGCCAAGCTCACCGAGCGCCTCGTGGCGGATCTGGGCGCCGCTTTTCAGCAGCGCACCGCCTACGCACCCGGCCATCCTCAGGTGAAGGAGGCGCTTGCACGCGTGATGACCGACTTCGCCGCCTGGTGCTCGCAAGCCGGGACCGCCGAGGTGTCGCTGATCCTCCTGGAAGGACGTCTCCTCGTCGACCGTCAGGCGATCCCCGATGACGCACCCTGGGCGCGCGGCCTGCTGAGGGCCTTTGGTCGCCACGGCATTCACGGATTGACGATGGTCGAGGGGCTCGACGACGCCGAGCTGGGGCACTTCCTCGACAGCTGCCAGGGGGGGAAGGGGCCCACGCCCTCGCGTCACCTCCTGGCCGGACAGGCCGGTTTCGCGGCCGTGGACGCTCCGGAGAGCGCCGGGGCCGCAGGAAAGGGATCGAGCCGTACCTCGAGCGTGATCTCGCCCGATCAGGTGGAGGGCGCAAGGGCGGAGCTTCGCGCCATCGCCTCCGGAGCCGTGAAGCGGGTCGACCGGCTGCGCAGTCTCGTCGCACAGCTCGCTCGCAGCGCCGAGGCGGGCCCGCTCGATTCCGCGCAACTGGCCTCGGCCAAGGTCGACGATCGCGAGTTCCTCCACGGCCTGTCGGTGGCCCTCGCGACCCTGCGCCTCGCCCGGGCGCTCCGGGTCGAAGGGAGGGCGCTCGAGGACCTCGCGCTCGCCGGACTCCTTCACGATGTCGGCTACCTGGAGGAGGCTGGAGCGGGCGAGTCTCCGGCCCAGCGGCGCATCCTCCACCCGATCCGGGGTGCGGCCCGCCTCGCCGCGCTCGAGGGCATCCCGGACGTGGCGGTCCTCGTCGCCTACGAGCATCACCTGCGTTTCGACGCCACGCCGAACTACCCGTCGATGACCGCGGGGCGCAAGCCGATCGCCGCGGCGCGCGTCGTGGCGGTGGCCGACACCTGGGAGACCCTCCGCAGCCAGGGAGAGAGCCGGCCCGCCGACGCGCTCGCGATCCTGGGCACCCGCGCCGGAACCTTCCTCGATCCGGTGCTGGTGGAGCTCTTCGGAGAGCTCGTCCTGTCGCCGGGACTGCCGGGACCGCCGTCGCCGCCCGGCGTCAAGAACCCTGGGGAACTCCCTTGACCCACTCGGCCAGGTCGAGTCCTCCACCGATCTGGAGCATGCAGCCCGGGCAGTCCATGGCCACCGTTCCCACGCCGGTGGCGCGGACGTTCTCGAGCTTTCGCTTCAGGATCGGCGCCGAGATCTCCGGGAACTTGAGCGAGTAGCTCCCGCGCATCCCGCAGCAGGTGTCGCTGTCCTTCATCTCGCGCACCTTGGCCGCGAGCGCGTCGGCCCGCACGGCCCAGTCCTCCTGCCCCTCGGAGCGAAGGGTCGCGGCGAACTCGTGCCGGAGCGCCACGGTGCAGGTCGGGCAGGCCGACACCACCCAGTTGACGCTCGGGTCCTCGAAGGCCCGGATGTTGTCCATCGCGTTCCGCGCCGCCGCCCGCTGAAGGGGAAACGCGGATTCCCGGAACCTACTTCTTCGGCTCCTTCGCGAACGATGCGGCCTTGATCTCCGCCTGCCGCGAGAGGTCGATCGACTCGGCCAGGATGCGAGCCATCTCCTGCGGCGCGTGGAAGCCCATGGAGTTCTCCGCGGCCACGAAGTCGAGCCGCCACTGGGCCTGGCGTTGTAGCTCGCCGAGCTCGGTGAGAGCCGGGTCCTTCTCCACGACCTCTCGCCACATGACGACCAGGTTCGCCTTGGTCTCCCCGGCGAGCATCTTGTCCTGCTCCTCCCTGGGGAGCTTGGCGAACCCGTCCTTCTTCTCGAGCGTCTCCCGCGCCTTCGCCGCGGCGGCAGGGCGGTTCCGCTCGTCGTGGGGCTTCCGCACGGCCACGATGGTATCGATCATGTTCACCGCGGCCGCGCCGGCCCGGCTCATGAGCGCGAAGTGACGGTCCTGGATGGCGGTGACCCGGGCCTTGAGCTCCTCGTCGTTGTAAGGGTGGCAGGTCGCGCACGATCGGTTGGCCGACAGCAGCGGGCTGCGCACCCAGTGCTCGGAGACCTTGAGCGCGCCCTCGCGCTTGTAGGGCATGTGGCAGTCGGCGCAGGCGACGCCGCTCTTGGCGTGGATCCCCTGGCTCCACAGCTCGAACTCGGGGTGCTGGGCCTTCAAGACCTCCATGCCGGTCTCGGCGTGGGTCCAATCCTTGAAGCGCTTCCCCTTCACCTGCATGCTGTCGTAGAGGTGCTCCATCTGCTCCACCTTGAGCCCCTCGGCCCAGGGGAAGAAGATGGTCACGCCCTTGCCGCAGTAGTACTCGACGTGACACTGGCCGCACACGTACGAGCGCATCTCCTGGCGCGTCCCGTCGACGTTCGGATCGTACGGGGCCTTCCTGTCCCCCAGGCGCCACTTCTCGATGCTCGGCAGGTGGGGCACGTCGGCGCTCGAGGCGGCGAGCTTCTGGATGCCGGTGATGAAGGCCGGCCGCGTCACCCGCAGTCCCATGGTCTTCGCGTCGTGGCAGTCGACGCAGGAGACCGGGTGCACCTTGCCGCCCGTGGTCTGCTCGAGGAGCTTGTGGGCGTCCCAGTAGTTCATGTCGCCGACGAGCGCTAGCCCCTTCTGGATCTGCTCCGCCTCGGGAGCCTGCGGCAGCGCCTCCTTCCCGAGCTTCCTGTAGAGCGGCATGATCGAGGCGTGGCAGTGGAGGCAGTTGCCCGACTGCTTGGCCTCCGACTGCACGTTCCGCTTCGTCGCCTCCTGATCCTGCAGCATGAAGGCGTGGCCGCGGCGATCCCGGTAGTCGACGGCGAAGAGATAGCCCGAGAAGACGCGAGTCAGCCACGGGTCCCGCACGGCCTTCTCCGGTGGAGGCGCTCCCTCGGAGCTCCTCTGGCCACCGCCATACTTGGTGCTGGTGGGCTCGGAGGTGCGCTTGTAGCCGTCGAACTCGCGCGGCCAGTTCGTGCCCCACTTGGCCGGGTCGACGTCGTTCTCCGTCACCTCGACGAGCTTCACGAAGGTGCTCTTGGCTTCCTGCTTGCGCTGGACGATGTTGACGAGCAGCGCCGTGGCGCCGGCGGTGACGATGGCCACGACCGCGGCGATCCCGATGTACGCGCCGATGGGGCGTCGCTTGCTTGCGTTGTCCATGGTCTCCCCTAGCTCGAGGCCCCGTGCCCCACCCCTCGGTGGCAATGCACGCAGCGAATCGCGTCGTCGGCCCACGAACTGCCGCGGACGACCTCCTCGACGAGATCACCGTGGCAGCGAAGGCAGTTGTCCTGAAGGATCTGGCTGTTGGAATCCTTGATGCGGATCGGTTCCTGGAAGTGGAGCTTCTCGTCCGGATTGCCCGTGCTCGACGGCTGGAAGGTGAAGCCCACCGAGTGGTGCCAGCCGTTGCGACCCTTCGCGACGTATTTCTCCGGGAAGGTCAAGGGCAGGTGGCAGTCGTAGCAGGTGGCCGCCGCGTGGTGCGGGCCCCTCCGCCACGAGTCGAACTGTTCGTTCATGATGTGGCAGTTGACGCAGGCCTTCGGATCGGTGCTCAGGTAGGAGAGCCCGGCGGCGTAGTCGAAGGTGAAACCCGCCACGCCAACCAGCATGCCTGTCAGGCACGCGATGACGAGCCACCGCTTCGACCAGCGCCTGGTGCGCAAGACAGGCCCCCCTGGCGGCTCATGCTGACGCGATGCGGCATCGCGGACAACCCGTCAAATCAGGTGAATCGATGGAGGGGCCCCGTTCGGGGAGGGCTAG
>Ga0315273_10000259_pt1 | contig 51604 bp, 54 predicted proteins | sample YL17G02_0_MG_FD_205753 | JGI IMG/M metagenome (GOLD analysis project Ga0315273, IMG submission 205753) | Sediment microbial communities from Yellowstone Lake, YNP, Wyoming, USA - YL17G02_0 | ecosystem: Environmental > Aquatic > Freshwater > Lake > Sediment | place: USA: Wyoming | collected... | reverse complement strand
GTTACCAAAGAGGTTATGCAGACTTTACAAATTGTGTGGCATTCAGTTTGTCCACGTTGGAACTACACTATCATGCCGCGCCAAACATAATTTTAAAGTGCGGAGTTATTCTTTTACAAGCCCTAAGAATCGGTGTTTATCAGTGTTTATCTGTGGTGAATTTCGACTTATTAAGGTTTGATATTAGGAGACCAATTCATGCCCGAAGCAACTTATCATTTTCCAAAAGGCTTTTTATGGGGCACAGCAACTGCCGCGCATCAAGTGGAAGGCAATAACACGAACAACAATTGGTGGAAGTGGGAACAGGAAGGACATACCGCGCACGTGTCCGGTTTGGCCTGCGATTGGTGGGGCGGACGCTGGCGCGAAGACTTCGACCGCGCTGCCGAAACGGGACAGAACGCGCATCGCCTGTCCGTGGAGTGGAGCCGCATTCAGCCCGAGCCGGATAAATGGGATGAGGACGCGCTCGAGCGTTATCGCACCATGCTGCGCGGTCTGCGCGAACGCGGCATCACACCGATGGTGACACTGCATCATTTTACTGATCCGCTCTGGCTGTACGAAAAATGCGGTTGGGAGAACGAAACGGTCATACCATTATTTGAAAAATACGTCCGTAAAGTGGTAGACGCGCTCAAAGAGTATTGTACGTTATGGTGTACGATCAACGAGCCGAATACCTATGCCTTATTCGGTTATGTGACCGGCGATTTCCCCGCGTGCCATAAGGGACTGAATATGGCGATACAGGTGACCATCAACATGCTGCGCGGACATGCCGCCGCGTATCATGCCATTCACCAGGCACAACCGGAGTCGCGCGTCGGCTATGCCTTGCATTACCGCCCGATGGTGGCGCGTAATCCCTGGTCGCCGTTGGATGTATTGATGCGCAATATCCGCTATAAAGCCGTCAACATGGGCTTTCCGTCCGCGATCAGCACGGGCGTGATGAGGTCTCCGCTTAAAAGAGTCGCCGTCCCTGAAGCCAAGGGCACGCAGGATTATCTCGGCCTCAACTATTATTCGGTGGATACGGTTTGGTTCAACCTGCTTAAGAGCCGCGTGCTTTTTTCTGACAGCGGCTATCCCAAAGATGCCGATATGAGCGATACAAGCTTTATGGCTAATATCCCCGAAGGTCTTTATGATTCGATCAAGTGGGCTGTGCGCACATATCCGAACCTGCCCATCATCGTCTCTGAAAACGGCGTCGAAGATGCAGACGATCACATGCGTCCGCGCTACATGGCGCAACACATTCATCAGATGTGGCGCGCAGTCAATTTCAACTGGCCGGTCAAGGGTTACTTCCATTGGTCGCTCGTGGATAATTTTGAATGGGAGCGCGGCTGGACTCAACGCTTTGGCCTTTGGGGACTCGACGTTGAAACGCAGAAACGCATCCGGCGTCCTTCTGTGGATCTTTATGCCGGGATTTGCAAAGAGAATGGCATCTCATCCGAGATGGTGCAGAAATATTGCCCCGAAGTGTTTGATAAAATGTTCCCATCATAATGCGATGTAAACCCGATTCTTTTCCACTCCTTTGACTCCGCACTGAGCGAAGACGAAGCGTCGCTCAGGAGGAGTCCCCAATTTGCTCCCATGACCCAAACCTTTGCATCTCCTCAAGTTGTTTGCCGCCCCGCCTTGCCGCGCGATACCGCCGACGTGATCGAGTTTTGCAAAGGCATTTGGGATGGACAGGATTACATCCAATATGTCTGGGATGCGTGGCTGGCAGACGCGCGCGGTCCACTTATTACCGCAGAATACGGCGGACGCGCAGTCGGTATCTCGAAAATCAGCCATGTTTCGCAGGGACAGTGGTGGTTCGAAGGCCTTCGCGTTGACCCCAGGTTACAAGGCCTCAGGATCGGTTCGCATTTACATGAATACGTTGATCAGTGGTGGCTCGAACACGGAGACGGCTATGTACGCTTGATGACCAATTCCAAACGCGTCAAAGTTCATCACCTGTGTGAGAAGTCTGGTTATCGTAAAATTGCGGATGTGGTTACATATTACGAATCCACCGCGCTGGATGGTCCGACAGATGCGTTTCAACCTGTGATGCCGGGCGAAGTGAAAGCGGCCCTCGAATTTGCGTTCAAGAGTCCAATACTTAAACTAACCGGCCTGATGGATGATGGCTGGAAACAGGTTAGGCCGGATGAATATTTGCTCGGGGAATTTATCCGTACGGGACGCGCTTATTGGTGGCGCGGCGGTGGAGGCTTGCTTATCACGTGGGCGTGGGGCAATGACGATGAGACTGGAGAAAAAGTGCTCGGTGTTGGTTTGCCAGCCTGTACGATTGAAATACTGCCCGAACTCCTGCTCGATATCCGCCACCTTGCCGCAGACCGGGGATGCAAGTTTGTGAATTGGGTCGCGCCCATTCACGATGCAGTAAAGGACGCGCTCAAAGCCAGCGGTTTTCAACCTGACCAGGATGACACGACTTTTATCTTCGAAAAGAAACATCCGGATTCATGAACCCTTCGACCATGCTGCCCTCTAATTTCATCTCGACCATTCGAAATGCATACAAGGAGGCTGGCGATAAATTTCTTGCAAACCTGCCCGCGCTTGTGGATGAAGCCGCCCGGCGCTGGAACCTGACTGACATTCGACCCGTTTCAAATCTCTCCTATAATTTTGTATGTTACGCGCTGAGCTCGAATAGTCAAAACGTTGTGCTTAAGATCGGCGTTCCCAATAACGAGTTGACCAGTGAAATGGCGGCGTTACGTCTATTCAACGGTGAAGGCGCAGTACAGTTAATAGATTGTGATGCCGCAAAGGGATTCCTGCTGCTTGAAAGATTACAACCTGGCATCATGCTTTCCACACTGAAAGACGATGAAGAGGCGACTCGTATCGCCGCGGACGTGATGCTTAAAATCCGAAGACACGCGCCGCAGGATGATGTCTTCATAAAGTTATCGGATTGGTTCGATGGGTTCAAGAGATTACGCAAATATTTCGATGGCGGAACAGGGCCGTTTGATAGAACACTGGTTGAACGAGCAGAGCAGTCTGTCAAGGATTTCTTTGCGGAAGATTATGTCCCCATGCTCATACACGGCGATTTCCATCACTTCAATATTCTTTCATCCGAGCGCGGCTGGGCCGTGATCGATCCCAAAGGCGTGATCGGGCCTGCAGGGTATGAGGTGGGGCCGTTCCTGCTAAATCCGTGGGAAGAGCCATTAAACGAGAGCAGGTTTAGGGCCCAGGCGAAGAAGCGGATTTACATCCTAGCCGAACATTTGGGCATGGAACGCGAGCGCATCCGGGAATGGGGAATTGCTCATGCCGTTTTATCTGCATGGTGGGGGATTGAAGATAACACGGGCTGGGAATATTCGATGGCGTGTGCAGAGGTGCTACGCTCGGCATGAAACGCAATCCAGCATAATGTCCCGAAGGTTTGGTTGCAAAACACGGTTGAAGCTCACAAACCTTCGGGACGGTGGTTGTTTATTATTTTGTGATGCGCCACAACAAGATGCCTGCCATTAAAGACAAGCACGCGCCAAACAGGAAGGGCGCGCTTGCGCCAAACCCTGTCCATGTGCCGACGCCCTGCCAGAGCAGGCCTGCGATCACTGAAGCGGGCAGGGCCGTCAGACCAATGGCGGCGTTGAAGAGACCGTAGGCTGTCCCTCGTTGGGAATCAGGCACGAGGTCCGCGACGAACGCTTTGGCTGTTCCCTCCGTGGCGGCGTAATACAATCCATAGAATCCAAACAACATCCAAATCTGCCAGCCGGTGCCTGCTAGGGCAAACCCCAAATATACAAGTCCATAGGCCAGCCAGCCGCCGATCATCAATTTGCGCCGCCCAACTTTATCTGAAAGCGCGCCGAGCGGACCGGAGAAGATCGTGTAGATGGCGGTGAAGGTCATCAACATGCCCATCGTCTGCAACACGCTGAGACCGCGTTCCTGCGCGCGTAGAACAATAAATGAATCGGATGAATTGCCCAACGTGAACAGGACCATGATGGCCAGGAAAGCTTTGAAGCGCGGACTGATCGCGCCTGCATCTGTCTGCTTCGGATCGCTTCCTTTGCCTGTTACCGTTAAATCCTTTGCACCCAACGCCAGAACGATCACCGCCAACACTGCCGGGATAATGCTCGCCAGCACTGCGATGCGGAACGTTTTCACACTCAACAAGGCATCGTTTGTTTGTGTTAACCAAATAATAAGCGCGGCAATGGCGATGCCTAAAAATGCGCCGGCTGTATCTCCGGCGCGGTGCAAGCCAAACGCCAGGCCGCGATTCTTTTCATCCGTACTGGCGGCGACGAGCGCGTCGCGCGGCGCAGTGCGGATGCCTTTGCCGACGCGGTCTGAAAACCTCACCCCGAATACCCAACCCCACGTATTGGCAAAATATAAAAATGGCTTGGAAATTGTGGAAAGGCCATATCCCAAAACTGCCAGCCATTTGCGTTTACCGAGCTTGTCTGAAAGCGCGCCCGAATAGATTTTTACCAGGCTGGCGGTTGTCTCTGCCACGCCGTCTATCAAGCCGATGACGACTGTCCTCACGCCGAGCACATTCGAGAGAAATAAAGGCACGAGATAAACGAGCATCTCGGAGGAGATGTCGGTCAGAAAGGATGTGACTGTGACGATCCAGATATTCGGGTGCAGCTTGCGTATTGCAGATTTATTTTCCATATCAGTCCTTGGTTCCGAAATATCCAAATGCGATCAATACTGCGGATATGAGCGCTGTGGCAATGCCTCGATACAACAAATCAACGGCATCCTTGGTTTCAACCAGTTTTTCAAGGAATTTTACCGCCATTACCAGCACCACCATGCTGCTCAACTTTGTCTTCAAATCATGCAGATTGTGCGCCAGCATCCATTCAGGCAGGGCAAGCTCACCAATGAACAGTTCATAAAGACTGGCAGAGAAGATCAGCAAAGTCGTGGCGATCAGAAAGGCATCCACCAACTCAATTAGTTCGATGGTAATTGCAGGGGCCTGCCCGGAACTTTTCATTATGAGCATGATCGTGTAAAAGGTCTTTAATGCACCCCAACCAAAAGCGGCCAGTGCCCCAAAGAGCAAACAAATCACACCAATGATGGCAAGATAGCGGGAAGAAGCAAGTATTTTTGACATATGGGTTTTCCCTTGATGATATATTTTTAATTACACAAAAATAGAGCGGCTTATTCGCCGTTCTATTCATCTCCTCCATCACCGGCCGCGCCGGGTTGTTCCACGCTGAGCACATCGCCGTGATAATTGATCACCACTTTGAATCCCATCATGCCCAGATAGGCGCGCATATCTTCGGGGATGCCCGCCTGGAGCAACGCGTCAAACTGCTTATCAATGTTTTTGAGTTGCTGTTCGATCATGGCCTTTGAAAAGACATCATCCTGCCCCATCATCTTGGCGGCCTGTTCCGAGACAAAACCTTCACTGCCTTTGAGCATTTCCTGCATTTGCGTCAATACCTGGCGATCCACCTGCTCGGATGGGATGTGACGGCGAAAGCCGGCGTCGTCCACTACATAGAAAGGCTCGCCGCCTACGATGGCGGTATCCACAGGGTGGCCGTTTTCATCCACTACAAGACCGGCGAATAAAGCTTGGTTTGTCATATATTTTTGTTCCACAAAGACCCTAAAGGTTTTAAGGAAACCTTTAGGGTCTGAATTTAGATTCAATAACCTACGAACTCTGCTTGCCTTCTATGGCGGCCAACAAAATTCCAGCCGCGATCCCAACACGGCGATCCAATCTATTGCCGGTATCCATGCTGAAATCAAGATCAAGCTGGTATGAGAAAATGTTAAAGCGTTGTTTGAGATCAGCGACGCGCGTCTCGCCGAGGGTGATGTCATAATTTTGAGGCAGGAGTGAGCCGAGCAGGACGCGGCGCAGCATGGCAAGTCCCATACTGTCTTCAAAGAGCAGGCCGATCACATTATCGTTCATATCCAGCACTTCCCACTCATCCCGCAAAATGGACTTAAGTCCCTTGCGTCTCAACGCGCCCACCTTCTGACTTGTGGCGCTGTCGATAACATCATACGCCGCGGAAAAATCAACGATCTGGCGCGCCTTGATCTGCAAGACTTCCTGGGTCTTGGCTTCATCTGCAAACACGCGAATATCCTCGCGCAGGCGGAACATCTTCTGCTCACTGAAAAGCAGGAGCCTGCCCGATGGATCATACACGCGGAACTTTCCCGTTAAAGCAATGGCCTGACGTTTGAGCAAATATTGATTGCCTTGAAAAATTAGATTCATTTTGTTCTCCTATACATTTGACGATATGATTTTAACTTGTGTTCCCTCACCCGGCAAATGGACATAATCCGTATCCGGCGGGACTGTGGGCCTGGTCCAGCGATAAATAAACTTCGCCGCATCCGATGGCAAATTCACGCAGCCGTGCGAGCGCGGGCGTCCATAATCATTATGCCAGTATGTACCGTGAAAAGCGTTACCGATCCCGGTGAAGAAAGTACACCACGGCACACCGGGCAGGTCGTAAATACCCGACACTTCATCGCGCTGGTTGGTCATGTGAATGGACGGGCCTTTATGATATGTGCGGAAATCTCCCAGCGGAGTCCGGGTCCCTTTTGCGCCGCTTGAACAGCGCTGAGAGAAGACCATTGTCTCGCCTTCAAAGGCGGTAACGAGTTGTATGGCTGTATCCACGACTATGCTTTTCATTTCATCCGGCACATCCGGTGAAAGCAGGGTAAGCTCATTTTCGGGTATCAAGCGCAAAGCATAATAAGGCACATAAAATGACTTCTTCAATTCGTTATCATAGATCTCATACCAGATGCTTTTTTCTTCGCGTGTCACTACGACTTTCTTTACCCAATGTGTACTTCCATAATATAGACGATAGCCCCTTCTGGCATACACATACGGTTCATGTTTTGTATCTACAACAGGCAGGGTAATCTCGCCCACCTGTCCGGCCATGGGAATTTCAAACACCGCCTTCTGGTAATTCGTCTCAACGGGTTGTACCCAGCCGGAATAGGTAAACCCATTATCGATTTGATACCAGGCTTTGTTATACGGATTGCCTTCGTCACCTTCGACCTCGGACGTGATGCTTACAATTTCATCCTTGCCAAAGACATGGATTGATTTTGCCTTGAACGACGGCGCATCATACTGATTAATGCCGCTGAGAGTCATCCGTCCCTGTGTGGGTGGTGGCGCGGCAAAGACGCGCTCGAAGCGTAATTCATTCAAGAAAATTCCAAGCGCACCGGCGCCGGCGAGTTTAAGAAAATCTCTGCGTGACAGGTTCATATTTTTAGTTCAAGGGTGCGTTGCACCATTTTATAGCGGGTTTTTCTCCATCTAAAAGACTTTGCCCATTCAGAGTCTATCCGAATTACTCTGGAGTCCGACAGCTTGCTGTCGAAATTACGGGAGCAAGCTCCCTGACTCCAGATGATCAGTCTCGTCAGTTTGGTGCGATGTACCCTCTCAATCCATTATATATACTTGCGTACTACCTTCAGACTTATATGCAAATTCTTCGCCTGGGTTCACGGTCGGAGTTGTCCAGCGAAAGAGCCATTTGGCGGCGGAAGCTGAAAGGTTGATACAGCCATGACTGCGCGGCCTTCCAAAGTCGTTATGCCAATAGGTGCCGTGTAAAGAAATTCCGCTTTCGGTGATGTACATCACCCAGGGCACGCCCGGCAGGTCAAAGCCATTGGATGTAAGATCGCCTGCCGCCATGTGCCGTGTGGGACGCTTATGATAGGTCAGGAACAGTCCGCGCGGCGTGGTGTAGGTCCCGCTGCGAAACATTGCTCCGCTGGCGATACGCGTGACAAAAACCGGGTTGCTGTATTCCTGCGCAATCAACAACTGCTGGTTGAGATGGATTTCGATCTTCTTCTGGTCGGCAGGAATCTCTGGCGATAACTGAGCCAGCTCATCGTCCGAAAAGAGGCGAAGGTGTTCGGCTTGAGCGTAGTATAAGACCTTCCACTTGTCATCCAGCACTTGAACCCAGACTGTCCCATCATCGGGATCCGTCATCGCTCCCATCACCCAATGCGTCGTCTGATAATACATCCGATAGATCACTTTGGATTTCTTATCGCGGAATTCATACGCATCTGTGTAAGGCACGCTGACCTCCGATAGAACCCCCGTGGATGGAATATCCATACGCGGCGTATTCAAGATGGTGCGAACAGGTTGAACATTACCCGAATAAGCAAAGCCTTCCGTGCCGATCTCATACCACACGCGGTTGTGCGCGGCTTCATCACTGCTCACGGTGACATTTGTGATCGGCAGGATCAGGTCACGCCAATACATCTTCGTGCGTATGCCGTTATATGAAGGCGTATCGTACAACCACAATAGATTGGATGTGACGCGTCCCAGCTGACCATCAAACGGGTCATCCAAAGAAAAATTGAGCGGCAATGGGGGTGCAAGAAAACTTATTAACCCCAGCCCGCTCAATTTCAGAAAGTCGCGGCGTGATAACATTCCCTCACCCTAACCATGTCCCTTCTCCTTTCGGGAGAAGGGTTGGGGATGAGGGTAAATTAATAATGCACATTCACCACAGTCCCTTCGCGAGAGAAATCATATAACCATGCGGCATCGGGAATGTTCAAATTCACACAGCCATGACTCATCGGCGTGCCAAAGTTGTTATGCCAGTACGTGCCGTGCAAGCCATAGTCTCCATGAAAATACATTACATAAGGAACATCCGGCAAATAATATCCCAGGCCAGACATATCCGAAAAGCGTAACTTGATCCACACCTTAAATTTTCCGGTGACGGTTGGCGTTTGCCATGTGCCGGTCGAAACGACAAACGAATTCACAACCGTATCGCCCGCATACGCATAGACGCGTTGTTGTGAAAGATCCACATCAATCCAATGTTCGCCTTCATAGCTTGCCACTAGCGGCGCCGTGGACGCAAAGGGAGCATCCGCTGGCGGCACATATTCAGGTGTGGGCGTATCAGCGACGATCTCCGCGTACATGACCCCCGGTGTGCCGATGGATTCGGGCGAATTAAATTCAACGGCAGGTTCAATTGTAGAAGCAGCCGTTGGTTGGGCAACAACAACTTCAGCTATAGGCAGTTCTAAAACAGGAGCCTGCCCAAAAGAGGTGACACCCGGCTGAACGACAACCATGTCCACAGACAGAGCAGCGGGTGTATATGTGGGCTTGGCGATTTCAGCGCGTGCCCATGATTGTGGATGTTGCACGGGAATCGATGTTTGTTGCGGCGCGAAGCTCATGATGGAAGCCAGCACGGGTGACGTTCTTGCTGACCACGCCGCAAACGCCAGCACGATACAGCCCAACGCAAATAGCAGGATCGGATAGATCGGACTGCGCCGCTTTGTTTTCACCTTCCCGCTTCTCTCTGGATCATTAGCCTGCTCACCGTTATTTGAGCCGCTGTGTCGCCCCCCTTTTTCCCCTTCTGGTGACTCTTGCAAACTCGTCATTGCCCAGCCCATGGCTTTGCGCGCGCGCGGGCTGTTGGGATTAAGTTCCAACGCCTTCTTAAGGTAATTAATACTTGTCTGTGGGCTGGCAACTGCCGCCAAAATCAACCACGGATCTTCAGACTGCGGCGTCAATGCAGCGGCATGTTCGGCAAACCGCCGCGCTTGTCCGCGGTCACCGCGACGCAGTGCATCGCGAGCTTGTTCAATTGCATAACGGGCTTCTGTAAATCCAGTATCCATGAGAATATCTGTAATTATACAACCTTACCAGCGGATTTCGACGGGCGTACCAATATCAGCCCAATCATACAGCAATTGTGCCTCATATGCGCCAAGAACAATACATCCATAAGAAATGGGCCTGCCGAGAAAGCCCGCCCACAACTGCGCGCCATTCGGCAGGATAGGCAGTGCATGGATGCCGTTTTCCATACTGCCGGCCCAATAAATTCCCAGCCAGTTTGGCATCCAGATATTCCAGGTAGCGCCGTATGCGTTGGGGATTTTGTCCAATACGCTAAACGTGCCGGCGCGCGTGGCGTTATTCATGCCGGTGGATGCTGTAAAGCTGTATACCAGCGCGTCACCTTCATAGGCATATAAATGCTGTTCTGAGATACTGATAAGGATATATTTACTCCCGCCATAAGATGGAGCTACCGGCACAGACTGTTGCTTTGTATAAGTTTGTTGAGCCGCATATTCCGGGGCGGGCGTATCCGGCACGATCTCGGCGTAAATCGTCCCCGGCGTGGATATGGGACTTGTTAGTTCAGTTGGGGGCAGGATTGGAGATGGCGTAAATGCAGGAGCGTGGGTTGGAGAGGGTGTGTATGTCGGTTTGACAATTTCTGCTCGCACCCATGATTGTGGGTGAGGCTGTACAGACACATCACTTGCAGCAAAAACAGATTGTCCCGCGCAAGCCGCGAGCAACACGCTCAACACAAGGAACAAGAATATGCAATATAACGGAATCGGTTTCAAGGCGCGGGGGAAGGGGTTGCTCATGGTCCAGGCGTAGGGATAGGCGTCGGTTCCACATTCTCGTTGTTCACAAAGCACAGGATGCCCTTCACAATTCCATCCGCCACCTGGTCTGTATGAGTTGTCAAGACCTCACGATCAAGATTCAAAAACCCGGTTTCGATGATGCCGGCAATCGTATTTGGGTCAATTTCAGAAAAGGCGTGATACTCACGCATGTCGGCGGTGATACTTCCCGAGTGAAAGGTGAGGCTTGTGGCGTATTGATAACGGTCCACGAGACAGGCTGTGAGGCGGCTGGCGCGGTTGGCATCGCGTGTGTTAAGCGCCGCGGATACTTTAAAGCCAGTGGCCTGTTCATTAATAAAATCGCACGAGTCGTTGTGGATGGAAACCAATGTGACCGCACGATAGCCGTTAAGGCGCGTATCGAACTCGTTGAGCAGGTCCACTTGAAAGCCCTGTGCGTTGAGTTTTTGTTGAACGAGAGTAGCGATCTTTAAGTTCACGTCCGCTTCTGTGAGCGTAATATCACCTGTGGCATCGCGGCAAACTGCGCCTGAATCATTACCGGAATGTCCCGCTACAATGCCGATGCGCAATTGTGGTTGCGGCGTGCTGACAAAACTGTTCTGCCCGGATTGAGGCGTGAGGATCAGGCGCAACTGCTCGGAAAGATTCGTAGTGAACAGGCTGTCTGGAGTCCACGCGGTGAAGAGCGTGGCAAGTAGAATGGCAATGGCAAGCGTCGTACCAAAGGCGCCCGCCGAACGCGATCTACGGCGAACGGGAGGTTTGGCTGGTTGAGGTTGGGTGGTTGGTTGCATGGCTGACCAGGATAATAGTGTGCAAGCCCCAAAAATGCAAGAGGCCATTATGACAATCACCCGAATTTTTATCTTGACCTTCTCGCTCATCACCGTTATGATAAATATTGTTGGAGACACACTTAATAACCCTTGACCCAGAACAACTGCGCGCTGCCATGCGCGCCTGGACAACGGGCGTGACCATCGTCACCGCCACACACAATGGCGTTACACATGGCATGACGGTTAATTCGTTTACATCCATTTCGCTCGAGCCTGCATTGATTGCCATTTCACTGCAACGTACTTCGCGCACACACGAACTTGTGGCTAAAACAGGCGCATTTGGGCTGACCATTCTTTCCACTGAACAACAGGCCATTTCAGATCTGTTCGCAGGCCGCACAAACAACCCCGGCGATCGTTTCGCAAACATCAAAACAAAAACGCTCATTACAGGTGCCCCGCTCATTGAAGGCGGCCTGGCCTGGATGGATTGCCGCGTGGTGCACACCTATGACGGCGGTATGAACACTCTATTCGTCGGCGAGGTTGTATCCGCGCGCAGCGAAGGCGAGGGTACGCCATTGATCTATCACAACCGCAATTACTGGAAGCTCTCGCAATTTTATGTCCCTTTTTATTAAAAGAGGTGAAGCATGGAAGATAAGCTGACTTCTAAAGAAAAGCAAACCTTGCTTGGCATTGCGCGCCAGTCGATTGAATCCGCAGTCAAAGACGAACAAAGCCCAAAACTGGACTCAGCCTTACTGACGCCGCGCCTCAAAGAACAAGGCGCTTCATTCGTGACCCTGACCGTGCGCGGCGAACTACGCGGTTGTATCGGCGCTCTTGAGCCTTACCAAGCCCTCGCTGACGATGTGCGCGAACACGCCGTCGCCGCGGCGTTGCAGGATCCGCGCTTCCCACCTGTAGGACCCAATGAATTAAACGAGATCAACATCGAAGTCTCACGGCTGAGTGTGCCTTATCCGCTTGAATATTCCACATCCGAAGACTTGATCCAAAAACTGCGTCCGCATGTGGATGGCGTCATCCTGCGCGATGGGATGCGCCGCGCCACGTTCCTGCCGCAAGTATGGGAGAAGATCCCGAACCCGGCAAAGTTCCTGGATAACCTATGCTACAAAATGGGCGCCGCCCCTGATACATGGAAACACAAACATCTGGAAGTGCTGATCTATCAAGTGGAGGAATTTCACGAGTAAATCGCCAGATATCTGTATGGTCTTTCACTTGCCGCACCACTAACCCTGTAATACAATCAGAGCATGGCCGACGACACCATGTTCCAGGATGCAGTCGAAGCCCTGCGGTTGGGAGATAGACCGCGCGCAAAAGAGCTGCTCACGCGCCTGCTCAAAACGGATCAGGCAAACGCCACCTACTGGCTGTGGATGAGCGCCGCGGTGGACAACACCAAGGAGCGCGTCTACTGCCTGCAAACAGCGCTCAAACTGGACCCTGAAAATACCACCGCCAAACGCGGCTTGATCCTGCACGGAGCCTTGCCGCCGGATGACTCCATTCAGCCATTCCCATTAAATCATCCACGCGCCTGGGAGGAGAAAATGCTCCTTGCCAGCGAAAAGCCTAAACCAAGAGGCGCGAAGGCTTTTGCATCCAATCCGGTTGTGCGACTGGCGGGTTTGGGAATCATTGGTATTCTGATATTCGGTTTAGCTTATTACGGGATGACCCTGCCGCAACGTTTCACGGTCATCGTGCAAAACACAATTACCCCCGGACCGTCTCCAACCTATACATCCACTCCCACCTTGATGGGTGCAGTTGCACAACCTACTGCATCCTTTGTTGGTCCCACGCCATTGTGGATGCTCCTGCCAGCCACATACACTCCCACGCCTTTATACGTCAATACACCGCGCCAACCGCAATCTGCTGACCAATACCATGCTGCACAAGATGACCTGGAAAACGGAAACTTCGATAGATATATCGCCAATATGCGCGACATTGCCCGCCTCGAAGGAAACCCGCCGGATATTTATTATTACATTGCCGAGGCCTACCGCCAAAAGGGTGATTTTCGTAATGCGCTCGACATGTACAATGAAACTCTCAAAATTGATAGTACATTTGGGCCGGCTTATCTTGGCCTGGCACGTGCGCGTTTACTACAAGATCCCAATGCTGATGTAAGAGCGCTTTTTGAGCTTGCCCTGCAACATGATCCCCTCTTCGGTGAAATCTATCTCGAGCGGGCAAATTACTATCTCTTTCATAAGGATGCAAAATCCGCGCTCAAGGATCTGGAGAAAGCCGATGAAATGATGCCGGGCTCGTCCATGGTGCAATTAGCCTATGCCCAGGCTTATCTGGCTTTGAAAGACAATAAAAGAGCCCTTGAAAATGCCCAAAAAACCAATGAATTGGATATTACGATCCTGCCAGCTTATTTAATCATGGGTGAGACATACCTCTTACAAGAGCAATATGCAGAAGCGCAAAAGGCTCTGCAAACGTATATGCTTTATGAAACAAAGGATGCCAAGTCTCTTGCCTTGCTCGGAGAAGTCTATTACAAAACCGGTGATTACAAAAAAGCTCTGAGCACCCTCGATACAGCGCTGACGTTGGATGGGCGCTTGAAGCAGGCAAATTACTATCGCGGCCTCTCCCTAATCGAATTGGGTAACATGCCCGGCGCTGAGCCTGACCTAGTAAAAGCCTATGAGCAATACCCTAATTCTTTCGATTTAGTTATTGCCTTAACACGCGTTTATTATGCCAATGAAAAATATGGAAGCGCTTATTTACAAATAGTAGCCGCCAATTCCCTGGATGAGACTCCACAACAGCAAGCCCAGGTTTATTACTGGAGCGCGTTGATACAGGAAAAACGCGATCAGCCGCGCGACGCTCTCCAGGCGTGGCGCGCCTTGCTTGCCCTGCCTGCAAGCGTGATGACTCCTGAAATGCGCAAGGAAGCGCAAGAGCACGTCAGTGCTCTGGTGACTCCTACGGCAACGTTAAAAGCGAGTCAACGTACGGCGACCGCCGCGGCCACCGCGAAAACCGGCACACCTAGGCCAAAAACAACCGGAACTCCCACGTCGCCTTCACCAACAAGAACCCCCAAGCCGCCGGCAGGAACAGCGACTCCAAAAACGCCACCCCCAAAGGTTACTGTTACGCCAACACCCACTGCCAAGCCTTAACACAAGACCCCGGCTCATTAAAGAAGTCGGGGTCTTTGTTTATTTGGACTTTATCGGAAAATAACACATAAGCACCGCCCCGAAGGTTTATTTCGAGTGGCTGAGTGTTTGACGACAACCTTCGGGACGTTTGATAATATCTATTGTTTTTCGTACTTTGCTCTGCACTCAGCACATGGACATAACGCTCGCAAGTAATGCCAGTTAAAAATACCGTAATCGTGACCATCCTCCCACACGATCGTCAACGCGTACGAACCAACTGCCACAACGTTGCTGATCCGCGTAGATGAGGAATCATCCATTATTTTGGAGAAGACATCTGCATCCGGCTCAGACTTCATGTTTTCATGTCCGCCGCGGCATGAGGCGCAGGGACAGGCCGCGCGTAATAGTCCAAACGGATAGACGCTGGTATGTCCATCATTCCAGTTGACTGTAAATTCACGGGCTGTTTTATTGGCTGTAATGCCATTTGGGCGTTCATTCATTTGATGACCTCAATTTTAAGAGATTTTCAGTACTTCTTATGGATTGGGAATAACCGTTAGAAAATTGGATGCCGCCCAGCCGGTGCGCGTCTGGTCATAAGGCGCGGCCAGATACCACCACATGTATCCGTCTGCTTGTTGCGGGCCGTCTTGTACCACAAATACTTCTGCATCAAAAGCGAGGAAGAGCGGGTCGGCGTTGATGCCCGGCACAGAGCGGATTCTGAGTCCATCGCCTTCTGTGCCGCTGATCTGTACGTATCCACCAAGGCCGATCGTGTTGGGTGCGAGCGTGGGTGTGCCAAAAAGCAAAGGGTCGGGTGTGAACGTAGGCGTAACGTTGGGGGTAATGGTTGGGGCGGGGAGCATGGTCAAATACGCGGGAACAAATCCAACGTCCGCGCCGACGCGGGGGCTTGTCCATCCAATGGAAATTAGAGTAATAACGATCAAAAGAACTGCAATGAAGATCGCACCGAGGATCGTCCAACGATTGATGTAGTAAGGAAAGTTTTGATTCATAATTGCCGTGAAGAATGATTTTGTAACAGGTGTAAAGCATGACGCGGCATCAACACGTTCAACGCACGCGGCTTCACAATAATTTCCACTTTTTGCGCGCTCGGCGCGGGATCGCCGTCAGATTGAACCATGAACGGAAGATCGGCTTCCACATGCAAGGTCCGAAAAGGGATGCGCCGCGCCGCGTCCGATTCCAAATGGCGGCCCTGCCATAAGTCATACGCGTGGCGCAGCGCATCGCCCAGATTACTGCCAGCCAGCAGCCAGAAATCCATCAGGCCGTCATCCACAAACGCATCGGGCGAAAGGTTGCTCAAGCCGCCCATGTAATGACGAATGTTATTGGCAACACCGAGAATATATTGGCCTTCCACTTCTTCGCCATCGGCCCAAATGCGCAGACGCAAGCCTTCCCATTGACTGGCTTTCCATAGAGTTACTGCGGTGTATTCAGGCATGGCAAAAAATTTTTCAAGCCGAATACGCGTTCCCAACACATTAACCGCCATCGCATCCAATCCCATGCCAGCCCACATTAGAAAAGGCAGGTTGTTGCACATGCCCACGTCAATTTTACAAACCGGAGAATCTGCAAGTAACAATGCGTTCTCGCGCAACGCGCTCCAGCGTGCCCACGAAAAAACTGGAAGATTTAGTTCCTTGCCCCAAACGTTTTGAGTGCCGGCCGGCAGGACGCCCAATGCCGTTTCGGAATCGACCAGTCCACTTGCGACCTGGCCGATCGTGCCATCTCCGCCGATCGCGAAGACCACATCAACCCGCCCCGCAGCCTGTTTTGCCAATTCGACGGCGTGTTCGCCGCTTTGAGTTGCCATCGCTTCTATGCGCCAACCGGCATTCGCCAGGGCGCGCACCAAGCCCTTCATAAACGGCCGCGCAGAGAACCGCCCGGCAGTTGGATTATAGATAATAAGTGACTCGCGCATGTGAAGGATTATACCTGACCCTGCATGATATAATCCGCTCGCAAACATGAAAGAAGGCGCTCTTCTCAACAAACGCTATCAATTGCTTGAGCGGCTCGGCTCCGGCGGCATGGCCGGTGTGTTCCGCGCACGCGATTTGATGCTTGATCGTTATGTAGCGGTTAAACTCCTGCGCGAAGATTACTCAAGCAACAAAGCTTTTCAGGAAAGCTTCCGTCAGGAAGCGCGTGCTGCGGCCAATCTTTCTCATCCCAATATTGTCACAGTTCATGATTTTGGCATTGATGAGAACGGTATTGTGTACATCATTATGGAGCTCGTTCCTGGCAAAGATATGAAGAGTCTCCTGCGTCAGCGTGGACGTTTTACAGTTCAGGAAGGTATTCCGCTGATTATTCAAGCCTGCGCGGGCATAGGTTATGCTCACCGCGCAGGCCTTGTGCATTGCGACATCAAGCCGCATAATCTGCTTGTCACACCAGATCAGAGACTCAAGGTGACAGATTTTGGCATCGCGCGCGCGCTGGCTACCATCACCCCCGGCGAAAAGTCGGATGTGGTTTGGGGTTCGCCGCAATACTTTTCGCCCGAACAAGCCGTGGGCGAAGCGCCATCTCCAGCATCCGATGTTTATTCACTCGGCGTGGTGATGTATGAAATGTTCAGCGGCACGCCGCCTTTCACCGCCTCCACACCTGCAGAGATGGCGCGCCTGCATCTTGAGGCCAAACCAATTCCCATCAACGAATATATGCCTGATGTGCCTGCCGCTTTGGAAGAGATCATCATGAAGGTGCTCTCCAAAGAACCATCTGCGCGCTATCGTACAGCCGATCAACTTGGACGCGTTCTGCTCAAATTCGGTATGAAGCGTGATGAACCCGTTGCGCCTGCGCTGAACCTGACGCCTGAAGTTGCCACGCGATTTGAGACGCGCCAAACTCCCGCACGCCCGCAACCTCAACCCATTCGTTATGCAGAGCCGGAACCAGAACCAGAACTGGAATTCACAGCCCCGGAAATTGACTGGACGCTTGTCGGCCTGGGCCTCGGTGCATTGATCGCGGTCGGCGGATTAATTCCTTTTTGGATGTATATCTGGTTTCTCTACAACCCCCCAATCCGATGAAATATATTATCGCTCCCTCCATTGTTGCCTCTGACCACTTGCGGTTGAAAGAAGAGATCGCCGCCTGCAAATCCGCAGGCGCAGAATGGTTGCACGTGGATGTGATGGACGGCCATTATGTTCCTAATATTACGATGGGGCCATTTCTTGTCGAAACCTACAAACGCGCGGCAGATATGCCGCTCGATGTGCACTTGATGATCGAAAAGCCGGAACGCTATCTTGAAGCCTTTGCCAAAGCAGGCGCGTCTGTTTTAACCGTTCACGTTGAAACCTGCCTGCATATATACCGAACAATGCAACAGATCAGGTCACTTGGATGTAAAGCAGGCGTCACGCTGAACCCTGGCACGCCCGTTTCGCTCATCGAGCCGGTGTTACATTTAGCGGATCTGGTTTTGGTGCTGAGTGTTAATCCCGGTTTTTCAGGTCAGGCCTTTATCCCCGAAACGGCTATGAAAGTGGAGATCGTCCGTAAAAAACTGGATGAGATCAAATCTCCCGCATATCTCGAAGTGGATGGCGGCATTTCTGCTGAAACCCTGCCCAGAATGAAGGATGCGGGCGCCAACGTTTTTGTGGCAGGCAACGCGATATTCAAACATCCACAGGGAACTGAAGCCGGGATCAAAGCTTTGCGCGCGTGCTTGTAGGTCAGGCTTGCAGCCTGACAGTTTTTGAAAACGCAGATTTGGGCGGGTTGCAAACCCGCCCTACGAACGCTTATGCATAATTTAAACAAAAACCGCGGCCTGCGCCGCGATCTTTGTAGCAAAAATAGACGAACTTAGGTCGTTGACTTAGCCAACGTCTTAATGCACTTGGTACACAGGGTCTTCTTCACCAAACGCCCTTGTTCCATCACTGTCACCTTTTGCAGGTTCGCCTTGAACTTGCGGTTGGTGGTACGCAAAGAGAATGAACGACTATGACCAAAATTGGTAGTCTTGCCACAGGTGTTGCACTTAGCCATTATAGATCCTTTCCTTACAATGATTCCTGATTTCAATGCCAATTGCCCGCTTTGCAGGCAGGGCATTTTACCATATATCGCAACCTTCTTCAAGATAAACTGTTAATATAAACACAAGAGGATAAAACCATGGGCGAAGAAACAACAATTTTGGGCGGGGTCCATATCTCCCCAACCGCAGTAGCAACCATTGCCTACCACGCGACCCTTGAGTCATACGGCGTGGTGGGGCTGGCTCCTAGGAATCTGGCAGACGGCATCGTACACACCATTACGCGCGAACCAATGCGCGGCGTATCCGTCCGTTATAATGGCGAAGATATTGATATTGAGATCAATGTCATCGTCGAGTATGGCACACGCATTACCTCGGTAGCCGAGAGCGTGGCCAATACTGTCCGCTTTCATGTGGAAAAGGCGCTGGGACTGCGCGTCAACAGTGTCAGCATCCACGTGGCGGGACTGCGCGTCAGCTACACTGATTAGGAGGCGATGATTATGGCTGTAGATACTGCTCGCCTCGAAAAACTACGTAAAAGGCCGTTCGATGGTCAGGCTGTGAAGCGACTTGTGGAAGCCGGGCTTATCTGGCTCCGCACCAACCAACAAATGGTCAACGCGCTGAACGTATTCCCCGTCCCGGATGGGGATACGGGCACGAACATGCTGCTCACGATGACATCTGCCTATAACGAGATAAAAAATTCAGGTGAGAAACATGCCGGGAAAATGGCTGCCATGGTCGCCAAGGGCGCTTTGATGGGTGCGCGTGGCAATTCAGGTGTGATCCTTTCCCAACTGTGGCGCGGCTTCTCGCGTGGAATTCAGGATGCTGAGTTAATAGACGGCCCTGCGCTGGCAAAGGGATTTTTAGAAGCGCGCGATACGGCTTATAAAGGCGTGGTCAAGCCCGTGGAAGGGACGATCTTAACCGTCGCCAAGGAATTGGCCCTGGCCGCGGAAGCAGATTTGGGGTCCACACAGGATGCGTTTGAGATTTTGCAGATCGCAGTTGCTGCGGCGGATGTGGCAGTCCAGAATACGCCCGAATTACTGCCTGTCCTCAAACAAGCTGGCGTTGTTGACGCAGGTGGCAAAGGTTTATTCATTATTTTGGAAGGCATGTTGCGCCACGTCTATGGCGAATCACTTGAAACGCCGATTGCCAGTGTGCAAGTTTTATCTGCGATGAACTTTGAAAACGCCATGCAGGAAGTGGAAGAGGGCCAGGATTTTGAAGTGGTGGTTGACTTTTTCCCGAGCGGACAATTTGAACTGCAAAAATTTTATAGCAGACTCGAAGAGATGGGCACATCCATTCAAGTGGGCGAAGGTGAAGGCATGTATCGCATGCACATCCATGTGCCGCTTGACAAACGCTATGAGCCGATTGATTACATCATGGGCATTGGCACGATCACAAAAGTGGCAATGGAAAATCTGCTGGCACAGATGGATGAGATCAACGCCACTTCCAAGGGTGCGAAACTCGAGCTGGTGAGTGTTGAGCCGGGACAGATCGCGGTGGTGGTCGTTTCGCCGGGACTTGGCCTGAGCCGTATCTTTGCGAGTTTGGGCGCGGCCGCCATTGTTGGCGGCGGACAAACCATGAATCCTTCGACGCAGGAAATTCTGGCGGCGTTTGAAAACCTGCCGACCGATAAGATCATCATTCTGCCCAACAATAAAAATATTGTCATGGCGGCCAATCAAGCCAAAGACGTGACCGTGAAAAACGTGGCGGTTGTGCCAAGCAAAACCATCCCGCAAGGTTTGACGGCAATGCTCTCACTTGATTCGAATGGCGATGTGTCCGCAATAGCAGAGAAGATGATGAAATCAATCTCATCTGTTATCACAGGCGAGATCACGGTTGCGACCCGTTCGGTTGAAATTGACGGAGTAAAGGTGAAGGAGGGCCAGGTCATTGCACTATTGGATGGCAAGCTGGTTGCATCGTCAAAAACTGTCGAGAATGGAGTGCTTGAATTTCTTGAGAAAGCCAAAGCCGAAGAGCATGAACTCGTCACTTTCTATTATGGCGAAGAGATGAAACATGCCGAAGCCAACCAGATCGCGGATGTGGTGCACGAAAAATATCCTGCGCTTGAGATCGAAGTGCATGACGGCGGACAGCCACATTTTCAATTCATCATTTCGGTGGAATAGAACCGTTTGGCAGGGATCCTGCTTGGCGTGGGTCTGAGACCCACGCCGAACGGGAGAATTTTCTTATGAAACTTGGCATCGTTACCGACTCTACTTCTGATATTCCTCAATATTTGATCGAGCAATATGAATTGGAAGTAATTCCGACAATTTTGATTCTCGATGGAAAGGAATATGAGGACGGAAAAGAGATTTCGCGTGACGATTTTTACAAGCGACTGCCAGCGCTTCAATCCCCGCCGACAACTGCCGCGCCTTCGATAGGCGATTTCTCGACACGATACGATTCCCTGCTAATGCGCGGCTGTGAGCATATCCTGTCCATTCATCCGGCGGGACAATTAACCGCCATCGTCAATGTGGCGCGGCAGGCCGCGGCCGATTTCGCAGGGCGTGTTACCATAATTGACAGTCGCTCGCTTTCACTGGGACTTGGCTTCCAGGTGATTGCCGCGGCTGAAGCGGCGGAATCAGGCTTGAAGTTCGCGTTGGAGGCGGTTGAGTCAACGCGCAAGAGACTGCAGGTCTTTGCTGCGCTGGATACGATGGAATACCTGCGCCGCAGTGGACGTGTCCCTCGTACGGTGGCCATGCTCGGCGGATTGTTATCCATCAAGCCGTTGATCGAGTTAACGGATGGCGAAGTCAAAGCGATCGGCGCAGTGCGGACAATACAACAAGCCAACGAGCGTATGTTTAATCTTTTACTTGAGGGCGGAAAATTGGAAAGATTGGCGATCCTGCATTCAGGTGCAGAAGCGCGCGCGAAGGGATTGTTGAATGTGCTTATGCAAAAGGCAAGTGGATCGGCGCCGCGCGATATATTGATGGTCAACGTGACGGCTGTGATCGGCACACATATCGGCCCGAATGGTTTGGGGTTCGCGGCAGTGAAGATGTAATCCGTTTAGCTTTACTTGCTTTTCAATGGCTTGAAACCTTCGCCTAATGCCATGTGCCACACCGATAACCATGAAAGCCAGGGGAGCAACCTCATGCACAATTGCCATTGTTCCACCGTCAATTGCACTTTTCTAAAAAATTGGCTGACTCAAATCTGCAAAGCCGTTGTATACTAATACGTGAAGGTGTCCGCCACTACATAGGAGGAGTCGTCATGGATTTTGATTTAAACGAAGAACAGCGCATGTGGCAAAAAGCCGTCCACGATTTCGTGGCGACGGAAGTGCAGCCTAAAGCACACGAAACAGATGAGACGGGGGAATTCAACTGGCCGGCCGTCCGCAAGATGGGGCCGCTCGGGATGCTGGGACTGAACATCCCCGAAGATTATGGCGGCGCGGGAGTGGATGCCGTCAGCGTAGCGATTGCCATCGAGGAACTCGGCTGGGCCTGTGGCTCGACTGCCCTGGCAATTGCTGCCCACAACGGTCTGGGCACCACGCCCATCGTTTTGTATGGCTCGGAAGAACTCAAGCAGAAATGGCTGCCGCTGGTCGCCAGTGGGAAAAATAAACTGGGTGCGCTGGCCCTGACCGAACCGGGCGCAGGCTCTGACCTGCAAGGTGTCCAGACCAAAGCCGAGAAGGATGGGGACGCATGGGTTATCAACGGCTCAAAGATGTGGTGTACGAGTGCCAGCATTGCTGAATATATCATCACGCTCGTTCGCACCGACCCCAAGGGTGGCTCCCATTCCTTGAGCATGATCCTGATCCCAACCGACGCGCCCGGCCTGCACATTGCCCCGCCCGAAAAGAAAATGGGGCTGAAAGGCTCACCCACCAACGCAGTGACATATGAAAACGTACGTGTCCCACTCGCCAACCTGATTGGTGAGGAGGGCGGCGGTCTGTGCCAGACTCTGACTACATTGGATGGTGGGCGAATCAGCATTGGAGCCATTTCAGTGGGACTGGCTCAGATAGCCTTTGAGCAGGCGGTTGCTTACGCTAAAGAGCGCCATGCATTTGGCGCGCCAATCGCGAATCTGCAAGCCATCCAGTGGATACTGGCCGATGCGGCCACCGAGATTGCCGCGGCGCGGTCGCTGGTCTACCACGCGGCTTGGCTCAAACAGGAGCGGCGTCCCTTCGGCAAGGAGGCCGCGATGGCCAAACTGTTTGCCAGCGAAATGGGCGAACGCGTTTGCCGCAATGCCATCCAGGTCTTCGGCGGTTACGGCTACAGCCGCGAGTATCCGGTGGAGCGGATTTACCGGGACGCGCGTCTGATGACTATCGGGGAGGGGACGAGCGAAATCCAAAGGTTGGTCATCGCCCGGCATGTGCTCTCAGGCAAAGGGTTGTACTGAAGCGGAAGGGGCCGCAGTTTTTCCCGCGGAGGTGAGCATCCAGGTATAAGTATTATCCCGTCACATCCTCAAGCCAGCGTCGGAATCGGGCGGCTGGCATGGCATCCCAAGGATACCCAATTCTCTATTTGACCTCTTGCATAAGTGAGTTTAATACAGCCACAGAGCGCACACGTGTGCCTGCACGTCTTCGGCACAGTGCAGGCAGAGACCTTTGAGATAAGGCTCTTAAAACTCATTTTCTCTGCGCTCTCTGTGGCAAAAAAGACTTTCGCAAGAGGTCTATTGCTAAAGGAGGAGGAAGAAGATGCAAATTTTGGAATCTGGCCAAGGGGAAATCATCCAGCCATTTGACCTGGACGAGTTCCGGGAGTGGAATCGCACTAGGAAAACGCGCAAACTGGTTGACAAAGTGATGACCGAGCAGCAGGCCATCGCCAAATTCGTGTACGACGGTTGTTACATTGGCACAGAACTGTATGGCACGGTGCGCTGTCCCATGTCGCTGGCGCGTGAGGTCGTCCGCCAGGGACGTAAGGATTTGCGCGTCTGCGGGCAGGGTGTGCTGGAACTCGACCTGTGGCTGGCAGCTGGCATCATCAAGAAACTGGACATCACCTACATCGGTCTGGAAGTCTACGGCACCACTGCCTGCCTGCGTCGTGCGGTCGAATCCGGCCAGGTGGAGACCTGCGTGGAGTGGTCGAACGCGTCCATTTCCTGGCGCATGAAAGCCGCGGCCATGGGTATACCCTTCCTGCCGACCCGTTCGATGTTGGGCACCGACATGCTGAAATACAGCGCCGCCAAGGTGGTGGAAGACCCGTTCACCGGCATCAAGGTGGCCCTGCTCCCGGCGCTGATCCTGGATGTGGCGCTCATCCACGTCCACCGGGCGGATAAATATGGCAACTGCCAGATCGAGGGCATCAGCGGCTTCGCTCTGGAGATGTCACGCGCCTGCAAGCGCTTGATCATCAGCGCCGAGGAGATCATCCCGACAGACGAAATCCGCAAGTACCCTGACCGTACGGCCATCCCCTACTACCTGGTGGATGCAGTTGTACACGCCCCCTATGGGTCGCACCCCGGCGAGATGGCCTATGTCCACGGGCGGGATGAAGCAGGAATCAAGGAGTGGGTTGAGATGAGCAAAACCGCCGAAGGCGCTCAGCAATATCTGGAAAAGTATGTTTACAGTCCCAAGAACCACAACGATTACCTGAGGTTGATTGGAGAGGAACGCCTGGCGAAATGCGTTGATCTGCGCGAAAGGAGGCAGGCATGAGTGAAGCATCCTACTCCAAGACCGAACTGATGATCTGCGTAGCCGCGCGTCTCTTCGAGGACGGGACGACCTGCTTCATCGGCACCGGCATTCCCATGCTGGCGGCCATGCTGGCATCCAAAACCACTGCGCCCAACCTCGTGCCGGTCTTCGAATTCGGCGGGACAGGCGCCATCCTGGAAGAACTGCCAATCGCCGTGGGCGGGGTGCTTACCTTTCACAAAGGTATCTCGGCGCTCGGCATCTGCGACATAATGGAAACCGCCCAGCGCGGGTTCATTGACTATGGTTTCATCGGCGGGGCGCAGATCGATCTCTACGGCAACCTGAACAGCGTCGTCATCGGCGAGCATGACCATCCCAAGGCACGCCTGCCCGGCAGCGGTGGCGGCAATGATGTGGGTAGTCACTGTTGGCAAACCATTGCCATCATGCAACATGACGCCCGCCATTTTGTGCCCAAGGTAGACTTCCTAACCACGCCGGGCTTCCTTAGCGGGCCAGGTGCGCGCGATGCGGCAGGCTTGCCGCGCGGCACCGGCCCCATCGCGGTTGTCTCCACACTGGCGCTGATGGACTACGACCCTGAAACTTGCCGGATGCGGCTCAAGGCCCTGCATCCGGGTGTCACGCCGGAAGAAGTGAAAGCTAACACCGGCTTTGAATTGCTCATATCAGACAGGGTCGCCGTCAACGATCCGCCCAGTGACGAAGAATTGCGCCTGCTGAGAGAAGAAATAGACCGGGAACGGTTTTACATCTAAAGTAAAGAAGAGTTCAAGAATGAACGCGTTGCCATTGTGGGAATCGGTTGGTCTGGTTTTAGGCCGACCAAGCCCAATGTCTCATATAGGAGTTGATGTATGGGGCGGCCGTACGCGCCTACGTCGATGCTGGCGTGGATCCGCGCCGCGCGATATATTGACGGTCAATGTGACGGCTGTGATCGGCACACACATCAGCCCGAATGGATTGGGTTTCGCGGCAGTGAGGATGTAGCGTCACTTGCTTTTCAACGGCTTGAAACCTTCCCCCAATGCCTCATGCACCACACCGATGACCATAAATGCCAGCGGGTCAAGCTCATGCACAATTGCTTTTAGTGTTGCCACTTCCGCGCGTGTAATCACAACATACAACACGGGACGGTTCTCGCCTGTATACGCGCCTGAGCCTTCCAGGATGGTGACTCCGCGCTCCAAATCGTCCAGCACGCGATTGGAGATCGCTTCAATCTCCTTCGTAACGATCATCGCCGTGCGGGCCGTGCCGCCGCCTTCGAGGGTGGTCTCTGCCACGATGCCGCTCACGTACAACGCGATGATGGCATAGAGGGCCTGTTTCCAGCCAAAGACAAATCCCGCCGCGAGGATGACGGCTGTATCCACAATGAGATAGCTTTGCGTCATCGAGATGCCGCGCCAATGATTGAGGATGCGCGCCAGGATGTCCGAGCCGCCGCTGGTACTGCGGGCGCGGTAGACCAATCCATAGCCGAACCCGCTGACGATCGCGCCGTATAACGAGTTGAGGAAAATGTCGTCTTTCAAGTCCGCGATCAAAATGGTCGCCGCGCCCTGGGGACCAAACGCAGGCAGGCGCAATAACGCGTCTGTAAAGAAGGAATACATGACGATGGCAAGCGCGGTGCGGAACGCGAACTTTCGTCCGCCGAGGAATTTCCAGCCGAGGGCGAACAAAGGGATATTGCCGATGAGGACCATCAAACCGATCGGCCAGCCCGTAAAGTGATGGATCAACTGCGAAATGCCGCTTACGCCTCCTGATGTAAGATCCGCGGGGATAAAGAACAGGCGTAATGAAATGGCTTGTATCAGGGTGGCAAGTGCGATCAAGAAGTAATCGCCGATGGTAGGCCAGTATTTTTTCATAGTCCCTCAATCTTTATTATTCAAGATTGGGAAGTTTACACTTCCAAACATTCCAACCTGTCAACTTTCAAACTTTCAAACTATCTCCACCCCTGCCAGCTTTTCAATCACACCCACCACCGCGGAGTTATCCAGTTCGCCCATACCCGCATCGATCATTTGCTGGAATAACTTTGTGTTCTCCTGTGTTCCAGAAATGGGAATGTTATATTCTTTTGCGGTCTCTAAAATGATCCTCAAGTCTTTCAACTGCATACGTGCCTTGAAACCGGGATTGCGATTGCCGTCAAATAAACGCGGCGGCTTGACGTCGAGCGTCCAGCACTGAGCCGCACCGCCTTTGATGGCATCCACCACCTTGCGCGGGTCCACGCCGGCTTTCTTCGAGAAGACCAGTAACTCGCCCATCGCCACCATCTGCGCCGCGACCATGATCTGATTGGCGGCTTTGGCGACCTGACCCGCGCCCGCATCGCCAACGTGAGTCACGGTTTTGCCCATCGCTAAAAGCACCGGCATAACCTTTTCCAACGCGGACGCATCACCGCCGACCATGATGGCAAGAGTCCCGTTGCGCGCGCCGATGTCACCGCCTGAGACGGGCGCATCAAGCGAAAACACGCCTTTCGCGGCAAGTTTCTCTGCGATTATGCGCGCGGATGCAGGCTTGATGGTGGAGTTATCCACCAGAACTAATCCTTTGTGCGCGCCTGTGATAATTCCCTTTTCGCCCAGGACAACCTTTTCAACGTCAGGTGTATCGGGCAGGTTCGTGAAAACGACATCCACTTGAGAGGCAAGTTCCGCGGGTGAGTTTGCGGCTGTGGCGCCTTCACCGACTAATTCGTCCACTGCCGCGCGCGAACGGTTATGCACTACGACAGGGAAACCTGCTTTGAGAATATTTCGGGCAATGGACTTGCCCATTAATCCGAGGCCGATGTATCCGACTTTTAGCATGTAGGTAACTCCTTTGGAAATATTGGGGTGATTATAACCTGACCCCCTCCGCCCATTCCCCTTCGGGGACCTTCGGCGGGCACCTTCGCGAAGCACACTGTGTGCCCCCAAATCCGCTAGATTACTTTACATAATCATGTCAAATTTTTATAGCGGATTTGATGGAGGTTGGGTAGGGGTAAAACAAAAGAACTGGCCTCCATAACGGAGACCAGTTCCAGGGTCCAGAGTGAAGCGCTTACTTGATTTCGTAGATTACGTTGACGGTTACAGCGACCGTCAACTGACCGGGTTGGATCGGTATAGATACATCCGCCGCCACAGCTCCACCGCCGCCACCCTTGCCTTCATACATCGGGTACGGACTGCTATCGAAGAAGCTGATGGTCTGGATACTGCCGAGAGAGATACCTGCCGCATCGGCCAGTTCCTGCGCCTGAGTCTTGGCATCTTCAACGGCTTTGCTACGTGCATCTTTTAAGGCCTGGGTCTTATCGGCCACGTCGAACTGGATGCTGTTGATTGTGTTGGCACCTGCGCTGATGGCATCATCGAGCAAACTACCGAGGGTATCAAGATCACGCACAGTTACATAGACAGTGTTATCCACCATATAGACCGTGCCGGTCAGTTGACCATCGGGGCTGTATTGCTGGGAAGGGTAGATGCTGAAGTTGGTGGTGCGGATATTTTTCTTATCCACGCCAGCTTTCTTAATGGCATCGATCACGGCATTGGTCTGAGTCTTGTTCGAGTCCACGGCCTCAGAGGCAGTCTTGGCTTCAGTGTGTACACCAATATAGATGTAAGCAATATCCGGTGTGAGGTAAATTTGACCTACACTATTGACATTCAACGTGCGAACCACGGGCTGTGCGGCCTGATTGACCGTGGTCGGCCCGCAGGCGCTCAATACGAGAGCCAGAGCAAGTAAAGTGAAAATTACAAATTTTGTACGCATTTTTTCTCCTTTTGTCGCGTTGTAATATTTTCTTCCTAAAGACGCTCCACCACTAAAAAGGTTCCCTTGCACCGCGACCATTTTTTATTGATGAGAAGTTGTGGCACCTTGTATTTTAGCCGATTAACGACTAAAATTTTGCACAAATGTTCTAGTATCGTCATTGCGAGAACGCCCACTTCCTGACGACGTGTGCCACAAAGTGGTAAGCAATCTCACGCACAATTGGAGATTGCTTCAGGCTAACGACAAGTGTGCCCTCGCAATGACGAGGAAATTAAGATGCCCATAAACTACCAGGAAATTTACACGCAAATAAAAGAGATTGGCAAAGGCGCCAAAGAAAGAAGAAAGAAAAAAGAAGAGGCGCAAGCCTCTGCGCGCGGCCTGCTGAATACGTATGCATCTGAATTGGATTTCCTGCGCTCGAAAGTGGACTCCGCTAAACAAGCCGACTCCAATATCCGCTGCGCCTTGCCGTTTAATGAGCCGCTCGCTTCTTCCCACCCGCCACCTGCTTCCGCTAAAGACGCCACGCTCATAGCCGCGGACGGTTCGCAGATCAACCCCGACAGGCACGCCGCGGTTCAATTTTGCGTTGTCAACGTGGGCGCGATCCAGATGAAACTCAACTCAGGCGAAACGCCCGAAATTTTTACAGATACCGATCTGATGTATGGCGATGATCTTCTGCCAAACGGCTTTCCCTTGTCTGATGGCATGGTGGCGTTACAACGCGACCTGAAAGAACGTGCAAAGTTGGATGAATTATCCAAAGGCCTTCAAGGACCAGTCGTTACATTTACTGATGGACCAATCGAGTTATGGGGCGCAAAAGGCGAAGACGCGAACACGTATGCGGATTTTGTTCAAAAATATCTCGGCGTGCTTTCCCGTTTGCAAACACGCGGGGTAATTACAGCCGGCTACGTGGATAAACCATCCGCAGATCTGGTCGTCCGCCTGCTCGAAATTGCGGTTGCCGATAATGAACAGATCCAAAAACTACGCGAGTTTCATCCCTTGCGCGGCGTCAGTGACCGCTGGCTGTATGGCGAACGCGAGAATCCGCTTTTACCACCCGGTCATCGCTCGGCAGTGTTTGGGATTCAATCGAGTTCGGAGAAGAAATACAAAAACGCATTGTCGCTATTCTTCTTTTATCTCAACGTCGGCACAGAGGGACATCCCTGGCCTGTGCGCGTCGAAGTCCCCAGGTGGGTGGTGGACGATAAGGAGAAGCTGGATTTACTGCACGCCGTTTTGCTCGAGCAATGCAAAATGATGGGAAGCAGGCCTTATCCGTATTTATTACACCGCGCCCATGAGACGGCGGTTGTATCACAGGAAGAGAAATATCAAATCGAGCAAATGCTCCAGCAGGAATTACGCCGAAACAACGAAGAGATTGACGAAGGTTCGAACAAGCAATCAGCGAAGGATTTGAAGGGAAGAACGTATAGATAATCGTCATTGCGAGGAGGGTGTTCTTCCCGACGAAGCAATCTTCACCATGTTGAGGGGGATTGCTTCGGGCAAAGAACGCCCTCGCAATGACGGGAGGATATGATATGACTCAACAAATCGAAATCGGACGTTTATTGCGCGCAGGCACGACCGGTTTTATTGCGGGCTGCCGCGTCTCGCAATTGACCGTGCCTGCCTTCGGCGCATTGGTACGCGCGCCGTTGGGCGAGGGCTATCAAGTCTATGGCATCATCCACGATATTCACATTGACGATGACGGGCTGGTGCGTCAACTCGTCACCGCGGATAATGTCAGCGAGGAAGTGATGAAGGACAACCGCGAGCGGCGCATCGTGCCTGTGGAAATGTCCGTACTGGCGGTGGGATACGAGCAGGATGGCAAGATCCATCATCTCCTGCCGCCGCGTCCGCCGTTGAGTTTGGATGTGATCTACTTGTGTGATGACAATGATTTGGTGAGATTTACAGGCTCAGGAAGATTTGGGTATTTCAGGCATATTCTTCGCGCGCAAGATATTCCTGTTGGCGAAGTGCTGGCGGCGCATTTGGGGCAGGCGGGAAAAGCGCATGGTACGAGCGGTGATGCGTGGAAAGAGAAAGCAACGCAGGAATTGATCGCATTACTTCGAGATGATTACCAGACATTGATGTCAGTGTTGAGTGCATTGAGTGATGTGAGTGTTTAAATCCATTAAACACGAAGGACACAAAGGACACGAGGTTTAAAAAGTGTTCAGTCGTGATGCGCTTGTTTCGATTTTGTTTGAGGATGTGTTTGGCGAAAGGAGAAGGCGATCATGTTGAATTCACCGCGGAAGGTTTATGTTCCCATTTCCGCTGAGACTGAACGAGTAGGAAAGATTGTTCTTGATGCGGCTTTCAAGGTTCACACTGTCTTGGGACCCGGCTTGCTTGAATCAGTCTATCAAATTGCAATGAAACATGTGATCGAAACAGGTGGAATACTTGTGGAAACAGAGGTCAAACTCCCGATCGTTTTTGAAGGGATAACGCTTGAATCTGGCTTGCGAATTGACGTGCTCGTTGCGAAATGTGTAATTGCAGAGCTGAAATCTGTGGAGAAAATGAATCCAGTGTATGAAGCTCAATTGATGACGTATCTTCGTTTGAGCAAGGTGCGGCTTGGTTTCCTCATAAATTTCAACGTGCCACACCTAAAAGACGGTATTAAACGAATTGTGGTTTAACCTTTGTGTACTTCGTGTCCTTTGTGTTTAAGGAGCTATTATGGAAAATAAAATTATCGGATACGTGGTTGGCGGCGGACTCAAAGAGTCTTTCCGTGTGCGGTTGACTGTAGACCCGTTGACGGTGCAGGAGGGGGCGTTTGTGGTAATTGAGAGCGGGGACTATCATTTCTATGGCCTGGTGACGGATATGCAGTTGGGCGCAACAGATGATCGCTTCGCGGATGAGAAGTCTGACCGGCTACCTGTGGCGTTAGCGAAGGCTTTGCATGGACAGACTCTGTATACCAATCTCGAAGTGCTGCCTGCATTGATGCTCGAGCGCGGACCTGACCCCGCTTCGCCTGAGTATGATATTTGGGTGAAGAAGATCGGGGACAAGACTCCCCATCCGATACCCGTGAAGACGGTGCCGCCTCATCATGCGCAGGTGCGGATGGCAAACGAAGGTGACATCGCTGAAATTTTTGGTGACCCTGATGAGACGGGTAACTTCATCATCGGCTACACCCGCGAGCAGGGACATCCTGTTTGCATTGACATGGAAAAGTTCGTGCAGAGGTCATCAGGGGTGTTTGGGGCGACAGGTACGGGCAAGTCGTTCTTGACGCGCTTGGTGCTGGCGGGGTTGATGCACTACAACAAGGCCTCGGTGTTGGTGCTGGATATGCACAACGAGTATGGTTTTGACGATGTGGCCTCAGACACAAAGATGGCCGTGACGGGACTGAAGACCAAGTTTAAGTCGAAGGTCAGAATCGTCGGACTGGGAGCAGGAGCAACCATCAGAGGCCGGGTCCCTGACTTTAATCTGGAAATCTCAACAGGAGACATTTCCACAGCCGATATTGAAACGTTGACGCGTGAATTGAATCTGAAAGAGACCACACCCACCACGTTGAACGCGTTGTATGGGTCGTTCAGGGATAGATGGTTCGCGGAGTTTCGTGCCATGAACCGTGACGAGGTGGAAATCGAAGATGAACCCTTCGACATGGCTCAGGGCAGGCGCGGAAAGATGAAGCGTGTGCCCGCGGATGGAAGTGTGGCGAAGTGGGCGAACGATAACGGCGCGAACGTGATGGCGGCGGAGGCCCTGCACGATAAACTGCGCCGCTTGTTCAATAAGCCGTATATCGTCGAAAAGCCCGCCGCGGACAGCGTGAAGAATATCATCGACTCGTTGGAGAATGGACAGCATGTCGTCCTTTCGTATGGCGAAAAATTTGACACCGATTTAGATTATTTGTTAGTTTCAAATATACTGACGCGCAAGATTCGCGCCGCGTGGGAAAAACGGACAAATGCTTATCGCGGTAACCCCGTAAAAGAACCTGAGCCGCGCCAGTTGGTGATAGTGGTTGAGGAGGCGCACAAATTGCTCAACCGCGAGATGGCCGCGCAAACGACCTTCGCCACCATCGCGCGCGAACTCCGCAAATATTACGTGACGCTCCTGATCGTTGACCAGCGTCCGTCGCAAATTTATGACGAGGTGATGAGCCAGTTGGGGACGCGCATCAGCGGCTGGCTCGGCGATGACCTGGATATTCAAGCCGTATTATCAGGTTTATCTGGACGGGACGCCCTGCGCGGTATGCTGACGCGACTCCAACCGAAAGAGGAGGTTCTGCTCCTCGGCTGGGGCGTGCCGATGCCCCTGCCTGTGAAGTCACGCAGGTATGACGATGCGTTTTGGAAGGAGTTGCTGGGTGGTGGAGCAAAGAAGTCCGAGGCGCAGAATTTGAAGGAGTTGGGGTTTTAGGTTGTGTGGCGACGCTGGTCGGGAGACCAACGTCGATGCAATATGCATAGAGGTGATACATGACTTATGAATATTCAGAACTAGACAAGAAAAACCTTGGATGGTTTACAAATGATTTCACAAGAGCAACATTAACAGGCATTAGGATACATGGTAGTTTACGAGGACTTAAGGACTTATTGGTAGAATTTTCATATCCAATCACTGCTATTGCTGGGCGGAATGGGTCAGGAAAAACAACCATTTTGCATTGGCTGCGTGCGCAAATGGCAATCGTTCAAACGGATATAAATTACCTGGAAGAAAGAGCCCGTATTACAAACATTCAGACTTTTTTGTGCAAACTACAGAAGATTCAAAACTAAATGTCCGAATAAACTTTCGGTTTCTTCACAATCGATGGCGTTCAAAAAAGCCAGCCGAAAGAGTGAGTGCGGGTTGGCAATCTCATGAGAAATTGGCTGGTGGACGCTGGAGTTATTCTGGGCGAGTAAACCGAACTGTTGTTTATCTAGGGATTGACAGGATAGTTCCCGATGCAGAAAAAAGCGTATCGAAAAGTTATAAAATGCGTTTTCAGTCAGGCGTTGCTAAAGGTTGGGAAGATGATGTTAGAGATATTGTTGGGCGAATTCTTGGAATAGAGTATCAGTCTTTTAATTACAAACAGCATTCACGGTATCGTTTACCCGTTGTATCTACGGGCAAAAAGACATATTCTGGTTTTAATATGGGAGCTGGGGAAGAAGCACTTTTTGATTTGTTCTCAATAATTAAAGAGATACCAGACGGTTCTCTTATATTAGTTGATGAGATTGAGTTGGGGCTTCATGAAGAAGCACAAGGACGTTTAATTCAAGAATTAAAGCTCTTATGCAATGAACGAAAGTTACAGGTAATCTGTACTACGCATTCTCCAAAAATATTAGATTGTTTACCGCCCGAAGGCAGAGTGTTTATCGAGAAAATAGGGGAATCTGCAACTGTCATACCAGGTATCTCATCAGCATTTGCAACTGGCAAACTCTCTGGATATCCAAATGTTGAATTGGATATTCTCGTTGAAGATGAAGCAGCAAAAATGATAATAGAGATAGGACTTTCTCCCGAAATTCGTTCCCGAATAAAAATCTTGCCCATCGGCTCTTCCATAGCAGTTATGCGGCATTTAGCTTCGCGATATAAAGATTCTCGATCTTCTGATGTTTGCGTGATTCTTGATGGTGATAAATCAGAATCCAAGAATGAACATATAAAGGCATTTCTTGATGCATTAGAATCGACTAAAGATAAATCAGAAACGCAAAAATGGGCTGAAAAGCGTTTAAATTTTTTACCAGGAGAAAAATGGCCGGAAGATTGGGTAATTGGTCAAAGCGACGAATCTGTTTATGAGGGTCTTCAAGTTGAATTTGGGTTATCGAAAGACCAAGTTGAGGAATTATTAAGTAATAGTCGAAGAGCGGGTAAGCACAGAGAATTTCATCAAGCGGCAAGTAGTTTAAATCTTAGCATTTCAATTGTTGCATATCATTTAATACAAAGTGCGTACAAGGCTAAGCCTGAAGAACTTGAGAGAATTGCAAACTTTGTTATGGGTTTTCTGAAATAGCAATATCGCGGAAACATGTCTTTGCGAGAGGCTGATTGATGATGAGTCATGTCTGCGCGAGGGGGAGGGTCAACGGTGATGGGCACCGCACGGGGACGAGCCCCCGTGCTACGCGTACGAAGTCCGCTCAAGCGGACTAATTAGCTTTAGCCGATTTTGTAGGCGTAGCCCAGACGTTCATGTCTGGGCGGAGAGTGGGAATGGATAAGACTCACACTCACACGAGGGGCTGATTGATGATGAGCCATGTCCGCGTGAGGGGAGATTGGATGTCCCTTCGTTAGACTAATCCTTCACCTCAAATCATGTGATCCAACGGTTGGTTATTTAATGCCTTATCCGCATAACGCGATTTGATTTCCCCATTCCGCCTTGAAACTCCCCTTGAATTGTTCACCGTCTTCGGATGTGAAATTAAATCTGCCGTGGATGGGGCTTCCCACTTCAAAAGGCTGCAGGGTTATTTTCCCGTTCAATGATTGGGCAGAATCGGATCTGGACAGATAAATGGCAGTCCCAACCCTGCTGCTCGAATCTGGAAAAGAATAGGTGGCTGGGAAGTGAAAGTCCGGTGCCTGCCAGATGGACACATTAATCACAGAGCTTGCCCGATAAGGAATGGTGATCGTATACGCCATTCCGTCCCACGGCGCGCAATCACGGTTTACCGAAGCTTTGAAGACCGTGTCATTTACTACAGTTTGTGTTGCGAAATATATCCAAAGAATGATCGCGAGGGCCAGCGTACCGATCAATGTATAGAGCAGGGTTTTGGATTTCATGGCTTGTTCTCCTGAAATGGAGACGCCGCTTGGTTTAAACTTGTTCCTTCACAACCAGCTTTGCGGTCAATGTTGTTGGGTGTGGTTATACGTCTGCATTAGGGAGAGGTCAACCGTGGGGGCGTCCATTTGGTTGGGCACTATCAGTAAACTACCACCGCCAAAGGCGGTGGCTTTAGAACTATGCGCCTAGAAGGCGCGCTGTTTGGTTAATTGATAACTGAATAGATTTGCTTGGAAAGCACTGCTCATTTTCGCTTTCTATGTTCACATTGAGAGATGCCAATTTGCTCAAACATGCTGTTTGCCATCTTCACAATAGAGAATGACAAGGATTCTGTTTGCTCATTATGAACCTTGATTTTGGATTATACGTACAAACCAAGAATGTTCATAAAGCCTATTTCAATTACTATTCACGGTAGAACCTTTTCTCGGTACTCACTGCCATAGGCAGTGGTTTCGCACACTAATAAATCGTGAGCAGTTCCGCTCACGATTTATTTTCTTCGTCCTCTTCGATCTCCAGATGGAAGTGATGCAGAATCCGGTGGAAGACCGGTGTGACCATCACGCCCACGGCCACGAGGAAGACCATGCCCGCGAACAAGGCATAAAATGAGGCGAATAACTTTCCGGCCGCGGTATTCAGGGGCGCAATCGGACCCATCCCACCGAGAAGCATGGACGCGTTGAGCAGCGAGTCCAGCCACGGCAGGCCCTCGAAGAAGTGATATCCAAGCACACCAATTCCAAGTGAAAACAGCAATAAGCCCATCGCCAGCGCGCTAAATCGTAACATGCGTTTGGCGAATTCTGAGCGGCTTGCCAACGGTTCCTTATGATGTTCGAACATTCTGCCTCCATGATTGTATTGTACCTGTTATGCGCACGCGAGGGGTATGGTCAGCGGCGGGGCGATTTTATCGTATATAATACAGTTATAGCGATACTGTAGCCAAAATTTTACTGGTATTAACTTGGAATGGAGAGAAAAAATGACAAACTATATTTGTGTCACGTGCGGAGTCGAATATCAACAAACGGACAGTCCGCCTGAGAATTGCCTCATTTGCGAAGACAGCAGGCAGTACGTTGGTCACAGGGGGCAATTATGGACGACCATCCCAGAGATGCAGAAGAATCATCACAATCGAATTGAAGATATTGATCCGAATCTTACAGGCATCGGTACGACGCCGGGCTTTGCCATTGGACAGCGTGCCTTGCTCGTCCAAACCCCAAATGGAAATGTGTTGTGGGATTGCATCAGCCTGCTGGATGATGCGACGGTGGAAGCCATCCGTTCACGCGGCGGGATTTCCGCCATTGCCGTTTCGCATCCGCACCTTGCAGGTTCTCTTGTTGATTGGAGTCACGCCTTTGGGGACGCTCCGATCTACTGGCACGCCGATAACCGTAACTGGGTCATGCGGCCTGATTCCGCTTATAAGTTCTGGGAGGGAGATACGCTTCCGCTCCTGGACGGGCTGACTCTGGTACGCTGCGGCGGACATTTCCCCGGCTCTGACGTTTTACACTGGTCACAAGGCGCAGAGAGCCGCGGCGCATTATTGACAGGCGATACCATGCAACTCGCACAGGATAGGCGCTATGTCAGTTTCATGTATAGTTACCCAAATATGATTCCCTTGAACGCGCGCGCCGTCGAGCGAATCGTTCAGGCAGTCGAACCTTTTGAATTTGACCGCATCTATGGCGGCTGGTGGGATTATGTCATGGAAACCGATGCCAAGTCCGCGGTGAAACGTTCTGCCGAAAGATATATCAAAGCCATCAGTCCGTAGATGAGCCATGTCTGCCAGAGGGGCTGATTAATGATGAGTCATGTCCGCGTGAGGGGGAGTTTCTTTAAGTGTTATTATCAACCGAAAGGAATTCTCCACCATGCGAAAAATAATTCCGCCTATTGTTTTGTTTATGATGCTCGCCTGCAATTTACCGAATGTAGTGAGCGCGGTCTCTACACCTGAGCAGCCCGTCCCGGCAGGTGATGTTGCCGCCACGGATATACCCATTCCCATTGTTGAAGTCCCGATGAGCGTCGTCCAAATTGAGGGAGTGTCGTATGAATCTTATCAAACGCAGGGGGATCCGTTCCATTTTGTTTGTGCCCAACCATGCAGCATTGATCAGGGCTTGATCTTCGCGGAAATTGCCGGTTTCCGCAACGCCCATGAAAGAATAATCCAATTGACCGGGGTGGATATTCTCCCAGAGCAGGGGTCGGTGGAAATTCATTTCCAGTTCGACTCGGTCTGTGGTTATGAAATGGGAAACGGTGGATACGCCCGCTGGTATCCCGGGGAGACTGCGCTTATTTGTGATTTCATGTTTGAAGATACGGCAAGCCCTACTGGGCCGCTTGCTGCGCCGGAAAATGCAGCTCACCTGGATCAACAGTGGCTTTTTATCCACGAATATTTGCACATGTTATTCTTGGGGCGACTCCCCGCTGACGTGGATGCCTTCCATGATTTTGTAACGCCTCTTTCGTTTTATATTACGTATCTTGGGCCGGATGGGAAAGAGAGTCAAGCCGGGATCGGTGACCTGTGCGCCTATCACCCTGAATCTCCCCCTGGCGATTTTGGTGGATATTTGTTCCAGAACCTTTGTATTCAAAACGGCTTTAGCCTGGAAAAACTGGCCCCGGCCATGATCGAATTGGATCGGCTTTATCAATCTGGAGAGGGTCAGGTTCACCAGGATGGGTATGCACATCCGTCCGCGAGCCCGGCGCAATTCCGCGAAATTCTAAACAAGGTCACCGGCAGCAACACCCGACAGGCCTTTATGGATGCGTGCTGGCCGGCCTCATTATTTGGCGATAATTACACGCTCAGCGATGCGTGTCTCTACCCAACTCCGACGGTAGCTCCTACAATAGTGCAATAAGTCCATCCTGAAGCAAGTCATATAAACAAAACCCCGCCACATTTTTTTACTGTGTGAATTAATGATGAGCCATGTCCGCGTGAAAGGAATAACAAACCGTGAATGGAACGGCTCACAATTTTTCTTCGTCTTCTTCGATCTCCAGATGGAAGTGATGCAGGATGCGGTGGAAGACCGGTGTGACCATCACGCCCACGGCCACCAGGAAGACCATGCCCGCGAACAAGGCATAAAATGAGGCGAATAACTTTCCGGCTGTGGTATTCAGGGGCGCAATCGGACCCATCCCGCCGAGCAGCATGGACGCGTTGAGCAGCGAGTCCAGCCACGGCAGGCCCTCGAAGAAGTGATATCCAAGCACACCAATGCCAAGTGAAAACAGCAATAAGCCCATCGCGAGTGCACTGAACCGTAACATGCGTTTGGCGAATTCTGAGCGGCTTGCCAACGGTTCCTTATGATGTTCGAACATTTTTTATCCTTCCACTATTTCAAAATCATCCGTGATCTCGATCGCATCCTTTAGCGTGACATAGACCGAGCAATACTTCTCTTCGCTGATCTGAATCGCCTTGCGGACCTTTTCAGGGTCAATGCCTTTGCCGATGGCTTGATAGTGGATGTGGATCTTGCGAAAGCGCCAGGGTGGGTCATCATCTTGAATGCTTTCGGCGGTGACTTTTAATTCACTTAAATCCTGCTTTTGCTTGTTCAGGATTTCAACTACATCATATGAGGAGCATCCGATCAATGCCATCGAGAGCAGGTCCGATGCGCTGACACCATTCGGCTTTTTCATAACGATCTGATAGTTATCACTATCCTGCAGGATGAACTGCTGTTCGGGAATCCAGTTGAAGTGAACGGTTTTAGTAGCCATATTCGCAGTATAGCATAATAAAAACGCGCTATATTATTCCCCTGTACGCTGCCGCGCGGAAGGAGTCCCTGGGATGAGCGGATGAGTGGTCTGTGAGGTTTTCTTAAACGTCGCGAAGCCCTTAACGCGAATTTTTTGTGGTCTTTTCGCGTTTTTCGTCCCATTCTCGCAAGATCGTACTCGCAGAGTATTCGCGTTAGAGATAGGTTGCAAGCGTCGAGTCTCGCTGGGACTCTATGAAGGCCTTGAGGTGGTTCGCGATTTGCGGGGAAACCCTGTTGTTATGGGCTACAATTGCACAGATTACTTATCCTCATGAATCCGTTCACTGAATCGATGTTTGTCCTGTTTGCCATCCTGACCCTCGGCGCGTGGATCGGTCAATGGTCATGGCGCGGCATCTCGCTGGGCACGGCGGGCGTGCTCTTCGCCGCGCTGGCTTTTGGTCACTTCGGTTTGAGCGTGCCAAAGGAAGTGATGGACTTCGGGCTGATCCTATTCGTTTACGCCGTGGGGTTGACGGCGGGACCGAGTTTTTTCCGCACCTTTCGCCGGCGCGGGATGCAGTTCGTTGTCCTGGCGCTGGTCATCGTGGGCAGTGGAGCGCTTCTCACGGTGCTGGCCGCGTATCTGTTTAAACTTCCACCTGCGCTTGCCGCGGGACTCTACACCGGTGCGTTGACCTGTACCCCGGCGCTGGCAGCTGTGCTGGATAGCCTGCACCGCCTGTCGCCCGCCGCCGCGCCGCTTGCTTCGGTCGGCTATGGCATCGCTTATCCGTTCAGTATGATCAGCATGGTACTGCTGATTCAGTTTTTGCCGCGCCTGCTCAGGCGTCCGGTAAGAGCCGAGGAGCAGAAATGGCTTGCAGAGAAAGCCATCGAAACCCCGGGTTTGGTCGCGCATCAGTTCCGCATCACCAATCCAAACTGTGAGGGACGAACCGTGGCGGAGGTCAATCCACGGCGGCTGGCGCAGGTCAATCTCTCGCGAGTCAAACATGGCGAGCAGGTTTTCGCCGCAACACCTGAGACCATTTTGCATCTCGGCGATGTGGTCATGGCGGTCGGCCCCGCGGATGAACTGGATAAGATGACGCTCATCCTCGGCGAGCAGACGGACGAACGCATGGATGTCAACGCAGAAGTGCTGAGCGTGGATGTGGAGGTGATGGATGAATCGCTGACCGGCAGTACGCTGGCGCACATGCGCGTTTGGGAGCAGTTCACGCTCGTCATCACCCGCATCCGCCGCCAGGGGCTGGAGATTGTGCCGCATGGCAATGTGACGCTCGAAATGGGCGACGGCATCCGCGTGGTGGGCGAGAAATCGGCTGTTGAGGCGTTTGTGCGACGGGCTCAAGGTTCGCCGCGCCGCGCCAGCGAAACCAGCATGACTGCGTATCTTGTCGGCTTGCTGGTCGGTGTGCTGATCGGCTTGATCCCCGTGCCGTTCGGCGAGGGTGTGACCGTGAAGCTGGGCATGGCGGGCGGAGTCTTTCTGACCAGTCTGCTGATCGGCCATTTCGGGAGGATCGGCCCGTTCCGTCTCTACGTTTCACCTGCCGCGAAGAATCTGACGCGTGAACTCGGCCTGATGCTTTTTCTGGCGGGCGCCGGCACGAACGCAGGCGCGCATCTGGTGGATGTATTAAAAGACGAAGGCTGGATCCTGCTGTTGGCGGGCGCGGGTATCACCCTGCTTTCCGCGTTGACAGGCCTGGTAGTGATGATAAGAATCTACAAGTTGAACCTGCTTTCCGCCATGGGATCCCTGACCGCCGCCATGACCAACCCGCCCGCGCTGGCCTCTGCCAACAGCCAGACCGAAACCGACCTGCCGTCCATTGCCTACGCCAGCACCTACCCCGTGGCGCTGATCTTCAAGATCCTGCTGGCGCAGGCGCTCGTGGAAATTTTGAGCAGGTTGTTGTAGTGTTTTTGGGAAGGGCAAGGGGCAGTTTAGCATTGGAGTTTGACAAAATCCTGCCCTCGGCAGTATATTTCTAATTGATTAACCAGTTCAGGATTTTCGCTTGTCATTCTGAGCGTAGCGAAGAATCTCTGATTTCAGGGGCAGAGACCCTTCGCTAACGCTCAGTGTGACATGAAAAAGCGAGGTTGAGCGAAAGTCCTACAGTTAATCAATTAGGAGACTGACATGCAAAAGACAATTAGCGCCACACAAGCACGGATCCACTTTGGCGAGATTATGCGCCAAGCCAAAGTGGGGCCTGTCATTGTAGAACGCGATGGAAAGGCGGAAGTCGTAGTCATTTCTAAAAAGACATACGATCAATTAATCGCGGCAACTACCCAGACAGACTTGCAAAAGAAAATCGATGAATTGCACAATCGAATTCGTGTCGAGTTGGCAGGGCGTTCCCTGCCTGATTTTGCTGAAATTATTCGACAAGGAAGGGAAAAACGTGATGAGCAACTCCTCAGCAATCTGCGTTGATGCCAGTATCGTTCTCAGGTACACACTTCAACCTGACGATGCGCCCATAAAAAAACTGTGGCTCTCATGGATTTCAAAAGAAGTTCGTTTGCCTGCCCCGACCTTGCTATATTACGAAGTTACGAATGGCTTATATCAGCAGCAAAAAATAAATATCTTTCGCCTGAGACTATTTGGCAGTCCCTTGAGCTTGCTCTTGAATTGCCGATCCATTTAGTCAATGAAGCGAATTTGCACCAACGCGCTCGTGAGATTGCCATGCAATATAACCTGCCCGCGACCTATGACGCGCACTACCTTGCCCTGGCAGAGTGGATGGATATTGAACTTTGGACGGCTGATATGCGTCTTGTCAATACCTTGAAACCATTTAAGCTGGATTGGGTAAAAGGGATTTAAGTGGTGCACCTGCAACCGAAGGAGGAAGTTCTGCTGTTGGGTTGGAGTGCGCCGATGCCGTTGCCTGACGCTGGGGTCACCCTGCTTTCCGCGCTGGCAGGACTGATAGTGATGATAAAAATTTACAAGTTGAACCTGCTCTCCGCCATGGGCGCGTTGACCGCATCCATGACCAACCCGCCCGCGCTGGCCTCTGCCAACAACCAGACCGAGACGGACCTGCCGTCCATTGCCTACGCCAGCACCTACCCCGTGGCGCTGATCTTCAAGATTCTGCTGGCGCAGGCGCTCGTGGAAATTTTGAGCAGGCTGTTGTAGTTGTTTGGGAAGGAACTGATTAATAATGAACCATGTCCGCGCGAGGGGGTTGTCAACGGTGATGCAGAATAAAGACCTTGCAGAGGATTTCCATCTGCAAGGTTATTTTTATCTTAGCCTGATCGAATGTGGTCTTACTGGGGCGGCTGGTAAGGCGCGGTCAACTCGCAGACAGCGAGGTCATCCATAAAGAATTGTGTGGTCTTGGATGCTTCAAGGTGCGTCTCGAAACCTATCGTCCCTTCTGGGTACGGTTGGGGATCCACATATTCCATGATCATTTCCTTGTCCATCCATACCTGGTGTGTGCCATTGAAATAGGCAACGTCAAAGTTGTACCACTGGTTTTCTGTCAGCATAATGGAAGCTTGAGCAGTGTTCAAGGGGTTGGGTCCACTGGGCGTATCGAAGAATCTTACCATCCATGGCTTTGCCATGGCGCTGATTACGGCCACGTAGCGTTTTGTCGCCCCTTCCGCATGACTTACCCTCCACATAAAGAACATGTCGGCATCGTTGCCAATCACCTTATATTTCAGATGCCACACAAAATTGTTAAAGGCATGTTCCTGGAGTTCATCACCGCTACCTGTAGGGGCATTAGCATGGTGCAGGATTTTATTCCCGCCCTCGTCGATGATGCTCCAGCCATTCGGCATGTTCCCATCAACGCCTATCGAAATATTGCCCCATCCCTGTGTCTGGCCATCCTGGAAGTCTTCAACGTACAAAACCTTTTGATCCGGGGCACATGCCTCAGATGGCAATAATCCAAAGGGATCGCGCTTCAAGGTCACTTTAACTTCATTGGGGCCGCGCTGGAGGGTTGCGGTTTGTTCCGTATTTAAATATCCCTGGGCTGAAACGGTCAGCGAAACAGCCTCGCCTCCCAGATTGTTCCAGGAATACTGACCCTGGTCATTTGCTTGCTTGGGACTTCCATCCCCTGATTCCGGAAAGACGATGCTTGCTCCTGCGACGGGTGCACCGGTTTCATCGATAACGGTCACGGTCAGATCATATGGAAGAGGTGTCGGCGTTGCAGTGGGGAGCGGCGTCGGGGTCCAGGCGGAAGCGGTCATGGTGGCGATTTGTTCCGCGGAAGGCCCGCATCCACTCAAGAGAAGAAGCAATACGATGGTAGCGCAAAGGGCATATTTGTATTTCATTTTTTCTCCTTGTTGTTGAATTGTTCAATGACCGGAAAACCACAGGGATATTTGTCTACGACCTCCTTTCTTGGTCGGCTTATCAGCCGGGCACGGTCCCAAAACTTCTTGCACAAGTATACAGCAGTGAATGTCTGGATTCAAGCTTTTATGCCAACATTCTGGTTGTGGAAGGTGCGGCCTCTTTTTGGACAGCCCCACGATTTGTCCCATGAATAAGTTGACTCCCCCGTCCTCTTCCACTACACTTGCCAAATTCCCACACAGGAGACCTCTCATGGACCAGAAATCAGGCGCACAGATCAGCCAAAAGGCATTCATCCAGTCCGCGATTATCCTGCTCGCTTTGATGATCACGGCCGGCATCCTCACCCGCGTCATCCCTGCGGGACAATTCCGACGCATGGAAGTGGACGGACGCGAGACCATCGCACCCGATTCGTTTACGCTCACCGACCGTCCCGATTACCCGCTCTGGCGCTGGTTCTCCGCGCCGCTCGAAGTGCTGGCCGGGCCCGACAGCCTGACCATCATCGTCATCGTTGTTTTCATCCTAATGGTCGGTGTGGCATTTGCCGTGATGGACAAAAGTGGCATCCTCAAAGCCGCGCTGGCGCGTATCGTGCGACGATTCGGCGGACAAAAATATGTGCTCCTGCTGATCGTCATATTTTTCTTTATGGTGCTTGGTGCTTTTTTCGGCATCTTTGAAGAAGTGGTGCCTCTCGTCCCGTTGATGATCGCGCTCGCCTATTCGCTCGGCTGGGATACGCTCACGGGTCTGGGCATGTCCATCCTCGCCACCAACATGGGCTTCTCGGCCGCCATTACAAATCCTTTTACGATCGGCGTGGCCCAGGGCATTGCTGAATTGCCCCTCTTCTCCGGCTGGGGGTATCGCATCCTCATCTTTATTTTCATGTATGCGTTGCTCGCAGTCTTCCTTATCCGCCATGCGCGCAAAGTGGAAGCGAATCCAAAGGCCTCGCCAGTTTATGCAGAAGAACAAATTACACGCGGGAAATACAGCCACTTCTCAACCGACTCGCTTGCGCAGGAAAATTCTCGCACCACGCCCGCCATCCTCTTTTTATTAATATGTGTTGTGTTGATTTTCGGGACGCTCTTCGCCGGGCCCTTCATCCCCGCCATTAGTGACTTCGCCCTGCCGATTGTCGGTTTGTTATTCCTTATGGCGGGCGTGGGATCGGGTCTCATCGCGGGTGTAGGCAAAGGCGTATTGAAAGCCGCTGGCGAAGGACTGGCCGGCATCGCGCCTGCCATCCCGCTCATCCTCATGGCTGCCAGCGTCAAGTTCATCATTGCATCGGGCGGCATTCTCGATACGATTCTCAACAGCGCCTCGAACGCCTTCGCAAGCGCGAATCCCGTCACCGCCGCGTTGCTTATCTACGGCCTGACGCTCGGCATCGAATTCTTTGTCTCCAGTGGTTCGGCCAAAGCCTTTCTGCTCATGCCCATCCTCATTCCGCTGGCGGACCTCGTGGGCGTGACGCGCCAGATCGCAGTGCAAGCCTACGTTTTCGGCGACGGCTTCTCGAACCTCGCCTATCCCACCAGCGCGGTGCTGCTCATCTGCCTCAGCCTGACGGCGGTCACGTACCCAAAGTGGCTGCGCTGGGTGCTGGGTCTTTGGATTTGGGTCATCCTGGCTTCTTTGATCTTCCTTGCCATCGGCGTAGCGATTCATTACGGGCCATTTTAATGGCGACCATTCCCTCGACATACGAATCGTCACGCGAGCGATTCCGCTCTTCGCTCGCCTCTTTCCTTGACCTTTGGCCTGCCGCGCGTTTAACAAGCCAGTCTCTCATCAACGCGCCCGACCTGACGATTGACGTTATTTCCGCGGACGCAACCCGCGAAAAACAAAAGCTGTTGATCTTGACGACAGGTCTGCACGGCATCGAAGGCTACGTTGGTTCGGGAATCCTGCAACTCTTCGTGGACGAATTCCTATCGCGCCTTGACCCTGAAACGACAGGCCTGCTCCTTGTTCATCCTGTTAACCCCTATGGGATGAAACATCTCACGCGCGTCAACAAAAACAGCGTTGACCTGAACCGTAACTTTAATTCAGATTTCGAGTCGCTCAAATCCATCAACCCGCATTATGAATCGCTCGGATATTTATTGAACCCTGCACGCCCGCTCAAGAGTCCGTTTTACGAAAAACTCACCTTCCTGGGGAATGTATTGAAAGCTTTGCAAAAAGGTGCAAGCTATATCCGCGAGACCGCGCTGATGGGTCAATACCGCGTCCATGATGGGATGTACTTCGGCGGATTCGAGCAACAGGAAGAGACGCGTTTCATGACGAAGCTCCTGCGCGCTTCGGTGGACGGTTACGCACAAATCCTCGCGCTGGACATCCACTCGGGGTACGGTCCGCGCTGGCAGATGACGCTGCTGAATCCGCCGTCAGAGGTGAGAACGGCCGCGGAAATGGCGAGCCGCTTCCAGGTCCCGCGTGTGGTGGGGGTAAATCCAGAGGAGTTTTATTCCATCCACGGGGATATGATGGATTTCGTCATTAACATGCTCATGTCGGATTTCCCCGGGAAGTCGTTTTACATTGGCACATTTGAGTTTGGCACGTACGGTGATTCGCTCTGGCAGGGCATCCACAGCCTGCGGACGACCGCGCTCGAAAATTGCCTGCGCTGGTTTGGTGGAAGCAGCGCGGCGCGCAAGTGGATGGCGCGCGAATACAGCGAGTTATACCTGCCCTCCGATCCGAAGTGGTGGCAGAAGGCGCAGAAAGATGCGCGTCAGTATTTGAGTGGAATTCTGGGAGCGGAAGGCTTTCTGGTTTAGGCGCTGATAAAAATCACCGGGATGGTTTTGGGAAATCAAGTATCATATCCAAAACAAAGGACAACTAACATGGAATCGATCATCCTTATTATCCTTATCGGCCTGGCGGGCGGGGTGGCGGTGGGATTACAAAGTCCGCTTGCCAGCATGATGAGTCAACGGCTTGGAGTTTTTGAGAGCATATTCATCGTCCACATCGGAGGCGCGCTTGCGGCGCTTCTTCCGCTCCTGTTTATTGGCGGCGGCAAACTCGGAAATTGGCGGAGTGTCCCCTGGTACACGCTGGGCGCCGGCATCTTTGGCCTGGTGGTGATCGGCGCGATCAGTTATATGATTCCACGCGTTGGGATTGCGGCGTCCATTATCATCCTTGTCGCCGGCCAGCTTTTAGTAGGAACCATCCTGGATCACTTTGGATTATTAGGTGCGGCCCAAAGATCTTTGGATGTTACCCGCGCAGTTGGGTTGGCTGTGGTGCTCCTGGGGGTTTGGTTGACGGTGAAATAAATTTCGCACGTTTTTTACCACAACAGACATGTAGGTATCCCGTAGGTCACGTTTCAAACGTGACCTACATCTACGATTGCCTAATCCGATTTTACGATGAACTCGTGAATGAGATGCGCGTAGCGGTTTTGCAAACGAATGTAGTGGTTATGGATCGCGTCCGCTTCCGCGCCCTCGGGCGCCAGGAACCTTCCGTCTTCCACGCCGCGGCGGGCGATCTCGCGGCAGACTGCTTCTGTAATTAATTCTGCCAGTAATACCTGTCCCTGCACGGTGGTATCCAGGCGGTTTTGTTTATCCAGATATAACTTGACGGAGGGCGCGGCGGTTGCAACAACAATGCTGGAGTTAACCCGGTCAAAATATACCCGCTGCCTGGGATCGGTCCTATCGTCAAAGCGGATGTCTGTGAACAGCCCCCCGCGATTCGGCGATGGCGCGTCGGCGATCACTTCCTTTTTCGATCTAACCTGTACCAAAGCCATGGCTCTGTGGCCTTTCAAATAGGCGGTTATCATTCCTTCACTGCCTACCTGCCGGCCCTCGACTTTTATATGCGCCTGTCCGATCGTTGGGTCATCTTTATGAGCTTCAATTGTGGCTTGAAGGGTTATTACGATAATTTCCGGATTGTCCGAAACAATGTGAGCAATCGAACCGACCTGTGCGTTGTCTGGCAACTTTGCATGTAAGGTCAACGTGACGATCTGCCCGATTTGCAAATAAACACGTTCCGGCACAAATCCGATTCCGGAGGGAGGCAGGTCAACTCCCTTTTTCGAACCTTCGCTGTCCGTATCTTTTCTGTCGCTTAATTCAGATACCGCGATTGAATTTAACTCGCGCAGGGCATGATTCAATTTCTGGCGTAATTCTTTATCCAGCTTGGTCTGCTCGTCATGGATGGCGTGCACCCGTTCAGCCTGGACCAGCGGCTCGATCCTGTTTTCTATGGCTGTTTTCAAGGCTTTGGCAAACGGATGGGTCCAGTTGATGCCGTCGCGGGTTGCGGTCAGCACAGGCTCGTCGTTTTTCAAGAGTTCATGCAGATAATCGCACTGGATCGAACCATAGAAACAGGAAGCATACGGGTCGTTTTCGAATTTGAGCATGGTCAACGAAATGACCATTGACCTGCTGACGACGAGCAAGCCTCCGTCCGCGTAATCGCCTTCCTCGCTTCTGGTGGAGAGTTGAATATTTGACCGGAATACTTCAAGGTGAGCTGTGGATGGAAAGCCTTCCACCTCGACCTGCTCATCAAGGATTTTTTCGCCCCTGGGGGCCTTGTAGGCAAGTACGTGCTCATGCCTGACCTTGTGCGCGCCTACGATATCCCTGAGAACGATGCGCCGCGACGGATTGCTCATAATGGGACGAAGTTCAAAATGCCTTTGCAGGTAATTGCGGATATTGTCAAACTGCGGCATTTTGACATCATCACGCGAAACGATGATCTCAACTTCCGTGCCATTTCCCTCAGGCATGGCATGTTTTTCCCTAAGCGCCGGGGTGGCAGGGACCGGATTTTCCAATTCAAAGGTCGGCACATCCTTTTTGAGCAGCAGGGAACTTGAATAATAACTATCTCCCTGGAAGGAATATACGTAACCGTATCCCAATCCGAAAATGGCATCCTTGAGTCCGCGCCCCCACATGCCGCGCACATGCTTATCCTCCTTAAGGCCGCTGGTTGCTTCCCCGTAGGTTCCAACCACCTTGTCCATTCGTTCATCGTTCATTCCTTCTGCATGGTCGCGGATGCGGATCAATGAATTCTTATGCTTGCGCTTGATATCAATAACGATCTCACCGCTTACAGGTTCGCCCGCATGTTCGAGGCGTGAATAACTGTCATTACAATTGGTAATGACCTCCACGAGCGCGCGCAGGACGTCTTTCCTTATCGCCTGATCGGCTTGTTGAAGCGCCACTCGGTCAGCATACTGTAATTTTCGACTGCTGGTCATTAAATTGCCTTTCTCTCACAATTACTTCGTTGTTCTTTGTGTTGATTGTCTTGTTTGCGGCACCAATAAATACGAAAGTTTATCTGCACAAAAATTCAGAAATACGACGAGATCCTGGCGATTGTGAATGTTTGCGTAACCTTTGAATTGCTCCACATTTCTGGCAAGCGTTTCGGGCGATGATTCCATGGTGCATAGCAACAAACTTCTGAAATCAAATTCGCTAATCTTCGAGCTTTTGCCGTTCTTCTTGTAATGGATATAAGCGTCCGATGTTTCGATCGCTCGCACATATTTCCCTGCGCGGACTTTTATTTCCTGGGTCACAGCAGGGTGGATTGCTTTTTCGGGTTGTGTGAGTTGCGTCTTCTCCACTATAACTGACCGAACCACTGGTTGAGGCGGTTTTATTTTTTTCGTCCATATTGGTCTTACATTCTTTATGGATGTTGTTGGACGAGTCCTGGCTGGTGGAACGGGCCGCACCTTCCTTGCGGGTCTGGGTGGAGTAATTTTTCTTGTTGGTACAGGTTGCGTTGTCTGTACTTGTGTTGCAGGACGCACCTTTGATCGAGGTGGTTGCGTATTCCTGACCGCTGGTGGCAGAACCGCTTTTTTCTTCTGTGCAATTTCTCCTGTCTTTACTTTTTTAGCAGGAGATACCTTTTTTGAACGAACAGGATGCATCTTCTTTATCGGTGCAGGTAAGGTTGTTTTTTCTTTCTGAACAGATTGTGCTTTCTTTACCTGGGTTACAACACGCGCCTTTGATCGGGAGGATCGAGTCTTCACGACCACTGGTTGCAAAACTACTTTTTCCTTTTTGGCAGAAGATACCTTTTTTGAACGAACTTGATAAACCTTTTTTATTGGCGCAGGCGGAGCCACTTTTTCTTTCTGAACAGGTCCTGCTTCCATTGCCTGCCTTACAGCGCGTACTTTTGATCGAGGCAGTTGAATTTTCTTTGCCGGTGCAGGTAAAGTTGCTTTTTCTTCGCGTACCACAGGCTGTACTTTCCCTGCTGGGGTTATCGCGCGCACTGTTGGTCTTGAAGGCTGTACTTTTGCCGCCTGTTTGGGTATTGCCATGCCCAATACCTTCGCAACTTTCTCCGCAAGCCTAACCCCTTTTGCTGTCAATTTGAATCCAGGCTCGGTGCCGGCGGCGATATATCCCTTACTTCGGCAAACGCCCCAATGCCTGCTGACCATTGCAGAGTCAGGCCAGTGAGGGTGTTTTCTGAGGAAAAATCTTTTTGGAAATAACATGAAACAGGCTGAGATAATGTCCTCAGATTTGACTTCAGCGTTTTTGTTATGCAGGAAATAAATGGAATAAACGACAAGATTGTTTAAGGTGATTTTTGTGTAAACATCAGGATTAAATTTTGGAAGATCGCTTTTATTTATCATTGAACCCTCCTAAAACCAAATCAATCTTAATATTAGTGCCGGATAAATGCCGAGGAAACGCGTAAGTTCTCATCCAGGAAATTTCCTTTCTTCCCAGTATATTACACTATTTTTTGAATGTGTAAGCAAGAACTTTATCCGATAGCAATTCTCAATATGGCTTTGCTGGATTGTCAAATCCAGCAAGAAGGGCTCGGGGTTGACAATCCGGGCCAGCAAAAGCAGTATTTTTTTATCCTTAGAATTGCTGCCCTTAATACTCGGTTTTCGCCTGCCAGTTATTGCCGTCTTGACTGATATCGTGTCCATTAGTATTCACCGTCCCTGAATAACTGACCAAACCCGTTGTCCCGTTATCCGCTTCAGTAATCAGGTACGGCAAACAGCTGCCGCTGCAAGTCACCGGAATTTGCGAACTGACATTGCCATTATTAGCGTGAACATTGCCGCCCTCTGCCTGCCACCAGGCAGTAGCCGGAAAATTCTCAATTTCGAAAGACCAAATGGAACTCGGCTCAGATAATAAAGACAAATTATCAGCTAGAACATACCAATAATACTTGGTGCCGTTTACCACGGAACCAAAAGGAAAAGTCACTTGGCTGTTTATATCTGTCACATCAATTGTATAGGGAGATCCAAAATCAACCGGGTCAGTGCTTATTTTGACAATGTCACATTAAATATCTGTTCTATGAATTCGGCTCGGCATCTCTACCGTATGCAGCCTTCCTGCATGAATTTAGGCCATATTACCCAAATATGGTGATGCCAACGATGTGCCATATATGGCGGTATACGGACAAAGTGACCTGCATATACCGAATGTGACATTGTCAAATTATATACAAATAATAAGATTTATCGGTTTCCGGGCAGGCTACTCCCCAACTGGCAGGCGCCTTCCAGGTTAATGAAACCGGGTTGGTGCCGGCCGGAAATATTGTCCCATCCGTTGGCGTGACTAAATCAGGCGCCGCTGGTGCGGTTGCCGTACACATTGGCCCGGGAGAAGGACTGGCAGGATAATTACAAGTACCGTAAGGAAGGGTCCCCACACAACGATAGGCATATACTGTCCATTTAGTATCCCAACAGTCTTCCTCACCCCCAACTTTCGTACATTTATGGTCGCAAGGTTCTTTTAATGACAGTTTCCAAAGAAATGGTTTATTCAATTTACCTACGCAACCTTTGTCTGTGACAAGCACTCCTGTTTCTCTAGTATAACCATTCTCCCACCGTTCCAAATGGGTTCCCTGGATACAGTTATCCGCATCATACTTCGGGTATCCTTTACATTGACAAGTTAAATCAGGATGAGGACAACAAGTTAACTTATCATCATAATCATAACAGCCGCCACACCAGCATTTATTATGTACCGCAAAGTCATTAGCAAAAAAAGTTTGGGTATTATCGACCGAAAAATTATAAGCGTCGGTCGGCTCATCCACCCGGACATTGGCCGTCACTATCTTCGGCGCCAGTTGCCCGCTTTCCAGCACAAAAATAGTGTCGCCTGGTTTTAACTCGGCGATCTTTTTAAACTCGTCTTTACCCACATAAAACGGGTGTTCTGCCGTGGCTTTTACCTCATAATTCCCGGCCTCTAGCAGTTTGTCGGAGAAGTAAGCACCTTAACAATTTGGAGAGCAGCATGGAGCTTAAGTGGCTGCTGATTCGCACAAATTAGGCTCATAACGCGTAATTCCTGGGCCTAATTTTCTGTAATGATT
>Ga0315273_10000258_pt1 | contig 51614 bp, 39 predicted proteins | sample YL17G02_0_MG_FD_205753 | JGI IMG/M metagenome (GOLD analysis project Ga0315273, IMG submission 205753) | Sediment microbial communities from Yellowstone Lake, YNP, Wyoming, USA - YL17G02_0 | ecosystem: Environmental > Aquatic > Freshwater > Lake > Sediment | place: USA: Wyoming | collected... | reverse complement strand
CAGCGCGCGCGCCGCGCTCGTCGCGCAGCAGGCGGTCGTCGAACTGAAAGGCCTCGAAGCGTTTGTCGCCTCGGCCGACCTCGCCTCCGCGCCCGCCACCGCCCTCGCCAACGCCGTCACCCGGTGCGCCCTCGCCCGCTGCGCGGCGGCGGGCGTCCCGGTCGACGTGCCCGCCGAGCGCGGGGTCCACCCCAAGGCCGACCTCGCGCGCACCCTGGCCCGCTTCCGCCGGGTCGTGCCCGAGCCCGCGCCGCTGCCGCCGCTGGCCCCGCTGGAGCTGCCGGTGGAGGAGGAGGCGGTGGTTGTGGCGCCGCCGCCGCGCGCGCCTGCCGCAGCCGCCGCGCCCAAGGCGGCGCGCCCCCTCGGCGCGGCCGCCTTTTTCCTGCGCGGCGAGTCGCGCAAGAGCTCGGCCGCGAGCGAGGCCAAGGAGGCTTGGGAGATGAAGGGCACAAAGGCGGCGGCGCCCGCGCGCGCGCCTGCGTCGCCCGTCATTGCGCCCAAGGCCGCCGCCCCCGCGGCGCCACCCACACCCGACCCCGTCGTCACCCCCACGCGCGCCACATCCGACGCCGGGGGCGTGGCGGACACGGGCGCGCTCGCCGCGGCCGCCGCCGCCGCGGCCGCCGCGTCGGCTGCTGCAGCCGCGGCCGCCGCCGCCGCCCCTCCCGCCCCCATCAAGCGCGAGCGCCGCGCGCGCCGCTCCGCCAAGCTGGCCGCTGCCGACGGCGACGACGACGCCACGGCCGCCCCCGCGGGCCTGCGCCGGTCGGCCGGCGTTGTGTCTCTTTTCGCCGAGCTCGCCCGCGTCATGCCCGACGGCGTGATGGGCGCCGACTATGCGCCCCCCAGCGCGGCGACGTCGCCGCCCTGGGCGCGCGCCGCGGGCGGCGACGAGTCGGACGACGACGGCGACGCCGACCCGGCGGCCGCGGCGGCCGACGCGGCGCGCCACGCGCGCCTGCTAAAAAAGGCGGCGTCCGACGTCGTCGACTTTGGCGCCAAGGCGCCCGCGTCGGTCGCCGACCTGGAGGCCGCGGTCGCGGCGGTGCGCTCGCGCCTGTCGCCGCTCGTGCGCCCGGCGCCCACGCTCGCCGCCCTCGGCGACGCCTGGCCCGCGGCCAAGTGGGCCGCCATGACCGCGTCGTCCGACGCGCACGCCGAGCTGGACGAAGCGGCGGCGCGGCTCGGGCGCTGGGTGCTCCAGCGCGGGTCGGCGGCGGACGAGGGGCGCCGCGTCGAGGCGTTCCTCGACGCCGTCCGCGCCCGCGTCGACGCCCTGGGGAAGACCATCGACGCCGCGTCCGCCGAGTGGGCCGGGATGGGGGTGCCGGCGGACACCGCGACCGTGGCTCGCGCGCGCGCCGCGGGCCTGCACGTCGCCTCGTTGTACATGGCGCGCGTCCTCGCCGAGGTCGCCTCCCTGGAGCGCGCCCCCGCCCTGGCGCACGGCAAATGCTTGGCCCACCTGGCGGACGCGGCGCGCGTCGCGCACAAGGCGCACGCGTTTGCCGGCGGGTTTGATTCCGACACGGCCGCCGCCTTCGACTCTGTGCGCTCCCTCACCCGCTACTACATTCGCTGCCTGGACCCCACCTGGCTCAAGGACGGCACCAAGCTGACGACGGCGTGATGGAGAGGGCGGGGGTGGAGGACGGCAAGAATGGTGTTGGGGGACACGGGGGGAGGACTGGCCCCGGCTTGGGCGCGGCACGCGCTGCGCGCGGCCGCACACACTCCGCACTGGGCGCGGGGGGGGGGGCGGTGAGGGGAAGGCGCGTGCAACACGCGCGCCCGGCCACCGCGACCCCTCTCACGGCCCCAGCACGCTCGTCGCCCACCCCTCCCCCCGTTTCTCGTACACCAGGCGCTCGTGCAGGCGGCTGGACCGCCCCGTCCAAAACTCGACGCGGTCGGGCGCGACGGCGAAGCCGCCCCAGTGCCGCGGGCGCGGGACGGGGAGGGCCGCGTCGGCAAACCGGGCCGCGGCCGCCTCGGCCGCCGCCTCCAGCTCGGCCCGCCCAGCCATCGGCTCCGACTGGCGCGACGCCCAGGCGCCCACTTGGGAGGGTCTGGGGCGGGAGGCGAAGTAGGCGTCCGCCTCGGCGTCGGCCACCCGGCTCACCACGCCCTCGACGCGCACCGACCGCCGCAGCCGCTCCCAGTAGAAGACGAGCGCGGCGCGTGCGCCGGGGCGGGCCAGGTCGCGGCCCTTGGCCGAGGTGGCGTGCGAGTAGAATTGAAAGCGGCCGGCGTCGTCGATGCCCTTGAGCAGGACAAACCGCGCGCTCGGCGCCCCCGCCTCCGACACCGTGGCCAAGCACATGGCGTTGGGCTCGTCGCAGCCCGCCCTCGCGACCGCGTCGGCGAGCCAGCCGCGAAAGTCGGCCACCGGGTCGCCCGAGCCGCCGGCGGCGACGGGGTCGCCGTCGCGGGGGGGGGTGCCGTAGTCGGCGCGCATGGAGGCGACGTCCAGAGGAGGAGAGGAGGGGGCGGGCGACGCCGGGTCGAGCGTCGAAGGGAGGCGCGCGATCTGTGCCGACCCCTCGTACCGCGGCAGGGCCAGGGAGTACTTGGCCGCCAGCGCGGGCGGCACGAAGCGGCCGCCGACGTAGTGCGCGCCGGGGAAGGCGGACGCGGCGCCCTGGGGGTGGGGCGGGGTCGAACCAAGGAGAAGAAGAAAACTCGACCCGCCCCCTCTCTCGTTGGTGGCTGACGCCCGCGTCGCACGCGGGTGTCGCGGGTGTCTTGGGCCGCGCGGAGGCGCCTCCTCTCTCCCTCCCCTACCTTGGGCGCGGTCAGCGACACGAGCACGGCAGGCCGCATGCCGGCCCCACCAACATCGCCCGCGTCCACGTGCCACCCGGTGGGCACATCGACGGCAACGATCGGGGGCGGGGAGGACGGAGGGAGCATGCGCGCGAGCAGGCCGTCGTACGGCGCGCGCAGCGGCAGCCGCGCGGAAAAGCCAAACAGGGCGTCCACGACGACATCCCAATCGCCGGCGAGGGACGCGGGCAGGGCCTCGCCGTCGAGGAGGGGGACGTCGAGGGCCGCGAGCTGCGCGAGCAGCCCTTGGTAGAGCGGCTTCCTCTGCGCCCCTCCCGCGGGCCCCGGGCACACGACGCCCACCCGATACCCAAAGTGGGCCATGTGGCGGGCGGCGGCAAGGCCGTCGCCGCCGTTGTTGCCGGGGCCGGCGAGGACGAGGGCGCGCGGGGCGGTGGTCGGCGGCAGGGCGTCGAAAGTCGCCTGGGCCACGGCCAAGCCCGCCAACTCCATCAACTGGTCGATGGAGAAGCCGCCGGCGGGGGACATGAGGTCGGCGTCGAGCGCCGCGGCGTCGGCCGCGGAGCTGGTGAGGGAGACAGAGGGGTGTCGGACGCCTACCTCTCCAACTCGGCCCACGGCTTGGTCGGCCGCATGCAGCGCATTGGCGTGGCCGCCGCACGCCAGCCCCGGCAGCCCGACAACTCACAGGAACGGGCGCGCCGCGCGCGCCGCGCCCGCGGCGGCCGCCATCGCGCGGACCGGGCGTGCGCGAGGGTGGCGGGTCGCGGTCGCGGTCGGGCGCCGGACCGCGGGCAGGCGCCGCGCGGCGAGGCGGAGCATCGGTGTGACGCCGCGCGCCGTCGGCAACCCTCCCCACTCTCCCCACCCCGTCACCATGGCGCACACCGTCGCCCTCCCCCTCGTCTCCAAGGGCGTCAACGACCTGCTCCTGTGGCGCGTCCCCGCCAAGTCGGCCGCCGTCGTCGGCGGCGCGACGGCCGCGTACCTGATTCTGGAGTGGTCTGGCCTGTCGATCATCTCCATCGGCGCCAACGCACTGCTGCTGCTGGTGGCGGCCGCGTTTGTGTGGAACAACGTGGCGGGCTTCATCGGCAAGTGAGTTGCAACGAGGGGGGGGGGGAGGGGGGGGGGAGCGGGTGCGGGTGCCTGCTTCGGGTCCCGCGCCGGCGCCCTCTCGGGCGGGGCGCTGGGCGTGCGCGGCGACGTGCGGTGGGGCGGCGCGCGCGGAGTCGCTCCCCCCGCGGCGGGCGCGCGCCATCGCCGCGCGCGCGCCCCGGCGCGTCCCCCACGCGCCCGGCGCGCCCGCACCTCCTCTCGCCGGCCGGCGCTCCGTTCGCGCCGCCCGCGGGCGCGACGGGTCGCGCCCGCGCGCCCGCGTCGCTCACGCCTTTCCCCCCGATCCAGGCCTGGCTTCCCCGTGCCCGCCTTCCTCAAGGCCGGCGTCACCGACGCCCAGGCCAAGGCGGCGACCGACGCGGCGGTCGTGTACCTCAACAAGTTCTTGGGTGAGAGGAGGGAGGGGGAGGGGAGCGCGGATGCGCGCGGGCGGCGCTTCCCGCGGCGGGGGCGAGGGAGGGAGGGGTGGGCGGCGAGGCCAGCGTCCCCCGTCGACGCGCGGCTCGTCGACGTCTCGATCGGGGGGCGGGCTGGCCGCGGCGACCAGGGCGGCCCTAGCGCGCCAGCGCGCGGCACGCGCGGCGGGCGCGCCTCCCCTCAACCGCCGCCTCCTCCCCTCCCCCAGCGTTTGCCTACCGCCTGGTCTCCGGCAAGGACATCGTGCTGGCCGCCCAGGTGAGGGAGAAGGGCGCGGGGCGGCGCGCGGGCCGCGGCGCATCAAACCCTCGCGCCGACCCTCCTCCCTCCCCCCAGGCCGCCGCGACGCTCTTCCTCGTCGGCAAGGTGTCGTCCTGGTTCACCTCGCTCGGCCTCGTGTTTGTTGGTAGGAGAAGGGAGGGAGGCGAGGGCGGGGAGGGCCGCCCGCGCGCGCGCCAGCCCACCGCCCCCCCCCGTCCCCATGTGCAGCCGTCGTGCTCGCCTTCTCCCTGCCCAAGATTTACGAGCTGCGGAAGCCGGAGGTGGACGCCCTGGCCGCGCGCGCGGCGGCGGCTGGGTGAGGAGAGGGGGGAGAGGGGCGAGGCGCGCCGGCGCCGCGCGCGCGCTCCGACGCGCGCCACCTCCCCCCCTTTTCTCCGCAGCTCCGGCCACTACAAGAAGTTTGTGGAGCCGTACGTGGCCAAGATCCCGCGCGCGTCCACGGTGGCGGGCGGGCCGGCGGCCAAGAAGGCCGAGTGAGGGGGGGTCGGGAGGGGAGAGCGAGGGCGCCGCGGGCCGGCCGCGCCGCCCCCCGCCGCGCGTGTTAGGAGCATTCGGTCCACGGTTGATGATGACACACACACAAGTGCTGGGGGTGGGGGCGCGCGTCACGCGCGCGCGGCGGCGGCCGCCTTGGCCCGCTTCGCCGCCGCGCCGCCCCCGAACGAGGGCGGCCCGCCCCCGCCCTCTTCCCGGTCCGCGGCCGGCACCCACCGCTCCACCAGGCGCTCCTCGATCGTCACCCGGTGGGCCAGGTCGGCCGGGGTCGGCGGTGGGGGAGCGGGGGCGCCGTCGGCGGCGGCGCCTCGACCGCCGTCGACCACCACGTGCAACAGCAACAACCGCTTGCCCACCTGGCACGCCAGCCGGTTGCCGATCTCGACGTCGAGCCAGGCCAGGGGGCGCGCGGGGCGGGTGGAAGGGTGGGGAGGCGGCGCGGCGTCGACCGCCGCCGCGCGCGCGCCGCGCCCCCCCCTCGCGCCTCCCTCTTCGAGCGCCAGCACGCACACGTCCGCGTGGTGGGACGCGGGGTGCCCCTTGTACAGGACGTAGTCGGTGCCGTACCGCAGGCCGGAGCGCACGGTCCAGCCCTTGGGGAGAGGGGGAGGGAGCGGGGGGGGACCGCGGGCGGGTCGGCGCGCCGGCCGCGCGACGCGGTTCCTCCGACCACCGCCCCCCTCCCCACCACCGGCTCACCCTCGCCCGGAACACGGAGTACGCGACGTAGGACGCCAGGAAGCCCGGGCGCGCGGCGGCGGCGGCCGCCCAGAACGCGGCGGGCGTCGTCCGAGCGGGCGGGTCGGCTTCGCCGTCGACCACGTCGAGCTCGCCGCGCGCCACCATGAACGTGGCCTCTTCCAGGGAGAAACGCATCAGCACGTCGGGCGCGGGGTGGTGCGGCGCGCCCGCGGCGGCCGCGACCGCGGCGACCGCGGCCGCCGCGTGCCGGCCGCCGCCGCGCGCTCCCACGCACGCCTTGGCAAACAGGGCCGCCTGCTTGCCGCTGGCGGGCGCCCACACGGCGCCGCCGTCGAGGGTGGCGGGGAGGGGGGAGGACGCGAGCGCGAGTTCGGCGAGCGCCTAGGGGAGAGAGTGGGCGTCGGCCGGCGGTCGCGCCCCCCTAGTGGCGTTCGCGCGCAGTGTGGCTACGCATGGGCAGAGCGCGCGACGGCGCGTGCCGCCCCGCTGCCGCGGCAGCCGCCGGCGCCAATCCCCACCTCGCGCGGCGGCGGCCGGCGCCAGCCGCGCTTGACGCTGCTTTTGGTGGGGCCCCAGATGCGCGGCGGGGGGTCCATCGGGAGCAGAGGGGGGGCGAGGCGCGCGCGGCGCGCGCGCACACTGTCGCGGCGAGAAAAGGCGCGCCCGCCTCGGTCGACCCCCCAAATGGTTGCAGTGCGCCCGCGGGACGTGTGCAGGCTCTCGCTGGAGCCGGAACCAACCCCCCTCGCTCACTCCGCCTTGACGCGGCCGCCACGGCGTCCGGCCGCGGCCGCGACCGCGGCCGCCACCTCGGCCTCGGCCGCCAGCTCGGCCTCGGTCAAGCGCCGGGTGACAGCGGTGCGCGGGCGGGCGGAGGGCGGGGCAGAGGCGGAGAGGGTGGGTGGGCCGGCCGAGGCCGGGTCGCGGCCGCGCAGCGCGTAGAGGGCCACGAGCAGCACCTCCACGCACAGCGCGCACCCCATGCCCACGATGCCGCCCAGCGGGCGCTGTTGGGAGAGGTGGGGCGGGGTGGGGCGGGCGCGCGCGCCCCTGCCTCAACCCCCCTCGCCTCCCCCCTCCCCCCTCTCCCACCTTGGCCTCGTCCTTGAACACGCCCGCCGCGGCGGCCGACCCCGCCGCATACCCGGTGCCGACCGCGACGGCGACGTGGGCGGCGAGGGCCACCTGGCGCCGAAAGTCTCGCACGGTCGCGGCCGCGGCCGAACCGCGCCCCCCCCCCGCGCCCCCCCCCCCCGTCACGTCCGCCACCATGGCGTCGTACGCCGCTTGGTCGGCCGCGTCGCGCAAGGCTTGCAGGCGGGCGCGGGAGGAGGGGTCGAGGGGCGGGCGCGCGGCCGCGCGGCGGCGCGGCGCGTCCCCGTCGAGCGCCGCCGCCAGGCTGGGCGCGCCGGGGCCCGCCCGCCCCAGGGCGCGGTACACGGCGCGCACGGCGTCCAAAGGAGGGGTGCGCTCGGCGAGCAGGGAGGCGGCGAGGGCGCGGGCGGGCTGCGACGAAAGGGGGGAGGTCGGCCCCGGCCCGGCGCCGCCAATCGCGCCCCCGCGCCGCGCTCCGCGCACCTCGCCCAGCCTTTCATCGCCCGCCGCGGCTGCCAAGTCGTCCTTCAACCGCTGCGTGACGAGGACGGGGCCGGGGCGGCGGAAGAGGGCGTCGTCGCCCATGGCGCCGCGAGCGCGGCCGGCCGGCCCGGCGCGCGCCGCGAGAGTGACGAAAGGTCTGCAGCGTTGCGGCGTCTCGTTCACACTCCCACCACCACCCCAGCCCCTCGACTCACGCGGCCGCCACCCCTCCTTCACCCGGCAGCAGCGCCGCGAGCGCGGCGCGCCTCGCCGCGCCCGACCGGCGCACCGTCTCGGACAACTCTTCCAACGCGGCGTCCAGCGCGCCCGCGTCGGCCGACGCGGGGCCTGCGGCCGCGACGGCGGCGGCGGCGACGGCGACCGCGTCGCGCGCGGGCGCCGGCGCGGCGGCGTCGGGGAGCGCGGCGAGCGCGGCCCTCGCCCATTCCAGCGCCCCTCCGCCCCCGGTGCGCAAAACCGCGTGCAGCGTGTCGCCCACGTCGCGCAGGCGGGCGGGCGGCAGGGCGCCCAGCGCGCCGGCGAGCAAGCGGGCGACCAGGCGCGGCCCGCGCGGCACCGCGAGCGCGCTCGCCGCCGCCGCCCCCGCCGGCCCCGCGGCGTGCAGCACGTCGGGCGAAAACAGGAGCTCCACAAAGCGCAGGATGGAGGTGCAGGCTTCCCGGTGTTGGACCAGGAGGCCCGCGACGCCGGCGTCGAGCAGCGCGGCCGTCCCCGCCGCGCCCCGCCCCAGGGCCGCCGCCGGCGCGTACGCCAGTGCGCGCCCCGCCAACAGGAACGCGTCGTCCGCGACGTCGGGGCGGGCGGCGACGGCGCCGGCGTCGGGCAGCGCGGCGGCCGCTTCCGCAAACGTGGCGGCGACCAACGCCGCCACCGCGTCGCCCGCGGCCGGCACGGGGCCGAACGTTTTGACGAGCTCGGAGGCCACGTACAAAAAGGCGGGCGCGCGCGTGCCGGCAAACCAGCGCGGGAGTTTGTCCGCGAGCGCGGGGAGCAGCGGGGCGGCGTCCCGCCCGGCCGCCTTCAACCCGTGCCGCGCCACCCGGCACCAGCGCTCCACGGTGGCGACGTCGCCGCCGGACGCGGCGAGGCCGGCCTCGAGCGAGGGCCAGAGGCGGGCGAGCGCGGCGGCGGCGGCGGCCGGGTCGCGGCAGCGGCGCAGCAGGGAGGCCGCACGGTCGGGGAGGGGGGGGGGGGGGGCGGACGCGCCGGGCGCCAGGGCGGCGGCCAGGGACGCCTCGACGGGCGCCAGCAACGCGTCGACCGCCGCGCGGCGCGCCGCCGCGTCGCCGAGCGCGCACACGGCCGCCATCGCGGCGTCCCCCACCGCCTGCACGTCTCCCTCGGACAGCGCCAGGCCGGGCGGGTGGGGGGCGCCGGGCGGGCGGGCGTCGCCGTCGGCGAGGGCGCGCGCAAAGAGGTCGGCGAGGGGGGCAGCGTAGGCTCCCGCGCGCGCCGTCGCCGCACTGGCAATCGCCCGCAACGCGACCGCGGCCGCGGGCGCGGCATCTGGCGTGGCCAGGGAGCCGGCGAGCGACTGGAGCAGGGCGCGCTCGGTGTCGGCCGCGCCGGCCGCGCCGCCGTCGGCGCAGGCCGCGAGCCATTCCGCGCAAGAGGCAGCCATGGCGGCTGCGGTCGCTTGCAACTGCGCAGGCCCCGCCGGCAGCCCCGGCAAAGACGCCAGCAGCGACAAGAGCAGCGGGTCGCCCGCGGGCGGCGGCGCGCGCGCGACCGCGCGCGCGCAAAAGAGCGCGCCCTCGGCCGCGCGCCAGTCGAAGCCGGCGCCCGAGCGGGCGGCGGCGGCGGCGTCGGCCAGGGGGGTGGCGACGAGGGACAGGACGGCGGAAGGGCCGAGGACGGCGGCGGCGTCGTCGAGCACGTCGGCGGCGGCGCACCGCGCCCGCCTGAATTCCGCCCTCTCGTCCCGCCTCCACTCATCCGCCCCCGGCGGCCACTTGGCCCGCCCGGCGGTCGCCAGCACGAGGCGTTCATAGAGCGGCGCAAACGCCGCGACGCGCGCGGCGGGGTCGCGGCGCGCGCCGCGCCGCGGCGACGCGCCCTCGTCGCCCAGCGGCTGCGCGCACGTGCCCGCGGTCAGGGCGCGTGCCAGCCTGTGCCAGAACAGGTAGGCCATGGAGGCCACGCGGTCGTCGGGGTGGGCGGCGACGTCGAGGAGTGCGGCGGCGGCGTCGCGCGCCGGCGACGCAGGCGGGGCGCTTCCGTCAGCGCTCCCTGCTCTATCCCCTTCGTCCGCCACCGCATCCACGTACGCCTCCCCAATTTCGGCAAACAGGCGCGCCATGCCGGCCGCCGCGTCGTCGTCGTCGTCGTAGTCGGCCGCGCCGTGCGGCGCGGGCGGGTCGCCGCCCGCGGCGCGCGCAGAAGCCAGGGCGAATCGGGGGCGTAAGGCAAGCACGGCGGGCACGACGGCGGCGACGAGGGGCGCGGCGGCGGGCGACGGCGCGCCGCCGGCCGAGGTGCGGGCGATGAGCTGCTCCACGGCATCCACGCCCGCGTCGAACGCGTCGGCATCGCCCAGGGCGGCCAGGGCGGCGGCGACGAGTGGGGAGGTGGCGAGGGCGCCCGCGGCCACGGGGCCGCCCGCGCCGAGGCGGAGCCACGAGGCGAACGCTTGGAGGACGTGGGAGCGCACTCCCGCGTCGGGCAGGCACCGCTCCAGCAACGTCAGGGCGGCGGGTGATGCCGCGGCGGCCTCGGCGGCGAGCTCGCGCCGGCGCGCGGGCGCGACCGAGGACGGGGGGGCGGCCGCTTCCTCCGGCAGCACCGTAAGGAATTCTAGCAGCGCCGCCCGCGGCCCATCGCCCAGCACGCGCGCTGCCCAGGGGACGGGGCCGCCGCCGGGCCAGGACGCGGCAGGGGCGTGCGCGGCAAGGGCGGCCAGAGCAAGCACGAGCTGGGTGCGCACCGGCGGCTCGGCCGCCGCCGCCGCCGCCGCCGTGAGCGCGGCCAGCGAGTCGCGCAAGGACGGGACGGCGGCGGGGGGCAGCTCTTCAAAGTCGCGCTGCACCTTTGTGCGGAGCGTCTGCGCCGCGAGGTACCGAGCCTCCATCGGCGCCCCTGCATCGTGCAACAAACCGTCGGCATCCGCCCACGCGGCCGGCCCGGCTTGCCAGGCCTCCAGCCAGGTGGCGGCCGCAGCGCGCGCGGCCGCGTCGCCGCCAGGCGGGTGGTAGAGCGCGGCGACGGCGGCCGTCACCGCGGCTCTGCCGCCGACGGCCGGTTCGGGCGCGGTCGCCATGGGGCGCGATTGAGCGAGGGCGGGCCCGGAACGCCGCCCGCCGGCGATGCGGCGCGGCGCGCACGGGGGGGGGGGGGGGGGGGCGCGCAGGCGACGCCCTGGCGATGCGGCCGCCGGGCACGGGGCGGGGCAGAGGAGTGAAGGAACGGCGCTGCCGGCCGCGGCGCCGCCGACGGCAGACACACCCGAAGAAACGGACGCGAGCCCATCCACGCCAGCATGCCCGCCGACGCCAGCGCGCTCGCAGAGGTGCGCGCCGCGGCGGGCGGGAGGGAAGGAGGGAGAGAGGCGGGCGGTGGCCGACGCCACCTTTTTTTTTCAGGCGTGGTCCGCGCTCGTCGCCGCGGCCGAGGCGCGCCCCGCCTGGGCCCCGCCGCGCGACGGCGCCGCCTTGAGAAGGCTGCCCGCGGCGCAGCGGGTGCCGCCCTGCGACGTCCGGCGCGCGCTCGCGGCCGCGCTCGCCGACCCAGGCCTCGCCGCCGACGCGGCCGCCGGCCTGGCCGACACGGGCCGGGGCATGGTCCGGGCCATGGCGGCCACGGGGCGCGCGCTGGCGCTGCTGGCGGCGGGGCGGGCGGGGGCGGCGGTGCAGGTGGGCGAGGAGGGAGGGAGGGGGGCGCGAGAGAAATAGCGGCCCCACCCTCGCCGCCTAACGGCCGGCATCCGACCCCTCCCTCCCAGGACGCGCGCGCTGCCGCGGCGTATGCGCCGCGTACCTGGCCCGCGGCCAAGCGCGTGCTGTCGGCCGCGCTGACCGCCGCGGGGGACGCGACTGCCGCCCTCCTCGCCGCGTGCGACGCCGCGGAAGCGTCGCCCGGCCGGGAGGACGTCGCCAAAGCCCTGGCCGACGCCTTGGACGCGGCACCGGCGTCCCACGCGGCCGTGGCGGCGGCCGGTGGCGCTCGCGCGCTCGCCGCACGGCTCGCGCGCGACGCGGAAGCCACCAAGCCAGAAGTGTTGCGGGACCGCCCCAAGCATTATTACTACTATCGCTGGATGACAAAGCGGGTGCAGGTTGGTGTCGGTTGGAGGGGGGAAGAGGAGGAAACCGGGGACAGAGCGCGTGCCGACCCCCTCCCTCTACCTCTCCTCTAGGCCGCCGCCGCGGGCGCCGACCTCCCGCCCGCCGTCTTACGCCGCCTACTCACCTCGGACGCGGGGGTGCTGGACGACCTGCTGTCGCACCCGGGCGCCACGCGGCGCGGGGTTGCCGCGCTCGCGGCCGCGCTCGAGGCAGGGGGGACCGCCGCGCTGGACGCTGCTCCCTTGCCCAGGTTGAGTTGGGACGAGATGCAGGCCGTGACGCGGGCGCGGGAGGGGGTGGAAGCGTTGGAAGGCCCGGGAGGCGGCCGCGCGCTCGAGGGCGGCGGTGGCGGCACCGTCGCCGCACTCCCCGCCGGCGACGCCGCGCCGCCGCCGGCGCTGCCGGGGCCGCCGGCCGACATGGACGCCCTGGACGAGTGGCGGTGACGGGTGCGGCGTGGTGTTTGCAGAGCGTGGGGCACAAGCGGGACAGCTGGCGGGCGGCGGACGAACAGACGGAAGAAAGAAACTCTCTCCCCACCCACCCCCTCACCGCCGCCTGCGCCGCCCCGCCCCCCCCAGCAGCGTGCTCGCCAGCCGCTGCAACGCTTCCAACTGGGCCGACACCGCGGCCCGGGTGGCGTCGTCGAGGCCGGACAGACCCGTCTCCACGTTGAGCGTCACCGTGTCCCCGTTGGCCAGCGCGACGGCCAGGCCGTCCGCCACGCCAGTCCTCGATTTGGCGCCGCCCCGGCGGAGGACGGTGGCGGTTATCGGCGGGGGCGACGAGGGCGCGCGCGCGGCGCGCGCGCGCGGGCGCGCGACGGTGCGCGCGGCGGCCGCGCCCGCGGCGCGGGCGGGCGGGGGGGAGGCCGAGCTGCCGGGCGCGAAGCCGACGCGCTTGGCGGGGCGGGCGTCGGCCGCGGCGCCGGACGGCGCGCGCTTGCGGCCGCCCGGCGCGGCGCCGCCGCCGCCGACCGCCGGCTCGCCCGTCACCAGGTCGACGCCGTGTGCGGCGGCGTACGCGGCGAGCGACATGGAGCGCACCTGGGGAGAGAGGGAGGGGGGTGGAAGGGGACGGCGGCCGCGCGGTCGACCGCGCTCGCCCTGCCACGACGCGCGCCCACCACCCCGCCCACCACCGCCCACCCCACCCCCTCTCCTCTCTCTCTCTCTCACCGCTTTGGGCAGCGCGAGCAGCGCGGCCTTGGCCTTGCGCGTGATGTTGGCCGACGCCGCGTTGCCCGCTTCCAGCAAGGCCTCCATGCGCGCGTTGACTGACGAGGGGGCGGTGGGCGGGTGTGAGGGGCATTGGGCGAGGGCGGGGCGCGCTCCCGCAGCGCCGTGAAACGGGCACGATGCGCCCGCGCCCCGTCCCGCCCCCCGCGGCCCGAGCACACCTCCCCACGCGCCCCACACCCTTCCCACACCTTGCTGCTCCAGGTCGGCGACCAGGGCGAGCACCTCGGCCGCCGGCCCGGGCGACGCCGCGCCGCGCGACGGCTGCGCGGCGACCTTGCACTTGCGGGGCGGCTTGTGGGGCGGCATGGAGCCCGGCGAGCGGGTGGTGAAGTCGAGCGCGCCGGCGTGTGGCGCGGCAGTGCCGGCGCCGAACAGCGCGCCCTCCATCCCACTCCGCCCCCCCCCCGCCCCCGCGCATGCCCACTGGGGACGCGCTCTTGCTCCTCTTCCTCGCCTCGCTCTGGGCCGGGCTGGCCCTGCTGGCCCTCTCCGCCGTCCGGTCGGCCCCGCGGCCGACGCCGCGCGCGGCCAAGGCCGACTGAGAGGAGAGCGGCGGGTCTTGGCGCTCGCCAATCGACGGAAGAGGCCTCCTCCGCGCCCCTCGCGGCGCACCGCCCCCTCCCGCCCCCAATTGCCACCCCCATCCGCGCGCCGGCCGCCACGCGCCCCCCTCCCGCCGCCATGCCGCGCGGCCAGGTGCAGAACGACTACACGTGGGAGCTGAGCGGGCGCAAGGTGCGATTGGGGGGGCGGGTGGGGGGGAAGGGAGGGAGGGAGGGCCGTGGGGCGGCCCGCGAGCGGCGGCGCGCGGCCGGCGGCGCCGACGCCCCACCCTCCCTCGTCTCTGCAGAAGCGCCAGCTCCTGCACGAGCAAGCGGTCAAGGAGAGCGACCGCATCCTGGACGTCTTTCGCTGCGTGGAGCGCCTCGCGGGCCTCTCCCCCGGCGACCTGCGCCGCCTGGCGGTGCGCGACGCCGACCGAGCCGACCGCGGCGCCGGCGGCGCCACCCTGCTCCGCCTCGCCAAAGACGTCAAGGGCGGCGACGGCCCCCTGCGCGTCGACGTGGCGGAGCTGGTGCGGGCGCTGCCGCGGCACGTGATCGGGTGCTTGCTGGCGGGGCAGCCGGCGGTGGTCGGCGGGGACGCGCCACCGAGCGGCGCGCGCGCGGAGTTCCTTGCCGCCGCGACGCCCTTCCCCGCCGTCACCTCTGCCTGCCCCGCCGACCACGCGGGGCGCTGCCTGCGCCTGCTGGCCGCGCTGGCGGCGGCGGCCGACTCGTCGCCCGTCTTCGCGCCGGCCGCCGACGCCGCGCGCGGCGGCGCGACGCGCGGCGCGGCCGCCGACGCCGCCGCGCTCGCCGTCCTGGCCGTCGCCGGCCCCATGGGCGCGGCCGCCATCGAGGACGCGGCTTCCGGCGACGGCGACCGCGCGGCGCGCGCGCACGCGGCAGCGTGCCTGCCCGCGGCCGCGCTCGCGGCGGTGTGGGCGCTCGCCCCCCGCCGCGCCCCCGCCGCCGCGGCCGACGGCCCCTCGGCGCGCGCGCGCGACGCGGCGGCGGCGTTGCTGGCTTCCGCGCGCGCGCCGGCGCTGCTGCCGGCGGCGGCTGACGCGGTGCGCGTCGGCGCGCGCGCGGCCGCGGCCGCGCTCGCGGCCAAGGCCGACGCGGGCTACGACGCCGCGCGCCTCGCCACTGCCGCCGCGGACGGGCTGGACGCGCTGGGGCAGCTGCTGGCGGTGCCCGCGTTTTATGCGGGGTGAGGGAGGGGAGAGGGACGCGGGGAGGGGCGAGGGCAGGCGGGGCAGACGGCGACCCACGACCCGCACTCCCTCCCCTCCACCAGCCTCGCCCGGCGCGACCCCGACCTGGCCGGCCCCCTGCGCCTGATCCGGGACTCGGTCGCGCTCGCGGCCGCGGCCGAGGGCGCGCCGCCCGCCGCCGCGGCGGCCGCCGCGGTCGCGGCGGCGCGCGGGCTCGCCACCTTCACCGCCCTCTCGGAACACGCCGCGCCCCCGTTTCTGGACGCTGTGTTCGAGTCACGCTCGTCCCGGCCGCTCGCGGTCGCTGTCGCCGACGCCGCGCTGGCGCAGGCCGCGGCGGCGCTCGAGCGCGGCGGCGCTGTCATGGTGGCTGGAGCGGCCGGGGAGGCGCCCGCGGCCCAGCCGGCCACCCCCGCGCCCTCTGCGGGCGACGGCTACCTCGCCCTCGCCGCCCTGGCCGCGGCGGAGCTCCTCTCGGACGACTCGAATTACCGCGCCGAGGCGACGGCCGCCCTCGCGCGCCCGCTGGCGGCCTGCTTGCTCGCCCCGCCCGCCGCCTTTGCGTCCGCCTGGTGCGGCGGCGACGCCGCCCGCGCCCGCCACGCGGCCGACGCGCTGCCCGGCGGGCGGCCGCTCGCGGTCGCGCCGCCGACGCCCGACGCGGTGGCCCGCTCCGCGTCGCTCGCGGGCGCCGTGGCGGCCATGGCGGGCGCGAAAACCGCGCCCCACGCCTCCATCGCGGCGGCGGCGCGGTGCGTGGCGCTGTTTAAAATTCTGGGCAACCTGCACGTCGTCGACCCCGCCGACGCGTCCTCCGACGGCCGCGCCGCGCGCGCGCTCGTGGCCGGCGCGCTCGCAGCCCACGCCGCCGCGGTCGCCGGCGGCGGTGGCGAGGAGGCGGCGCTGGCCGGGTCGCCGGGCGCCGCGGTCGCGGCGCGGCTCGGCGCCAACCTGCGCGCCCTGCGCGCCGCCGCGGCCGCCCTGAGAGACGCCGCCGAGGACGCGCCGCCGCACGCGCCCGACGCCCTGGTCGCGCCGGCCGAGCTCAAGCTGGTGGATGGGCTGGAGGCGGCGGTCGCCGCGGCGGGCGCTGCGGCGGACGGCGACAAGGGCGCCGTCGCCGCCGTGCTCGCCGCGCGCAAGAGGAGGGGATGAGGAATGGGGTGGGGTGCCGGTGTCGCGCGGGCTCTGCAAGCGGAGCGGCAGTGTGTGCGCGGGGGAGGAGGGGTCGAGCGGCGCGCGTCGCCACAGCCCGCCCTGCCGCGCCCCCAGCCGCCGGCTCCCGCCATGCGCGGCGGCGCCCGCGTCGCCGCCCGCGGCCCGGCGCCGCGGCCGCGGCCGCGCCCCGCGCGCGCCACATTGAGCGACGCCGAGTTCGACCTCGCCCTGTCCAAAGCGCGCGCCTGTGTTCACACGCCTCCCATCGGCCAAATGATGGGCCGCGCGGGAGAGAGGTGCACGGTCGAGGACGGGGAGCGGCACGCGCGGCGCGCGGCGACCGCGCGGCCAGACAGCGCGGACGCCGCGCTCCTGGTCGTGCAAGCCGTCGCGCGTCAACGCGGCCGTGAAGCGGACGCTTTCGTTGTGGCGGCCGATGCGCTGAAACGCTGCGGCGGGCTCCAAACCGACGCGGCGGCCGCACGCGCGGTCGTCGCCGCGTGCGCCCTCGACGCCGCGGCCGCCGCCGCCCTGGTCGCCGCCGCCGCGCCGGGAGTGCGGGCCGCGGTGGCGGACGAGGTGGGGCGAGGAAGAGAGTGAAACACGCCGAGACTGCTGCACGCGCCCGACTCTCCCTCCTCGCACCGAGCCCGCCACACGCCCGCCCCCTTTCTCACAGCGCCGCGCGAGCGTGTCGTTTACACAGTCGCAGGCGCGGGTGCGTGCCTGCATGGTTGGTTCAAAGCGCCGGCCGCCGGAGGAGGGCGGTTCGGCAGCGCGCGGCGCGCGCGCACACGGAAAGCCGCCCCGTGCTCCGAATCGCGCCGATTTTTCGTGGGAGAGCCTCTACAGAGACAGCCCCGAGTCGTCCCCTTTGTCCCCGCCGATCTCGCGCGTCGACGCGTAGTAGAGCGAGTAAACAAGGCCGGCAACGATCGGCAGCGCCCAGCCTGGTGGAGAGAGGTGGGGGCAGGGGTGAGAGGGCGCGGCGCGCACTCTCACACCGCACGGTGGCGGAGGGCGGGACCGCCCCGGCACAGGCACGCACAGGCACGCACGCGCGGCGCGAGGCGCGACGAACCACCACCCCGCCAACCCTCCCCCCCGCGCGCACCCTCGGGGCCCGAGATGCCCAGCATCTTGCCGGTGCCCTCGCCGGACAGGCGGTCGTCGACCTGGGAGCGGGGGCGAGGGGTGTGGGGGCGGGGCGGCGGCGGGCGCGCTGCTGGCGCGGCCGCGGCCGCGGCGCGGCTGCCGCGGCGAGCCACCCCCCAAGTGACCGCGGCGCAACCGCCGCGCGCGACGCGGCGCGGGCGAAGCGGCCGCCGGGCGGCGCCCGGGGGCAGGACGGCCGTGCCGGCTTTCGATCGCGTCCAGACCGCCGCCTCCCCCTTTCCGCCCCCCACACACTCACCAGGGCGAATGCCGGGTGCGCGGTGATCATGACGCCCGCGGTCGTGGCGGCGAGCGACAGCTTCTGGGCGAGCTGGGGGGCGGGGAGAGGGGGAACGGGTCAGAGAGGGGGCGGGGCGGGCGGGGGCGGCGGCCACGCGCGCCCACCCTCCTCCGTCATCTGCGGGCGATATGGAGCTCCCGCCTGGGGAGCGCCCGGCGCGCGCCGCGCCCGGCGCGCCCCCCCAGCCCCCAATCCGCATCCGCACCTTGGCAACACGCGCCGCCGGCTTGGCGGCCGCGGGGCGGGGCGCCGTCATGGCGGTGGGGCGGATGGCGGAGGCGCGGATGGTGGCCATTGGAGCGGGAGAAGGGGTTGGGAGGGGGGAGGCGGGTGCGTAGTGTGGCGCGCTGGTTTCAGCACCGCCACTCGCGCTCCGCCGCCGCGCCCGCCCTGCAGGTATGGCGCGCCCGATCGCGAGTGTTGACGCCGGCGTTCCGAAAGCGGCCCGGCGCCGGCCGATCGGCGGCCGGCGCCCGCGGCGGCCACGCTGCGCCGGGCCCACACGGCGCCGCGCGCCGCTGGCGTCGCCAGCGCGTGTGGCCCGTGCCACGGCGCGACGCGGCGAGCGGAGCCGACGCCACTCCACCTTTCACAGCGCCCGCCGCGATGGCGGCCGACCACGCCAAGACGGGCGACTGCCGCATGTACGAGGCCAAGTACCCCGAAGTCGACGACGTCGTCATGGTCATGGTGCGGGAGAGGGAGGGAGAGACAGAGAGGCGGAGAGGAGCAGTTGTTTCTTTTCTTTTCCTCGCGCGCGTTTCCGCACCCACCCCCCTCAACCCAAACCCTCCTCCACCCCTCAGGTCAACAACATCGCCGAGATGGGCGCGTACGTATCCCTCCTCGAGTACGCGGGCGCGGAGGGCATGATTTTGCTGTCCGAACTGTCGCGGCGCCGCATCCGGTCTGTCAACAAACTGATCAAAGTGGGCCGCTCCGAACCCGTCATGGTGCTCCGCGTCGACCGGGACAAGGGTTACATCGACCTGTCCAAGCGGCGGGTGTCGCCGGAAGAGGCGGCGGCGTGCGAGGACAAGTACAACCGGGTGCGAGACGGACGGCGAGGGTCGGCACGCGCGGCCGAGGGGCGCGGCCCCCCCCATGCGCCCGCCCCACATCCTCCCCCCCCTCTCTCTCAGTCCAAGCTCGTGCACTCGATCATGCGCCACGTGGCCGACACGACGCGCTCCGACGTCGAGACGCTCTACCGGGAGGTCGCGTGGCCGCTCGCCCGCGCGTACGGCCACGCGTTCGACGCGTTCAAGGCCATGGTCGCCGACCCCGACGCGGTCTTCGCCCGCGCGTCCGCCGAAGGGCACGCGGGCGGGCCGATCCCCTCGCTCACGGTCCCGGTGCGCGACGCGCTCATCAAAAACGTGCGCCGCCGCCTGACCCCCCAACCCCTCAAGATCCGGGCCGACGTCGAGCTCACTTGCTTCGCCTTTGACGGCGTGCTGCACGTGCAGGCCGCGATGCGGGCGGCGCAGGCGGCGGGGACGGAGGAGTGCCCGGTGTCTATCAAATTGGTGGCCCCTCCCCTGTACGTCCTCACCACCTCCACCCTGGACAAGCAGGCCGGCATCGACGTGCTGACCGCGGCGTGCGCGGCGGCCAAAGCGTCGGCCGAGGCGGCGTCCGGGCGGTTGGTCGTGCGCGAGGCGCCGCGCGCGGTCTCTGAACGCGACGACCGCCTCCTCACAGACCACCTGGCCGCCCTGGAGTCTGCCAACCGGGAGGTGGCGGGCGATGACGACAGCGAGGAGGAGGAGGAGGGGATGGGGGCGCTGCCGGCCGAGTGAGGGGAGAGGGGAGAGAGGTTGGGGGGGGCGGTGTGCGCTCTGCAGGCCTGCCCACCCCGCAAATCAATCTCCATCGTCCTCTGTCTCTCGCCGGCGCAGGGCGCGCGGTCGCCGCGCGTGGGGTGCGGACGGGGCGGGGAGGGCGGTGTCGCCGCCGTCGTCGCCGTCTCCGGCGAGCGCGGCGGCCGCCTGCCGCTCCCTCGCCCGCGCTCCCGCCGCGCCGCCTCCCCCACCGGTCCTCGGCCGAAACAGGATGCCGCCGCCGGTCTCGACCGCGGGGCGCTCGGGCGAAGGTGCGCGCGGCACAGCCGCCGCCGCCGCGGCAACCAGCACCGGGCTCGCCGCGTCGCCGCCGCCGCCGCCGCCCACGGTGATGGGCGCGTCCAGCACGTACACGGTATAGCGCTCGGGGTGGAGCACGTGGTCTGGGACGGCCCTGCCGCCGCGGCCGCGGCCGCGCGCGCCGCGGCCGCCGCCGCCGCGACCATTCCCGCCTCTCTCCCGACCACCGCCGCTTCCTCCCTCTCCACCAGCTCCATCGCTGGAGCGGCGGTGGGGCGGGACCCAGGGGTCGGGCACGCCCGCGAAGCGGACGCGGCGTTGGGGCAGGGGCGGCGGCGGCGGGAGCGGGAGCGAGGGCGGCGCCGGCGCCGGCCCTGGCCCCGCGTCGCTCAGGCGGCGGTCGTACGGGTTGCCTTCAAGGACGGGCGTGTTTGGAGGCGGCCGCGCCGACGCGGCCGCGGCCGCGGGCAGGGGCGCCAGGCCGACCGCCGCCGCCTCGTCGACCCCATCAAACTCGGCCTCACGATCGAGTTGCCCGCAAAAGGACGCGCTCGGCCTCGACCCGGACGCGTCAAACGCCGCGTCGCGCGCGCGCTCGCCCGCGGCGTCGACCGCGCGCCGCGCCGCGGCGGCCGCGTCGGCCGCCGCGTCCTCGTCGCTGGAGAAGGCGTCGTCGCGGCCGGGCAGGGCGACCGCGTCGGCGGCGGCCAGGGCCCAGGAGACGGGGGCGCCGCCGCGCGCGTCGAGCGCGGCGAACGCGGCGTCCCGGCGCGCGTCAAACGAGGACGCGCCCTGAGGGGGAGGGGGCGGGCGCGCCATCGCGGCCGCGACTGCGACCGCGGACGGCCCGCAAGCGGCGCGGGATGTGGGGGACGCCGTCGCCGCCGTCGCAGTCCGCTCCCGCGCCCTCCCGCCGGCCTCTGGCCGCCGCCTCCTCCCAGCCGGGATGATGCACATGCAGGTCCACGCCCATACCGCGGGACGCGCGCCGGCGCGCGCCCGCGGCGCGGCGGCCGGTGAGGCTGGCGGGCGGCGGGCAAGGCTGCCGCGGGCCGGGCGCCGCGCGCTCCCGCATTTAGAGGCGTCGGTGGGAGCCGCGATGGCGCGCGGGTGGCGCGCGGCGCCCGCGCACCCCCCCGCTCACCGCGCCGCCCGCCCGCCGCCGCGGCGGCGCACCCGATTCCACGCCCGCCCCCCTTTCCCACCCGCCAGCTCGGTCCGCGATCGTGGCGTCGTCCGCCCGGAGCGGGAGCCAGGTGAGGAGGTGGAGGATGGAGGCCGCGAGGCGCCCCCATGCCGGCCGCCGCGCGCGCCAACCGGCGCGCGAAAAAAACCCCTCTCCAGCGCGCCGCCCGCCCCCCCCCCTCCTCCGCCACCGTCCCCTCCACCGGCGCCGTGCGCGCGCCCGCGCCCCTGGGCGCGGGCGGCAAACCGGTGCTCGACGCGGCGTCGAGTTGGGACAACGTCGCGCTGGCGGCGGCCGAGCGGCCGCTCTCGCGGGCGCCGGCCCCGCGCGCCGCGGCGCGCGGCGCGGGGTCCGGCACCCGGCTGCGCCTCTTCTCCGGCACGGCCAACCCCAAGCTCGCGGCCGAAGTCGCGTGCTACCTCGGCCTCGACCTGACCCCCATCAAAGTCAAACGGTTTGCCGACGGCGAGGTCTACGTGCAGGTCCAGGAATCGATTCGCGGGTGCGACGTGTTCCTCATCCAGCCCACGTGCCCGCCGGTCAACGACCACCTGATGGAGGTGGGGGGGGGGGGGGGGGGGGGGGGGCTGTCCCGACGCGCGCGCCGCGCCGCTCACCCGCCGCCCCCCCGCGCGCGCGTCCCCAGCTCCTCGTCATGATCGACGCCTGCAAGCGCGCCTCCGCCCGGTCCGTCACCGCGGTCCTCCCCTACTTTGGCTACGCGCGCGCGGACAGGAAGACGCAGGGGCGCGAGTCGATCGCGGCGAAACTGACGGCCAACCTGATCACGCAAGCCGGCGCCGACCGCGTGCTCGCCATGGACCTGCACTCGGGGCAGTGTGTGGGGTACTTTGACATCCCGGTCGACCACGTGTACGGCGACTCGGTGAGGCGTCGAGGGAGACGGCGCGAGGGGGCGGCGCGCGCGCGCACTGCCCCGGTTTCCAACCTCGCCACGTTCACCCCCCCCCCCCCCCCCAGGTCCTGCTCGACTACCTGGCCTCCAAGCGCATCTCGTGCGGCGACCTCGTCGTCGTCTCCCCCGACGTCGGCGGCGTCGCGCGCGCGCGCGCATTTGCCAAAAAGCTCAACGACGCGCCCCTCGCCATCGTGGACAAGCGCCGCTCCGCGCACAACGTGTCGGAAGTGATGAACGTCATCGGGGACGTGCGGGGCAAGGTGGCGGTCCTCGTGGACGACATGATCGACACCGCGGGTATGGGTGACGAGGGTGGGCCTGCCGCCGAGGGTTGGGGTCGGGGTCGTGGCTCACCCCGCCGCTTGCCCCTCCCCAGGCACCATCACCAACGCCGCCCGCTCCCTGCACGCGGAAGGCGCGCGCGAGGTGTACGCCTGCTGCACGCACGCCGTCCTGTCGCCGCCGGCCACGGAGCGGCTCTCGTCGGGCGTCTTCCAAGAGGCGCGAGGCGGGAGGGGGGCGAGGCGGCGCACACCGCAACCGCAACCCTCGCCCCCAACCCCACCAACCCTCATCCCACACCCACACCCCAGGTCATCGTGACCAACACGATCCCGGTCGCCGCCGACGCCGCGTTCCCCGAGCTCACCGTGCTGTCGGTCGCCAACCTGCTGGGGGAGACCATTTGGCGGGTGTACAACTCGTCGTCGGTCACGTCGCTCTTTTGAGGGGGGGGCGCGAGGGGAATTGGGGGGGTGGGGGCGCGCGCGCCGCGCGCGGGCGGGGCGGCAGACACTTGCAACGAGCCACGGGGCGGGAGACCGGGCCCTGTCTCTCTCGTTCTCGGCCGGGTGTGTTGTCCGTTGCAGGGGCGCAAAGCAAACCGAAAGCACGAAACGCCCTCCCGCTGCCCTTTCCGTGTCCCCTTCCTTCACCGCCAGTCCGTTTTCCCGTTGCCGCGCTTGCCCGAGAACAGGTGCTTGGGCTTCATGTCCGGGATGTGCCGGTCGCCCTCGCCCTTGCGCGCCATCTTGGAGTTTTTGCGCTGCGCGCGGTCGGCCGTGCGCGTCGCCTTGTTCGCCTGCGCCGCGTCGCGCAGGCCGCCGCCCGCGCGCCCCGCGACGGACGCCGACCGGCCGCGCGACAGGGAGCGGGCCTTGGTCGAGTGCAGCCGTTTGGCCGGCGCCGCGTCGACCTCCATCCCGTCGGCGGCGGCCTTCGCTTTCGCGACCGACAGGCTCCGCACCCGCTTGCGCCCCGTGCGCGACGCCGACCGCGCGCGGTCGACGGCCGCGGTCGCGTCCAGGCCGGTGCGGGCGAGGGAGGCGGCCATGGCGGCGGTCGTGCGCCCGCGCGCCGCGTCGGCCGTGCGCGGCGTCCGCGGCGCGTTGCCGCCCACGGCCTTCTCCCGCCTGTGCTCCGCGATGCGCGCCTTGCGCCGGGACCGGATCTCGGCGAGGTCGGCGGCCTCGGTGGGGGTCAGCGGGGGCGGGAGCGCGGCCGCGTGCGCCGCTTGCTCGCGCTCGAACGCCGCGACCGCCGCGTCCTCCTCCGCCTCCAACGCCTCGAGCCGCGCCTCCACGTCCGGGTCGACAAAGTCGGCCACATTTTTGCCGTCCCAAATCTCGGGCACGACGTCGCGCGCCCAGGCGGGGTCGGCGAGGCGGTAGGTTTTGGTGAGGTCGGCCGAGTAGGCGCCCGCCCCGCCAGCCTCCTCTTGCGCGTCCCGCTCCGTGCGCCGCTTGGCGCAAGGCGCGCCCGCGGCTTCCGCCGCGCGGGCGGCGGCGACGGACGCGGGGATGTGGGCGGGGCGCGGCGCGGTGCCAGCGCGCGCCTTCGGCGTCGCGACGTGCAGGCGCGCGGCGGCGCCCGCCACCCGCCCGCCCGCCAGCTTGGCCTCCACCCGGGCCGCCAGCAGGGCGTCGCATGCGGCGGCTTTGACGGCCGCGACGCCGGCGTCGGTGAGGGTCGACATTTGTAAAGGGGCGACAGTGCTCGCGCGGCCGACCGCGTCGGCCGCCGCCGCCGGCCCCGCCGACACGCGGTCCGCTTCCTCGGCCAGGGCCTGGAGGAGGGCCTGGTCCTCGGCGGGCAGCGACTCCAGGGGCGCGACGTCGGTCTTGTTGCAGACGATCAGGAGAGGCTTGCCCGCGAACAGGGGCTTGACCGAGTGGAACAGGGCCGCCTGCTGCTCCAGCGTGTACCCGCAGCCCCCGGACGCGTCGATCACGAACAGGACGGCCGCGCGGAGGTGGGCGAGGGCGGTCACGGCCTGCATCTCGATCGTGTTGCGCGCGTCGAGCGGGCGGTCGAGGATGCCCGGCGTGTCGATGACCTGCCACCGCAGGTACCGGTGGTCGGTGTGGCCCACGAAAAGCGACTTGGTCGTGAACGCGTAGGGCTGCACGTCGACGTCCGCGCGGGAGACCGAGTTGACAAACGACGATTTCCCCACGTTCGGGTACCCGCACACGATGATGGTGCGCGCCCCGGGGTCGATCGACGGCAGGCGCGCCATGTGCTGGCGCACTTGCTCGAGGTAGGCCAGGGACGCGGATTGCCGCTTCATGATCGTGCACGCGCGGCCGAGCGCGGCGCGCTTGAGCTCCTTGCACCGGTAGAGCGAGTCGCCGTATTTTAGCAGGCGCACGTAGTCGCTCGCCACGCGGTCGATGAGCGTGCGCGCGGTGGCGAGTTGGCCGAGGGCGAGTTTGTAGTGGTCGCGGTCGTACAGCACGTTGAGCAGGTCCCCGTAGAACGGGTGCACGTCGTCGACCTTGGGAAAGTCGTCTAGGATGGTGGTCAGCCGGTCGCGCCACAGGGTGCCCACAGTTTTGACCTGGGGACGGGGAGGGGGGAGGGGCGTCGGCGGCGGCGGCGCATTGGGCCGCCGCGCCGGCGCGGCAGCCGCGCCCGCGCCCGCCAGCCCAACCACACCCCCACACCCTCCTCCCTTCCCAATACCTTGCGCATGTAAAACTGGCGGATGCGCTGGATGGCCCACCCGTTGTGCACGACGGTCGGCGTCGTGCGCTGGGTCTTGCTCAGCACGATGTCCACAAACTCTTTGGCGGGGGGGACGACCTTGATGGCCTTGAAGTTGTAGGTCGGCATTGTGGCGGGTGGAGAGGGGGGATGGGGCAGACGAGGGGCGGCGCGCCGGCGGCCGGCGGCCGGCGGGGAAAGCGCCGGGCGGGGCGCGGCGCCGGGGAGGGCGCGAGCGCTTGGGCGGCGGCGACGGCGTTCGGCGGCGGCGGTGGCGCGCGGGCGGCCGGGAGAGTGGCGGCGGCCGACGGCCGGCGGGGAGTGCCGCCGCGCGCCACTCTCCCCGCCGCCATGGCGGCCGCCGCGGGCGACTACGAGGCGTCAGTCGCGTTCAAGTTTAGCTTTTTCGACGAGGATGAAGCAGGGGAAGGCGCGCCCGCGGCGGCGGCGCCGCCGCCCCCGCCGCCGCCCTCCCTAGCCACCGAGCACCACCCCACCCCACCCTCCCACACCGCCTACGACGCCGTCGACGTCGGCCTCCCGTTCCCCCTGATGAAGGCGCGCCCACCGGGCGGCGGCGGGGAGCCCTGTCGCGCGCAGCGGCGGGGGCTCAGCGCGACGCCCGAGCCGGACGTCGTGCCGGGGGTGTACGAGGGCGGCGCCAAACTGTGGGAGGGCGGGCTGGATCTGGCTCGGCTGCTGGTGGAGCACGCGGGGCTGGGGAGCCACCCTGACGCCCCTACCCGCGCGGCCAAGGCGCCGCCGCCGCCGCCGCTCGCGCGCGCGCGCGTGCTCGAGCTTGGCGCCGGCGCCGCCCTGCCCGGCGTCGTGGCGCTGCTCGCGGGCGCGTCGTCCGTCGTGCTGGCCGATTTCAACGAGAGCGTGCTGCCGCTCGCGGCGGCAAACGTCTCGGCGGCGTGGGCCGCCGCGCACGCCGCCGCGGGCGCCACCGCCTCCCCGCCGCCCCCGCCCCCCGTGCGCTACTTTGCGGGCGATTGGGGCGGCCTGCCGGCGGCGTGCACAGGGTCGGCGGGGCCCTTTGACGTCGTGCTCGGGGCCGAGGTGACGTACGCCCCGTCCGCGTGCGCCACCCTCGCCGCCGCCCTCGCTTCCTTGCTCGGCCCGCCGCCCGCCGCCGCCCTCATCGCCAGCAAGCGGTACTATTTTGGGGTGGGCGGCGGCGTCGACGCGTTCACGCGCGCGGCCGAGGGCGCGGGGCTCGTTGTCTCTCTGCTCGCCACCGCGGTCGGACCCGTGCCGCGCGACGTGCTGCTGGTGCGCCGGCGAGAGTGAGGAGCCAAGGAGGGGGGGTGGGGGAGAGTGTGCACTGAAAACGCAACGACACAATTCGCTTTCTTTCTCTCTTTCTCTCTCTTCCCCCGTCACTCCTATTTTCCTTCCTTGTACACCTCCCGGTAGAGCACTGAGAAGTCGAGGTCGCCCGCGCCCGCGGCAGCGGCGCGGCGGAAGAGGGCGGCGGCGGCTGCGGCGAGCGGCAGGCGCGACGAGGGGGGGAGGCCGCCGCCACCCTCACTCTCACCCCCGCCCCAGCTCGCGGCCGCCAGCTCCAAATCCTTGACCATCAACCGCACGGCGAACCCGCCCGCGTAGCCGTGCGAGGACGGCGCGTCGGCCACAACCCCCGGCGCCGGGCACGCGACCTCCGCCGACCACGACGCCCCCGTCGACGCCGCGAGCACGGCCGCGATGCGGTCGGGCGCAATACCGGCCGCAGCGCCGTAGGCCAGGGCTTCGCAGACGCCCGCCATTTGGGCGGCGAGCGCGAGTTGATTGGCCAGCTTGGCCACTTGCCCCGCCCCCGCGTCCCCCGCATCCACCACAATGACGCGCCGCCCCATGGCGTGCAGCAGGGGGGCGGCCGCCGCGGTGGCGGCGGGGGAGGTGGCGCCGACGAGAAAGGTGAGGGAGCCGGCGTCGGCGCCGGCAACGCCGCCGGACAGAGGGGCGGAGACGAAAGCGACGCCCACGGCGGCCGTTGCGGCGGCTATGGTGCGCGCGGGGGCGGGGCCGGTGGTCGAGACGTCGACGCCGAGGGTCAGTGTCCGGCGCGCGGACGCACCGTTGGCGGCCAGCAACCCGTGCCCCGGGTGCAGCCAGACGTCGGCCGCGGCATCCGCGTCGGGCAGGGACGTGACGACGCTCGCGCACGCGGCGGCGAGGGCGGCGGGCGACGCGGCGAGCGTGGCCGCGCCGCCGAGTTCAGCGACGACGCGTGCGGCGGCCGCCGGATCCTTGTCAAATACGTGCACCGGGCGCCCTCCCACCCGCACCAGGCGCCGGGCGAGGCGGGAGCCGATGGCACCGAGGCCGACGACGCCGACGGCGCCGGAAGCCACAGCTTTCGCGTGCGCGACGGCCTCGGCCTCGGAGCCGGCCGGAGCGCCGCCAGTGGGACTGCTGGCATTCGTCGAGGCCGACGACCACGCCCGGGGCACGGCAGGATCGTTGGCGGGGGCGGAATGCGGGCCGCGCTGCGCGCCGAGCGCCGCGCGGCCGCGGGCCCCGGCGCGCGCCAGGCCCGCCGCCAGGGCGCCCGCGCGGGCGCCCGACATGAGCGGGCGACGGGCGGAGGGGGTGCCGGAGGCAGAGTGGCGCAGGGCGTGCGACACGCGCGGCGACCGGGCCTCACTCTCTCGACCCCGGCCCCCGCCGTCCCTCCTCCCTCGCTCACTGATACCGCAGCCCCGCCAGAAAGCCGAGCCGCCCCCCCGCCATCCGCTTGAGCACGGCGATCACGTCCTCCAGGGGCACGTCGAGCTGCAGGCGCGCCGCCGCGCGGCGGTCGGCGCCGTCGGCGATGAGGACGCGCGACGCCCCAAGGCGCGCCGCCGCCGCCGCGCAGTCGCCCAGGGTGGGTTGCGGGAGTCCCGCGGACGCGGCCAGGTCGGCGGCGCGGGGGGCGACGGTGGCAAGGGTGGCGGCGGCGCGGCCGGAGAGGCGCGCTTCGAGCGCGAGCGCGGCCAAGAGGATCAAGTCCCCCGCCGGCGCCGACGCGAGCGCGCGCACGTGGGGCGCGCCAAACAGGGCGCGCACGGCGGCGTCGACGTGCTCCATGGTGACGGGGCCGGCGGCGGTGGAAGCAAGGGGAGCGGCGTGCGCGTCGCCGACGGCCGCCGCCCCCGCCCCCCCCGCATTTTCCGCCGCCACCCGGCATACTTCCAGCACCCGCCGCACGTCGCCCGCCATCGCAGCCACCTTGCGCGCGGCGTACTGCACCGCGCGCGGGTCAAACGCGCCGCGCGCGCGCGCCGCGTCGAGGCGCGCCCCCACAATGGCCGCCAGCGCGTCCGCGCCGTACGGCGCAAACGGGAGCCGGTACGCGGCGAACCGGGACGCGATGCGGGGGAGGAGGCGGTCGGGGAGGTCCATCGTGTTGGCGACGCCGATGACCGCGAGGCCCGACCGCGCGCGCGTCGGCCATTCAAACAGGTTGTAGAGCACTTGTTGGGACCGGGTGACGAGCAGGTCGAGCTCGTCCACGAGCACGATGGTGGCGACGTCGGCGGGGGAGCCGGGTTTGATCGAGGCAGCGGTCGCGGCCCCGATTCTGGCGTTGAGCGCGTCGTGCGCGACCGCCGGGCTCGCCGCCTCACCGTGCAGCGCGGCATGAAGCCTCGTGTAGGCGTGCCGGGGCGAGGGCAGGCGCAGGGCGTTGATCTCCACGAAACGAAACGGGCGCCCGTCGCCCGCCGCGGCGGCCTCTGACGCCCGCTTGACCGCGTCCAGCACGGCCGCCGTCTTGCCCGTCCCGGGCACGCCGTACACGTACAGGCAGCGCTCCGCGGTGGACGCGCCGTCGGCGGCGGCGCCGCGGATGAAGGCGTCGAGGCGCGCGCGCTCGGCGTCGCGCCCAGGCAGGCCGCAGTGCGAGGCCGAGGGGGCCAGGGCGGCGCGGGCGCGGGGGAGGAGGGGGAGGGAGGCGACGTCGGCGTCGGGCGTGGGGAGGCGGGCAGGGCGGGGCGCGGTGGAAGGGGCAGTCGGCGCGGGCGCCGCCGCCTCGACCTCCACCCCAGCCCCCAACTTGTCCGCCACCGCGTCCCCGCCGCCCCCCTGCCGCTTGGCCCGGCTGGGCTGCTTGCGGGCGGCGGCGGCGCCGGGGACGGCGAGGCCGCGGCGGCGCCAGAGGTTGAGCACCGTGTCTTGCGCGGGTCGGTACTCTCTGTCCTCCTTGCCGCCCCGCCGCCGGCCGGCGCCGCTGGCGCCGTCGTCATCACCGTCGGATGCGTCTGCGGCGGCGGCATCGCCGACGGGCGCGGTGGCGGGGTCGGGCGCCGCGGCGCCGTCGCTGCGCGCGGCGACACTCCCGCCCAGCGGCCGGAACGCGGCGGCGGCAGGGCTGTACTCGTAGCGGCAGTAGAAGACGTCGTCCCCGGGGGTGGAGTCGAGGTCGGCCTCGCGCACGACGGCCGCGGGGGCGAGGAGGCACGCGGCGTCGTTGGCGTCGGCGTGCGCAGACAGGAAGACCTCCCGCGCGCCGTGCCCTTTGGCGCGGCCGGTGTGCGTCTCCTCGGGGCGGACCACCCAGGGGCCGGAGAAGGAGGCGCCGGCGGACGAGGAGGGGTCGGACCAGAGCGCGTCGATGCGGACGAGGCCGATGGCGCCGGCGGCAAAGCGTTGGCGCAACGTTTTCGAAAGGGAAGAAGAGGTGGTGGGAGCGGGGGCAGCCCCACCGCCCCCGCCCTCGCACGCGGGGCAGAGCCACTCGGCCGCCGGCACCTCGCTCAGCGGCGGATCGAGGCAGTCGAGATGGAAGCCGGCGAGGCACGCCGAGCATTCCAGCATGGGCACGCCGCCGTCGGGGTCGGCGGCCGCGCCGCGCGCGGCGGGCTTGTGGCCCGCGCCGCACGCCGCGCACGCGTCCCCTTCCTCGCTCTCCGACGCCGACCCGGCGTCCGTGTCGGCTTCGCTCTCGTCGAGGGCGACGTAAGCAAAGGTGCCGGGGCGGTAGACGGGGCCGGCGGGGCCGAGGGGGGCGTGGGAGGTAAGATAGCGGCGCACCGCGCGCGCGGCGCGCGCGGGGCGCGCGACGGCGGCGGCCTCGCCCGCTTCGCCCGCGTCCGCTTTCTTCTTGGGCTTGGCGGGCGCCCGCTTGCGGGGCTTGGCCTTGGGCGCGGCAGAGGGCGCGGCGTCGGCGGCTTCGGCGGCGTCGACCGGCTCGACCGCCAGCGCGCGGCGCGCGCCGCCGCCGGCCGCCGCTCGCGTCTCCTTTTTCTTCTTCTCGGGCGTCGCCTTTTTAGGGGGCGACGCGCCGGGAAGCGCCTTGGCGGGCGGCGGCCGCTTGGCGGGCGACGCCTTGGTGGCGGCCGCGGGATCGGGCGCGGCCAGGCCCCGCCCCGATGAGGGAAGGGCGTCCTGTGAAGGGCGTGGGGGGGAGGAGGGCGTGAGCGCGGGGCGGGAGGGGGGCGCCGCGGCGCGCACCGGACAATGGGCGCGCGATGGGCAACGGTCTTCGCGCCCGCGGGGTCTCTCTGCGCCCGTCCGCGCCACCATCGACGGCCAAGATTGCGCACGTCACAGTGGGGGGCCAAACGCGGGCTGCACGCCCCTCGCGCGCCCGCCCGCACTCTTGCCGCCATCCCACCACCGCCCACCTCGCGCTTGGCGCGCCCGCCGCGCGCGCGGCGCACGACGGGAGCAAATGCGGTGAGCGCCGCCTGCTGTTTGGGCGGCATGGCGGCCCGAAGAGCGGGAGAGGGGCTGTGCCGGCGGCGACGACGGCCGGCCACTGCGCGGCGGGCGCCATGGACGCCCCGCCGCACGGCGGCGACACCGACGCGCACGCCGTTATCGCAGACGACGATGGCCCGCCCCCGGGAGCGACTGGAGGCGGCTCCGCTTCCGCGCCCGGCGGCAGCGCGGCGACCGGGGGGCCCGGCGCGGGGCCTGCGCCCGATTTAGGTGTGTGGAGTAGATTGGAGGCGTTAGCGTGGGGTGGAGCGGCCAGTGCGGCGCCGACGCGGTCCCTCCCCTCCCCTCTCTTCTAGCCGCCTCGCAATGCTACACGTCCGGCGCCCTTCCCCCTTTCGGCGCGTCCGGCCCCGCCTTTGACGCCTTCTGGACCGCCCTCAACGAACACTGGCGCGCGTCCCCCCCCGCAGAGTACGGCACGCGGCGGTGGGGCGTCCCGACGGTCTGCGGGCGCCGCCTCAACCTCGCGTCCCTCTACCGCGAGGTCTGCCTGCGCGGCGGGCACGAGGCCGTGGGCGCGGCCAAATGGTGGAAACGGGTCGGGGCGGGGCTGGTGGGCGTCGCGGCGGCGCAGCGCGCGACCGCGCTGGGGACCGTGCTGAAAGCGGCCTACCAAAAGTATCTCCTGACTTTTGAATCCGCCTGCTTCGACCCTGGCCAGCATGTGGCGCTCATTGAAGCCACCCGGGCGGCAACCGCGGCGGCTGGGGCGCTGGGGCGGGCCAACCCGGGGCGCGCGCGGGCACGGGACGCGTCAGCAGAGGAAGGGGGGGCGCCGGCGCAGCGCCCGCGGCCGGTGCCGGCGGCAAGCGGGCGCGTGGAATCGCTGGCGCTGCCGCCGGCGCCGGGCGCGGCGGGTGCGGGCGCGGGCGTGCTGCCGGCCGCCGCGCCGGCCGCGGCAGAGATGCTCGCGTCCCTCGCGCCCCTCCCCGGCCCCTGCCTGGTGCTCGACGCGACATTCGAATATGACTGTTTGAAACGCGCGGGCCTGGCGTTGCTCGGGGGCGGCGCGTCAGCACGCTCGTGGGCGCTGAACGCGGTCGGCCTCGCCGCTGCGGCCGCCCGCCCGCCGCTCGACCTGTCGGCGGCGCCGCCCGAGCTGACGGCCGGGCTGTTGCATGTGCTGCAAGCGGGTCTGGCGGCGGCGCCGTGCGCCGCCCCCTCTTCCTCCCCCTGGTGGCTCGACGCCGCCCTGGCCCCTCCGACCGCCGCCGACGCCGCCGCCACCGCCGCCTGCGCCGCGGCCAATGCGCTGCGCAACGCGGCCCTGACCCGGGACGCGAGCGCGGCCCGGCTCGCGCGCGGCGACGCGGTCGCCGCGTTTGCGGCGGTGTTGGCGGCTGCGGTGGCGACGCGGGCCCCCGCCGCCCAGGAAGCGGCGAGCTGTTTGTTGGACGTGCTGGTGGCGGCGGCGGGGCGCGTGGATTTGAGTGGTGGGGGTGGAGTCGGCGAGGCGTCCTCCGACCTCGTGCCCACCCTCCTCGCCCTCGCCACCCCGCCCACCGTGTTTCGGTTGCGCATCCAAGCCGTGCGCGCGTTGGGCTACCTGGTGGCGTCGCCCGAGGCCGGCACGGCGGCCGCCGTGCGCTCGCGCGCGCGTCTGGCTGCCCCCCTCGCCGCCGCCCTGCTGGCCGCGCCTCCCGCCGAGGCGCGTCTTGGCGTCAAAGCAGAGGCCGACGGCGAGCTCGGCCCGGCCGAGGTGGGCGCGGGCGACGCGGCCGGCCCCGCTCTGCGCGCCGCGGCGGCCGCGCTCGCCGCCGAGGCGGCGGCCGCGGCCGCGACTGCCCTCGCCTCCCTGGCCCGCCTGGAGCCCGATGCGATCGTCGCGTGTCCGTCCACCGTGCGCACCCTCGTCGCTGCCGCGTGCGGGCGCCTGCCCGAGCGCGGCGGTGCGGGAGCGGCGCTCGGCGGCGATTTGCTGGCGTTTGCATTGCGCGCCGCCACCACCGCGCACGATTCGGCCGCAGGCGCGTTGGTAGGGCTGACGGGGGATAGAGGCGGGCGGGACGCGCTGCGGCCGCACGCGGGCGCGCTCGCGGCGCGGCTCGCCGCGCTGCCGCCCGGGCGCGCCAAGGCGGCGGCCGCCCTGGCGGCCGCGCTCGTCGCAGTGGAGCGCACTGAATGATTGCAGCAGAATTGAACGACACAGCACACACTCTCTCTCTCCCCTCTCTCACCGCTCGCTGCCGCCGCGCTCGCCGGGCTGGTGGAGCGCGCGCGCCGCGCGCACGCCGCGCGCGCCCCTGTCGGGCCGAGGGGCCGGGGGGCGTGGAGGAGCGACGTGCTTTGCCTCGCGCTTGGCGGCGTCGGCGCGGGCCGCCACAGCGGCCGCCGCGTCGGCGTCGGCCGCGCCGGCCGCGCGCAGCGCGGCCGCGGCCGCCGCCCCTGCCGGCGGCGGCTCAAACACCACGCCAGGCCAAGGGCCGACCGCCACCCTGTCCCCGGTGCGCCGCACGGCGACGGGGCGGTCGCCGACGGCGTCAGGGGGTGAACGCGAGCGGGGACGGGCCGGGGCCGCTGCGGCTGCCGCCACGCGCGCCGCAGCGCGCGCGGACGCAGCACCCAGTCGACTGCGCATGGCGCGGGGCATGCCCTTGAAGTGGGCGGTGTCGGGCAGGCGCTGGGGACAAGGGGAAGAGGGGGGTCCGGATGGGGCGTGGCGCGCCCGACACCCGGGCCGCTGTCTCACGCCACCGGCCGCCTCGTCACTGCGAGCCCGATGCGTGGCGTCATTGGCGCGAGGCGGCGGCCACTGCGGGCGCCGTGGCCAGCCCCCCGCGACGCACGCACCGTGCCCAGCAAGGGCGGCCGCGGCTCGGCCGCGGGCCGTCGTGTCGGCGGCGCGTCGTCCGTCATAGAGGGGTTGAGGGCCGGGAGGGAGCGGGCCCCCGAGAGAGTGGGCCGAGGAGCGCGCGCCCGACCCCCTTCCACACACTCTCCCGCCGCCCCGCGTCGAGCGTCGGCTGTTGACGCCGTCGCCCGCGACCCGCGCGCTCACCGGCCCGCGAGGCGCCGACAGGCGGCGCACGCCGCGCGCCGTGCCCGCGCGCGCGCATTCGCGCGCGGCTGCGCACGAGCGCCCAGCCACCGCGACACCCCGTAGACCGCCTCAGCGGTCGCGCGTGCCTCTCTCAGTCGCTCCGAGGCGAGTCGCCGCATCCACGGACGCCCACCGACCGCCCCCGCCGCCCCATTGCGCGCCCCCCCTTCTCTCCGGCCGCCATGCACATCTCCGAGATCACTATCGACGGCTTCAAATCGTATGCCACCCGCGTCGTCGTGCCCGGCTTCGACCCGCGCTTTAACGCGATCACGGGATTGAACGGGTCGGGCAAGAGTAACATCCTGGACGCCATCTGCTTCGTGCTGGGCATCACCAATCTGAGCCAGGTCAGTATGAAGGATGTGGGGTGTGCGGGATGGAGCGGGCGGCGCCGAGAGGTGTTTGCGGCGACGGGCGCGCCGACGCGACCCCACCAACCACCCTCACTCTCTCCCCTCTCTCTCCAGGTCCGGGCCAACACGCTGCAAGAATTGGTATACAAGCAGGGCCAAGCGGGCGTGACCAAGGCGACGGTGTCGGTCGTCTTCGACAACTCCGACAAAGCCACGTCCCCCGCGGGCTACGAACACGTCGACCGCCTGACCGTCACCCGCCAACTCGTGGTTGGCGGGCGCACCAAGTACCTGGTCAACGGCCACGTGGCGCAACCGCCACGGGTGGCAAACCTGTTTCACTCCGTCGGCCTCAACGTCAACAACCCGCACTTTCTCATCATGCAGGGGCGCATCACCAAGGTGCTCAACATGAAGCCGGTGGAGATTTTGGGCATGCTGGAAGAGGCTGCCGGGACGCGCATGTATGAAACGAAAAAGGACGCGGCGCTGCGGACGCTGGCGCGCAAACAGGTCAAGGTGGATGAGATCGACCGGCTGCTCGCTGAAGAGATTTCCCCTGCTCTCACCCGCCTGGGCGAGGAGCGGGAGGCCTACCTGGCGTGGCGCGACGGGGGGGAGCGGGTTGAAGGGCTCAGGCGGTTTTGCGCCGCGTTCAAGTGGTCGAGCGCGTCCGAGGCGGCTGGGGAGCGCGGGGGAGCTGCTGAGCGCCTGCGGGCGGATGTCGACCGGCTGGCGGAAGAAGCGGCCGCCGCGGACGACGACGCGGCCGCCGCGGGCCGCGGCGCGGCCGACGCCGAGGCGGCGCGCGGCGCGGCCGGCGGCTCGGCCGCGCGCGCGCGTGCTGCCGCCGCGGACGCCGCCACGAAAACCCTGGCCCGGGAGCGGGCGGCGGCCAAGCACGCAGGCGACGCGGCGGCGGCGGAAGAGGCAGCGGCCGCGCGCGCGGCGGCGGCCGCGGGCGAAAACGACGCGCAAGGGGCTGCTGAGCGTGCTATGGCGGCGCGTGTGGCAGCGGACGCCGCCACCGCCGCGGCGTCCGCCGCGGAAGAGGCCGTCCTGGCCGCCGAGCGCGCCCTCGCCGGCGCGCGCGCAGGCGACGGCCGCGACGGCTCCAACCGCTCCCTCGCCCAACGCGCCGCCGACGCGCGCGTCGCCGCCACCGACGCGCGCGCGGCGCGCGACGCGGCGCGCGTGCGCATCCAAGGGCTCCAGGAGCGGGTTGTGAAGGCGCGGGCAGAGGTCGCGGCGCGCGGGAGGGACGACGGCGCGGCGGCCGCCGGCGCGGCCGTGGCCCGCGCCGAGGCGGCCTTCGCCGCTCTGGGATTTGACGTCGACGCGTACGCCCAGCTGCAGGCCGACGCCGCCGCGACTGCCGACGCCGCGTCGCGCGCGGCCGACGCAGCGGCCGAGCGCCGGGCCGCGCTCGCGGGCCTCGACTTTCGGTACACGCCGCCGAGCGCCGACTTTGACCCGGCGTCCGTGCTGGGCCCGCTGGCGCGGCTGGTGCGGGTCACGGATCCTTCGGCGGCGCCGGCCTTGGAGGTCGTTGCCGGCTCGCGCCTCTTCCAAGTCGTCGTCGCCGACGACGCCGCCGCGCGCGCCCTGCTGTCCAAGGGGCGGCTTCGGTCGCGCACCACGCTTGTGCCCCTGAATCGGGTGCGCCCCGGCCGCCCGCTGGCGCCCGCGGCGCTGCGCGCCGCCGCCGCCGCGGGCCCCGGCGCCGCCGTCCCCGCCCTCGATCTCGTCGCCTGCGACCGCGCCGTCGACCGCGCCGCCGCGTACGCGTTCGGGGGTGCATTTGTGGCGGCCGACCGGGAGACGGCGACGCGGATCGCGTTTGGGCCGCGCGACGCGCGCGCGCGCTGCGTCACGCGCGCGGGGGACGACTTCAATCCCGGCGGGACCCTGACCGGGGGGTCCCGGGCGGCGGGCGGGCGGGTGCTGGCCGCGTTGGGCAAGCTGGCCGAGGCGGAAAGGGCGGAAGTCGAGGCGCGGGACGCGGCGAAAGCGGCTGCCCGCGCGCTCGACGCCGCGCGCCCCGCCGCCGCCGCCGCGTCCGAAGCCACCGCCGCCCTGGACCTGGCCAAGCACGCTCGAGCTCTTGTGACCGCGCGCGCGGCCGGTGCAGGCGGCGCGACGGCCGCGCTGGCCGACGCCGAGGCGGCGCTCGCCGCGGCGGTCGCGGACGAGCAGTCGGCGGCCGCCGCGGAAGCCGCGGCCCTGGCCGACGCGGACGCGCTCGACCGGGAGGCCGTGGCCCTAGCGTCCAACGCGGGAGCCGCGGTGGCGGCGGCCGAGGCGGCGCTGGAAGGGGCGCGCGCGGCGGTCGGCCCGGCGCGCGCCGCCGCGCGCGACGCGGCGCGCGAGGCCGAGGCGGCGACGGCGGCGGCGGAAGCTGCCCAAGTAGCGTCTGCCGATGCAGGCGCTACGCTGGCCGCCGCGCGGGCGCGGGCTACAGCAGCTCGCGCTGCGGCCGACGCCGCCGCGGCTTCAGAGGCGGCCGCCGCGGAAGCCGCCGCCGCCGCGTCTGCCGCCCTCGAGGAGCACCGCCAGGAGATGGCGGCCGCCGACGCCGGCCTGCGCGACTTGTTGGTGAGGCGCGACGCCGCGGCCGCGCGCGGCGCGGCCGCGCGCGCCGCTCGCGCGGCGGTTGCCGCCAACGCCGACGCGGCCGCCGAGGCCGCGGCCGAGGCCGCCACCACCATGGCCCGCCTGGAAGCCGAGTACGACTGGATCGCGCCCGACAAAGCGTCCTTTGGCGCGGCGGGCGGCCCTTACGACTTCTCCGCCCGCCCCGACCCCACCACCGCCTTCACTGAACTCTCCACCCTGGAAGCCGCCCACGCCGCCGCCGGCCGCTCGGTCAACCGCCGCGTCCTGCTCATGTACGACCGGGCGCAGGCGGAACACGGCGCGCTGGCCGCGAAAAAGGAGATCGTCGAAGGCGACCGCGCCAAGATTCAGGCCGTCATCGCCGAGCTCGACGCCAAAAAGCGCGACGCCCTCGCCGCGGCGTGGGCCAAGGTGAACGCCGATTTTGGCGCCATCATGGGCACGCTGCTGCCGGGCGTGGACGCCAAGCTGGAGCCGCCGGCGGGGGAGACGTTTCTCGACGGCCTCGCCGCGCGCGTCGCGTTCAACGGCGTCTGGAAAGAGTCGCTCACCGAGCTCTCCGGAGGCCAACGCTCCCTGCTAGCCCTCTCCCTCATCCTGGCCATGCTGCGGTTCAAGCCGGCGCCCCTGTACATCCTCGACGAGGTCGACGCGGCGCTGGACCTGTCCCACACCCAAAACGTGGGCGCCATGATCCGGGCCCACTTTCCCCAGTCCCAATTCGTCATCGTGTCGCTCAAGGAGGGCATGTTTAGCAACGCGGCGGTGTTGTTCAGGACGCGCTTCGTCGACGGCGTGTCGAGCGTGACGCGCGGGGTTGGCGGCGGAGGGGTGGGTGGTGGGGGTGGCGCCGCTGCGGGCAAGGCGGGCGCGCGCCCGGGCGCCGCTCGGGCGGCGCTGACGGACGGCAACGCGAGGGAGGAAGGGGAGGAGGAGGGCTGATGAGAGGAGGGAGGGAGGCGCCCAGCGGCCTCGGTTGCAAGCGACACGTCCCCACGCGACACGCCACACACCCCTATTCTCAAAACTCCTGACTCTCGGCGGGCGACCCGGGCGCGGCCGCTGACGCGGGGTTTTGGGTCGGCGCGCCGCCAACGCCTTCCGGCGCCTGCGTCGCAAAGCCGCCGCCCGGCAGCTGGGTGGCGAAACCGCCGCCGGAGGCTTGCGTCTCAAAGGCGGGGGCGTGGGCGGGGGCGTCGTCGCCGTCGCCAGCCGCCGCGGCCGCCAACGCCGCCGCCCCCGCCGCGGCCGCCGCGGCCGCCTCGGCCGCCCGCCGCTTGGCCTCGGCCCGCCGCGCCGCCGCCCGGTTGGCGTCCCGGTGCGCGCGCGGGACGACGAGCGGGACGCGCAGGGAGGGGCGGGCGGCCAGAGCGGCGTCAAACTGCGACAGGTTGACCATGGCCGGCGTCCCCCCCGCCGCCGACGCCCGGCGCCGGCGCACGGCCGACGGTGAAGGCAGGGCGACCGGGGGCAGCGCCGCCGCCGCGAGCGGGGGCGGCGCTGGCGCGGGCGGCGGCGGCGGGAGGCCGGCCGCGACCGCGTCGCGGCCCGCGGCCGCCGCCCGCGCCTTGACCACGTCGGCCGCCTGCGCCCAGCGCAGGGCGACGCGGGCGGCGGCCGCCTTGGCGGCGGCGGTGGGGGGGGCGGCCAGCGCGGCGACCGCGGCGGCGAGGGAGTCGGGGGGCGGGGCGGTGGCGGGCGCGCCCGCCTCCTCATCCTCGGCCACCGCGCGCGTGGTCGCGCGGCGGCCGCCGGCGCGCGCGGGCGAGCGCCGCTTGCGGCCGCGCGGGGCGGGCGCTTGCGTCGGCGCGAGGGGGCCGTCGTCGTTGTCGTCATCGACCGGCGCCTGCGTCGCGGGCAGGGGCGCTTGCGTGAGGGCGGCGGCGTCGTCCAGGGAGGTGCGCTTGGAGGGGTGCGGGGAGGCTGGAGAAGAGACGAGGAGTCGAGCAACGGGCCGCCCGCGTGGCCTCGCGCGCGCCTCTGGCCGCCCGCGCGCCGCGTCGATCGATGTGGGCGATGAGCCGCCCTCCATCGCGCGGGGCGAAGCGCCCCGGCGCCCCAAATCCTACTCCCGCCGCATCGTGCGCCCATCATCTGTGCGGCCGCCACGCGCGCGCCCTCCTCCACCGCTCCTCTCCGCTCACCCGAATCGCGGCCGTCCAGCCCGCGGCGCGGCGGGGCGGGCATCATGGTCCGGGGGCGCGCGCCGATTGGAGAGTGCGCGTGTCCACGCCGGCGCCGCGCCAGTGCTCTCCCTCGAATGCGGCTGTCCGCCTCGCCGCTGCGCCGGGTGACCATGGCTCAGCAGCCGCGCTCGCCGTGGCACGTGCGGCGCGCGTCGGCGGCCGGCGAGGCCGCGCCGCCGACCGTCGCGCCGGCCGCGGCGCCTGTGCCGCGCGCACGCCCGCCGCCGCTCCCGACCTCGGGCTACCTGCTGCCGCCCCAAGAGCTGCTCGGTGAGTCAGGCAAGGGCGAGGATGGAGGAACAACGATCGCATGCCGGCGCCAACCACCGCCCCTCTTTCTTTCTCTCTCCTCGTCCCCCCAGACGTCGTCGACGTCGAGACGCAGCCCGCGCTCTCCTTCTCCCCCTGCCGGGCCCGCATGCTGCAGCTGCACCGGCCGCCGCCGCTGCCGCCGGTGGCCGAGCTGGCGCGGCCGGAGCTCAAGCTGGCCGGTATGGGAGAGGAGAGAGAGTGGTGGGTCACGCGCGCTTCTTCGACCGCCTCCAACCACCCTCTCCCTCTCTTGTACAGGTATCCGCATCGACCCCGAGCTCAACTCGCGGTCGCGCATGTCGCACTACACGCACCTGTCCATTGTGCGCCTCGCCCCTGGCGTCACAGTCCCTGCCCCCGACGCGGCCGTCGCGCGCGTTGACGGGCCGGGCCTCGGGGGGCGGCTGATCAATTTCGCGACGTGGTCGAGGGACGGGACGCGCATCGCGTTTACCGCGCGCGGGTCGGGCGAGCCCGGGGAGGCGGCCCGGGGGCCGCTCGAGCTGTGGGTCGCCGATGTCGAAACGGGGGCCGCGCGCCGCGTGCTCTCGGGCCTCAACACCGTGTTTGCCGACTATGCGTGGGTCACTGACGACGTCATCGTCGCGCTCGTGATCCCTCCCGGGCGCGGGCCGGCGCCGGTGCGGAGCGACGCGCCGACCGGCCCGCGCGTCGAGGACAACAGCGGGGGCGCCGTCGCGCAGGCGCGCACCTACCAAGACCTGCTCAAGGACGGCGCCGACGCCGACCTCTTCGATTTCTACGGCGAGAGCGTGCCGGTGCTGATCCGGGTGCATGGTGAGGACGCCGACCCAGAGGCGACCTCGATCGCCCCGCCCCGCCTCTACACGTCCGTGTCCCCATCCCCCGACGGCGCGTTCATCGCGGCCACCTGGCTCGAGCGCCCGTACTCGACGTCGCTGCCGGCGGGCCGCTTTCCCCGGGTCACTGAATTGTGGGCGGGGGTTGGCGCCGGGGTCGGTGGCGGGAAAGAGGCGGGCGCGCCGCTCGCGATGCTCGCGCGGTTGCCGCTCGCCGACGCGATTCCCATCGTGATGGATTCGGTCCGCCCCGGCGTGCGATCGCTCTCGTGGCGCCCGGACAAGCCGTCCACGCTCGCCTGGGTCGAGGCGCGCGACGGCGGCGACCCGCGCACCGAGCCCGAAAATGGCGGCCCGCGCGACGCGCTCTACACAGCGTCCGCCGCCGACCTCGCCGCCGCCCTCCCCCCCACCCTCTTCGCCGGCACCGACTGGCGCTGTGGCGGTGTCGCGTGGGGCGCGGGCGACCTGGCGCTGGTGTACGAGAGCCAGTACCGCACGCGCCGCTCGCGCGTGTGGGCGTTCGCGCCCGACGCGGCCGAGGCCGACCCCGGGGCGTTCGCCGCGACCCGCCGCCTCGTCGTCGATCGCGACTATGAAGACGCGTACGCCGACCCCGGCTCCCCCGCCGTCGCGCGCGCCCCGGGCGGCTCCTACCTGCTCGCGCGCCCGGGCGGCCGCCGCGCGCTGCTCCTGCAGGGCGGCGGCGCGGGGCCCGACGGGTCGAGGCCGTTTCTCGACTACCTGGACGTCGACACGGGCGCGACGACCCGCCTGTGGCGGTCGGCGCCGCCCTGGTACGAAAGCACGGCGTCCATCCTCTCGCCGTGCGGCCCGGCCGGGGCGGTGCCGCTGCAAGGGCTCAGGCTGTTGCTCTCGCGCGAGTCGGGCGACCTCGATGAGCCGCCGCAGACGCACATCGTGGAGCTGGATGTCGATGCAGCCATCGCGGCCGCGCGCGCGGCGGGCGACGGCGGCGAAACCGACCCCGGCCCCGCCTTTACCTCCACCCCGCTCACCGCCTTCCCGCACCCGCAGCCCGCCCTCATCGGCGCTGTCAAGACCGTGCTGCGGTACCAGCGGACGGACGGGGTGGGGTTGACGGCGACGCTGCACACGCCGCCGGGGTGGGACGCGGACCAAAACAAATCTCTGCCGTGCCTCGTCTGGCTCTACCCGCGCGAGTTCAAAACAGCGGAGAGCGCGGGACAGATGCGCACATCCCCCCACGAGTTTGCGGCGGTCGGGCCGTCTTCGCCGCTGCTCCACCTCGCGCGCGGGTATGCCGTGCTGGAAGGCCCGTCCATCCCCATCGTGGCCGGCGCCGGCGCCGACGCTGAAGCCAACGACACGTACGTGGAGCAGCTGCTGGCGGGGGCGGAGGCGGCGGTCGAGGCCGCGGTGGCGACCGGGGCGGTCGACCGCGCGCGGATCGCGGTCGGCGGGCACTCGTATGGTGAGGAAGGGAGGGCGAGACGAGGGCTCGCGCCGCGGTTGCCGCCCCCCCTCCTCCTCCACTGAGGAGGGAGGGAGGGAGAAGCGGGCGCGCGCCGCGGGCGCCGCGCGGACAGCCGCGCGCGCTGCCGTCCCGGGCCCCCCCCCCCCCCCCCCCCCCGCCCCGCCCGCCCGGCTGGGGCCGGCGGTCGATGGGCGCGGGCCCACACGCCCCGCCCACCCCTCCCCACCCTCCTCCCCTCAGGCGCCTTCACGACCGCCAACCTCCTCGCCTGGACCGACATTTTCGCCGCCGGCGTCGCGCGCTCGGGCGCGTACAATCGAACGCTGACGCCGCAAGGCTTCCAGGCCGAGGAGCGGACGATTTGGGAGGCGCCCGAGGTCTACGCCAAGATGGCTCCCTTCCTCCACGCGCACAGAATCAAGAAACCCCTCCTTCTCGTGCATGGCGAGGCGGACAACAATCCTGGCACGTTTCCACTGCAGTCGGAGCGGTTCTACTCTGCGCTCAAGGCGCACGGCGCACCGTCGCGGTTGGTGCTGCTGCCGCACGAGGGGCACGGCTACCGCGCGCGGGAATCGGTGCTGCACGTCCTCGCCGAGACGGACGCTTGGCTCGAGGCGTGGGTCAAGCACAAGGAGGGGGAGTGAGGGGGCGCGGCGTGCAACGGCGGGCGGGGGCACGGGGGGGGCGGCGCGCGCGCGACGGCGCGCGCGGTGTGAAACGGCCGGTGCGCTCTCTCGCGCCTCTCTCGCCGCCTCGAACGCGGGCTACACAGGCGCAGACAGGGTGCGCAACGCGGGCACGCAAGTCCGAGGCGCGAGCGAGGCGGGGCGCGCCTCACTCGCGGCCGCCCCCCTCGCGCAGGCACGCCGCACCGCGGCCGCCGACGCCGCCGACGCCACAGCCGCCGCAGCCGCGCGCGCCATCCACCCCTGCACCACCTCATCGCGGCGGCGGGCGCGGGCGGCTTCACGCCGCATCATGGCGGCATCCTGCTCGAGCCGTGTCGCGACTTCTTCGACGGTAAACGGTTAGTGGTTGTCTCGCTCCGCGTCGTCTTCAAAACCGTAGGCCAGCTCGTACTTTAAATCTTGGAGGTAGGCGTCGGCGGGTGGGCATAGCTGCGAGCGAGACAGAGTGAGGACGGCAGCGGCGCCGCCGCTCACATCCCAGCGCCGCGGCCGCCCTCGCGGGCGCCGCGAGCTCGCGCGCGCCCACTATGGACGCGAGATCCTCCCTGCTGCTAGCCGCGTCCGCGGTCTTCCTTGCCGCCTCCGGCACAGCGGCTGCCACCGCTCGCGCGCGCCGCGCCCCCCCCGCCGCAGTCGCCGCATGGGCCGTCGCCGGCCTCGCGCCGACCGCCTGCGCGGCGGCAGCACTGCTCGGTTATGCGCGAGACCCGATATCGGTGGGCGGCCTTGTGGCGGGCGCGGCGGTGGCTGTGGCGCTCCTCTTCGCTTCGCCCGCCGCCGACCGCCTCGGCGCAGGGGCGGCTGCGTTGCTGGCTGCCGCGGTGGCCACAGCGGTGGCGTTTGCATCCACGCGCCTCGTCTATGAGGGCGTGACCGACCCCGACGGCGCCGGCGCCGGCCTGGCCGCGCTCGCGCTCGGCGCGGCGGCCGTCGCCCGCATCGCCCGCGCCGACGTCGACGACGCTGCCTCGCTTCAGGCCGACTTTCTGGGAGAGCCCCTGCTCGAACCGGGGCCGGCGACCGCTTCCTGCTTCTGGGACGGCCTCGCGGCGGCTGCCGCCGGCGGCGCCCTCGCCGGCCTCGCCGCGCCCGCCGCCGCCGGCCCGCCCGCGGGGCTGACACCAGGAGCGTTGCCATCTATCGCGCTAGGAGCAGCTTTGGTGGGCCCGGCCGCTGCCGCGGTCGTGCTGGCCGCGCTCGAGGAGTCCCCCGTCGCCGCGTCGCCGGTCGCTGCGCGCGCGCGGGCGTGCTTGGCGGGGGGGCTTCTAGCGGTGGCCATCGCCACAGCGTCGGCCGCCACCGCGGCCGGCGCGCCCGTGGCGGCCGCCGTGCCGGCGGTGGCGTGTGGAGCGGCGGCGCTACGGGCAGCGGTCGACGCGCGTAGCGTGGCCGCCCGCCCCGCCGCCCGCGCCGCGGCCGCCCTGCTCCTCATCGCGGGCGCAGGACTGCTCGCGGTGAGCGTGTGAAGAACAACAGAGAGACTGCACGACCGCCTCTCATCCCCCTTTCCTCACTCGACGCGCGCCCCATGCTCCGCCGCCTCCCGCACCTTGCGCCCCACCTTTTCCATCAGACTGGGCGCCGCTTTAAACCGCGCCGTGTTCTCCAAGTACTGCGCCCCAAACCCAAACCCCATCCCCCACCCGAGCGCGAGCCCGACGCCGCACCCGCCGCCGACGCCGAGGCCGAGGGGGCCGAGGGGGGCGCCGCCAAAGCCCCAGCCCACGCCAAAGCCGCAGCCGACGCCGAGGCCTGGAGAAAGGAGGGGAGGTGGGGGTGGGAGGGGTCGCGCGGCGGGCTGCGCCGCGTCCCGCCACCGCGCCCGGTGCGGCGCGGTCGCCGCGATTGAGACAGCGCACACAAGCGTGCTGCCGTGTCGCGCGCGCGCCCGCCGCGCCGCGCGCAATAGCGCGCCGCCGCGCACCGAAGCCGGCGCCGCGCCCGGCGAACGGGCGCATGCCGCCCGTCATGGCGGCGGTAGCGCACGAGAGTCGCGGGCGGGAGTGGTGACTGAACGTCTCCCTTCCCGCGGGTGGGAGAGGCGCGCGTTGTTGCCTGCAAAACAGCGATAGACCGGACCCCTCCCTTCTCTTTCTCTCTTCAGTAGCCGCCCCCCCCCCCGCCGCCCACGCCACCCCCACCACCACCCGCCACCCGCGCCACCTCGCCCTCGAACGAGGCCGCGACGTCCCCCACGGCATCCGCCACATCGCCCAGCGCGCGGCTCAACGCCTCTTTCGGCGTCCGCCGCCCCCGGGTCGCCACCTTAATCAACATTTGGTACTCGAGCGGGTGCGGAATTTTGTACCCCGCAAACGTGACCTCCCCGTCGCGGTGCAGCGCGCAGCGGACGAGGTTGCCGATGGTGTGGTCCTCGCGCTGCACGGTGAAGGTGGCCGCGTGCTCCACGCGCGTGTCGCGCGCGTGCGCGATCTTCTTGACGCCGTCGGGGACGACAAACTTTTCAAAACTGGGGAAGAGGAGCGGAGGGAGGGAGGGCGGCGTGGGTCGGGGCGGCGGCGCGGCCCCGCGCCGCCGCGCGTCGTCCCTCTCGGCACTCGCCACTCCCTCGCGCCGGCGCCCTCACCGGTCGGGCGCGTTCATCGCGACTCCCTTGTCGCGCGGCGGCGGCGGCGCGCCGGATCCGGGGGGTCGCCGCGGGCGCCCTGGAGGCGGACGGACGCGCTTGCGAAGGCCGGCCTCGCGCGCGGCGGCTAGAGGCGGGCGGCGACGAGGCGCCGGGGTAGAGTGGCGCCGGCGCATTTGCCGCCCCGCTCCACACTCCGGCGTCCCGCAGCCATGATGTCTCGCCCCGCAGCCGGGCTGCTGGCGGCTAGCATTCGCGCGGGCGGGGCGCAGGGGGCGCCGGCGGCCGCGTGGTGAGAGACCGAGGGGGGCGTCGCGGCGGCTCGCAGTGTGGGGGGTTGGAGGCCGCCTCCCGCGTCGCCGCCCCTGCCGAACGATGGCGGCCGCTCGCGCGAGCCGAGTGGGGGCGGCGCCGCGTCCGGGCGGCCTCTGCGCGTCCCGCCGCGACGGGTAAAGGGGCGCCTGGGCGCGCCATTCGCAGCACTGTTCGCCGCCTCGCCGCGCGCCCGCGCCCCGGGCGCCCGCCGCGCGGCGTGCGCGGTCGACGCGCGGACTGCGTGGGCGCGCAGCGCGCGTCCGTTTCCACCGCTCTGCGCCCCGCCAACCCCTCCCTCCTCCTTGCACCCCAGCTCCTCCGACGCGCGCGCCGCGGCCGCGCTCGAGGTCGCGTCCATCGCGGCGGCCGAACCGACCGGGCACGTGCTGGGGTCGTCCCTGCCGCGGCCGGCGTGCCCGCTCCCGCCGCGCGCGTGCGGGGCGGGCGCGCCGCGTCCGGCGCGCTCGGCGACGCCCGCGTCCGCGTGAAGAAGGACGCGGAGACAGCGCCCGCGCCGTTCGGGAGTCGCTCGATCCACCCACCATCCCTTTTCCAAAAAACAAAACGCCGCACCATGCTCCCCCTGTGGCGCCCTTTCCGACCCCCTGCGACCCACACCCTTCACGAAGCGCCGCACCCTCCGCCACCCGGGGTGGGGCGGCGCGGGAAACCAATTTTCTGGCGGGGCGCGCGCGGCCGCGCGCGCCCCCCCCCCCCCCGCCCCCCCCCCCCCGCCCGCTGCCGCGCCCGCCCCGGAGCGCGCGCGCCTCTTATGATGCCCCGCCAACCGCACCGCCACCCCTCTCTAGCCGCGTGCGGCGGCGACGCCCGGCGTCGCCGCCGCGCGCGCACGCTCGTGCAACACCCCCCGCGCCCTGCACGGTGCACCCTAATTATGCGTTGAGAGCGGCGGCCGGCGCGTCACACACAATGAGAGTCGAAATGAAACCACACGTCAGCCGCCGCCCCCGTTTCCCCCACTCCCGCTGCCGCCACCGCCGTCGAGCAGCTCCGCAAAGCCGGGGTCCCAGTCGGCGCCCGCATCGCCGCCGCCGTCGGCGGCGGGCGCCCAGCCGCGCTGGCTCGCGAGCGGCGCGGCCGGCACGGGCCGCGCGCGCGCCGCGGGCGGCGGCACGCCCAGCGCGGCCAGCCCCGCCTCGAGCGACGCCGACAGCGAGGCGGCCGCCGCGTTGGCGTGCCAGCGCGCGCCAGGGGGGTCGCCCCCCGCTCCGCCGAGCGCTGACACCTGCACAGGCCCTCGCCAGCCCGCGCGCAACGCCTCCAGCGACCCCACGTGCAGCTGCCCCACCGCCGCGGGTGACGCGCCGCCCGGCGCGGCGAGCCAGGCGGCGGGGGGGGTGGCGGGCGGGAGGTGGGAGGGGCCGGCGCCAAGCGAGCCGAACGACGCAGGGGCGCCGGGGTAGGAGCCGAGGCCCGAGTAGGAGCCGACAAAGGCGGGGTTGCCCAAGCCCAGTAGGCCGCCCGCGCCGGACGCGCGCCCGGCGGGGACGGGCACGGGCGCGGGGCGCGAGTGGGCAGGGCCGGGGCCGCCAGAGGCGGCCGGCTGGGCCGCACCGCCCTGCAGCGGGAACGCGGCCAGGGCGGCAACCGCGGCGGCGTGCGCGTCGGCGGCGGCGGCGGCCGCGCCGGCCGCGGCGGCCGCGCCCGCGGCCGCGCCGGCGGCGGCAGCGGCCGCCGCGGTCGCCGCCGCCGCCGCCGCCGCCATCGACGACTGGGGCGGCGGCGGCGACCAGGGCGGCGCGCCGCCGCCAAAGCGCGCCCCGGTCAGAAACGGGTGTGCGTCGGCCTGCCGCGGCGTCCACCGCGCGTCCGGGTCCCACGCCACCACGCCCTGCAACCAGTCCAGCAGCGCCTCCCGCCGCTCCGCGTCGCGCGCGGCGGGCGGGGGGGTGGCGGCGCGCGCGGTGGTGGCGCCGGCCGAGGGCGGGCGCGGGGCGCACGCGCCGACGACGGCGGCGAGCGTCGTGTGCGCGAAATACCGCTTGCCCAGGACGGGGGGGCGTCCGTGGGCGGCTTCGTATTCAGATGGCGTGAGGAGGACAAATTTCGCCCGGCGCGCGGCCGCCGCGCCGGGCGGCGGCGGCGCGTCGCCCGCGCGCCGCTCGCGGAAAAACTTGGGCCCAGCGCGGCCCTTTTCCACCAGCCCGTCCGGGGGCGGCCCCAGCATCTCCACGATGCGGGCGAGTTGGTCGTATTCAGACGCGCCGGGGAAGAGGGGGAGGCCCAGCGCAAGCTCGGCCGCGACGCAGCCGGCGGACCAGACATCGATCGGGGGGCCGTAGCCGCACCCGAGGAGCACTTCCGGGGCACGATAAAAGCGCGATTGGACGTAGGTGTACGCCGGGCGAGATGCGAAGCAGGCGGACCCGAAATCGATGACGCGGACGTCGCCCGCGTCGAGCGAGCGCAGCAAAACGTTTTCCGGTTTCACGTCGCAGTGCACCACGCCCGCGTCCCCCAGCACGCCAAGCGCGGCGATAATTTGCTGCGTGAGTACGCGGAGCAGGTTGGGGGAGAGGCCGCGGAAGCGGTTGCGGCGGAGGAGGTCGTACAAGTTCAGGGAGAGAAGATCAAACGCGAGGCACAAATGGCCCGCCGCGACCCAGGCGTCGAGCAACCGCACAATGGTGCGCGCCCCGGTGCGGCCGCCGCGCGCGTTGAGCAGGCGGAGGACGCCGACCTCCACGCGCGCTTGCTGGTAGAACGCAGGCGCGGCTTTCACCACCTTGACCGCGACCGCGGGCGGGCCGTCGCCGGGGGCGCAGCGCACGACCTGGCCAAAGGTGCCCTGGCCGAGCACGTCCTCGATGGTGTAGCTGGAGGGGGGCGGGGGGACGGGTGGCGCCGGAACGGGCCCCTGTCTCTCTCTCTCTCTACGCGCCCCCCCTCTGCCCACGCACGTGCGCCCTCGATCGTTGGTCAGCACGTCCCCCACGCGCATGATGAGGTCCGAGTGCTCGTTGTCGCGGCCGCCGTTGGTCGCGGGCTCGCCGGGGTGCGTGAGCAGGCGCCCGCCCGGCGCCGGCGTGTGCCCGCCGCGGCCGCCGGCGCCGGCGGGCGAGGGCGGGCGCTCGCCGGGGCGGGCGGACGCGCCGAGCGTGGACGAGAGGAGCGAGGTCGGCTGTGAGAGGGGGGCGGGAGGTGCTCGAGTCAGCCCTATGAGCGCGGCGCCGGCGCTGTCGCCCCTGGCCCCGCCTCGGCCGCCGCCTGCGCGCGCCCGACAGGCGCACGCGGGCGATCAAGGGGCGGGAGGCGGCGTGGCCCCCGCGCGCGCCGCGCGGGCGCGCGGGCGGACGCGCGCCCATCCCACGCGCGCCCTCTCGAACCATAGTCGGCCCCGCCTTGGCGGTGGCGCCATCGCCGTCCTGCATGGCGGCGCCGACCGCGGGGCAGCGGCGCGCAGACTGAGCGCACCGGCGAATGCGTCGGCACTCTCGCAATGGGCCCCGGCCCCGGCGTGGACGCCGCCGCGGCGGCCGGCCTGCGCGCATGCGCGGCCTCGTTCGCCGCCAACGGGGCCGTGGCGCAGGTAGGGGAGAGAAGGGCGGGGGGTCGGCGCCGGGGGGCCGGCGCAGTGGCCCGCAAGCGCCTGGCGATCCGGCTCCTCCCCCATCTTCTTCAGGCCATCAAGTGCTACGACGCCGCTTTGGCGCTGGGCGCGGACGACCCTCGCACCGAGGCCGCGACGCGGCTCGCCGCGGCGCGCCTGCTCCTCGCGCGCACGGCGAACGCGGCCGACGCGCGTGTGCATTTGGAGCGCGCGGTGCGAGGGGTGGGGGAGGGGGTGGGGGTGGGGGGCGCCAACGAGGCACCCAACACGCCGAGGCGCCGGCCTCACCCCCTCCCCCCCCCCCCTCCCCAGCGCCTCGTCCTGGCCAACGCCGCGGGCGCGCCTGACCTCAAGTGCGCCGTGCTCGCCGAACTGGCGTCCGTGCAAGAGCAGGGCGGCGACGCGCGCGGCGCCGCTGCGTCACGCGGCGCGGGCGTCGCGGCGGCCGGGGCGCCGCGCGGGGGGGCGCCGGCGGCCGCCTGGACCGCCCACTTTGTGACGGCGGCTGCGGCGGCGACACGCGATGGCGCGGCCGCGGCGGCCGCGCTGGAGGCGGCCGACGCTTGGCTGCCAACTGCCGCGCCGCCAGCGGTCGCCGCGGTCGCGCTCGCGCGCGCGGGCGCGGCGGCCCGCTGCGGGAGGCATCAAGATGCGGCATCATACGTCCAGGTCGCGCTGGACGCGCTGAAAAAAGCGGGAAGCGGCGACGGCGACGACCCCACCACCATCTCCTTGCTCCACCTCCAAGCCCTCACCCTGCGCGCCGCCCTCTCCCTGGCCACCGGCGATCCCGCGGCCGACTTGAGGCTAGACACGCGGGCCGAGGAAGAGGCGGCAACGCTGGCCAAGGCGGCCGAGGCGGTCGTTCCGGCCACGCCCCGCGCGCGCGCCGCGCGCGCCGCCGCCGCCCTCGTCGGCGTCGCTCTGCTGCGCCCCGTCGCCAAAAATGACATGGTCCTCATGACGGCTGCCAGGGGCCTGGAGGAGGCGGATGCAGGCCTGAGCGCGCTCGGCCTCGACCCCGACGCAGCGGCCGAGGCCGGCGTGCCTCCACACGTCCTGGCCGACGCCGCCCCTCTCGTCCGCATCAAGGTCGCCCTGCTCGAATCGCGGGCGCGGTCCTGGATGGGGCAGCACAGGCTGGGGCGCGCGCGGCGCGACGCGGCCGCCGCGCTCGCGGTCGCCGACGCGTGGCCCTCGGCGACCGCGGCCCTGGCCCTTTCCCTGCGCGCCATGTGCGGGCACTATGCGCTGCTCACCCGCCACGTGGGCGAGGCGCGGGCGCACTTTGGGGCGCTCGCCGCGGCGCCGCCCCTCCCCGGCCCCGCGCCCGCCGCCGCGTCGGCCGCCGCCGCCGCCGCCCTCGCCGCCCTGGCCGAGCTGGCAGACCCGACCGACGACGGCGGCGGCCGCGCGGCGCGCGCGGTGGCCGCGCTCAAGGCCGGCGGCTGCTACCCGGCCGTCCCCCCGACCATCCCCCGCCTGCACCGCACCCTGGCCCAGCTCGCCCTGGGCGCCACCCTGCTCGCCGCCAACGCGGACCCCGGCACCGCCCGGCGCACCCTGGCCTCTGCGCTCAAGGGCGCGCAGGCGGTCGTCGTCGATTTCCAACTCCTCGCGCACGCCCTCGCCGCCCTCGGCCCCGCCCAGGCCGCGACCGGGGACGTGGAGGGAGGGAGGACGATGGTCGCGTCCGCGCTCACGGTGGCCAAGGCGGCGGGCGACGCGGCCGCCGTGTATGCCGCCGCGTCGCCGTGGGCCGACGCCAACGACGCCGCGGCCGCGGCCTGGTTTGAGCGGCGGGTGGCCTTCATGGACGCCGCGCTGGAGGACGCAAGGGGGGAGGGAGCGGAGCACGCTGCGGTCGTCGGGTGGAGGCGGCAAGAGTGAACGGGAGAGAGAGTCGGCGCGTCACCACACACACACTGCAGCACGCGCCCCGTGCGCCCCCGCTTTCCACCACTCCACCCCATCCATGCCGTCGTCCCTGGCGGCCGACGCGGCCGCGCTCGCCGACGCGCTGGCGCCGGCGCGCGCCGACGCGGACGCGTTCCTGGCGGCGCACCCGCTGGCGTCCGTGTTCGAGTGCGTGTGTGGGGTGGAGGGGACAGAGGCCGCCGCGGCGGCGCCGACGGAGCGGACACCGATCCCGATCCCTCCCCATCCCACCCCAGGGAACTCGCCACCTCGTCCTCCCAGTCCACCCTGGACGCCGACCAGGTCACTGTCATCGCGCGCGCGCTGGAAATCGCGCTGGACCGGGTGCCGGGCGCGCTCGCGGGCGCGGCGCCGTACGTCGCCGCTGCCGCGACCGCCGCCGCGCCCTGCTTGCGCCGCCTGGCGGCCGCTCAATTGAATCGATGCCTGGCGGCCGGCGAGGGCGACCAGGGCGAGGCGGCCACTGCTCTGGCGGGCCTGCTGGCCGACGGCGACGCGTCTGTCGCGGCGGCCGCCGAGTCCGCCGCCACCGCGGCCGCCGCGCGGGGCGCACAGCTGCCGCTGGACGCCGTCCTGACCTCGCCCGACGCCCGCGTGCGCCTGCGTGGCCTGGCGGTGGCGTCCGCGGCGGCCGCCGTGTCCCCCGGCAACCCCTCCCTCCTCCCGCTCCACCCCCTGGCCGCCGAGCTCGCCGCCGCGGACGCCGACCCGCTGGCCGCCGCGGCGGCCCTCGCTGCCGTGGCCGACGCCGTGACCGCCGCGCCGGCCGCCGGCCCCGCCGCGCTCGCGCTCGCGGCGGGCGTCGGCCGCGAGCTGGGCGCCCTGCTGGCGCCCGACAGGCCGCCCGCGCTGAGGTCGCAGGCGCTGCAAATGGGGGGCGCGTTGGCGGGCAAGGCGGAAGAGGCAAGTGCGGCCGGCGCGGGCGACGCCCTGCCGGCGGCCGCGCTCACGCGCGCCGTCCTGGCCGCCGCCGCGGCTGCCCTGTGCACGGATGATGAGGTGTCGCCTGCGGACGAGGAAGGCGCCCTGCTGGCCGTGGGCGAGCTGGCCGGCACGCGCGCCGGCGCCGACGCGGTGGCGACGCGCGCCCCCGGCGTCCTCCACGCCGTCGCCGCCGCTGCACTCGGCGCGCGCGCCTTGGCCGCCGGCCCCTCTTCCCGCATCGCGGCCTTGCACACCCTCGCCACGCTGGCCGGCGCCGAGCGCGCGCGCGCGGGCGGCGACGCGGGGGCCGCGTCGCTCTCGCCCGCGGGCGAGGCGGCGCTGGCGGCTGCAGTCCACTCGGGAGCCGCGATCGGCGTCGACGGGCGCCCGCCCGCAGCCGCCCTGGACGCGCTCCTGGCCCAACCCCTGCCCGTCGTGCGCTCGGCGGCCGCGCGCCTGCTCGTCGCCCTCGCCCTGCGCCCCTGGGGCGCGGCCGACGCGTGCCTGCACCCGCCGCTGCTGGCGCGCGTCACCGACGTGGGCGCGACGGCGGCGACCGCCACGGCCGAGTGGCGGCACGCGGCCGCGGTCGCGCTGCACGAGACGGCGAAGAGGGTTG